>PPYF01602742.1_pt1 | contig 47518 bp, 64 predicted proteins | sample 1559871 | NCBI WGS metagenome assembly PPYF01 (sample SAMN08240021, study PRJNA423297) | Human gut metagenome, whole genome shotgun sequencing project.
CGGCAACTGTAACTGTCAAAGATAAGGGAGGAAAACTTGAAGTTACAAAGGTCACTTATTCGAAAGCTGGTGAGGAGACGAAGGATCCAACTTTTATCAACCAATACACTCCAGGAAAAACGTTTGCCCGATTAGAGGTAAATAAAATTCTGACAGGTCGTCAGCTACAAAAAGACGAGTTTGAGTTTGAGTTGAAGGAAGATGGTAAGTCCGATGTTCTTCAAACGGCTAAAAATGATGCCCAAGGAAAAGTTCGGTTCCAAGCTATTAACTACGACAAAGCAGGTGAGTACCACTACACCATTACAGAGAAAAAAGGTCAGTTAGGTGGCATTACTTATGATACGAAAGAAGTAAAAGCTACTGTCAAAATTACAGATGACGGCAAAGGAAAACTACATTCTGAAATTGTCTATGAAAAAAACGACACTACCTTCAACAACACCTACACCACTCAAGCTACTTCTGCAACTTTCAATGTGACCAAGGAGTTAACGGGTCGCAAACTGAAAGCGCAAGAGTTTGAGTTTGAGTTGAAGGAAGATGGTAAGTCCGATGTTCTTCAAACGGCTAAAAATGATGCCCAAGGAAAAGTTCAGTTCCAAGCTATTAACTACGACAAAGCAGGTGAGTACCACTACACCATTACAGAAAAAAATAATGGTCTGACAGGGGTTGCTTACGACTCTAGTCAAGTGAAAGTCACAGTTAAAGTAACGGATGATGGTAAAGGGAAGCTAAGTACTACTGTGACTTATGACGGTGGTAAAACGACCTTTAAGAATACGTTCACACCAAAAGAAATCACAGTGCCACTGCAGGTGACAAAAGTCTTAACTGGTCGAAATCTACAAGATGCCGAGTTTGAGTTTGAATTATACGATGGACAAAACAAGCTACTTCAAACAGTTAAAAATAAAGCGGATGGTACGATTCCTTTCAAAGCTCTTAAGTTCACCAAGACTGGTCTTTACAACTACCTTATCAAAGAGAAAGCTGGTAAGGTTCCAGGTGTTGGCTACGATAAACAACTAATTAAGGTTACCATTCGTGTTCAACAAGAAGATGATGGACAGTTGATTTACAATATCGTCTACCTCGGTCTTGACGAGAGCGGTAAGAATAAAATTTCTAAACAAAGCTTTACAAATAAATATACTGCCAAAGGTACCGATGCTACTTTCTCTGTCACGAAGAAATTAGCCGGACGTGCTTTGAAGGATGGCGAGTTTAGCTTTGAACTGAAAGAAGACGGCAAGGCAGACGTTCTTCAAACCAAGAAGAATGACAAAGCTGGTAAGGTTCAATTTGATGCAATCAAGTATCAAACTGTTGGTACTCACAAGTACACCATTACTGAGAAAAATACAGGATTGGGTGGTGTGACTTACGACACCAAGACCATCAAGGTAACAGTTGAAGTCACTGATAATGGTAAAGGTCAGCTTGTTTCAAAAGTAACCTATGAAAACAATGACCAAACTTTCAACAATACATACTCTAGTCAAAAGGTTAGTGCACAACTAGGCGTGACTAAAGAACTGACAGGTCGTGCATTAAACGACCGAGAGTTTGAATTTGAATTAGTCGGATCTGATGACAACGTTCGTCAGACTACGAAAAATGCAGCAGACGGTCGTGTTACTTTTGATGCGATTGACTATACAAAAGTTGGCACTTATCATTACACCATCAAAGAGAAAGACAATGGCTTAGGTGGTGTGACCTATGATAAGAAAGAAATCAAAGCGACTGTCAAAGTTACTGATGATGGCAATGGTCAGTTAGTTGCCCAAGTATCTTATGATACAGCTAATCCAACCTTCCGCAATACTTACCTTGCTAAGGAAACAACTGCAGCATTGGAAGCGAACAAAGTGCTAACGGGTCGCGAATTGAAAGAGAATGAATTTGCCTTTGACTTGATTGGCCCAGACGGTAAAGTGGTGGAAACCGTTAAGAACGCTAAAGATGGTAAGATTTCATTTAAAGAGTTGACATTCAAAACAGCTGGAACTTATACTTATACCATTAAAGAACAAGCTGGTGCTTTAGGCGGTGTGAAATATGACACCAAAGTAATCAAAGCAACAGTCACTGTCACGGATGATGGTAAAGGTCAACTACATACAACAGTTGCTTATGAAAACAACCAAAACACCTTCACGAATACTTATTCAGCAGATAAAGCCACTGCAACTCTTTCTGCTAAGAAGCTATTAGAAGGTCGTAACCTCAAAGAAGGGGAATTTGAATTTGAACTGACTGGTACAGACGATCAAGTTCGCCAAATGAAGAAAAATGCCCAAGATGGTAGCGTTACTTTCGATACCCTTGAGTATACTAAGGTAGGCACTTATCATTACACCATCACCGAAAAAGATACGAAGCTTGGCGGTGTGAAATATGACACCAAAGTGATCAAAGCGACAGTCACTGTTACAGACGATGGTCAAGGCCGCTTAGTAACGAAAGTTGCTTATGAAAAAGATGATCAGACCTTCAAGAACACTTATTCTGCTGCAAAAACAAACGCACAACTCTCTGTTAAGAAAGCCTTGACAGGTCGTGCTTTGAAAGATGGCGAGTTTGAGTTTGAATTGAAAGGCCAAGATGATAAAGTTGCTCAAAGCAAGAAGAATGCTCAAGATGGCAGTGTCGCTTTCGATACGATTGAGTATACGAAAGCTGGCACTTACCACTACACGATCACCGAGAAGGATACAAAACTTCAAGGAATCACTTATGATAAGAAAGTGATTAAGGTGACGGTAACTGTCACAGATGATGGCAATGGTCGTTTGGTTGCCAAAGTAAGTCATGACAAGAACATGCGGACATTTGAAAATCGCTATACTCCACCGAAGAAGGACTTACCGAAGACAGGTACGGTCATTCATACGTTAGCTATTTTTATTGGAATTATCGCCTTAATCGGTGCAGTTTATCTCATCAAAAAGAAATCTTGATAAAATCAAGGTTGCAGAAAAACGATAAGTCTAAAATTGGAAATCTAGTGAGAATTCTCTCAAGAAATGGAGTCTCTCTTTAGATTTCCTTTTTGATGTTTAGGGGAGAAAATGGTGTGAGAAGCAATGGAAGAATTGAAGTCATTTTCGTGAAAAATAGAAAACAAAAGAAATTATATGAAGGTTTGAGGTGATATGTGAACTCCTCTTATGAAAAATCCACTGTAATTTTCACTTGACTCTTATTTTCTTTATGATATACTTAACTAGTAAAGAATTAACTGGTTAATCAGAAAAGGAGAAAAATGAGTCAGCTAGCACATGAAATTGATCGTTTTTTAAATGAAATTATTTTAAAATCCGAGAATCAACATGAGATTTTGATTGGATCTTGTACGAGTGGCATGCCATTGACCAATACTCAAGAGCATATTTTGATGTTGTTGTCTGAGGAATCTTTGACAAACTCAGAGTTGGCGAAGCGCTTAAATGTTAGCCAGGCAGCGGTAACAAAGGCCATCAAGTCATTGATTAAGCAAGAAATGTTGGAACCTTTTAAAGATGTGAAAGATGCGCGTGTTATTTTTTATCGGTTGACAGAATTAGCGAAGCCAGTTGCTGCGGAGCATCATCATCATCATCAGCATACATTGGAAATTTACGAAAAAATCGCCAATCAATACACTCCTAATGAGCAAGCTACCATTCAAAAATTCTTGGAAACCTTAGTAGGAGAAATTGGAAAATGAGATATATCACAGTTGAAGATTTGTCCTTCTATTATGATAAGGAGCCTGTGCTGGAGCATATTAACTATTATGTGGATAGTGGTGAGTTTGTGACTTTGACAGGTGAAAATGGAGCAGCAAAAACGACCTTGATCAAGGCTAGTCTTGGTATTTTGCAGCCTCGATTTGGTAAGGTGACGATTTCTAAGACGAATACAGCTGGCAAGAAGTTGCGGATTGCTTATCTGCCACAGCAAATCGCTAGTTTTAATGCGGGTTTTCCTAGTACTGTTTATGAATTTGTTAAATCGGGTCGGTATCCACGTAAAGGCTGGTTTCGTCATTTGAATGCGCATGATGAAGAACATATCAAGGTCAGTCTGGACGCCGTTGGCATGTGGGAACATCGAGACAAGCGGATTGGCTCGCTTTCGGGTGGGCAAAAGCAACGGGCAGTCATTGCGCGAATGTTTGCTTCGGATCCGGATATTTTTGTCTTGGATGAGCCGACAACGGGGATGGATGCTGGCAGCAAGGATGAATTTTATGATTTGATGCACCATAGTGCACATCGGCATGGCAAGGCTGTGCTAATGATTACGCATGATCCAGAGGAAGTCCGAAAATATGCGGATCGCAATATTCATTTGGTGCGAAATCAAGATTCGCCATGGCGGTGCTTCAATGTTCACGAAAGTGACAAGGAGGAGGTGAGCCATGTTTAATTTATTAGCTTATGACTTTATGCAGCGGGCTTTTCTGGCCGTAATTGCCATGAGTCTGTTCTCGCCTGTGTTAGGAACTTTTTTAATTTTGCGGCGTCAGAGTTTGATGAGTGATACGCTCAGCCACGTGTCGCTTTCGGGGGTTGCTTTTGGCTTGGTGTTAGGTATTTCGCCTACGATTTCAACCGTCATTATTGTGATTATTGCGGCAGTTTTCTTAGAATACCTGCGGACGATCTACAAGGATTTCATGGAAATCGGAACAGCAATTCTGATGTCAACAGGACTTGCCATTGCTCTGATTGTTATGAGTAGGGGCAAGAGTTCCAGTTCTATGAGTTTGGATCAGTATTTATTTGGCTCTATTGTCACGATTAGTACGGAGCAGGTGATTTCACTCTTTATCATTGCGGCAATCGTGCTGGCATTAACCTTCCTCTTCATTCGACCAATGTATATTTTGACCTTTGATGAGGATACAGCTTTTGTGGACGGTTTGCCTGTGCGCACCATGTCCATTCTGTTTAACATTGTGACAGGTGTTGCCATTGCCCTCATGATTCCAGCGGCAGGTGCGTTGCTGGTATCGACTATTATGGTGTTGCCAGCCAGTATTGCTTTGCGGCTTGGCAAGAATTTTAAATCCGTTATCTTGTTGGCAAATATTATCGGCTTCTTAGGCATGATTGCTGGATTGTATATTTCATATTATGCAGAAACGCCAGCCAGTGCAAGTATTACCATTATTTTTGTCGGCGTATTTTTACTAGTAAATTTATTGAAAAAATTTATCAAATAGGAGTAAGAAATGAAGAAAATTGGTCTATTAGTAGCAAGTTTACTGAGCATCTTTTTAGTGGCTTGTTCCAATCAAAAAAGTGCAAATGGGAAATTAAATGTTGTCACAACATTTTACCCAGTTTATGAATTTACCAAGCAAGTGGCAGGCGATACTGCTAATGTTAAGTTGCTAATCGGTGCAGGGACAGAACCACATGAATATGAGCCTTCTGCTAAGGCAGTTGCAACGATTCAAGATGCAGATACTTTCGTTTATGAAAATGAAAACATGGAAACTTGGGTGCCAAAATTGCTTAAAACCTTGAAAAAAGGTAAAGTGAATGTGGTGAAGGCGACTGGGAAGATGTTGCTACTGCCTGGTACAGAAGAGGAAGGAGATCATGATCATGGTAAAGAAGGACATCATCATGAATACGATCCCCATGTATGGTTATCACCAAAACGTGCTATTAAAATGGTGGAAAATATTCGTGACAACTTAAGTAAACGCTATCCCGATAAGAAAGCGACTTTCCAAAAAAACGCAGCAGCCTACATTAAGAAATTAGAAACTCTGGATAAAGAATATACAACTGGTTTAGTAAATGCAAAACAAAAAAGTTTTGTAACGCAACATGCTGCTTTTCGATATCTTGCATTGGATTATGGTTTGAAACAAGTTCCTATTTCAGGGCTTTCACCAGATAGTGAGCCTTCAGCAGCGCGTTTGGCTGAATTGACAAAATATATTAAGAAAAACAATATTAAGTATATCTATTTTGAAGAAAATGCTTCTCAAGCATTGGCTTCTACATTGGCAAAAGAAACAGGTGTGAAGTTAGATGTCCTTAATCCGCTTGAAAGTTTGACTGAAAAGCAAACAAAAGATGGAGCAGATTACATTTCCATCATGCAATCAAACTTGAAAGCTTTGAAAAAGACGACAGATCAAGCTGGTACTGAAATTTCTGCTGAAAAAGAAAAAAATACAAAGACTGTACAAAATGGTTACTTTGAAGATAGTGCTGTCAAAGACCGTACTTTGTCTGACTACGCTGGTCAATGGCAATCTGTCTATCCATATTTGCAAGACGGAACTTTAGACCAAGTCTTTGATTACAAGGAAAAATTGAGTGGTAAGATGACAGTAGCTGAGTACAAAGCCTATTATGAAAAAGGCTATAAGACAGATGTGTCTAATATCAATATCACAGATAAGACCATGGAATTTGTAGTAAACGGGCAAAAGAAGAAATATACTTACAAATATGTCGGCAAACACACTTTGACGTATTCGAAAGGTAATCGTGGCGTGCGCTTCATGTTTGAAGCGACAGACCCTGACGCAGGTAAGTATAAATATGTTCAATTTAGCGATCATAATATCGCCCCAACGAAAGCAGCACATTTTCACATTTTCTACGGTGGTGAAAGTCAAGAAGCACTTTTCAACGAATTAGAAAATTGGCCAACTTACTACCCAACGAAATTAAGTGGACAAGAAATCGCCCAAGAAATGCTTGCGCATTGATAAAGACACAATTTCTATACAGAAAGAGAAAAATCGAGTTGAGTAAATCTTCTCGATTTTTTTGCTTGACAAATTCTGATTACAGATGTAAACTATAAAAGAATTGAAAATTACAACTGTAATCAGAGAAGAGATGAAACAAAATGGAACAACAAAATATCAGTCAGGCAGAATGGCAAGTTATGCGTGTTTTGTGGGCGTATCCTCATAGCCGGAGTACTGAGGTGGTGGAGCGTTTAGAAGCTGATTTTGCTTGGAAACCGGCTACTGTCAAAACCTTGCTGAATCGCCTGAAGACCAAAGAGTTTATTTCAATGGAAAAGATTGAGGGCAAGTTTTACTATGATGCTCTGATCTTAGAAGATGAGCATTTGGAAAATAGTTGGCGGACCTTACTTGACAATATGTGCAATACCAAGCATGGTGATTTAGTGATTTCAATACTAGAAAGCAATCAATTCAGTCAAATGGATTTGTCCCGAATCTTGGATGTTGTAAAAGAAAAGCAAGTTCAAGCACCGAAGACGATTCAGTGCAATTGTCCACCAGGTCAGTGTACTTGTGGCGCGCATTGTCAAGATGAAACGAATCAATCTAAAATGGCGGAGTAAGAAATGGAAAAAGACAAAAAAGAGTATAAATTATTCGGCATGACCTGTGCAGCTTGCGCGATGACCATTGAAATGGTTGTCAAGGAACTTCCAACGGTAGAAGAAGCTACGGTGAACTTGGCAACGGAAAAATTGACAATTTTTCCCAAAGAAGGATTTGCAAGCGAGCAAGTCTTAGGCGCTGTGAAAGAAGCGGGCTACCAAGCGGTAGAAAAAGGGGAACAAAAGCAGTCGGATTATGAAAAACAGATCGCAGAGAAAGAAGAAACCGTGCGCAAAATGGCGCGTCAGATTTGGTTTGCGGCAGGAGCGACCGTGCCACTACTCTATATTTCAATGGGGAGCATGATTGGCTTGCCGTTACCCTCCTTTTTAGATCACATGACGCATCCTATTGCCTTTGTATTGGCGCAGTTTTTCCTTACTTTGCCAGCGATTTGGGTTGGTCGTGGTTTTTATGTACGTGGTTTTCGGAATTTGGCAAAACGGCATCCGAACATGGATAGTTTGATTGCTGTAGGAACGAGTGCAGCGTTTTTGTATAGTTTGTACTCGGTCGTTCAAGTTTTACTGGGGCATCATACTTTTGTACACCAGTTGTATTTTGAATCAGTTGGTGTGATTATCACTCTTGTTTTACTGGGGAAATATCTGGAAGCCAATGCCAAGGGACGAACTTCGCAAGCGATTCAAAGTTTGATGAGTTTGGTGCCCAATCAAGCAACGGTTATTCGTTATGGCGAAGTCGTCACAATTGATACAGAAGACATCAAGGTTGGAGACATTGTACGGATCAAACCGGGAGAGCGTATGCCAGTAGACGGTGTGGTTATCTCTGGACAAACCTATGTAGATGAGTCCATGATGACAGGTGAAAGTGTTCCTGTTGAAAAAAACATCGGAGATGTGATTACCAGTGCCACTATGAATCAAACGGGTTCTATTGACTATGAAGCAACGAAAGTTGGTTCAGACACAACCTTGGCTCAGATTGTTCATTTGGTAGAGGAAGCGCAAGGCTCGAAAGCGCCTATTGCGGCTATGGCAGATAAAATCTCACTCTACTTTGTACCAATCGTCTTGGGCTTGGCAGTTTTAGCAGCTCTGTTGTGGTACTTTCTGGCAGGAGAAAGCCTGCAATTCTCACTTTCTATCTTTATTGCGGTATTGGTTATCGCTTGTCCCTGCGCGCTTGGGCTAGCAACTCCGACGGCTATTATGGTAGGTACAGGAAAGGGTGCTGAAAATGGCGTCTTGATTAAGTCGGGACAGGCTCTTGAAGCGGCTCATTTGGTAGATGTTGTCGTTCTGGATAAGACAGGTACGATTACCGAAGGGAAACCAAGTTTGACGGATGTGTTGACTTTTGGTGATGTCACACGGGAGGAATTGCTACATTTGCTTGCAAGTAGTGAGCAACATTCAGAACATCCATTGGCGGTAGCAATTTTGGAAGCCGCTCAAGCTGAATCCTTATCTTTGGCGCCGGTAACGGATTTCCAAGCAATCTCAGGTAAAGGGATTATAGCTCAAGTAAAAGCTCAAGAAATTTTAATCGGGAATGAAAGCTTGATGAGACAACACCAAGTCGAGCTCGGAGAACATATCTCTGACTTGATTTCCTTATCTCATCAAGGAAAGACGGTCATGTTTGTCGCTTCGGATAGACAATTGGTGGGGCTGGTAGCAGTTGCTGATCCAATCAAAAAAAATAGCCGTGAAGCTATTGCTGAATTGCAAAAAATGGGCTTAGAAGTTGTGATGTTGACAGGGGACCGTGAGGAAACAGCTCAAGCTATCGCAAGAGAAGCTGGTGTCGATCAAGTGATTGCAGGAGTATTTCCAGACGGCAAAGCAGATGTCGTCAAGGATTTGCAAGTGCAGGGGGAAAAGGTTGCCATGGTGGGTGATGGAATCAATGATGCACCTGCTCTGGTGCAAGCTGAAGTCGGGATTGCTATTGGTTCTGGAACGGATGTGGCTATTGACTCGGCCGACATTGTTTTGATGCACAGCGACCTTTTAGATGTGGTGACAGCCATTCGCCTCAGTCAGGCTACGATTAAAAATATCAAAGAAAATCTTTTCTGGGCTTTTGCCTACAATACCTTAGGAATACCAATCGCAATGGGTCTTTTATATGTATTTGGCGGTCCGCTGCTCAATCCTATGCTAGCCGGTCTTGCCATGAGCTTTAGCTCGGTTTCTGTCGTCACCAATGCGCTACGTTTGCGGCGCTTTAAAATCAAATCATAAAAGGAGTTCATCATGAAACAAATTGTTACTTTAGAAAATATATCTTGCCAAAATTGCGTGAAGCATGTCACCGAGCACTTCCTAAAATTGGAAGGTGTATCGGACGTTCAAATTGATTTAGATACAAAGGTTGCGACTGTAACCACCAATCATGCATACAGTGCAGAAGATTATCAAGCTGCTCTGGCTAAAACGATTTATAAAGTTGTTAATGTTGCATAAAAAATGAGGCTGGGCAAAAAGTGTCCCAGCTTCTATTAGAATTAGTAATAAACGAATAACGCAGCTTCAACAATTCACTGAATTGTTGAAGGCGGGAAATCAGCCTTGCACAGCAAGCCACTATGATTGCTCAAAGCACTGCTTTGAGGTGGCAGATAAAACTTGCGAAGCAAGTATCCAAGCTGTTCGCTTTTCCAGCTCGGAAGAGCACATAATTACCCTTGCGGGGGTGGGACCACGAACTAAAAATCGAAAATTTTTAGTTCTGTTCCACTCCCATTATTTTTTAAATCAATCCTTTCTCAAAGCTTTGAGAGCTGACTTCAACACTAATTTTTTCAAGCGTAAAAGGATGTGTGAAAGTTAAACGATGAGCATGAAGCATGAGACGCTTTGCTTTTTGCGGATTGTACAATGGATCGCCGATAATGGGGTATCCATGATGAGCAAGGTGTACACGGATTTGATGAGTTCGCCCAGTTTTAAGTTGACAGCTGACGAGCGTCTTGTTTTCAAATTCTTTTAGCTTTGAGATATGGGTCTCAGCGTATTGACCATTTTTGTTATCCACTAGCCGTTTTCGCCGGTCGTGACGGTCACGCCCGATTTTATCTGTATAGATTTGACGTTTTTTGGGAAATGCTCCTTGTACCAAAGCCCAATATTCGCGCGAAATTTCCTTGTTTTCTAGCAATCGATTTAAAATTGGCAAGATAAAAGGATTCTTCGCAAAAAGAACAGCTCCGCTTGTTTCCTTGTCTAAGCGATGAACGACATAGCAAGTATTTCCAACATAAGCAGAGACATGATTTAAAAGTGCCAGCTCCGTTGGTTCATTGGCATGTGTTTTCATACCTTCGGGTTTGTTGACGATGGTGATGTGTTCATCTTGGTATAGTTCTTCCACCAGGCTAGCATTTCCCATGAGAATGGATTTCTGTGGATAATCTTCTTCGTCAAAAATCAACGTAATTTCGTCATGTGGATGGACAATACTCTGCCAATTGATTGATTCATGGTTGACGAAGACGTGTTTTTTAATGCGTAGAAAATGGCGAATCTTTCGTGGAATCAAAAAATGTTCTTCCAGCAGCTCTTTGACTGTCATTTCTGGTAAACCTTGTGGAATCGTAATCGTAAATTGCATATAGTTATTGTAACAAAATAGCCGATGATTGAAAATAAGCAGCTCGAGATTAAATAATTTCTTAAAGTTTTCTAAACTAAACGCTTGATAAGAGGTCCTTTCTTGTCTGGATATGGAGAAGGTGATAGAATAAGGATATGAAAAAATTAAGTGAGTTATTTGAAATGGTAGTGAATCATTTTAAAAAGGAAAGTCCTGAGCGCAAGCATCAAGAGGTGGCAGAGGTTGAAGAATCTGAGCCGCATTTGAGCCGATCTGGGAATAGTCGGAAAAAACCGATTTCTCAACACCCATTTCGTCGATTTTGGCGTCGCTATCACCTGACGAAGATTGTCTTAATTTTGGGACTTGGTTTTGGTTTGGTGACAGGAGGTTATCTCTTTTATGTTGCCAAATCCACTAATGTGAATGATTTGCAGAATGCTTTGAAAGCAACGACATCTATTTATGATAAGGACGGCAAAAAAGCTGGAAGTTTGTCAGGGCAAAAGGGAACTTACGTAGAATTGTCCCAGATTAGCCCGAATTTACAACATGCTGTCATTGCGACAGAAGACCGTTCTTTTTATAAAAATAGTGGGATTAACTACGGTCGTTTTATCATGGCGATTTTGACAGCGGGACGTTCTGGTGGTGGTTCTACCATTACACAACAATTAGCCAAAAATGCTTACTTATCTCAGGATCAGACCATTGAGCGGAAAGCAAAGGAATTTTTCCTCGCCTTGGAATTAACCAAGAAATATAGTAAAAATCAGATTCTCACCATGTACCTCAATAATTCTTATTTCGGGAATGGTGTGTGGGGAGTAGAAGATGCTTCTAAAAAATATTTCGGCGTATCTGCTAGCCAGCTGACACTAGATCAAGCAGCTACCTTAGCAGGAATGCTTAAAGGACCGGAGCTATACAATCCCATTGCTTCTATCAAAAATGCAACCAATCGGCGCAATACCGTTCTGCAAAATATGGTAGCTGCTGGCTATATCAATCAAGCAACAGCCAATCAGGCAGCAGCGAATGGTTTGGGCAGTCAATTGGTAGATGCTTACACAGGAAAATCGGCAGATTATCGCTATCCGTCTTACTTTGATGCGGTTATCAATGAAGCAGTTCGAGATTATGGTTTGACAGAAGCCGATATTGTTAATAACGGCTATCGTATTTACACGGAGCTAGATCAGAATTACCAAGCTAGCATGCAAGTCATCTATGATCGCGAAGATTTATTCCCGCAAGCAGCCGATGGGACAAGAGCCCAATCGGGTAGTGTAGCGCTTGACCCTAAAACTGGAGGTGTTCGCGCGCTTGTCGGGCAAATCAATAGTACGAGTGCCAATTTCAGAAGTTTTAACTATGCTACACAATCTTCAAGAAGCCCTGGCTCGACTATTAAGCCCTTGGCGGTTTACAGCCCTGCAGTTGCAGCAGGTTGGTCCATCAATAAAGAGTTGGACAATAGCACAACGACTTACGGAAATTACACCGTTAACAACTATGGTGGAATTCAATCCAGTCCGACGGTTCCCATGTATCAGGCTTTAGCGCAATCCTTAAATATTCCAGCGGTTGCTGCTGCTAATGAATTGGGACTGAAAAAAGTTTTTGAATATGGTAAAAAATTTGGCTTGAATATGGATAAAGTGGATCAGACTCTTGGGGTGGCTCTCGGTAGTGGCGTAACAACCAATCCGCTACAAATGGCACAAGCCTACTCGACTTTTGCCAATAATGGTGTTATGAATGATGCTCATTTGATTACCAAAATTGAAAATGCTAGTGGACAAGTAGTCAAAACTCATAAATCAACTTCAACGCGAGTGCTTAACCGCTCAACAACAGAAAAAATGACTAGTATGATGCTGGGAACATTTACCAATGGTACGGGTGTTTATGCGGCTCCTTACGGCTATGATATGGCTGGGAAGACAGGAACGACAGAGACTGACTTTAACCCAGATTTATCAGGAGATCAATGGGTTATTGGTTACACGCCAGATGTGGTGATTAGTCAGTGGCTAGGTTTCCCAAAGACTGATGAAAATCATTATCTTACAGGCACTAGTGCCAATGAAGCTTCAGCTATTTTCCGAAGTGTGGCAAATGGTATCCTACCGTACACAAATGGTACGAAGTTTGGTGACGAAAATGCCTATGCAAAAAATGGCATTGCACCGGTTGATACGAATGGTACAAATGATACTGCAAATCAAAGTAACAATAATTCAGATATTTTGAAAGATGTGCAGGATAAAGCCAAGAATTTGGTTGACCAAGCTAAGAAAGCAATTGACGATGCTAAGATTCCTGAAAAAGCACAGAATCTTTGGGACACGGTTAAGAGTTGGTTCCAATAGACTTGTCAAAAATGGGCTTTCCTGATATAATAAATAGAATGGAGGCGTTATGGCACTAAAAAGAGCAAGTCTGGCGTGCACGGTTTGTGGATCGAGAAACTATTCAATTAAATTGAGTAGTACGCCAAAACCAAAACGTCTGGAAGTAAATAAGTATTGTAAACATTGCAGTAAATATACAATTCATAAAGAAACTAGATAGGAGAAAGTTGTGAAATTCATCAGAGATACATTTCAAGTGTTAAAAGATACAACTTGGCCAACTAGAAAGCAAAGCTGGATAGATTTTATCTCAGTCATGGAATATACAGCTTTCTTTGTCGTCATTATTTATCTTTTCGACTTACTTGTCACAAGAGGTTTGGTACGATTGTTAAATATCTTTTAATTTTTAGCCTGCTTGTTGTTTTATCAAGTAGGCTTTTATTATAAAAATGGTAGTAAAAAGATTGCATTTGCCATTTTTGTGGTATAATAGGGCTAGAAAAGAAACCGAAGCCCTCAGGCTTTTTTATTTAGGAAAGGAAGAACGATGGACAGTTTTGATAAAGGCTGGTTTGTCTTGCAGACATACTCAGGATATGAAAATAAAGTAAAAGAAAATCTTTTACAACGTGCACAAACCTATAATATGTTGGAAAATATTTTGCGCGTGGAAATCCCAACGCAAACGGTACAAGTGGAGAAAAATGGAAAAACCAAAGAAGTTGAAGAAAATCGCTTCCCAGGTTACGTCTTGGTAGAAATGGTGATGACAGATGAAGCGTGGTTTGTCGTACGGAACACACCAAACGTAACAGGCTTTGTTGGCTCGCACGGAAACCGCTCCAAACCAACACCACTATTGGAAGAAGAAATCCGCCAAATCTTGATTTCAATGGGACAAACCGTTCAAGAATTTGACATCAATGTGAAAGTTGGCGATACAGTTCGGATTATTGACGGAGCTTTTGCAGATTATACGGGTAAAATCACCGAAATTGACAACAACAAAGTGAAGATGATTATTTCGCTATTCGGAAATGATACAGTTGCCGAAGTAAATCTGAACCAAATTGCTGAATTATAATAAAAAGTGAGCTAGAAATCAATTTTTATAGTTATTGGTTTAGCTCACTTTTTGTACTATTTTGATGAAAAATAAACTCTTGTTGAAAATGTTTGTCTCAAATTCACCCACCAATTTTATTATATTTGACCTAATTTAACCGAACAAAAAAATAAAAAAGCCCGATTTTACGAGCTTTTCATTCGGTTAATTCCTGTTAAATCAGGTTACGGAAGGCGGTAGACGGATTTAACACCCTTGATTTATAAAGGTTTACGGGCATTTCGCCCCAAATTCGCCCCAAATTATGCAACTAAGAAAATATTTTTGATTTTCTCGTAATTTCTTTCTGCCAGAGCTTCCATCTGGTGTGTATAAATTTTCAATGTGATGTCTGGGCTTTCGTGTCCTAATAATTTTGAAATGGTAACTATATCAACCCCATTCAAAATCAAAAATGAAGCATATGTGTGCCGTAAAGAATGATTTCTAACTTTTCTACCCACGATTTTCTTAATCAATTTATTACAAGCTGAATTAGACACACCGAAGCAAACTCTATTCTTGATATTAGCTTGCCAATAATTTTTCTTATATTCACGAAGAAGTTCTATTGTATTTGCATCAATTGGGACTTTTCTTTTTGATGATTCATTCTTCAAATCTGCAAAATCTTGAGTATTTGAGTAGTCAAAACTCTTGTTAATGTCTATGATGCCACTTTTGAAGTCAATATCGCTCCAGGTTAGACCCATAGCTTCAGAAAAACGCAATCCTGTTACAGCAAGAAGGTAGAGGGTGAAATAGGATATATATTGGATGTTCTCTCTTGTGAGGACTAAGAGAGCCTTATATTCCCACTCCTCCAAAAAGTCATTTTCTTCATTTTTAGGCTCAATCTGAGATTTTACTTTGGCACCTTCTGCAAAATTAAAGGTGATAACTTGCTCCCTTACCGCAACTTTTATAGCCCCCTTTATTTGATAGTGGAATTTTTCAAGAGTTTCTTGAGCATATTTCTCACCAAACTCATTCAACTTTTTCTGGTAGTAAAGAGGTGTAATATCTTTGACCATCAAATCTTGGAAATAGGTTTTGATGTGCTTAAAGTTCTTCGAGTAAGTTTCCCAGGTCTTATCTTTTACATAAGGACGCTTATAGACCTCAGACCAAGTCTTGACAAAGTCATACAGAGTCACCTCACCATCAGTCAGAATATTTTGGGTCAATTTCTTTTCGACTTCCATTGCTGCTGCCTGAGCAAGTTTTTTAGTCTTGAATCCTCCCTTGGATTTTTGGCGGAACTTGCCTTTTTCATCTTTGTAAGATATGCGATATTCCCAGTTGTTATCCCTTTTACGATAATATGCCATTTGTTTTTTACCTCATTTTCTGTTAAAATGGGTATAAGAAAAGACTTGCCAGATTGGCAATTTTTCTTATACATGTTGCCTTACGCTCTCCTCGACCAAAATTTGAGCGTAGGGCTTTTTTTATTTATTTACAATTTTCATTTTGCTTTTATACTCTTGAGCGATAGTTGTGTGGGCATCATCCGAAACTTTTACGACCAACTCAAGATTGTAATCGTCACTATTCAGTGATCCATCTTTTGAAGCAAGCCATTCTTTAAACAATCTATTCTTTTCTTTTAATAGCTCGTTTGAAAGGTAGATTTTACGGCTTATACTCTCGTCTTTCCAAGCCTCTCCGACCCTTGCAGATACAAAATTTGCATCTCCTCCAGGTACAAAATCAATTTTATTACCTGAATCAAGAACCTCAGCATGCTCTTTAAAATACAAAGCAAATTCTCTTCCAAATTCATCTGTCATACGAAATGTCTTTTTACCTACTTGTTTTTCGGGAATTTTCGTTCCGCTTTTATTTAGAGTCCCGATAGCACCAAGAACTATGAAAACCATCAAAATAATAAACCAAAATCGCTTATAAAAAGGCTTTTTCTGCTTCTCTTTTTTTGATAATGACATAATTTTATCCTACCTTTATTAAATTATAAAATTCTTTTTTAACCATCATCTCGTCTGCGATGGTTTTTAATTTGTACTTTTCCATAAAATCAAGGTAATTAAATTGCTCCTTGTCTTCGCATACTTCTAATTCTGCTTCCATAAGATAATGGATCATGTGCCGATTTGCTTGTATCTCATACTTTTCTCTAAAAATTGAGTATAGATGCGGCAAGTGGCTTCTATGACCCAACTCATGCAAAATAGTCTTGACGCGATCTCCCTCAGTTATTCGGTCGCTGAGAAAGATGGTTCGTATTCCTGGTATGTAAAAAGCCTCGTCTTCGTAAAGCTCATCATCAAACACAAAGAAGTAAATACCTAGATTTGAGCAGAGTTCTTTTTCTGTCATAGACGACCTCTTACTATTTTCGCAAATAGATTTCTATGATATTTTGTATAGCTTTCTTGTCTTCGTCAGTCAACGGTTTGCCATTGAATCGCATGGCTGTATTTGCTAGTTGTTCAACGTCAACTTCCTGACCTTCAAAGTAAAATTTTTCTGGCTCACCAGCAATGGCTGGATTGTTGGTTCTGCCGAGCAAGTAGTCTGTACTGACTTGAAAATAATCAGCAATCTGTTGCAATCTTTCAGCAGAAGGTTGATTTCTTTTTAGACCATATAAAGAATTTTTCCCTAAACCCAGCTTATCTTCTAAACTATTTAAGGAAATCCCACTTTTTTCGCATAATGCTTTGACAATCTCAAAAGTAGAAAACATTGATTTTCCAGCCTTTCTAAGACATGACAAAAAATATTTTATAAAATACGCAAAAAACAGTTGACTTATCTTCGCGTTTACGCTAAAATAGTTTTTGTAAGTTAATGAGTTAGTAAAAAACAAAGTTAAAACTTATCTACAAAAAATAGCTTTGGCGAGCAAGAAAATTGATAGATTATTGTGGTTTATCAAGGTTTTTAATTATGCTTTCATTTTAGCAGATACGCTAAAATGTGTCAAGCGTTTTATAAAATAATTTACTAACTCTTTAACTCTATTAAAAATAAGAGGAGGATGCCACATGAGCCAGCAACATCGAAAATGGATTAACCTTGTAAAAGAGCGAATTGAAAAGCGTGGTTGGTCGCAAACAGATTTAGCGATTGTAGCCGGAGTTAGTCCATCAGCTATCACACAGCTTTTCAAAGACGGAAAAGGAAGCGACGACTTGAAACTGCGCATCAATAAAAAGTTGCGGATCACTGAGTCGTGGGAAAAATTTGAAGAGTAGGAGGGGAAAATGAGAGAAATCATATTCAGTGCCATAGTATCATCAATAATTTCAATACTGATGATGATTATTCAAATAAAGATGATAAAAAAATGGCTTGCCGATTTTTTCGACAAGCAAGATGAATGGTTAAAAATACATTTTGAAAATTTAGTCAAAAGATTGTTTTTATAAACAGACATTATAGAAATCTTCACCTAAAGGTGTAATATCTATAATCCCTTTTTCTACATGTAATTTTTCGTTGTTTTTAGCATTGATATACGATGTTTTATAAGCTGTGACTAAAGGGTTGCTTTCAAGTAATGTGTATTTTTCTTCTTTCGAAAGCCAAGTTGTGAAATCAACTTTAATCAAACCTAATCTTTCAAGGTTTGTAATAGAGGAAGCATTTCTATCAAAATCAAACATTGAATTATCAAGTGACGATTCTATTTCACCATCATGAGGAATAAAAATTAGTGGTTTTAAAGGGCTCCGACCCCCTGTTTCGAATTCCAGCAAATACTTAGCGACAGGACATCGTTTTCTTTGAGCAATAAACTTCAAATTCCTAGCATCTAAAGGACTGAGCTGTTTAATAATTTCAACAAAAGAATGATGCAATAACGAACTTTTTGAAGAATCAAATGATGCCGCTAATAGTGATGCAAAAATTTCTCGTATATCTTCTTCCTCGATATAAAATTTTGATGCTTCCAATGCAGGTCCTAATATACTCATTTTAGGTTCTTGTATATTTTCTACAGGTATTTGTTCGACTTTCTCAGTTAGTGATTCAATGTACTTCTCATTATCATATTTACGTTTTTCATTTTTTCGTAATAGGAAACTATCAAGAGAACCAAAAACATATTTCCATGCTTCATTAAAAGTGTTAGCAGGAGCCTCAGCTCCCTTTGTAGCCATAGTTGTTGCAAACGCAGTTAAGATTGTAGGTAACAAATCAGCCATAATACACCTCGTGTTTTTATTTTAATTATACCAAATTTAGAAAGGAAAAAGATGAGTCAACAACAGAAATTGTGGGTTGCTCTTGTAAAGGAGCGACTGTATAATTTGGGCTGGTCACAAACCCAGCTTGCAGAATCTGTAGGAGTTGCAAAAGCGACTATCTCAGATACGAGCCAACTCAATAACAAAGCCAATCAAACGGACTTCCTTAAAAGATGATGTTTTTACTCCATCAATAGTAAGTTCATTGATTTTTGTCATGCCTTTCCTCACTCTTTAAATACGGCAAAGGAAGTCGTCAGCTTAAACAAAAAATCTCTGAGATTCTAGAGATTGAAAGTGAGGAAAATTAAATGAGTAATGTTGCAGTAAATGTAGTTCGCATTGAACCTGATGCTTATGATGCGGCGGTAAAATTCGCAAATGAGAACGACTTGAAAATTAGCAAAGTCATCAGTATGTTTGTACGCTACGGCGTTGAAAATGTGGAATTAAAAGAAGTTGATGTTAGGACAGAGAAGTTCTGCATTGGCGATCAAGTGATTAACTAGGAGGGACTATGGTAGTTAGTCGAGATATGACAGAGCTTGAAATTAAGGTTTTGAACGGTATCAAAAATGGTGCTAGTTTTGATTTGCCAATTCAAGCGAGTGAATTGAGAATTAGTCTTGGTCTCTCTAAGCGTATGCTGGAAGAAGTGATTGAAAGTTTGCGGGTGAATTTTAGGCAGCCGATTATTGCTAAAAGGACACAGCCAAGCGGATATTATCTTCCACGCAATGAAGAAGAGCGGCAGGCTGGTCTTGCGCCTTACAAACGACAAATAGAAACCGAGCAAAAGAATTTGGCAGCTGTGATGGCGGTTAATTTGGATGAATTCTGGCAACGAAAAAAGCCTGACGGCAATCAGGCTCAAAAATAAATATTACAAGAGGATTATATCATGAATGATCTAATGAATCAAATGTTAGATCAGTTTGAAGCTGGTCTGATGGATAGAGCATTAAAGGTTATGCACGTTGTGACAGATGAAAAGAGACGGTTTCCAATGGAACTAAACAAGTCTCAATGTGCTGAAATGCTCTTAGGTACAAAAGATACAGGAACATTTGATGAACGTTTCTACCGACACAAAGACTTCCCACGAATTGAAGGGAAGCGTGACAAATTTCCTCGTGATGCGGTTATTGAATGGTACCACGAGAATTGGCAAAGAACAGCTATTTAAAAAAGAACAAAAGGAATTATAACATGAACAATTTACAAATTATTGCAGTCGGAACAGCATTTTCAGTGATTTTAATCGAATCACTCATCATGAACTTTAAGCTAAAGAAAGCTCTCAGAGCGAAGAAATCAAAAGGAACGATGATGACACAACCTGTGGCTCAGGCTGGATTTATCGACTATAAGACAGGACGTAGAGTGGATATAAACCCAAAGACGCGTAAAGAATTCTTTGTTGATTGAGTTTTGATGTATGAAAGAGGAAAAGACTGATCATGAGTACTGACATAAAACAACAAGCATTAGACAAAATGCTAGAAGAAATGAATCAGGAACATAGTCCATCCGAAGACCGCATCCATAATTGGATTTGTGAACAAGATGACGATGAGTTATTCCAGGGAATACTGAAAGATGGCTATACTATCAAGTGTTCACTTGACTATGTGAAAGGAAAGGCTCGGGAATTTGCAAAGAACGGGGTAGCCTGCATTGATGATGTCACGGTATTTGGATGGGTTCGTGAGTATTTCTTATCCAACAGCAAGCTGGAGAATATCCAACAGGTCCCAGTTGAAAGCATGAAGAAAGTCAATGACAAACTGAATGTAGTCAGAGTTACAGAGCCTAAACCGACCAAGAAGAAAGTTAAAAAAGAGAAAGGAGCAGTCGAAACTCAAATGAGTATTTTCGACTTTCTGGATGAATGAAACATGAACAATGTAAGCGAGAAGCTGAGCGTCGTCTGAAGCCTCCTAAAGCATTCTGGGATTGGTGTTATTCACAAATCAGGACCTACAAATGGACAAATAAGAATCAAACGATTGTCTCATCTGACCGACCTCTTGGCTATTGTGTCGAAAAACGGCTGACAAAGTCATCAAGATTGACTTTTTATGGCAAAACTTATTTCTTTTCTATCGTCCTCTGCACAGCAAAGCGAATTGAAATACAGTCTTATGAGTTTATTTCAAGAATAGATAACGGTCACCAGACAGTAAAACATGCACTAGCTAATCTTGAACGTTTTGAAAATGACAGGCATATCAAAATAGGCCGAGACTACACTAATCGGTATCTTCCGTTTTTAATTCATAATTTTGTAGGAGGGGGACCGTATACAGGTAACAAATTCTACCCTAATAATTGGAATAGTCGATTAAAAGAGGTCTCGGAGCTTAAATATATCCAATTTGATTATCTAAATTATTGGGAAATTGAACGGATGTATAAATATAAGTTTGAGATTGAGTTTGCTCAGAAAATAAATGCACGCAGGTTGGCTGACGAAATCATGCGTCCTAGTGACTGGATCAGAAATCGATGGAAGAGCGCTGTAGATATGCGCGTTCTCAATCGTAAGTGGCTTCAAAAAAACAAGCAATTTTTCAAAAACTCCGATAGGAGTTTCAGAGATTTTGAACTAGGGCGTAGAATTCAGCAACGAAACGGTAAGTTAGTTCCGGGAATTGAGCTGTTTTTGGATTTTCAGGATATTAAAAAAATACCAACCAACATTGGGATCAATAAATTCCAGAATTGGGTTATCAAGAACAAGGTTGATTTTCAGGAATACACAGACTATCTGAATATGCTTGAGCAAATGGGGATTGAGCCAGAAGGTGATGCTATGCTTGTTCCGAAAGATTTCTTTCGTATGCATCAACACACCTGCGAGCTATACAATCAATTTCTAGCAGAGCAGCGCAGATTGGCCGATGAGGAAAAACAGCGCGAGAAAAGAGAACGCGAGAAGCGGCTTGAAGCCGAATTTAAGCGTAGAGCGGAGCTTGACCGAGTAGTTGAGGGGTACAGCTTCCACGTTCCCAGCCGTGTGGCTGAGCTGATTTATGAAGGCAAAAAACTTCATCATTGTGTGAGTTCGTATACTGAGCGACATTTAAAAGGCCATACTATGATTGTCTTTGTAAGACTTTCTAGCAGTCCAAATATACCTCTTTACACTTTAGAGGTAAAATCAGGCGAAATCGTCCAATTTAGAGCGAAATATAACCGTAATGTACCCAACGAAGTTTGGGATGTAGCTAAGAAGTGGTTACGAGTAACTAAACAAGTAAAAGCGGCGTAGGAGGTAGAAATATTGGCAAATGTAAACAAGCGGTATTATTGGATTCAACTTGCACAAGATTTCTTCAAATCGAAAGAGATGAAGTTGCTTCGTAAGATTGCTGGTGGCGATACTCACACAATCATTTATCTAAAAATGATGTTGATGAGTCTTGAGGATGGCGGTCGGATTTTCTTTGATGGTGTTGCTGATAATCTGGCTGAGGAAATAGCTCTGGTCATTGATGAGGCAGTTGAAGATATCAAAATCACTTTGATTTTTTTGGAAAGTAAGGGGCTACTGACCAGAAACTCTGATAGAGAATATTTTTTGGAACAGGTACCAGAGATGGTCGGCAGTGAAACCGCAGGCGCTCGTAGGGTTCGTAAGCATCGGGAACAACAAAAAGCGTTACAATGTAACACTGGTGAAACAAAGTGTAACGGAGATATAGAGATAGATACAGAGAAAGATAAAGATATAAAGAAAGATATAGATAAAGATAAAGACATAAAGAAAGATACTCAAAACTTTGTACAAGAAGTTGAAGCGAATCTTGGTCGTGGTCTTGTCAAATTTGAATTCGACATGATCAATGATTATCTGCTTAATCAAAAGGTCTCTACTGAGCTATTTCTGGAAGCTGTTAAAATTGCAGTTGCGAATAATGTTCGCAAATTTAATTACATAGCTAGAATTTTAGATAACTGGATTAACCAGGGAATCAAAACTCCTGAGCAAGCCTTTCAGGCTCAACGGGATTTTCAAGCTCGAAAGAATAATAAAGCTATGAGCGCCAACCCAAAAACGGGCGGCAATAATCCCGAATGGAGCAATCCTGATTATAAAAATGAAACTAGTCCTGAAAAGCAAGCAGAGCTTGAGAAACAGAAGCAGGAGCTATTAAAGAGAATGGAGAAGTAGATGATTAAATTATTACGGCAGATATTTCCGCAAGGGAAAGAAGGATGGGTGCAGTACTTTGATTGGTGTGGGTATCACTCATATGTATTTAAACCGATTGAAAAAACACTCGGTTTAATCAAAATCATCTGCGATGGGTTATTATTTTTGCTGGCATTAACAGCTTTAATACTTCTTTTCCCGCTAACGCGGATTGAGTTAAGAGTGAGGTCTTCTAAAGTTAAAAAGAAAATGGAGGAAAAACAAAATGACTAAAACACTTGAAGAAAAGGTTGAACAGTGGTTTGTTGACCGCAATCTGCATGAAGCAAATCCAGTTAAGCAGTTTGAAAAACTGATGGAAGAAACTGGTGAGCTATTTGAAGGCATTGCAAAAGACAAGCCTGCGCTTATCAAAGATGCACTGGGTGATGTGCAGGTAGTGCTGATTGGACTTGAGCAACAGATTAAGAATGGTGCTGAGATTGAAGCTAGCCCGCAGGAGCTGGAGCTTTTGCTCTTGGTTTCCAGTCTTGGAAATCTTGCTCAGAAGCTCTATAGGCATGTTGTCAATGAAGAAACTAAGGTTCCTCTCGTTCGTCCTGAATTGATATCGCTGCATAATTCTATTCACGCAATATCTATTCATAATCTGACGACAGCTGATAGTTGCTTGCAGCTTGCCTATGAAGAAATTAAGGACCGAAAGGGCAAAATGATTGATGGGGTATTTGTGAAGGAGGCGGATTTGTGATGATTAGTAAAAAACAGTACATGGTTAGCTGGTGCATTACAACTTTGATATATCTTATCATAGGTGGCACATTCGCTTTTTGGAATCGTGACTTAAGAATTGAAAATAAACGATTGAAAGAAAATCAGGTCATCATCTATCGGGTAGATAATGCTGGCGCTGCAATGATTGGTAAGATTACAGAAAAGAAAGTCATACAAGGTCACTATACTGTGACCGCTGGAGCTTATGGAAAATTTTTGGTGAATGAGGAGCAATATAATGACATTTCAGTTGGGGATGAGATTCCAAACTATCTGAAAGGGCGAGGAAATTAAAATGAAATGCTATAGTGAACAAATTGCTGATTTAGCTTTGAAAAAAAGTAGACTTGAGACCTGCAGGACACTTCCTGATCAAGCATTTCACAAAACGATTGAGCAGGATGTCATCAACAAACCTAGCCATTACCAAGGTCGTTATGGTATGGAATCTATTGAAATTCTAAGAAATTTTATGACAGATGAACAGCTAGCAGGCTTTTATCTCGGAAACAGCTTGAAGTATCTAATCCGTCACCAAAAGAAGAATGGGTTGGAAGATTTGAAGAAGGCTAGAAAGAACCTTGATTGGCTGATTGAATCAGCATTGCCAAAAGAAGAGGAGTTTAACAATGAAATTTAAATTTAAAATACTAGTAGTTTTTACATTGACGCTTGTGTTGCTCGCAGGCTGTCGCAAGGCTGACAGAATTTCGCATAACATATCACGAGAAGCAGATGATATGAACATCACACGAAAGGTGACAGTTATCAACGGAATCAAAGGTGATGTGCTATTTCAAATGACAGGGAATATGTCTATCAGCTACAATAATGAAACGAAGCAGCTGTCTGTCATCGCTGAAGATGACAAAGGAAAGTACAAGAAGCACATTATTGGTATTTCTGATAATGTGTCGTATATCGTCGAAGATATTACTGGTATGAAAGGGATTGATACGAAATATCGGATTTATTTCAATCCCGACATGGTTATTCCGATTGATGTGAAATCAGCTGATTAGGGATTGGAGGAAATAATGATACCGAAATTTAGAGCGTGGTTGCCAACGTTGAAATGGATGTGCAATGTGTCAGCAATTCTTTTTGACGTAAAAAGTCTTGATGTTTATAAAATGGGCGATACAGAACGTGTGACGGAAATGAGCGTCAATCAAGACGAAGTCACTCTCATGCAATCAACAGGTCTCTTTGACAAGAACGGCACAGAGATTTTCGAGGGGGATGTGGTACGTTTTGGACATCTTTTCGATGGTTTTCTCAATCGTGTAGTTTGGGATAAGGATTCCGCGACATTTAAATTAGAACCACTTGAAACTTACTGGAGTCACACTTATTTTTCAAATTTTAAAAACGAAACTATAAAACATCTTGAGGTTATTGGGAATATTTATAAAAACCCTAAATTGACGGAGGTAAGCGATGATTAACAATGTTGTTTTAATTGGTCGTTTAACTCGTGATCCCGAGCTACGCTACACACCATCCAATATAGCTGTTGCGACTTTCAACTTGGCCGTAAATCGTAATTTTAAAAATCAAGATGGCGAGCGAGAAGCTGATTTTATCAACTGTGTTATGTGGCAGAAATCGGCTGAGAATCTAGCAAATTGGACACGAAAAGGTATGTTGATTGGGGTTACAGGTCGCATTCAGACACGTAGTTATGAAAATCAACAGGGTCAACGTGTCCATGTGACGGAGATTGTCGCAGAGACTTTCCAAGTTTTGGAAAAGCGGGATAACTCTGCTAATCAGTCAAGCATGGATAGTCAGATGCCACCAAATTTTGGGAATAGCCAGCCGATGGATATCTCAGATGATGATTTGCCGTTTTAGGAGAAAAAATGAATGAAGAAGTATTGAATGAATTGAAAAAACTTCTAGGATTATTTCCTGGATCATATATCAATCAAAATTTAGAAGTGATTCTAATCCCAAAAACAAACACTTATTTTAATCTTGAAGGAGTTGGCTCAAGACGTGACATTATCGCAAAATTGCTGATGTGGTGTACCAGAACAATTTCAAAAGAAAGACCATATAAACAAGAACTAAGGAATTTTCAATATAGCTACGACAACACTGTGCGTCTTGGTCGATATGTGGGCAAAATAATAACGACTGAAATGGTTGATTTGATATATCAAAAATTAGGAAATGGTGTTAGACCAGAATTGACCTATAAATTCATTGATAGTGGATTTGATATGGAGGTATTAAATGGCTAAACTAATAGGTTTTGGAAGATGCCTTGAAAAGACAACAATGGCTATTTTAGAAAGCCATTCAATGGGCAATCAGATTATCTGTGCAAATAATAGAATTGCAAAGAATACCTCTGCTTATGCCCGACAGCTAGGTTATACCATTCCTCAGCCAGTATCAATCAACAACCCTAGCTTGAAAGAAATCATCAACAATCTCAATAGAGCCCATATTGGTGTTGTGGTTGACGATGTTGAAATGGTTTTACAATCATTTCTAGGCTGTCAAATTGACACTATCACATTTGACAGCCCAAACGTACAACCAGTTGAAGATCGTTATGCTGAAGAAATAGCTGAGTTGAAAAAAGAGGTAAATGCTTGTTATCGAGAAAAAGCGGAAGACCAGAGTACAATCGAATCCTTAAAAGACAAATGCGTGAATCTTATACTTGAAAATGCAGATTATGTCTGGGACGAAATGGCTCGCTCTGCTATGGCTAAGAGAGCAAACACGAGGAGATGGAGGTCAAGAGGATGTATCTAAAATGTAAACACATGCAGGTTGTGAAACATGACTTGCAATACTATATTCAGCGCAAAGGTGCGGATGAACATGATTTAGTAGAGGTGGGAAATGATATTGCTTGAAATTATCGAAATTTTAGGAGCTATGATTATCATAGCGAGCTTGATGGTTCTATTATTGGCTATTGTGGTAAGCGGATGGAGGGTAATTTTTAAAAATGAACAAAAGAATCAAGAAGAAGAAAGCTAAGCAAGCCAGATTGAAGAAGCAACAGGAACTGGAACAGTTGGTTCGAAATCCTGAGCAGATTCGTGAGGCATTGATGTGTGTTGGCACCGCTCTTAGTAATTTATTTACTAACTTAGCAGTAGCCTTTGCTAATGTAGCTGAACATTGGAAAAAATGGGGAGAACAATTTGACAAAGAAAACTGCAAGTAAGACAAGACGTGATTTCCTTGAGTTTGAACTTGAGGCTAAGTATCTAAAAATTGACAAACTTATTGGTCAGCGACGTCATGAGTTAGAAAGAGTATATGCAGTCAAAAACCTGACCATGCCAGACATCGATGATTCAGGAGCTAGTCGCAGTGGGACTTCAATCAATACTTCTGAAAATTTAGCTGTTGCTTATTCTAGTGATCCAATGATTCTAAAACTGGAAGAGTTTCAAACAGCAATTTCAAAACTGCTTGATGTGCTTGAACCCGATGATAAGAAAATCTTTTATCTTAGGTGGGGAGAGCATACTAGATATGACTGGATTCAAGTGTGGCATATCATGGAGAACGGTGAGACAGGTTATTTGTATAGACACAGTAAGCAGATTTACCGAAGACGTGAAGTTATCCTTGACACACTAGCTAAGCTGCTCTATCTATAACTTGTCAAAAAAATATGTAGAATTGACAGAAAAAATCTGATAGATTGATAGTATCACTAAGCGCCGAGGAATCTTTGGCGCTTTATTTTTTTATGAAAGGAGCAAAGTAATGAATATTGTTGAACCGCTAAGAGATAAGGACGACATTCAAGCGATGAAGGATTATCTATCATCATGGAATGAAAAGTATTATATACTATTTCTCCTTGGGATAAACACAGGCTTTCGTGTCGGAGACATCCTCAAGTTAAAGGTCAAAGATGTCCAGGGCTGGCATATCAAGGTCAGAGAACAGAAGACTGGAAAATACAAGAGTATCAAGATGACAAGACCTCTTAAAAATGAATTGAGAGATTTTGTCAAAGGCAAGGAACTACATGAGTATCTATTTCAGAGTCGTATTGGAAAGAATAAGGCGCTCAGTTATAAAACGGTTTACTGGTTTCTTAAAAGAGCTGCTGAAGACTTGGGCATTGACAATGTCGGTACTCACACAATGCGAAAAACATTTGGCTATCATTACTACAAGAAGTACAAGAACGTTGCTGATTTGATGTCACTATTCAATCATTCAAGTCCAGCAGTTACGCTCATCTACATCTGTGTCAGACAAGATGAGCTTGATACTAAGATGAGTAATTTTAGCCTCTAATATTTTTTTGATTTTTTCAACTATCTATAATGAAGAAGTTTCTAGTTTGATTTTCAGAGGGAGCTTCAAGCCTTTTGTTTCTTGGTTTTATGACATGAAACAAAATTGGATAAAATATAAGATATAGATAGTTCAGAGTGGTTATTTTACATAATTTGAGCCGTGAAAAACAATCTTGTCAAAAAAATGGGTATTATTGACAAAAACAATCTGATATATTGGTAACATGAGAAAAATCCAGAGAGCAAGCTTAGGCATGTTCTCTTTTTTGTTGGAGGTGGCGATGCCATGAAAGATGAAAATATATTTGATGGAATTAACCTTGGAGCTGGTAGCACTTTAGAAATCAATCTCACGAATAATGACTTAGAACATATTGCAAATGGATATGAGGTGACTTTAGATATTAAGCCTAACGAGACTGTAAATAAAATCGTAATAAAGCCAAGTGTGGTAAATGATATTCTAAATCCGTTAATCAACTATGACAAAAGAATAGTGAGTGAAGCAGATTTAAAGATTAGAGACATTTTAAGAGAGGTTGCAAGAAATAGTTTTGCATTGGGGTCAATGTAGTGGGCTATAGAAACCCTAAACACTCTGACTGGTTCAGAGCTTGGCAGATTAAGTTCTACAACTCGAAACCTTGGAGAACTCTGAGAAATAGAATCAGAAAAGCTAAGCGTATGCGTTGCGATATGTGTGGACGTTTGATTCACGGTAAAAGTATTGTTGACCACATCATAGAGATTGACGAAACTAATTATCAAGATGAATCTATTACTCTCAACGAAGAGAACTGTCAGCTGCTTTGCTTGGAATGCCACAACACAAAAACTTTTCAAAATAAAATAAATTTGAATTTAGATAATCGAAATATAAATTTATTTTTGATTTTTTTATTTTTAAATTTTAGTGTACTCCCCCCATTTTGAATTTTGACAGCGCTAGAATAATAACGGTGTCAATCCTCTTGCGTACCTCTCCCCAAAAATTGACGAAAATTGATACAAGAAAGGAGCATGATTTTGAAAATCAATGAAGTTTTAGAAAAGCTAGGAATAAGTCGTGCTACCCTCATTAGGTATCGAAAAAAGCTGGGCATATTTGAAGAAACTAGGTCAAATATCACCAAAAGTCAGTTCAAAGAGTTGGAAAAGCTTGCCAATCAACGGCAAAAGTACACAAGGAAGGAACGTGTTGAGTTATCTCGTAAGACTTTCAAGCTGATTCCAAAAGAAAAAATGCTTGAAATCAGTGATAATGATTCAGTTGGGTTGAAAAATCTCAAAACTCAATACAATCACAATCAAAAAGTGATTGTAAATTTCCAACTGGAAATCAATAAGGTCATCAATGACGGCGAGCTACCTGGTAAGTACCTACTTGATGGAATGGAAAAGTATCAAAAGCTTAACATGCAGATCATGTCAACTATTGAAAAGCAGAGTCCACAGGGTGACGGCCTCAAAAAAATGATTCAGGAGAAGCTGGCGCGTTATGGTTGAGATGAGATATTTTGATAAGTATGCTCAACTCATCTATACTGGAAAGATTCGTATTTGTAAGCTCACAATGAAATCAATCAGACGTGTTGAGCGCTACAAAGAGCAATACATCTTCAAACAGGAGGAAGCTGACAAGCGGATTGAGTTTATTGAGGAAGAATGCAGCAACACAAAGGGTCTTGCTGGTAAGTTGCGCTTGGCATTGCCTCAGAAAGTTTGGTTAGAAACCACATGGGGCTTTTATCACACGGTTGAGGTTACTAAGACAAATCCTGATACCTTAGAAGAATACACAGACTATGAAGAAAGGCGTCTCATTCATGAGGTGCCTATTATTGTGCCTCGTGGTACTGGTAAGACTACTCTTGGTTCTGCTATTGGTGAGGTTGGTCAAATCATTGACGGTGAATGGGGTGCTGATATTCAGCTTCTGGCATACAGTCGTGAACAGGCTGGCTATTTGTTCAATGCTTCAAGGGCTATGTTGTCGAATGAAGAGAGCTTGCTGCACTATATGCGTGAGGCTGACATACTACGGTCAACTAAGCAAGGTATCTTGTATGAAACAACTAACAGTCTTATGTCAATCAAGACTTCTGACTATGAAAGTCTTGACGGTACCAACGCTCACTACAATATTTTTGATGAGGTGCACACTTATGATGATGATTTCATTAAGGTTGTTAATGATGGTTCTAGCCGTAAGCGTAAGAATTGGATAACCTGGTACATTTCAACCAATGGAACAAAGCGTGACAAGCTCTTTGACAAGTATTACAACATCTGGGTAGATATCCTTGATGACAAGATTATCAATGATTCTGTCATGCCTTGGATTTATCAGTTGGATGATGTGTCAGAGATTCATGATCCTGATATGTGGCAGAAAGCTATGCCATTACTTGGTATCACGACAGAGAAAGAAACAATCGCTCGTGATATTGAGATGAGCAAGAATGATCCAGCACAACAAGCTGAGTTGATGGCAAAGACTTTCAATCTTCCTATTAACAACTACCTGGCATACTTCAGTAATGAAGAATGTAGAGGTTGGACAGATAAGTTTGATAAGAGCTTATTTGTCGGTAATGATGAGCGTAGTGCTCGTTGTGTGCTTGGTGTGGACTTGTCAGATGTCAATGATATCTGTTCAGTCTCATTTATGGTGGTGCGTGGTGAAGAGCGCCAGTATTTGAACAAAAAATTCATGCCACGTCACACAATTGAAGGTCTTCCAAAAGAACTGAGGGACAAATACGCTGAGTGGGAACTTAGTGGCCAGCTTCATGTTCATGAGTTGGACTACAATGACCAGGCCTATATCTTTGAAGAACTAAGGCAGTTCATGAGTGAGAATATGATTCTTCCAGTCGCAGTTGGCTATGACCGCTGGAACGCTAAAGAGCTTATCCGCTTATTTAATGACTACTATGGTGATATCTGCCACGACATTCCACAGACAGTTAAGAGCTTGTCCAATCCTTTAAAGGTTTACAAGGAAAAGGCTAAGATGGGTAAAATCATTTTTAACGATCCTGTGGCAACTTGGAACCATGCCAATGTTCGTGTCAAGTTAGATGCGAATAATAACGTATTTCCAAACAAAGAAAAGGCAAAAGAAAAAATTGACGTCTTTGCTAGTCAACTAGATGCCTTTATCTGCTATGAAAATTTCAAGGAAGACTTGAGCTACTACTTTGATTGAGGTGAAGAATGAATAACTATTTGAATAATTTGAAGGAAGTTTTTGCTAGGATTTTTCGTTCAAACAATCGGAAATCTACAAGAACCTATCTTCAAAGAAGTATCTCCTATTGGCGTAGGAACTCTATCTATTTGGATAACATCTACAATAAGATTTCAACTGACACAGCTCAGCTAAGGTTTAAGCATGTCAAGATTACTCGTAACCCCGGTGGTGTCGACAAGATGGTTTGGTATGAGCATAGTGACTTGGCTGAGGTGCTATCAGTCTCACCAAATCCACTAGAAGTTCCTGTTGTCTTTTGGGCAAACGTAACAAGAGCCATGTTACGTGACGGTGTTGCGATTGTTGTGCCACGTTGGGAGAATGGTCGATTGATTGAAATCTGGCTTGCTAAGAAAACAGTGACATGGACATCAGAAAGCGTGGAGCTTATGCTTGATGATGTTACTGTTGAACTTCCATTGTCTGATGTGTGGGTATTTGAGAATCCTAAATTAAATGTTACAGCTCAACTCAATCAGATTACTGAGCTGATTGATATTAACTTAAACGCTTTGACGGAAAAACTCAGCGAGGGAAATTCTGGCCTGAGAGGCTTCTTAAAACTACCAACAAAGGCAGCTGATGAACATTTGAAAAAACAAGCCCAGCACCGTGTTGATAGTATGTTGGATTTGGCTAAGAGTGGTGGCATTGCTTATCTTGAGCAAGGCGAAGAGTTCCAGGAACTTAGCAAAGATTACTCTACTGCTTCCAAGGAAGAATTAGAGTTCTTGAAATCACAGCTCTATAATGCTCATGGTATCAATGAGAAATTGTTTACCTGTGATTATACTGAGGAACAATATAGAGCCTACTATTCTAGCGTCATGAAGTTATATCAGCGTGTCTATTCTGAAGAAATCAACAGGAAGTACTTTACGAAGACAGCACGGACTCAGGGGAACAAACTCTTAGTCTTCTTTGATATGGCTGATATGATTTCATTTAAGGATTTGGTTGAAGGGGGCTTTAAGTCCAAATATGCTGGCTTGATGAACTCAAATGAGTTCCGTGAAACCTATCTTGGTTTACCAGGCTATGAGGGCGGTGAAGTATTTGAAACAAATCTAAATGCGGTTCGTATCGGTGCAGAGGAATCTGAGTAGGAATTTAAAGGGTGGGTGGCTGGCAGAATCTTCATGAAAGGAGGTAAGCAATGGAAAAACTAAAAACCTTTGTCGTGAAGTCAGTTGAGGATGAATCGGCTGACTTTCACTTTGAGGCTTATGCTTCAACCTATGACAATGCAGACAGGGACGGCGATGTGATGGCCAAGGGTTGCTTTGATAACACTATAAAATCCAAAGCAGTTGTCCCTATGTGCCTTAATCATGACCGTAATCGTGTTATTGGTAAGCATGAATTATCCGTGGATGAAAAAGGCTTGCGTACACGTTCAACATTTAATCTTAGTGATCCAGAGGCTAAAAAAACTTATGACCTCATGAAAATGGGGGCATTGGATAGCCTGAGCATTGGGTTCTTTATCAAAGATTATGAGCCTGTTGACGCTAAGCAACCTTACGGTGGATGGATTTTCAAGGAAGTTGAAATCTTTGAAATTTCTGTTGTGACCGTGCCGGCCAACCCTCAAGCAACCGTTGACAATATCAAGGAATTTGATATGTCAGTAGTTGATAAGCGAATCGCTCAGGCGAACATGAAGCAAGAAATCATGAGTAAACTTGCAAAAATTTAAAGGAGACATGATGAAAAAATCACTCGTTGAGCTGTTAGAAGCTCGTCAAAAAGCAACTGATGAATTGGCTGAGGTAAAGCTTAAAAAAGCCACTATTGAAGCCAAGATGAAATCTTCAACAATTGAAGATGATGACTTGGAACAGTTGAAAACTGATGCAGAGAATTTGGTAGCTCAAGCAACAGCTATTAAAGAAACTATTGCTGGGCTAGATTCTGACATTGAAGAAGCCGAAGAAGAACTCAGCAAAGCTGCAAAAATTATTAAAGAAAAACAGAAAGGTAATACACCTATGGATTATTTGAAAACCAAAGCTGCTGCCCTTGACTTTGTCCGTATTCTGATGGATAACGAAGGTAGCGCTAACAGCGCTCGTAAAGCGTGGGAAGCTAACCTTGTTGAGAAAGGGGTGACTGACCTCACTAAGATTCTTCCAGAACCTGTTCTTATCGCTATTCAAGATGCCTTTACTAACTACAATGGAATCTTGAACCACGTTTCAAAAGACCCACGCTATGCGGTGCGTGTCGCTCTTCAAACTCAGGTATCTCAAGCTAAAGGACACAAAGCTGGTAAGACTAAGAAAGATGAAGACTTCACATTTTTGGACTTCACTATCAATTCTGCAACAGTCTACATCAAATATGCGTTTGAATATGCTGACTTGAAAAAAGACACTACAGGATCTTACTTCAATTATGTGATGAAAGAACTTGCTCAAGGATTTATTCGTACTATTGAGCGTGCTGTTGTCATCGGTGATGGTAAGACAGCTGATGCTGATGATAAAATCACTGAAATCAAATCTATTGCTGAAGAAACTGAAACAAACCTCTTTGAAACACAAGAAATCAACGTTGCTGGTGTCTTTGATAATGCTGTTCTTGAATCTCTTGTTTCTGGTATTGATAAGATGGTTCCAAATACCACACCAATTCTTGTCACATCAAAAGCCATTGCTCGTAAATTGAAATTGGTTAAAGATGCAGAAGGTCGCTACATTGATCCTCAACCATTTGCTCCAATTGCAACCAATGGAAATATTATTGCTGGCTTCCAAGTTTACATCTATGACTGGATGGACGGTGCGACTAACCCAATCATTGCATTTGCTGACCAAGCATATAAAATGATTGGTGATGATGTTGCTGCTGACCGCTTTGAAGATTATGACGTAACAGTTAACCGTCGTCACATTGAACTTGCAAGTGTCATGGGCGGTCGTTTGGCACAGTACAAATCAGCAGTCAAATTTACAAAATCAGCTGGTTAAAATAGCTAGAAAGGGGAGTCTAAATGACAATCCTTAAAACAATCAAAGAAATGGTAGAGGTTGACGTTGAAGAGGATATCTTTGACGTCCAACTTTTACGCTATATCAACAGTGGGATTTCATATTTACAAAGAAATGCTATTCCTGTTATCCGTATTGATAAAGATACGGAGTTAAAGGGATGGACAGACATTAAGGAAGAAGATAGGGAAACAGTGCTTGACTGGTTACATCTGAGATGTATTCAACGTTTTGACAAATCTTTGATGACAGGCAGTGCTGCTACTATGGAATGGATTGACGGTGAGATGACAAATCTTTTGTACCAACTCAAAGCAATCTATGAAGCGAAGACATGAAATCTTCAAGAGTAGCTATCATTCTTTGCTATGATGAGCGTTTCCAGGTTGAAAAAGGTGTCTGGGAGAAAAAGACTGTAGAAAAGAAAGTTAAAGCCGAGAAAGAGAAAATCTATCAGCGAAGGCTTGATAAAGCTATGGCAGACGGTCAAGTTCTAACTGCTAGGTTTAGTGTTCGTTCCAACTATGTGACTGATACTCTGGACTATGTCAAATATAATGGCAAAGAGTACAAGGTTAACATTGGGACAGAATCAGACGACGGTCATTACACTATCATCGAACTGGGAGAACTAAAATAATGGCCAAGAAATTTTTCACTAGACAAGATATTCAAGCTATCCTTGAAACAAACACTTTGAAGGCTAAGGTCTTCTACATGGAGCGGGAAGAGAAATCTTCCCCTGACAATGTCATTTTGTATTATCGGTTAACACCAGGCAGTAGCATTACTGCTGATGATAGAGTACACATGAGAAAAGTGACCGTGCAAGTCAGTCACTACCACAAGAAGAAACTGGACAGCATTGAAGATTTGATGCTGTCTAATTTTATGTGTGAGCCAAATCAGTTGAATCTAAAACAACCTGATACTGACTATCTACTGACAACTTATAGACTTGAGGTGTTTACAAGTGGGCAGTGGTAGCGTGAAGATGACGCCGCTAAAGGTAGATATCAAGAATCAAGTTTTAGAGAACATTAAAAAGGCTGCTCAAAGTACAGAAAGTGACATTAGAACTGGAAGTCCTAGACGAAACGGTGTTTATGAAAAAGGGTGGACACACGACATCATAGATGACGCTGCTATTGTGCATAACAATGGCAAAGAAAAGACTCTATCCCACTTATTAGAGAATGGGCACGCTACTAAAAATGGTAGCTTTGTTGCTCCTAGAGAGCATATCAGACCAGCCTATCTCAAGAATAAGGAAAAATTCCTTAATGATATGAAATCCATCAAAATCACACCAAAATAAGAAAGGAGTCTTAAATGACTTACCAATACGAAACAAGAGAAGTTACTCATGGTAATGCGACCGGTTTTTATGCCAAGATTGCTAAAACGGAAGCTGGTGCCTTGGACTTACAAACACCTTATCCTTTTACTGGGCTACGGAGTACATCTTTTGAAACTTCCCAAGAATCCAATGCCTACTACGCTGACAATGTGGAACATGTCCGTTTGCAAGGTAAGAAGTCTACAGAAGGATCCATTACCACCTATCAAATTCCAAAACAGTTTATGATTGACCATTTGGGCAAGAAATTGACTACCTCTAAACCACCAGCTCTGATTGATACTGGTGTCAATACTAACTTCATCTGGGGTTATGCAGAAACTGTTACGGATGAATTTGGAGCCGAAATTGAAGAATTTCATATTTGGACGAATGTCAAAGCTTCAGCACCTAAAGGTAGTACAAAAACTGATGAAACATCAGCCGAACCAAAAGAAATTGAAATCCCTTGTACGGCTTCACCAAACAATTTCATTGTGGATTCTGAAAAGAAACCTGTATCTGAAATTGTTTGGCGTGATGACAGTAAAGGAACTGTCCGTGGTAAGTTTGACAAGTTGTTTGCAAGTAAGTCCCCAGGGAAGCTGATTGACTTCATCAACGAGGCCCTTGGAACAACCACAACAATCGCTAGCGGAGGCTCTCAATGATTAAAAAAGAACTATCATTCATAGTGTTTGATGGTTACGGAGAAGAAACTGAGCGTACTGAAACGGTACGCTTTCTTTATTCTCTGCCAGCTATCAAAATGTATGAACAGAGAACTGGTCGCAACTTCTTCGATGATAACCAAAAAGCTCTTAAAGCTTATTCACAGCTTGCTATTGCATCAGGTATCAATGGCAAACCAACTGATTTAACCGATGAAGAAAAAATCAAACTGATGCCATTGCTTATGGAACCAGACTTCATGAATTTTCTGACTGAAGTTATCCCTTGTCTATACGGTGAAGTTGAAAATGGTCGCTTAGTACAAAATGAGCTAACTGCTGAAACAGCTGCATTGGCTCCTTGGTTTGGTGATTTGATTGATATTGGTTTCTTCCCAGACCTCTTCTATGAATTTAACCGAAGTAGAGCAAAGGTGCCACAAGATAAAAAAAAGCCTCGTCAGAAGTCGTAACTTCTGAAAAGGTCTATAAGGTTGTCTTTGAAAATCGGATGGATGTTTTTTGGGCAGAATCCCAGCACTTTAACTATTTAATGGGAACGCTCCACCAAATGAGCATCAATCAAGAAGAGAAGAAAACACTATCTAACGCTGATTTACTTAGCGTGATGTCAGATTAAAAAAGAAAGGAGGAAAATATATGGCTGAAACGTTTGAAGGCTTATACGTCAAGTTTGGTGCTAATACTGTTGAATTTGATAGGTCTGTAAAAGGCATCAATAATGCCTTATCTAGTTTGAAAAAAGATTTTACTAATATCAACAGACAACTGAAGATGGATCCTGATAATGTTGACTTGTTGAATCGTAAGTTGGTTAACTTGCAAGAACAAGCTCGTGTTGGTGCTATGAAGATTGCCGAACTCAAAAAGCAACAGAAAGCGCTAGGTGAATCTGAAGTTGGGTCAGCTCAGTGGAATAAGCTTCAAATTGAAATCGCTAAAGTCGAATCACAAATGAAAGTTGTTGATAAGGCAATAGAGTCAACACAGAAACACATCGAGGATGTTGGCAATCCAAAGTCTATCTTGAACCTCAATAAAGAACTTGGTAATGTTGCTAAGGAACTTGACATTGTCAATCAGAAGCTAGAGCTAGATCCTAATAATGTTGAACTGGCAGAGCAGAAAATGAAACTTCTTAGGAAACAGTCGGAATTGGCTGGGGATAAAGTCCAAGAGTTAAAGAAAAAACAAGCTGCTCTTGGAGATGAGAAAATAGGTACAGAAGAATGGCGTCAACTTCAAAATGAAATCGGTCAAGCTGAAGTAGAAGTCATGAAAATTGATCGCGCCATGGACAATCTTGGTGAATCTAGTAAGTCGGCTGGCAACGATATCAAAGAAGCAACAAAATATCTAAAAGCTGATCTTATGATGGATGTTGCAGAAAAAGCAAGTCAAGTTGGTCAAAAAATGGTTGATGCTGGGAAGAAGACAGTAGATGCATGGTCTGAAATAGATGAAGCAATGGACACCATCACCACTAAGACAGGCTTAACTGGTAATGCTCTATTAGAGCTTCAAGGAATTGCTAAGGGCATTGCTACAGAAATGCCAGCAACGACATTTAAAGAATCTGCTGACGCAGTGGGAGAACTTAATACCCAGTTCGGTTTGACTGGAGAAAAGCTGAAATCATCATCTGAATTACTTATTAAGTACGCTAAGATCAACGAGACAGATATTTCAAGCTCTGCTATTTCTGCGAAGCAAGCTATCGAAGCTTACGGACTGTCTGCTGATGATTTAGGCAAGGTCTTAGACAATGTGACTAAAGTTGCTCAGGATACAGGGCAGTCAGTTGATACGATTGTTCAAAAAGCTGTTGACGGTGCACCACAAATTAAAGGATTGGGATTGTCATTTGAAGAAGGTGCTGCTCTAATCGGGAAGTTTGAGAAAAGCGGTGTGGATTCATCAGCTGCTCTCTCGTCTCTTTCAAAGGCAGCTGTTAACTATGCTAAAGACGGTAAGACTCTGATTGATGGATTGAATGAAACGATTAGTGCCATTCAAAACTCGACTAGTGAAACAGAGGCTTTAAGCATAGCTTCAGCGGTTTTTGGAAGTAAGGCTGCACCCAGGATGGTAGATGCCATCAAGCGTGGTGCTTTTAGTTTTGATGACTTAGCTTCAGCGGCTAAAAATTCTTCTGGGACTGTCGCTACGACATTTAATGAAACGGTAGATCCAATTGATAAACTGACACAGTATTCGAATAAGGCAAAGGAAGGGATGGCAGAAATTGGTGGTAAGTTGCTTGAGACTGTTATTCCAGCTTTAGAACCGTTAATGGGAATGCTTGAATCTGCTGTTAATTGGTTTACCAGCCTAAACGAGACTGATCAACAGACAATTGTGATTCTTGGTTTGGTTACTGCAGCAGTTACGATGTTGCTTGGTGCGATTGCACCGCTAGTCATCGCCATAGGAGCTATAGGAGCACCTGTCGGAATTGTCGTTGCCGCAATAGTTGGTGCTATTGCGGTTATCACACTTATCATTCAGGCTATCACGAATTGGGGAGCCATATCTGAGTGGCTAAAAACAACCTGGGATTCTTGTGCTGCTTGGCTTTCTGAATTGTGGACGAATATAGTTACGACTGCCACCACAGCGTGGTCAAATTTTACTGCCTGGCTTTCTGAACTTTGGTCTTCCATAACTTCAACAGCACAGTCAGCCTGGTCGAGTTTTACTACTTGGCTTTCTGGATTGTGGTCTTCAGTGGTCTCGACTGGACAGTCTCTGTGGTCTAGTTTTACTAGTGCCTTGTCCAATATTTTCTCTAGTTTTATTTCAGGAGTACAGTCTCTATGGTCAAGTTTCACTTCCACACTTTCCAATTTGTGGTCTGGGCTGGTCTCAACTGGGTCAAATTTGTTTAATAATTTGAGTAGCACGATTTCAGGAATTTTTAATGGTATTCTTTCTACTGCAACCAATATTTGGAACACTATTAAATCCACTATTTCAGGTGCGATTGATGGGGCTAAAAATGCGGTCACAAATGGTATCAATGCTATCAAAGGGCTATTTAATTTCCAGTTTCGGTGGCCTCATATCCCATTGCCTCATTTCCGTGTGAGCGGGTCTGCAAACCCTCTTGATTGGCTTCAAGGTGGCTTGCCAAGTATTGGTATTGACTGGTATGCCAAGGGTGGTGTCATGACCAAACCAACACTGTTTGGCATGAATGGAAATCGTGCAATGGTTGGCGGTGAAGCTGGTGCTGAAGCCATCTTGCCGCTGAACAAATCAACACTGGGGGCAATTGGTCAAAGTATTGCTAACACGATGAACACATCTAACAATATCAACGTCAACTTCTCTGGTGTCACTATCAGGGAAGAAGCTGATTTAAACAGACTGGCCAACGTGGTTGGAAATCGTATTGCTGAAGAATTGCAACGTAAAACTAATTTGAGAGGAGGAAAGGCATGACAAAAATCAATGAACTTACTATTGATGGAGTAAAAACATCATCTTTTAAGTGTGATGTCCTGGTCGAAACAAGACCGAATGTCATTGTCTCCACTTCCAAAACAGCATTATTAGAGCATGACGGCATTAGTGGTGCAGTTGTACAATCGAACAGACACCGTGGACTGATTGAGAAGCCTTATCACATCACTTTAATTGAGCCAAGCGATGAAGAAATTTATCGCTTTTCTGCTCTCTTGAATCGTGAAAAGTTTTGGTTAGAAAATGAACAGGAACCAACTATCAGACTTTGGTGTTACAAGGTTGATGGCTTTAAGATTGGAAAAGATGAATTTGGTGCTTGGGTGGTCGATGTTACCTTCATCTGTCATCCTACCAAGTTTTTTAAGACCACTGACCCCCAGACATTGACAGGGAACGGCGTTTTAGCCGTGCAAGGCTCAGCTCTTGCTTTTCCTAAGATTACTGTGGTTGGTCAGAGTAGCTCTGAGACATCGTTTACGGTGGGGAATCAAGTCATTAAGCTTGAAAAGCTCTCAGAATCGCTTGTGATGATCAATGATCCTGACAACCCTAGCTTTAAAACAGCTAGTGGAAAACCTGTCAAGTGGGCTGGTGACTTTATCACGATTGATACGGCTAAGGGACAGAATGTCGGGGTTGTACTGGGTCCTGGTATCCAATCCTTAAAATTTGAGACAGTTTGGGGGTGGGCATAGTTGCTTTATTTACTTGACGAAAATGTAAGAACAGTCAAATGGAATGGGATTCCATTGCATGAGGCCAGCTCTGCCATTGTCAAAGAAGAAACGAATGGCGACTTTTACTTAACTGTCCACTATCCTATCACGGACTCTGGTATCTATCAGCTTATCAAGGAAGATATGCTGATTAAAGCGCCTGTACCTGTGCTAGGGGCTCAGCTGTTTAGAATCAAAAAGCCTATTGAGAATGATGATAGTCTGGGCATCACTGCCTATCATGTTACTGATGACATCATGCAGCGGTCTATCACTCCTGTTAACGTAGTTGGTCAAGGCTGTGCTATGGCACTGTCTCAGATGGTTCAAAATGCTAAGACTGGTCTGGGTGATTTTTCTTTTACCAGCGATATCATGGACAGCCGAACCTTTAACACGACTGAGACGGAAACACTATACTCTGTCCTGATGGACGGTAAACACAGTATCGTTGGAACGTGGGAGGGTGAGCTTGTCCGTGACAACTTTGCACTGTCCATCAAGCGTAGTCGTGGGGCTAATCGTGGTGTTGTTATCACGACACATAAAAACCTCAAGTCCTATCAGCGAACTAAAAACTCTCAAGGTGTTGTGACTAGGATTCATGCCCGCTCAACTTTTAAACCAGACGGTGCTGAAGATGAAGTGACGCTCAGAGTGACCGTTGACAGTCCACTTATCAACTCTTATCCATACATCAATGAGAAAGAATATGAGAATAACAATGTAAAGACGGTCGAAGAACTGAAAAAATGGGCTGAGGCTAAGTTTAAGAATGATGGCATTGATAAGGTATCTGACGCTATCGAAATTGAAGCTTATGAGTTAGATGGGCAGGTCGTCCATCTGGGTGATACAGTCAATCTCAAAAGCAGAAAACATAATGTGGATGTCTATAAAAAGGCTATTGCCTATGAGTATAATGCCCTGACAGAGGAATATATATCAATCACGTTTGATGATAAAGCTGGTGTGGGTGGCTCTAGGGTGTCCAGTGGTTTGAGCAATGCTGCTGATGCTATTCTTGGCGCAAGCGCTACAGCTCAAAATGTAGCCGTTGAGCGTGCTGTTAAAAATGCTAACCAAGCCTTTGATGCGGAATTTGAAAAACGTGTGGAAGCGATTAATGACGGGATTGAGCAGGTCAAGGCTAAGGCGACGGAATATGCTGACAGACTCAATCAAGCAGTAACCAGCAAGGTGCAAGAAGTCAACCAGCTTGTAATTGCAAATAGAGCGGAACAAGACAAGCAATACAAAGAAACTCTTGCAAAAGCTAGTGCATCTAGCGACTTAGCTAAGCAAGCACAGAATCTAGCCAAACAGGTGCGTGATGACTTAAATAAAGTCAAACAGACAGCTACACAAGCTCAATCGCAGGTTAATTCTCAGATCGACCAAGTTAAAAAAGACGTCGGCGCTATCCGCACGCAGCAGACGGCCTATGAACAATCCAATGAGCAAAATCTCGCTCAGATTACCCAGCAAATGGCTGATAAAGCTAGCAAAACAGAGGTCAAGCAGACCGCTGACGGAATTCGGGAGGAGATAAGCCAAATTGTTGTAGGTGGTCGCAATCTGTTGAAAGGTTCGAAAGGAGAGTTTAAACCCGACAGTAAGCCAACGGACTTTGATAATCAAACCTTGTATGTGCAATCAACCTCCATTGATTTGGTCAAAGGAGAGAAATATCTAATATCTGCTAAAACTGATGGAGTTTTTAGCGGCGATCACAACGGGAATCGAGAAAGCGATAATGTAGTGCTCTGGTTGATGGATAAAATTGTTACAAATTATCAAATTGTGTCCGATAGCAATACAGGGACGACAGGAACAGTCTTTACTTGGAATAAACCGACAGGTACTTATCATTTGCGAGTGAATACTTATCATAAAGACGCTCGAAAAAAAGTTTGGGAAGTCAAAGTCGAGCAAGGCACTATAAAGACTGATTGGAGCCCAGCGCCAGAAGATATTGACGAACAAATCACTGTCGCTAAGACCACGTTTGAAAGAACTGCAGAAGGTCTGAAAACAGACATGGTAGCTGTCAAGTCCTATGTGGCTGACGATGGTAAGCGTAGAGAAGAGCTGGAAAGATACAGCCGAGAAGAGACAGCTAAGCAGATTGTAGCTGAACGAATTAAAACAGCTGAAAATTACGTGGGCAAAAGCCAGTATACCGAAGACGTTAAAGGCGTAAATCGACGTTTTGAGGAGTTGCGGACAGGAACTAGTAACTTACTCTTAAATACAGAGTTTAAGACGCTTGCGGACGTTAATAATGTAAATGGTGCTACGTTAAAACTCAATCAAAATGACTATAACAGTCACAACTCAATTGAGGTCACTGTGACTGGTCAAAACAAAGACGTGTGGAAGGGTATTACCTTAAATGCGCTAACGCTTGCATTTAAGAAAGGCGACACAATCGCTGTCAGAATGCCAATTTACATTTTTTCTGACGTTCCTATAAATGCAGGCTTAACGCTTGTATTAAAAAACCACTCTAAAAATATAGTTTATGTTTTAAAAGACTTGGGAGACTTACCTCGAAACAAATGGCACATTGTTGAATTTCTGCACACGTTTAATAGTGACACTAATTTTGAAGGCGTGAATTTTTTCTATTTATATACAACGCAAAACGGACACTACAAGATAGCAGAGCCGTCGCTCACATTATCAAACGTAATTCCGTCAAGTTGGGCGCCAGCAGTCGAGGATAGCAAGAATTATACTGACACCAAGCTCGCCGAGTACAAGCAAGGCGTGGATGGTCGTTTTGCGACAATTACGAGTCAACTCAACAACAAAGCCAATCAAACTGATTTCCAAAAAGTGCAAGAGACAACAAAGCTCTATGAGCGAATTATTGGTTCATCTGAAAGTGATGTTGTAAGTAAGGTTTCTAAAATGGTGATGAGTAACTCACTGTTTCAGGTTGAGGTTACAAAAAACGAAGGATTAAAAACCGTCCAGACTCAACTTGCAGGCTCGTGGGCAGTGAAGAATATCAATTCTGCTGGCGATTTGATTTCCGGCTTAAATCTGGGTGCGAATGGTGTCAATCGACTAGACGGACGACTGACGCACATTACAGGCCAGACCTTAATTGATAACGCAGTCATTAAATCCGCTATGATTGATAAGCTAAAAACCGCAAACTTTGAATCTGGCTCTGTCACTACGCAAATACTCGCTTCAGGAGCTGTGACAGCGGATAAGTTGGTAGTTGACCAAGCGTTCTTTAATAAATTGACCTCTAACGAGGCTTATTTAAAACAGTTATTCGCTAAACAAGCTTTTATTGCACAAGTTCAATCCGTGGATTTATCAGCTACTAGCATCAAAACAGGAGTATTAAATGCGAATCTAATAACTGCTGGGAATTTAGATGCTAGCAAAGTCAAAATTTTAAACTTGGATGTCAAAAACTTAGTTGGTGATGTAGCTAAGTTTGTAAAAACCGCTTGGGAATCACAATACTCAAATTTAACGATTAACGGCGAAGAATTATCCTTCGGGAACTCCCGGAGTAGAGTAGGATTTACCAATCTTAGCCCTGGGGGATTATTTTTTTCATCGGACGGCCATAAGGCAGCAATGGCCCCTGATGGTAACGGGGGAGTGTTGGTTCGAATGGATAATAGAGGGAAGTTTAGAATAGGGTACGGAGAAGATCTAGGTTTTAATGCACCACTAATCGAAATAGATCGAGACAGCGCGAGAATAGGAACAAGCGACAGTTATATATATATTTCAAATTCTAAAATATGGATTGTTAAGAATAATTCTGTTATCAAAGAATACTAAACGGAGGAAAAAATGGAATTAGAACAACTCAATCAAGCTCTACGCTTGACTATCAACGAACTGACAACGCAGTTGACAAACGAGTCAACGACGAAGAATTTATTGGCTATTCAGCTGACTGAAGCTGAGCAAGCCAGTCAAATATTGGCTCAAGAAAAATCCGAACTACAAGCACGAGTGGATGAGCTGGAAGCTCTGCTTGAAGAACAAACACAACCAGCCACAGAAGAAGGAGAATAATCATGACATTAGAAATTATCAAGACGACTAAACTTGTAGGCAATATCAAAATTGATGATACTGTCGTCAAATCAATTACAGCTGATATCAACGAAAAGGGCATCTCCACTATCAGCGAGTGGATAAATAACGCAGAATTATACGCTGCTAATCGTCGCGAAATTCGCAAGCAAGAAGCTGAATTTCAAAATAAAATCTACGAAGTAGAGGACGCTATTATTCAAGAGTTAGAATCCGGGAAAAAAGAGAAATAGGAGCGATAGAATGTGGATTTGATTTTAATTATTGACCATTTAGCGCCGACAATAGGCGTTATGGCTACTGGTTGGTTTGGTTATCGCGCTGCAAAATCAGGAAATCTGAATAAAAGCCAGTTTAGACAGATTTCGAGCGAAATGAGCGATATGAAAAAGAGTATTGAACATATCAAACGGACGGGTGATGATAATAATCAAAAAATAGATGATGCCAATGATAAGCTGGAATTACACACAGAATCGCATTTAGGGGTTATGTATCGACGGCTAGAAATAGACATCAAACACGCTTTAGAACGTGGCTATACTAGTGGCGAAGAGTTTAGCATCATCACCAGAATGTATAAAAACTATCGCAATTTAGGCGGTAATGGCTACATCACACGTTTGTATCAAGAATATCAAACGTTAAAAATAAAAGATTAGAGGTAAAGATATGAATAAAATTAACTGGACTGTACGTCTGAAAAATAAAAATTTCTGGCTGGCTCTTGTTCCAGCTATCGCTTTGTTGCTACAAGCAGGAGCAGACATCTTTGGAATCAAACTAGACTTTGGGGTTACGATTGATAAGATTTTAGTATTTATTAACGTACTTTTTGCATTGCTAGTTTTGATTGGAATTGTCAACGACCCTACAACGGCAGGATTTAGCGATTCAGAGCGAGCGCTTGGTTACGAAGAACCGCACAAGACGGAAGCAGGAACGGAAGGAGAATAGACATGAGTGTTGAATCTAGTATTGCAGAAATGCGCAACTTAGCCGCTACCCCTGTTTACTATGACATGGGCGACCGTTATGGAAATGACGCAGACAGAGACGGACGAATTGAGTATGATTGTTCTAGTGCGGTCAGTAAAGCGGTTGGATTGAGCCTTAATAATAACACAGAGACGCTCAAAAGCAATTTACCTACAATTGGGTACAATTGCGTTTACGATGGTGTAGACGGCTCTTTTGACGCTCAAAGGGGCGATGTGGTGGTCTGGGGACCTCGTGATATGTCTAGCTCGTTAGGTGCGTTTGGGCATGTTGTGATTATGACTAGTCCTACAACCATGATTCACTGTAACTACGGATATGATGGCGTGACCGAAAACGACTACAACCAAATCTGGGAAATCAACGGACGACCTCGCGAAACCGTCTACCGTTTAAACGCACAAGCGCAGGCTACACCAGCTAAACCGCAAGCAGGTAACAAATTAAAGGTCTATCAAGTCAATGATTTGCAATTTGTCAATGGCATCTGGCAAGTCAAGTGTGATGACCTCTGTCCAGTTGATTTTGACTGGACGGACAATGGTATTGATGTTGCGGACATTGACCTTGTGGACAGCAATGGCAATGTACTAGCGGACCAAGAGACAAAACTAGGTAGCTACTTTGTCATCAATCCTGATAAGGTTGTCTCTGACGGCGAGGGAGCTTATGGCTCTGGTAGCTACTATTGGCGACACGTTACACTTGCAGCAAGCGGTCAAATCTGGCTGTCGGTTTGGGATGTCAATCATTTGCTTTATGGATAACAGTAAACCCTAGCTTTGGCTAGGGCTTTTTTATTGTAAAAATTTTAAAAAAAATAAAAAAAGTTGGTAAAAAGTGTTGACATTCACGGCGTACCGTGATATAATATAATCAGAAAGGAGGAAAGATATGAAAATCTCAGAGATTGCCGATTTAATGGTAGCAACCGGAACCCTGTTGACAGGGATTGCAAGTGTTATCATGGCAATAAAAAAAGAGCCAAAAGAACGCAAGCCACGCAAAGCAAAGCGGTTCAAATAAGGCTCTGTAGGTCAGGGGCGAAAGCCCCTGCTCCTACTTTGATTATATCATATCAAACGAAAAAATGAAATATTTACCAATATTCGTACTCGTGTTCTTTGTATTTATAGTAATCCTAAAGGATAAACGAAAGTGAAATCAGAAAGGATTCCAAAATGAGAGAAGAAATCCAAAAACTACTTGAAAGTAATGAAAGTACAAGCTCAATTGCTAAAGGAGCAGAGATTCCGTGGTCAACTGTAGCTGATTTAAGAAGTGGTAAAACAAGCATGGATAAAATGACGTTATTGACTGCCGAAAAATTGTATAGCTATGCAAGAGAGGTTTTGTCATAAAAACTAAAATATTTTAAGAACTTTTCAATGATGATAGATCGATTTTTTGTGTATAAAAAATCATGAAAATAGAAATAATTACTTTGCAAAAAATGAGGTAGGAAAAATAGTCCGCCCCAAATTCGCCCCAAAATATTTTTAAAGTTAACCTGATTTAACCTGACGGAAAATCAAAAAAGCCCGACTTTACGGGCTTTTTATTCGGTTAATTCCTGATAAGTCAGGTACTGAAAGGCGGTAGACGGATTTGAACCGACGATCAAGCTTTTGCAGAGCCGTGCCTTACCACTTGGCTATACCGCCACAACGTTTATTATTTTATCCTAAAAAATCGTTTTCGTCAAGAGTGGAGATTGGTTTCTCTTTGTAAAATTTTAGTGTTTTCCGATTAAATTTAATCATTAAAGTGGTGAAATTATCATTTTGATAAGCCGAAGAAAAGTTTGGATTGATAGTTTTTCTTGCTTTAGTTAAGATAGCAATAAGATAAACTTGTTTAGCTGAATCAACTAGCTTCAAAAATATCAGCCACCATCTTCCTAAAAGTAAAGAAGTCATAAGTTGATTTCCCGTTACTTGCTTCCTTTTTTTAATAATTGTATCCATCTCATATGACATTTCTAAAAGTTAGAAGTTTATATTTTTTAGCCATGGGAACTTCTTCAACAAATAAATGTTTTCAGCTATCAATTTGGAAGAAAAAAGTTTAAGAAAAATAAAAAAAGGTATTGACAAGAAGAGGAGGAGGTGATATACTAAGAT
>PPYF01506708.1_pt1 | contig 47507 bp, 33 predicted proteins | sample 1559871 | NCBI WGS metagenome assembly PPYF01 (sample SAMN08240021, study PRJNA423297) | Human gut metagenome, whole genome shotgun sequencing project.
GCGATCATCATGACCATCCTCACTTCTATATGCAGCTGACGAGAGCTAAAGTGCGTCCTAAAAAGAATGTGGTGACAGGACCTGCCTATCTGGTTGTGGAAGATGTGCCTTTGCCGTTGGCCGTACCGTTCTTTTTCTTCCCGTTCTCCAGCAGTTATTCTTCCGGTTTCATTATGCCGACTTATATGGATGACTCCAGTCGTGGTTTCGGTCTGGCAGAAGGAGGATATTACTTTGCCATCAGTGATATTATGGACTTGAAGATGACGGGTGATATCTTCACGAAAGGGTCATGGAGATTATCCGGATTGACAAACTATAATAAACGCTATAAATATTCCGGTACGCTGCAAGCGGACTATCAGGTTACCAAAACGGGAGATAAAGGTATGCCGGACTATACAGTTGCTAAGGACTTTAAGGTAGTATGGAACCATCGCCAGGATGCTAAAGCCAGTCCGAACAGTACATTCTCCGCTAGTGTAAACTTCTCAACCAGTAGTTATGAACGTTCCAATATCAACAACCTTTATAATTCGCAGTTGTTGACTCAAAATACCAAAACATCAAGTATCAGTTATTCTCGTAGTTTCCCTGATATCGGTCTGACTTTATCCGGAACCACCAATATCGCACAGACGATGCGTGACTCTTCTATTGCGGTCACTTTGCCTGACTTGAATATCACATTAAGCCGTCTGTTCCCGTTCAAACGTAAGAAGGCGGCGGGAGCTGAACGCTGGTACGAAAAGATTTCCATTAGCTATACGGGACGTTTGACAAACAGTATCCGTACAAAAGACGACCGTCTGTTTAAAGCCGGACTAAGCGAATGGGAAAATGCGATGAATCATAACATTCCCATCAGTGCTACTTTTACGTTATTCAAATATTTGCAGGTTTCTCCTTCGGTCAATTATACGGAACGTTGGTATACTCGTAAGATCAATCAGCAATATAATGAGGTCGATCATAAGTTGGAGGCATTGCCGGGTGATACGTTAAACGGTTTTTACCGGGTATCCAATTATTCGGCAAGTTTGAGCTTGAGTACGAAATTGTATGGTATGTACAAACCTCTTTTTGCTAAAAAGAAAGAGATACAGATTCGTCACGTATTCACACCGCAGGTAAGTCTTAGCGGTGCTCCGGGATTCAGCAAGTATTGGGAAGAATATACCGATTATAATGGCAATACGCAATATTATTCTCCTTTCACCGGTCAACCTTATGGCGTACCTTCGCGGGAAGGATCGGGAACGGTCAGCTTCTCTATTTCTAATAACTTAGAGATGAAATATTACGATGCAAAGAAAGATACGCTTAAAAAGGTTAGTCTGATTGATGAATTGGGAGCAAGTATGTCTTATAATATGGCTGCCAAAGAGAGGCCTTGGAGTGATTTAAGCATGAACCTACGTTTGAAACTGACTAAGAATTATACGTTCAACATGAATGCATCGTTCGCTACGTATGCTTATACATTCGATAAAAGTGGTAATGTAGTAACTAGTAACCGTACAGAATGGTCGTATGGTCGTTTTGGACGTTTCCAGGGATATGGTTCTTCTTTCAACTATACCTTTAATAATGACACATGGAAGAAATGGTTCGGTCCGAAAGAGGAGGATGAAAAAGGGAAAGATAAGAATAAGTCGGAGGATAGCGACGATGAGGAATCCGATGGAACGGAAGGAGACGGTACTACGCCTAAGAAAGTAGAGAAAGCACAGGCTGACCCGGATGGTTATCAGGTATTTAAGATGCCTTGGTCATTGAGTCTTAGCTATTCGTTTAATATCCGTGAAGATAGAACGAAGCCTATCAACCGTTATTCCATGCGATATCCTTATACTTATACGCATAATATCAATGCAAACGGAAATATAAAGATTTCTAATAACTGGTCGCTCTCATTCAACTCGGGTTATGATTTTCAAGCAAAAGAGATTACCCAGACTTCTTGTACAATATCCCGTGACTTGCACTGTTTCAACTTGTCCGCCAGTCTTTCTCCTTTCGGACGTTGGAAGTATTACAATGTTACAATCCGTGCGAATGCAAGTATTCTGCAAGACTTGAAGTATGAGCAGAGAAGTCAGACGCAAAGTAACATTCAGTGGTATTAAAGGGGAAACGATAATGAATGTTTAGCGATAACGTAAAGAGTAAGCGATAGAGCATAAAATAAAAACAATGAGCGGTGAACAAGATATGCATTTATATTGCATTAGTTGTTCACCGCTCATTGTTTTTATTTCACTGTTATCTATCTACCATGCGATTTCTGTTTCTCCATGTGCTTTTAGATAATCGTTTGTACGGCTGAAATGTTTGTTTCCGAAGAAGCCGTTGTAAGCAGAAAGAGGAGAGGGATGGGCGGAAGTGAGTACCAAGTGTTTGTTGCGGTCGATAAACGCTCCTTTCTTTTGAGCGTATGATCCCCACAGGATAAATACCAGGTTTTCTTTTTCTTCTGCCAGGGCACGGATTGCAGCATCAGTAAATGTTTCCCAGCCACGGTTCTGGTGTGAACCAGCTTGGTGAGCACGTACGGTCAGCGTAGCGTTGAGCAACAATACTCCCTGTTCTGCCCAGCGAGTCAGATTTCCCGTAGCAGGGGCATCTGTGCCGATGTCGGCTTTGATTTCTTTGAATATATTCACTAATGAAGGGGGAAAAGGCACTCCGTCGTTTACAGAGAAACAGAGACCATGCGCTTGTCCCGGTCCATGATAAGGATCTTGTCCTATAATTACAACTTTCACTTTGTCGAAAGGACAAAGGTTGAAAGCATTGAAGATCAGTTTTCCCGGAGGGAAGATCTGATACTGGCTATATTCGCTTTTGACGAAATCGGTCAGTGTGCGAAAGTAGTCTTTTTCGAATTCGGGTTCTAAATGTGCTTTCCAGCTTTCTTCAATTTGTACATTCATAGTCTGTTATATAAGGTGTATTTCAAGTTCTTCACATTCCTTGCGCATATCTTCGGGCCAGATGCTGGCTTGTATTTCTCCGATGTGAGCTTTGCGAAGGTAGAACATACACAAGCGGGATTGTCCGATACCTCCTCCGATAGACAGGGGAAGGGTGTCATTCATCAATCGCTTGTGGAAATAAAGTTCCAGTCTTTTTTCTTCTTTTTCTTCTTTTAACTGACGTTGCAAGGCTTCTTTGTCTACACGGATTCCCATCGATGATAATTCGATGGAGCGTTGCAGTACATTGTCCCACAATAGGAGGTCGCCGTTTAGTCCGGGCAGGTCGTTCAGTCCTTTGGTAGTGTAGTCGTCGTAGTCCGGTGCGCGTCCGTCGTGCTTCTTGCCATCACCAAGTTGACAGCCTATTCCTATGATAAACACAGCTCCATATTTCTGACAGATGGCATGTTCGCGACATTTAGGTTCCAGGTTCGGATAAAGCTGGCGCAATTCCTCTGAATGAATGAAATGTAGCTTTTGTGGCAGGCAAGGTTTGATTTGCGGATACATTTCATATACCATATATTCTGTACGGATCATAGCCGCATAAATACGGTTGACGATTTCCTTTAGGAAGTTCACAGTCCGGTCTTCATTGGTGATAACACGTTCCCAGTCCCACTGGTCTACGTAGAGAGAATGCAGGTTGCCCAGTTCTTCGTCTGACCGAATAGCATTCATATCCGTATAAATACCATATCCCGGTTCGATGTGATAGTCAGCTAAGGTCAACCTTTTCCATTTAGCCAATGAATGAACCACTTCGGCTTGCGCATCGCCCAGATCTTTGATTGGGAAAGAAACAGGTCGTTCTATTCCATTCAAATCATCATTGATACCCATTCCTTTCAATACGAAAAGAGGGGCAGTCACACGTCTAAGGCGTAGTTCGGATGACAAGTTTAATTGGAAGAACTCTTTTATTTGCTTGATTCCCAACTCGGTCTGTTTGAGGTCGAGTAGCGGCTTATAGTTCTTAGGTTTTATCAAGTAACTCATAGGTTTGTTAAATGTTAATTGTCGGCAAAGATAGGAATAAAATTGATATATGTAATGGATATTCTCTAAAAGATTGTCAATTTGATAAAGTAAATGCTCTAAAGCGTTTCAAAATAACAGTCTTCTAATATAGGGAAGTACCTTAAGAACTATAAAAAAAGGAGAATCATTAGGAAGATGAGAAGATTTTTTATACTTTTGTCCTCGCATTTAGAAAGAATGGCCCCGTAGCTTAGTGAATAGAGCGTCAGATTCCGGTTCTGAAGGTCGTGCGTTTGAATCGCACCGGGGTCACAGAAAAAAACGCAATTACTTCATCTGTTAGTAGTTGCGTTTTTTGTTTTCTATTTATTCTTCTTTCGGGCGGGAAGTGCAGACTAATTGTTTGTTGGTGTTAGCCGGATTATTTATATCATCATAGAATTCCCAGTCTCTTTCTAGCCTTTTAGCTACATCAATTCCTTCTGTATAATAGATATATTCTTTCTTTGCTACATCAAAAATGCCATAAGAAAGAATATCCTTCTCTTTTCCTTCCTTGTCTTTATAAGTGTTCTTGACCAATAATATTTTATATTTTCCGTCTTCCCGAACGCTGTATTCTTTATTGGCTTGAAGAGTGTATGTGCCGGAAACATCTGTCATATTGGAAGCGGTTGGCTCCATTTCTACAACAATGTTTGTAGGCTCTTTTGAGGCTGGAGTGTCTGTGGAGTCATCATTGCAGGCAAACAGCAAAACAACTAATAGTAAATTAAGCAATTTCATCTTTGTATTTTTATAGGTTCTTGATTTTTTCTTAATCTATAATGTGTTCAATCAAAATTATTTCTTGCACAAATGTACAACTTTTGCATGATATAAAGGTCGTAATAGATAGATAATTGTGTTCCCTGTTATTATTTACAGTTGCATAATTTAGTCTAAAGAGAATAAAAAGTTGTTTTAGCTGATTGATTTCCCATAGAAAATGCTAACTTTGTAACGATGAAGAAGTAAACAATAATATGTTGATATAGTATGTTCATAGCTTTCCAGATGTAGACATTTGACGATAAATTATATTAATCCCAATAAATATAAATAAGAATGGAAGAAGCTAGAAAAAAGAAATGGGGTAGTGTTGCGCTGATTATCGGAGCTATTGCTTTTATCATTATTATGATTTACTTTACAGTTATTTCAAGTCTCAACATGTAAAACAGATCATTATGGCGTTGAAAAATTAAAGCTTGGACATTTCGTTTGAATCTGTCCAAGCTTGTTTTTTATGGTTCCGGATGATTGACCGGCAATATGGTAACGCTTTCTCTTTAGCTTCTTGAAACCTGAAGTCCCTTATCAGAAAGAGTCATTTCTACAAAACGAGCACGAGGATTGGGGGCTTGTTCCGTCAGTATCCGTCGGATTTGTCCGGCTGCTTGCGGGTCTTTGGCTACCATATATAAATAGCCTCCGCCACCTGCACCGGGGAGTTTGTATCCCAGGGTGTAATCCTTGATTTTTTCGATAATGGCTGCTACTGCCGGTGGATTGGTTCCGCAGTCTAATGCCTGGTTCTGTATCCAGGTTTTGCCGACCAAACGACCGAAACTCTCGAAATTACTTCGTAAAATGGCTTCACTCATATCCATTGCATGAGCTTTCATTTCGGCCAGCAAGCTTAGATGCGGACCGGAATTGAGGAACATGGAACTGACGATCTCTGCCAAAATACTTTTAGCAGTACGAGTAATTCCCGTATAATATAACAGATGACAGTCGCGGTAATCAGGATGAACAAAGAGCTGATCGGGTAACCAGCGTACTAATGGATTCTGTTCGAAACCAGCTTCGGATTGAAGCAACTTAATACCAGAAAAGACACCGCCATATTGATCTTGCCAACCTCCTCCAGTGGTCAGGAGCTGCTCTAATACTAATGTGTAACTACATATATCATTTTTATCCCAAGCCAATCCGCAGAAATCATTGATTGCTCCGAGCACGGTAGATGCCAGTATGGAACTGGTTCCCAAGCCAGAGCCCGCAGGAATAGCAGCTAGCAGAGTAATTTCGATTCCTGAACCGAAATCTTCCAGCTGTTTAGCTAAAGAAGGATAAGATTCCGTAGAGAATGCCGGTGCAAAGCCCGCCAATGTAAGGGCGGCTTTCGGAATAGAGAATGGAGAACCTACCTTTTTATAATCTTGCAGTTCCTCGTAATTCCTTATCACTTCCATTGCACCCATGTCGATAGAGCGAAGAGTGATGTGATATTCCTTGCATGGTTTCACATATACTTGTAGCGGTGGTTGACCGTTTAGTTCGATAGCAAGATTTACAACACTTCCCCCTGAATAAAGAGAGTAGGGAGGTGTGTCCGTCCATCCTCCGGCCACATCGATACGCACAGGACTGCGTCCCCATACGATTTGATCGGAATAAACGTTGAGTATGGGATGGCTCTTTCGTTCGCTCATTACCCCCAATAAACCGTCACGAAGCAGTTGAAAGGCTGCCTGTTCCTCTTTAGCACAATCCTTGTCTTCACGTAGTTTCATGATACGTGCACGAAGCATCCGGTTGTGTATCCGTAACATGGGGGCAGCATCTTCTTTCAAGACGTCAGGCATGTCCAGATTGAAACGTACAAATTCATTTGCGGCATCCAGCAAATCGAGTTGATAGAATACGCTCTTCTCATAATTGGCCGCCAATCCTTTCCAGTTCTCCTTGCGGAAAGCATTGCGCTGTTCGTAAAGACGCTTGAGGTTGGCGCTTGCGGATATTTCGTCTGCAGAAACTTTTTCTGCTTTCAACCAAAGTTTTTTCCCTTCTTCCAGTTGTGGCTCCGAGGTCATCCAGCGTACTAATATGCCTAAATCTTCCACAGAAGTCACTTTGGGGAAGATGGATGCCGATTGTAAATCATCTGTACGCCCTTTTGTATCCTCCCAGGTAATTCCTCTATCTTCCGTCCAACGGGTAAAAGGAACATTAAGGTAAGTAGTCGTTATTTTGTCCAACGCTCCTTTGAATACATCATCCAATCCATACGGACGCGCAACAAACTCATTCTCACCGATAGGAATAATGTCGATGCAAACCCCATCCGGCAAATTTATGCTCCACTGGTTTTCAGGAACTCCTGTAATAATCTGGCGGGAACCTAATTTCCATTCTTTTCCTACATGGCTATTCTCAATCCATAAATTGGCGTTGTCGGCAGAAAGAGAAACTTGTGTGATGGAATTCTGTATAAAGATAGCCGGATTTGGCTTTACTTTCCGGTGCATGATTCTTCTTTGGTCCCGTACCTTGTCCTGTATGGCTAAAGTAGAAGAAATCAGTTCGTGACTTGTGCCGTAATGGTAGAATTCTCCACCCGGCAACGGCAATATAGCTACGGATAACTGATTGATTTCTTTATCTTTCGTTTTAGGATGCTCTCCCAAAGCCAAACCATAGTCCGAGTATAAGTCATAATAAGTAATATCCTTCGTACCTTCTTTCAATGACCGTTTCATCAATACTTCTATGGCGCGGTCACTCAAAATCCAGATGCCGATATCCATCAGGAAAAGATGAGTTTTCGACAATCCTTCCAACTCTTCCAAAGAAGGTTTCTGCAACATGAAATCGAGCACCTCCGGTTTTTTCCGGTCGGAAACAAACACGCCATGATGAGTTGCCAATGAAGGATTCACCCACAGCCCGTAGCATACTACATCTGCGTTCGGAATATCCTGAAGGGGTTTTTCCGAACGGATATATACGTCTCCGCTAGCAATCAGTGTATTCAGACCGGCCGGAGCCTGATTCATAATCCTTTCATAGAGCGGGAGCTGCAATGATAACAGATTCTGTCCCAGTTTTTGTCCTCTTTCCCAACTGAAGATCGGGATAGGAGTTAATATTTTGCCGGAAGGGCCGTAACTGGGTAGCCGACGGCTTTGTCCGCCTGCATGGAGCAATATTCTTTTTTCATGTCCTATCCAGTTGCTGAAAGACTCTTGTGGAGCGAATGTCTGATGACAAGCTTGCAATAACCACGTAGTTCCCCCACCGGAGCCTAGTTTGCTCCCTATGGGGTCTGATGTACAAAACCAATCGGTATGGCTAACTTCTTCCAGTTTGTGGAAGCAATGGATCAAGTTGGGTGGTAAAGATAATAACTTTTGCATAGTAGAATCTGCGTTGGCTTAGATAAAATCTAAGCGAATTAAACTCCCGTAAAAATACTATTTATATTCCTGCTTTTCAATATTTTCCTCCTGTTTTGAAGAATAAATTTTCTTTTCAGCTTTTAGATGTCCTTTTCAAATAGCATATCCCATTGATCGCTTAGTGCCTGCATGGATGGCAGTAATAAATCAGCTCCGGCATCCAGCAACACTTGCCCGTTTAAAGGACCCGTATTGACCGCTATGGTGAAAATACCCGCGTTGTGTCCGGCTTCTACTCCTAACGGAGCATTTTCTACTACAACAGCTTCATCTGCTTTGATCCCTCCTTTTTTCAAAGCTATCAAATACGGCTCGGGATTGGGTTTGCCATATTTTACATCGAACGCTGTAACCATCAGTTCTTTGTGAAACATTCCCGGATAGTTGTGTTCCAGCCGTTCGAGCAGGGATAACTGACCGGAGCCGGTGACCACCATCGGAATCAGCCCGTCCTTCTTCACTTTTTGCAGTAACTCCCATGCACCGGGCATAGGCTTTGCTTCGGGATATGAATTGAACAAAACACTTTTCTCCTGATAGATACTTTCTATCTCCTCCTGTGTGGCTTCTCTACCCAATTCACGTTGAAAAACAATATTGATTGTAGAGGCTCCTGTCCGTCCTTCATGCATATATGCTTCTTCGCGACTAAGAGTGAGCCCATGAGATTTCATTACTTTATGCCAGGCTTCCGAATGATAAGGCATAGAGTCAAAGAGTACGCCGTCCATGTCAAACAGGACGGCTTTCAGTTTCTTTTTCATACTTTGTACGTTGCGGAATCTTTTTAAGATGATATTTTATTTTTTATGAGCATTTTCTTCAGATCAGACACGGGAATAACTACATCGTATTGTTTCCCGGAATCCTTGCCGATATATCTGTAGGTAATATTTTTATTGTTCTCCACGCAGGTTTTTATGAATATCTGGGTGGCGGGATCGGTCTGGCTTGCTAGCGTTGACACAATACCCTCTTTCACTTCAGCTGCGTTTTCTTCAATCTGGCTGATAGGACACAACTCTTCGTCCACACTGCATATATAAACAACCGATTCACCTATGATTTCGATTTTTTCGACAACGACTTCTTCACTGGCCTGCATTGGAAATTGCAGATTCGCCATTTTCAGTTGCGCTTCAAGCTTTGTCTGTCCGCTTTGTGCCGGGTCGGCATTTGTATTGATAACCTCTTTCAATTCTTCGGCAGTAAGTTCGCAAACCGCTTGTTCGCCCGATTTATTCCCTACAAATATCATGTGTAATCCGGAATTACACTTAGCCATCAACTTCAGCATTTCCTTTACATCAGCAGCCGGATTCTGAAACATCATTTTGATAGATGATTTCATGCTTTCCGGATTATCTTTCAAAATCTTAATATTGGTAATTTCCTCGTTCATGTTGAGAGTGTACACTACGTTATCCCCGTCGTAGATGATACTGGTAATATTGCCGACTTCTCCCATGTCCAGCGGACACTGTTTGTTGGCTATCCCGATTACAGTTTTGAGTTTGGCTTCCTGACAGCCGGTCATGACTATCATTAGCAATGATACGCTACATAGTAGCATGAGTCCACTGGACTTCTTTAATAAATTTCCTGCCATTCTATTTGTTTTTTAAGTTTGATTCGCTTCATCTACAACTGTATACGAGGCAAAGATAACGATAAAAAATGAGAGATAAGTTAGAAAGGGAAGATAGTTGCAAATGACGCTCCCAAGCGATTAACTACATAATTATTTGCTGTTTAGAAGAATATGTGTATTTTTGTAACGTTATAAACTCGACGATAGCATGAAAAAGAGAGTATTATTGTTGCTACCATTGTTTTTAGGCGCCTGCTCTGATAGTGGGGAAAGTCCTGTTATCAAGATAGAAAAGCTTTATGCGAAGATCGAATCGGACGGTGAACATTCCGGTTCCGGTGAAAAAGACTATGCAAATCAGAGGGATGAACTGCCGGCCTTGAAGGTGGGAGACGAAGTGAAAGCGTTTCTGCTTTTGGATGGAAATGGAGCAGAGCTGAAAACCTTTAAACTTCAGAATGACGATGAAGTAGATACTAAACTCTTTTATGAGAAAACAGAAGTATCTACAGAGGGAAATCTGACAGATGTGGAAAAAGGACAGCTTCGTTTTAAGGATGGGGTGTCAAAAGCCAAAATTATGGTGATTGCGACCATTAAACAGGTAGATAAGAACGGTGATGTGAAATTAGAGTTCTATCTTTCTTCCAAAGCCGAATGTGAAGGAGCACAGGAAGAAATCGGTTTGAAGACGAAAGTGGAAGATGAGAAGTAGAAGTGGTGAGCAGTAAACGGTACAACGGGCAATAAGCGGTACAATCGGAAACTGCAACCAATTGAATATAATAATGAACGGTGAACAAATCCATGCATATAGCATAGTTGTTCACCGTTCATTGTTTATAGTTTACCGTTTATAAAACGTTCTTGATTTATAGTTTTGCACGGATTGCTTTGGATTCTTCTTCATAACCCGGTTTGTCCAGCAAGGCAAACATATTCTTTTTGTATGCTTCCACACCCGGTTGGTTGAATGGGTTCACGCCCAGCAAATAACCGCTGATACCACAAGCCTTTTCGAAGAAATAAAGCAGACCACCGATGTTGTATTCGCTCAATTCCGGAAGTACAATACGCATATTAGGTACGCCACCGTCTACATGAGCCAGCTGTGTTCCCAGTTCGGCCATCTTGTTCACTTCGTCCACACGTTTGCCGGCTAAGAAGTTCAAGCCATCCAGATTTGCTTCGTCAGAAGGAACTTCCAGTTTGTGGTTAACCTTCTCTACTGAAATCACAGTTTCGAAGATAGAACGTTCGCCTTCCTGAATCCATTGACCCATAGAATGAAGGTCTGTAGAGAAATCTACCGATGCGGGGAAGATACCCTTATTATCTTTTCCTTCCGATTCTCCGTAAAGCTGTTTCCACCATTCGCTTACATAGTGCAGTTTCGGGCAGAAGTTAACGAGGATTTCGATCTTCTTGCCATTTCTGTACAACTCATTGCGGGTAGCAGCATAAATAGCAGCCGGGTTTTCTGCAAATGCAACGTTCGATCCGCATGCTTTTTCCATATCGGCAGCACCGGCAACCAGTTTGTCAATATCGAATCCGGCTACTGCGATAGGCAGCAAACCAACCGGAGTCAGTACAGAGAAACGTCCGCCTACGTTGTCAGGAATGATAAATGTTTTATATCCTTCTTTGTCAGCTGTAACACGGGCAGCACCTTTTTTAGCGTCCGTCACTGCAACGATTACTTTCTTTGCTGTTTCTTTGCCGCGCTGATCTTCGCATTGCTTTTTCAGCAAACGGAAAGCAAGAGCAGTTTCGGTGGTAGTTCCTGATTTAGAAATATTGATGACACCGAATTTCTTATCTTTCAGATATTCAGTTAGTTCATACAGATAATCTTCGCTGATATTGTGTCCTGCATAGATCATGACAGGAGCCGTTTTCTTTTCCTGCAACCAAGTGAAACTGTTAGACAAAGCTTCGATTACGGCACGGGCACCCAGATAGCTGCCACCGATACCGGCAACGATTACTACTTCACAGTTATCTCTTAACACTTTTGCTGTAGCGTTCAGGTCGGCCAAGTGTTCTTTAGTGATAGAAGAAGGCAAATGCAACCATCCTAAAAAGTCATTACCTTTGCCTGTACCTTTTTCAAGCATTTCCTGTGCGGCTTTTACTTCAGCTTCGTAAGCAAAAACCTTTTCTTTGGAGATAAATCCAAATGTCTTTTCAATGTTTAAACTAATCATATCGTTCTTGTTTAAAGATTATCTAAAAGAGTCAGTCAGCAATTTAATCTCGATCATTGGTGAGATACGTTCGTACAGGATGTTGTATACAGCGTCCAGTATCGGCATATTGACATGATGATGCTTATTGATTTCTTTGATACATTTCGTACCATAGTAACCCTCTGCAATCATTTCCATTTCAATTTGCGCACTCTTCACGGAATACCCTTTACCTATCATCGTTCCGAAAGTCCGGTTACGACTAAAGTTGGAGTAGCCGGTCACCAATAAATCCCCCAGATAAACAGATTCATCTACGTTTCTGTTCAACGGATGCACCGTGTTCAGGAAACGATTCATCTCCTGAATGGCGTTAGAGATCAATACAGCCTGGAAGTTATCGCCATATTTCAGTCCGCTACAGATACCGGCAGCAATGGCATACACGTTTTTGAGTACTGAACTGTATTCGATACCCGCCACGTCATCACTGACAGATGTTTTGATGAAACTGCTTCCCAGACGGCGTGCGAAGATACGTGCCTTGTCTTTATCAGGGCAGGCGATAGTCAGGTAGGAGAGGCGTTCCAAAGCCACTTCTTCTGCGTGGCAGGGACCTGCAAGGACTGCTATGTTTTCTGGTGGCACACCATATTCTTTTGTGAAGTATTCCGATACAATAACGTTGTCATCGGGTACGATTCCTTTGATAGCGGTGATAATTTCACTCCTGTCAGATAAGCCGGATTGTGCCCTAATCGTTTAAAATCGGCAATGCGGTCGTCTCGCCGCATGTACCAATTGATAGAGTCTTCCTGGGCTAGACACATTTTTGCAATGGCTGTAGCCCAACTTCCTCCGCCCATTATCGCTATCTTGCCGGGTAATTTCATTTGTATGGATTTGGATGAAGAACTTATTAAATTTTCTGTATCCACTCAGTTACGTCGTTTACCGACGGATTGGTCAGTTCTAATTTATATTTCTTGTTAATGCCGCAGATGTCCTGGTGCAGCTTCTGCGGATTGACATCTTTCATGTCGGCAACTGTGTTGTAACCGGCTTTTTGAATCACCGGAACCCAGTCTTCTGCGATTCCCAATTCCATGTATTTGGCAGCAGCGTCTTTTTTCACTACTTTTTCCGGGCGCATTTGCGGGAAGAACAATACTTCCTGAATGGTAGTCTGTCCGGTCATTAACATCACCAGACGGTCGATACCGATACCGATACCCGATGTAGGAGGCATACCGTATTGTAAAGCGCGCAGGAAGTCCTGATCGATAATCATCGCTTCGTCGTCTCCCTTGTCGGCCAAACGCATCTGCTCTTTGAAACGTTCTTCCTGATCCAGTGGGTCGTTCAATTCCGAGTAGGCATTAGCCAGTTCTTTACCGTTCACCATCAGTTCGAAACGCTCGGTCAGTCCCGGTTTAGAGCGGTGCATCTTGGTCAGCGGAGACATTTCAACCGGATAATCGGTGATGAAAGTCGGCTGGATATATGTACCTTCGCAGAATTCTCCGAAGATTTCATCAATCAACTTGCCTTTCCCCATCGTCTCGTCAATTTCCTCCATTTTCAATTCTTTGCAAACTTGGCGGATTTCTTCTTCGCTCTTGCCGTTCAGGTCATATCCTGTCTTTTCTTTGATAGCATCCAGGATGGGCAGACGGCGGTAAGGAGCTTTAAAGTTGATGGTTTTTCCGTCAACCACTGTTTCTGTGCTACCGTTTACTGCGATACAAATACGTTCCAACAACTTTTCGGTGAAATTCATCATCCAGTTGTAATCCTTATATTGTACGTAGAGTTCCATACAAGTGAACTCCGGGTTATGGGTTTTGTCCATACCCTCGTTACGGAAATTCTTACCTATTTCATATACACCTTCAAAACCACCTACGATCAGTCGCTTCAGATAAAGTTCTGTTGCGATACGCAGGTAAAGATCCATGTCCAGTGAGTTGTGGTGAGTGATGAACGGGCGTGCGCTTGCTCCACCGGCAATAGATTGCAGGATGGGAGTTTCCACTTCCGTGTAACCGGCTTCGTCCAAAGCATTGCGCAAAGTTTTCACTACAGTGGCACGTTTCAGGAATGTTTCTTTGATACCGTCGTTAACTACCAGGTCCACATAGCGTTGGCGATAACGGAGTTCGGGATCTTCAAAAGAATCGTAAGCTACCCCGTCTTTGTATTTAACGATAGGCAACGGTTTGATAGACTTTGCAAGTACAGTCAGTTTCTTAGCATGGATACTGATTTCACCCATTTGTGTGCGGAACACGAAACCTTCGATACCGATAAAGTCACCTAAGTCGAGCAGGCGTTTGAAAACAGAGTTGTACAGTTCCTTGTCTTCTCCCGGGCAGATATCATCGCGGGTGATGTACACCTGGATGCGACCTTTAGAGTCTTGCAATTCAACGAAAGATGCTTTACCCATCACGCGGCGGCTCATGATACGGCCGGCTACGGAAACTTGGCGTGGCTCCTCGTCGTCTTTAAATTCAGCTTTAATATCTGTAGAGAAAGCATTGGTTACATACTCTGCTGCAGGGTATGGATCAATACCCATCGCACGAAGCTCATTCAGGCTGTTGCGTCGAATGATTTCCTGTTCACTTAGTTCTAATATATTCATTTCGTTACGTATTAACTCAATTTTGGAGGCAAAAATACGAAACTTTTCTCATATATCCTGTAATCCACCTCTTTTTTGTATCTTTGCTGCCTCAAACTAATAGGTATGACAGGACAAAAGACACCCACTGCGTTGGGTACGGAAAAGATTGGGAAGCTTTTAATGCAGTATGCCATTCCGGCAATTATCGCCATGACGGCGTCTTCTCTTTACAATATGGTAGATAGTATTTTTATCGGTCACGGGGTAGGTGCGATGGCTATTTCCGGGTTGGCATTAACTTTCCCGCTAATGAATCTTGCCGCGGCTTTCGGCTCGTTGGTCGGTGTCGGTGCGGCTACATTGATTTCGGTGAAGCTGGGACAGAAAGATTATGATACCGCACAGCGGGTTTTGGGAAATGTGTTTGTATTAAACCTTATTATAGGTATCTCTTTTACGGTAATCGTTCTTCCTTTTCTCGATCCGATACTTTACTTTTTCGGAGGAAGCGATAAAACGGTGAAGTATGCCCGTGAATTTATGCAGGTTATCTTGCTCGGAAATGTGGTTACCCATTTATATCTGGGGCTGAATGCAGTGCTCCGTGCTTCGGGCCATCCGCAGAAAGCGATGATGGCAACAATAACGACAGTGATAATCAATGTATTGCTTGCTCCATTGTTTATTTTTGTATTCGACTGGGGAATCCGTGGGGCGGCTACGGCTACGGTTTGTGCGCAGTTGATTGCATTGGTCTGGCAGCTTCATTTGTTCTGCCGCAAAGATGAACTGATACGGTTGAAAAAGGGGATTTTTCGTTTGAAACGGAAAATCGTGTTGGATTCGCTGGCTATTGGTATGTCTCCCTTTCTGATGAATATGGCGTCTTGCTTTATTGTGATTCTGATTAATCAGGGATTAAAAGAGCATGGAGGTGATTTGGCGATCGGTGCATTCGGTATTGTTAATCGTATTGTTTTTGTCTTTATTATGATTGTATTGGGACTAAACCAAGGGATGCAGCCCATTGCGGGATATAATTTTGGTGCGAAGCTCTATCCTCGTGTGACGGAAGTACTGAAAGTAACCATTTGTTGTGCAACTGTAGTGACAACGATTGGTTTCCTGATAGGTATGTTTATTCCGGAAATCGTATCTTCCATCTTTACTTCGGACGAAGAGTTAATCAGCATTGCTTCTAAAGGTTTTCGTATTGTGGTATTTTTCTACCCGATTGTTGGGTTTCAGATGGTAGCTTCCAACTTCTTCCAGAGTATTGGAATGGCAAGTAAAGCCATTTTCTTGTCGCTGACGCGGCAGATGTTATTTCTCGTTCCCTGTTTATTGATTCTACCTCACTATTATGGACAAATGGGCGTTTGGGCCAGTATGCCTGTGGCAGATTTGGCGGCTAGTCTTATATCCGGAGGAATGTTGTGGTGGCAGTTCCGGCAGTTTAAGAAAGTTACTGTTTGATAAGTTTGTTCCGATATTCTTTAGGAGATATACCGACATACTGCTTGAAATATTTCCCGAAGAATGATTGTGTGGGGAAGTTGAGTTTGGTTGCTATTTCCTTAATACTTAAATCGGTATTATCGAGCAGATATTTAGCTTCTGTAATGACATTCTGTATAATCCACTGCAAAGCACTGCTCCCTGATTTCTCCTTGATGACAGAAGAAAAATATCGGGCGGACAAGCATTGCTTGTCTGCATAAAAAGTAACATCACGTTCCTGACGATAATATCGATAGAGGGTAATCATGAAATTTTGGAAGATCTTATCCTTTTTATCCTGTGGCAGTGGTGTTTGGGGTTCGTTACTGAAATAAATGTTTAATAACTCATAGCATATCACCTGTCCCCAGGACTTGATTAATTCAGAAATTAAATGTTGTTTCTGACGGGAACTGTTACAGACACTCTCCCTGTTAATTCGTTTTTCTACAGATTTGAGTAAGTTCTCTACAAATGTATATTGCTCTTCAGAGAGCGACAGGCAGGGATTTTCCCGCAAATAAAGCAAATTTTCCGAGTTAGCTACTTTGTTTACTATTGGTATGACATAATCCAGGTCGACCTCTATCATGATTCCTTCGAGGTCAGCGCTCCTTTGGCGTATTTGTAGAAGATTGGCAGCTGTATATATAAAAAGATTCCTTTTATTAATCTGGTATGGTCTACCTCCCAACAGGATTTCCGCCTGTCCTTTTTGGCAGAGGAAAAGTCCGCATTGGTTGAATTCGGAAATAATGCATCCTTCTTTCATGGAAGTTTCTTCCGGAGATATTATAACATACTTAAATGGCGTCAGTGGTTCCATATTCCTTTTCGTTGAAATGAATTTCTTTACAAAGAAACAAACAAATAAATACAAATAGCAAACTATTTCGGCTTTTTATCTTGGATAACGTACAAATAGAACAATGTTTCGTCCAAATCAACCTTTCTCCTCATGTTTGCTTGGGATACTTTTGTAGCAACTAAATAACAAATGAAAATATGAGACGATTGGACTTCTTATTAATAGGTTTTTTAATAGTTCTGTTGACTTCGTGTGGGAAGCGTGTACAGAACGCAGGCACTAATCCGGCAGTGAAGATTGACACTGTACTTTCTGCTGACAAACAAATAGCTTTACAGTTTCCCGGACGGGTGAAAGCGGCACAAGATATAAGTTTGTCTTTCCGGGTGAGTGGTACTATTCAATATATGCATGTAAATGATGGTGCTTATGTGCGTAAAGGGCAACTATTGGCAGAATTGGATCCGACGGACTATCAGGTTCAGCTGGATGCAGCAGAAGCAGAATATCAAAGTGTAAAAGCGGAGGCGGAACGGGTGATGGCACTTTATAAGGAAAATGTGACGACACCGGATGCTAATGATAAGGCCGTGTACGGATTGAGACAGATTACTGCCAAATATAACCATGCCAAGGACCAGTTGTCATACACCCGTTTGTATGCTCCTTTTAGCGGATATGTCCAGAAACGCCTTTTTGATTCCCATGAAACGGTAGCTGCCGGTATGCCTGTTGTTTCCATCATTAGTGAGGGAAGTCCGGAAGTGGAAATAAATCTTCCGGCAGTAGAATATATCCGTCGACAGCAGTTCACCCGCTACTATTGCACATTCGATGTTTATCCTCATCAAAGATATGCTTTGGAACTGATTAGTGTCACGCCTAAGGCAAATGCCAATCAGTTGTACACCATGCGGCTTCAGCTGAAAAAAGAGGATAAGCAGGCTGCTCCTTCGCCCGGCATGAATACAATGGTTACTATCGAATGTAGTGAAGGAGATGTGCGTAACCTGTCGGTTCCCAGCGGAGCGATCCTTCGTGAGAACGGACGTACGAGTATTTTTCTTTATGATGCTTCCAGTCACGCTATTCGCCGTTGTGATGTGACAGTAACCCGTCTGCTTAGCGACGGCAGATGCTTGATTACTTCAGACGGAGCGAATCCCGGTGATTTGGTTGTCGCTTCGGGAGTGCATCATGTAAAAGAGGGAGAACAGGTGGAACCGCTTCTTCCGGCTGCTGAAACCAATGTGGGAGGACTGCTATGATTGATATTAGTAAATGGGCATTTGAGAACAAGAAGTTAATCTACTTCCTGATTGCCGTACTGATTGTAGGAGGAGCTTATTCCAGTTATGAAATGAGTAAACTGGAAGACCCTGAAATAACGGTAAAGCTTGCCATGGTAGTCACCACCTATCCCGGTGCGTCTGCGCATCAGGTAGAATTAGAGGTGACGGATGTACTGGAGAAGAATATTCGCTCCATGGGGAATATAGATAATGTGGAAAGTTATTCCTACAACGATCTCTCCCTGATTCAGGTAGAACTGAAAACGACTGTCAAAGAGACGGACGTAGAACAATGCTGGGATCTGTTGCGTCGTAAAGTGGCGAACGCACAGGCAGAACTTCCTGAAGGTGCCAGTCCTTCTATTGTAAAAGATGATTTTGGAAATGTTTACGGAATGTTTTTCGCTTTGACGGGTGACGGACTTTCCGACAGGGAACTGTCTGATTATTCAGAACTGGTGAAACGTGAAGTCAGCGAACTGGATGGGGTGGAGCGCGTCGACTTATACGGTAAACGTCCCGAATGTATTAATATCTCTCTTTTGCAAGACCGGATGGCTAACTTGGGTGTGAAACCCGCCGAAGTGCTAGCCACATTGAACGGACAGAACCAAACGACTTATACTGGTTACTATGATAATGGCGATAATCGTATCCGGGTGACAGTCAGTGACAAGTTTAAGACGGTGGAGGATATCGGTCGTATGCTGATTCAGGGACATGATGCCGATCAGTTGCGGTTGAGTGATATAGCCCGTATTGAGAAAGATTATGAAGATCCTACCCGCAACGAATTGTTTTATGACCGTCAGCGTGCGATAGGAATAATGGTGGCCGCTTCTTCGGATGCCGACATTATCAAAGTGGGGCATCAAGTGGAAAAGAAATTGGAGCAACTGAAAGTCGAACGCCTTCCAGCGGGGGTAGAGTGCCATAAAGTTTTCTATCAGCCGGAACGTGTAGGCAGTTCGTTGGGGACGTTCATTCTTAATCTGATAGAATCCGTGATTATCGTAGTTGTTATTCTGATGATTGCTATGGGATTTAAGAGCGGGGTGATTATCGGTATCAGTTTGGTAGTGACGGTATTCGGTTCCTTTCTGTTCCTTTATTTTATGGACGGTACGATGCAGCGTGTTTCATTGGCCTCGTTCGTGCTTGCGATGGGGATGCTGGTGGATAATGCGATTGTTATCATCGACGGTATTTTGGTAGATTTGAAAGCCGGAAAGAGTCGGATGGAGGCAATGACTGCCATCGGACGACAGACAGCGATGCCTTTGCTGGGAGCTACTCTGATTGCCATCATCGCTTTTCTTCCTATCTTTATGTCGCCTGATACGGCAGGCGTTTATACGCGCGATTTGTTTATCGTACTCGCTGTTTCCCTATTGCTTAGTTGGGTGCTGGCTTTGGTGCACGTCCCGTTGATGGCTGACCGGATTTTGCATCCGGAAATCTCTGCGGCAACTACTGCTGCCGGAAAACGTGTGTATGAAGGAAAGATTTATGCTGTGCTCCGTTCATTATTGAAATTCAGTCTGGCACATCGTTGGAGTTTTGTGTTTACAATGATTGCTTTGGTATTGCTTTCGGCTTTCAGTTATCGGTTTATGAAGCAGGGCTTTTTCCCGGATATGGTCTACGATCAGCTTTACATGGAATACAAATTGCCGGAAGGGACTAACTCCACTCGTGTAGCACGTGACTTGGAAGAAATCGAAGTTTACCTGAAAAAGCGTCCGGAAGTTACACACGTCACTACTTCTATCGGTGGTACACCTGCCCGTTATAACTTGGTGCGTAACGTAGCCAATCCTTCCTTATCTTACGGTGAACTGATTATCGACTTCACCTCTCCGGACGATTTGGTGGATAACATGGCGGAAATTCAACAATATCTTTCACAACATTATCCGGATGCTTACGTAAAGATGAACCGCTACAATCTGATGTTCAAAAAATATCCTATTGAAGCGCAATTTACCGGTCCTGATCCTGCTGTTTTGCATCAGTTGGCAGACAGTGCCCGCAAGATTATGGAGAATTGCCCGGATGTTTACCTGATTACCACGGACTGGGAACCGCAAATTCCGGTACTGACTATTGAATATGACCAGCCTGCGGCACGTGCTATCGGATTGAGCCGTAATGATGTAAGCCTATCTCTACTGACCGCTACCAGCGGCATCCCTATCGGGTCTTTCTACGAAGGTATTCACAAAGATAATATCTACTTGCGTTGCCTGGATGAACACGGAAATCCGATTGAAAACCTGGACAATACGCAGATATTCTCGTCTCTTCCTTCTCTGAACGGTTTGCTGACACAGGAAATGATGATGAAACTGAAGACAGGAACACTATCAAAAGAAGAACTGGTGGAAACGTTGATGGGAACAACTCCGTTAAAACAAATCAGTAAGCGGATTGATGTGAAGTGGGAAGATCCGGTGGTTCCCCGTTATAACGGGCAGCGTAGCCAACGGGTGCAATGTTCTCCTGTTCCGGGGGTAGAAACGGAGAAGGCGCGGCAATCCATTGCCACGCAGATTGAACAGATTCCGCTGCCTGACGGATATCGGCTTCAATGGCAAGGCGAGAGGAACGCCAGCACAAAGTCTATGCAATATCTGTTCAAGAATTTCCCGTTTGCTATCATTCTGATGATATCCATTCTAATCATGCTGTTCAAAGATTACCGGAAACCGGTTATCATCTTCTGTACTATTCCGCTGGTATTTGTCGGTGTTGTTGCTGTAATGCTCCTTACCGGGAAGACATTCAACTTTGTGGCTATCGTCGGTACATTGGGATTGATCGGCATGATTATTAAGAATGGTATTGTATTGATGGATGAGATCACTTTGCAGATTAATCAGGGAGTAGAACCTGTGACGGCATTGATAGATAGTTCTCAAAGTCGTCTCCGTCCCGTGATGATGGCTTCGCTGACTACGATTTTGGGAATGATTCCATTGTTGCCGGATGCCATGTTCGGTTCGTTGGCGGCTTCTATTATGGGTGGGTTGCTGTTCGGCACGTTGATAACGTTGCTTTTTATCCCGATTTTGTATGCATTATTCTTTCATATAAAAAAGACAGACAAATGAAAAAAGAAATTCTTGTAGCCATTAGTGTAGCGGGTGTATTGTTCGGCCTGTCGGTTTCTCTTGCCGCGCAAGAAAAACTAAGTCTGGCGCAATGCCGTGAAATGGCACTGAAATATAATAAGGATATGGCTGCCGCCAATAAACAAACGGAAGCAGCCCGCTTGATGTCTCTTAGCTATAAGGCCAATTTTTTCCCTAATTTTACAGCGAACGGGACAGGTATTTATAGCACAGCGGACGGAAGTCTCGGAGTTCCGGGTGGAAACCTTCCGGTTTTCCTGCCCAATCCTGCTACCGGAGAACTGGTGTCGAGTGGTTTTGCTTATTTTCCCGGACTGAATCTGGACTATAAGGTCGGAACTGTTTACTCGGGCGGTGTACAGGTGGAACAGCCTCTTTATATGGGAGGAAAAATCCGTGCCGCCTATAAAATGTCACTATTGGGAAAGGAAATGGCACATTTGAACGAAGCTTTAACTACTTCGGAAGTTATTCTGAATACAGATAAAGCATACGTGCAGTTAGTGAAAGCCAAGGAGATGAAAAAAGTAGCGGAAAAATATCACGCCTTACTGACGGAACTTTCCAAAAATGTAAAGAGTGCTCATCGGTATGGCATGAAACCGCAAAATGATGTACTGAAAGTGCAAGTGAAGCTCAACGAGAGTGAACTTTCTTTGCGAAAGGCTGATAACGCCCTCCGTCTTGCAAGTATGAATCTCTGTCATTACATCGGCCGCCCTTTGACAGCACAGATTGATATATCCGATGATTTTCCGGAAGTGGAGCAAGAGTGGAAAGTGCAGGTCTCTGACATTACTGCCCGTCCCGAATATGGAATCTTGAACAAACAAATAGCCATTGCCGAGCAGGAGGTAAAGCTGAATCGTAGTGAGCTGTTACCGCGTATCGGCGTCAGAGGTAGTTATGATTATCTTCACGGATTGGAAGTCAATGATGAAACTTTGATGAAGAAGGGTGCTTTTTCCGTATTCCTGAATGTCTCTGTTCCTCTGTTTCATTTTGGCGAACGTACCAATAAAGTAAAGTCTGCCAAAGTGAAGTTGGAACAAGCCCGTCTTGAACAGGAAAATGTCAATGAAAAGATGTTGCTGGAGTTGATGCAAGCTGCCAATAATCTGGATGAGGCCCGGTTGGAAACGGAGCTTTCCGAACGTTCGCTGGAACAGGCAGAGGAGAATATGAAAGTCAGTGGTAAGCAATATGAAGTGGGACTGGAAACTCTTTCGGATTATCTGGAAGCACAAGTGCTTTGGCAGCAGGCTTATCAGACGAAAGTGGATGCCCATTTCCAATTGTATGTGAATTATGTGGCTTATTTGAAAGCGGCGGGACAACTCTCGTCGGAGATATGATAAGATTCTCAATGATACTTACCCTTATGAGAAAAAATACTCATACCTATGAGAATATATTCCCATTGGTATGAGTATTTTTTCTCATAGGTGTGAGTATTGTCCCTTATCAGAATATCCGGAAACGCCGTTTTATAGTGTTTCTGATAAAGGTCTTACCAATCGAATAAATCAATATATTGGTCGAATTCAGGTTTGTTTTCGATACCATGTTTTAGAAAGACAGCGACAATCTGCTTTTGTTCGTCAGGATGCAGCATCCGTTCTTTGTTGCGGATGCGGTAAAACATGCTGCGCCCCATCAAAGAATATAATTCTTTGCGGATGATGACAGCCGTAGAATATGGAATGTTGTCCAATATGTGGTCTATTCCGCAGGCAAAGCGTGAAGTACGGTATGGCTTGAAAAAACTGCAGTTATTCTCGTTTCCTATTATGTGGTTGGGATTGACTGTTCGGAAATCAGGAACGTTTTGCGGTATACGGAGCGTAGCTTGATGGCGTAGGCATTCATTGCGGCGCGGACATTTGTTATAGGTGCAGTATAAATAATTTTTTGGGACGTCGTTAAAGTCAATTTTTTGGTTCATGATTCTCGATGCTTTTATAGTTTGCTGTTGTTATCCTTTTTTTATTTTATATTCTGCTTGCAAGAGCAAAGGTACGTCTTTTGTTCTATATACAAAATAATAATACAGGCTATTTACTTTATTTCGTATGCAAAATAAAGCTGGTGAGTAAAAGATAACTTCGTAATAACTTGCACTTCCTGATTTATTCAATTGTTTTAGTAGCGTATAAACCCAAAGAAAGGAGTTGTATAGGTATGGCAAGACCAATTAAGGAAACTCCGATACTTTTCGGAGAAGATGCTCGGCGATTTGAAGAACGGATGAAAGAGAAGCGTAGTGAAACGCCGGAGCAGCGGGAAAAAAGGTTGAAAGACTATGAACTGGCAATGAAAATCTTTAAAAAATAAAATACGAATCTTTTCTTTATCGGGAAGCTTTGTTAGCTGTAAGTAATGTACTTGAAAATAAAACGGGTTGTCGCTTTTTAACTGTAGATGTGTATGCGGCAGCTGTTTCTTTTTATGATAAGAATGGATTTATTCCTTTGAATAATGAAGATGTGGATTCTGCTACACGTTTGCTTTATTTTGACTTGAATGATATTATGAAATAGATTAGAGCAGCTTTATCAAATATTTTGTTTTGTATACGAAACAAAACGACACACCTTTTATTCTATATATGAAACGAAAAACTTATTGAAGCCTGCTTTTTATATACATACGCTTTAATTATACAATCATCATTCGTTTTCTTTCCTAAACATTTATAACTCTCTCTTGTTATTTTCCGAAAAGTATTTGTACCTTTGTCATTGGAACGTAGCATGCCGTTTTATGGTATGCGATTGTGCGTTTCCTCGGTGAACAGGAAATCGTAGCGGATTTTTTTTCAGACACCGGGAGACGCCTGTACTTCTATGACTTCTCATAGGGTACGGGCTGTCTGCCCGTGTCTGAAAGGTAGCCGCTACTACCTCCTGTTTGCGGGATTGTGACAGCTCCGTACTCTTTTATAATAAAAGGTACGGAACTAGTTGATATTATTAATCTAGTTCCGTTTTTTTATGTCAAATTGGCTCACAACAAAACAGATGTCTGAAAGACGCGACATCCAAGAAGCTATTTTAAAGAATTGGGCAAATCTTGGATATATTACGAGTTCCCGAATCAACGATCAGTTGTTTTTGGATGATGAGAGTTTGGATGCTTATCTGGAAGCTCACAAAAGACTTGGTTTAGAAGCAGGTTACCTTTCCAAAATCGTAGAAGAAAAGAAACTGGAACGTGACTTTATCATTTCCAAATACGATGATCTGCTATATGTATTGAGAACACAGAAGACTTGTAAACCTCTATATCAAATAATCATTCGTGAACTGGCAGCATTGATTCTTCACCCTGTTGCCCGCAATGTTTTCTATTCTATTTCTATAGGAGAATCAGTAGAGAAAGTGGCTGGTAGGCATCGAATTACCTATGAAAAGACATTGCAAATTTATAACTCTATACTTAAAGGATTAAAACTGAAGAAAGATATATTGGCTACTTATCGAAAACGTGCTATCAATGCTCGTTTTTTATCTTTGGCAGATAATAATAAGAATATAAATATTGAGCAGGAGGAGTGGATACTTCAATTACCCGTTTGTAAAGTAGCTGATACGCGGTTGGCTAATGTCTTGTATAATCAAGATGTTCGAACGGTAAAGGACTTATTGGAAATCGTATCGGGAAGAGGGTGGAAAAGCCTGTTGAGAATAGAAGGAGTAGGAAAAACTTCCTACTATCATTTATTATCCAAACTTCAGATGATAGGTGTTGTGGATGAAAGTCTGGATCGGATTCTTGCCGGACACTCTATTGGTCGGTTTGAGAAGAAATGATAGATGATGGATAAAGCATAATGCAAAGAAATGGAATGTAAAAAGACTATTTTAAAGGAAGATGAGAGTTTCGGCCTTTAAAATAGTCTTTTTTATCTCATATATGTATGAACATATTCTTTATCTTTCCGCCTCTATTGTATAAGTAAAACTGTCTGCCCGGTAGTATCCGATGTTGTATTCAATCGGCACTCCGTTCACATCATAAACAAATCTTTTCCTTATTAATATAGGATCACTTGATTTTATCTCTAGTTTTTCTGCAATAAATTCCCCTGCAAGTCTGGCCGAAATCTCTTCCTTGCTAGTCTTTACCACTATATTATATTGAGTTTCCAGCATTTCGTATAATGGGCGTGTGTAGTCTTCTTCTCCAGTCAATGGAATGTTAGGATTGAAATAAGAGATAAAGTAGACAAACGGGTATTCCTTTTTTCCTCTGACGCGCTCCATTACTACGCAGCGGGTATCAGAGTTAGAACCTAAATTAAAGAATGTGCCGATTTCTTCAGTCGGACGTTTCAAACTGATATGTAGTTCGAAATTACGAATTTCGATACCTAACATCTTCATTTCCTGTGAGAAACTAAGCCAGTTCTTTACTCCGCCTACGATACCTTTTTTTACCACCTTCGTTCCGTATCCTTTCTTTCGTACTAGAAGTCCCTCAAACACGAGTTTGTTGATAGCTTGTCTTAATGTGTTCCTTGAAATGTGTAATTGTTCAGACAATTCGACTTCATTGGGAAATAGCTTCCCGTTTTTGTACTCTTCAGATTCTATGAGTCTTCTTAGTATCTCTTCTGCCTGAATATGAAGAGGTTTATCACTATTATGGTCTATTTTCATATCTATTCGGATTGGTTTATTTTCAGCAAATATAAGATTTATCAAAAAATAATCCAAGTTTTGTTTGAAATAAAAATAAAATCTATATATTTGCACAATTGAAAGTATGTATGAACATATAAAATTAAAAAACGACTATAGATATGAGAAAAGCTAATTATGATAAATTTCCTTCTACGAAGCTGACGGGGATGCTTGTTCAGGGTTGGGATATTATCATTTCTATGTTAAAAGAGAAAATGGATGCAAGAAAAGTGCTGGCAGTGGATTTATATACTGGAGTATATGAAGAAGAAGTGCTGGATGCTTTTTCAAAAGAATTCTCCGGAAAGGTGATGAATGTACGTGATTTGATGAAACCGGAACAAGAGATCCAAACTTTGACGGAACGCTTCATGACGGAAGATGTGTTGTTTGGCTATGTGACCAATTTGAAGCTGGAAGATTATTTTGATGCGGATAAATTGGCTGCTGCGCAAAAGCAAATTAGTGAAGCGGAGGATACTATTGTAATAATAGGTACAGGAGCTGCCATGGTGGCTCCGCAAGATGCGATGATTGTATATGCGGATATGGCACGTTGGGAAATTCAACAACGTTTCCGTCGGCATGAGGTAAAAGCTTTAGGGATAGACAATCGGAACGATGCCGTTTCTTTGCAATACAAGAGAGGGTATTTCAACGATTGGAGAGTGTGTGATAGGTATAAGGAAAGATTGTTTGACAGGGTAGAATTCTGGATTGACACCCATGTGGCCGGAACACCGAAGATGATTGATAAGGATACTTTCTTTAAAGGGGTAGAGGCAACGGTGAACACGCCGTTCCGGGTAGTTCCTTTCTTCGATCCGGCTCCCTGGGGTGGTCAATGGATGAAAGAAGTTTGCGACTTGGATCGTGAACGCGAAAATTTTGGTTGGTGCTTTGACTGTGTGCCCGAAGAAAACAGCCTTTATTTTGAGGTGAACGGAGTGCGCTTCGAACTTCCTTCGGTCGATTTGGTTTTGCTGAAAAGTAAAGAGTTGCTTGGCGAACCGGTGGAAGCACGCTTTGGAAAAGACTTCCCCATCCGTTTCGATTTTTTGGATACGATAGGTGGAGGTAATTTGAGTTTGCAGGTGCATCCTACCACTCAATTTATCCGTGATAGTTTCGGTATGTACTATACACAGGATGAAAGTTACTACATGGTAGATGCGGAAGAAGATGCCGTAGTTTATCTGGGAGTGAAAACGGGCGTTGATAAAGAAGCGATGATCGACGATTTGCGTAAGGCACAAAAAGGCGAATTGGTGTTCGACGCAGAAAAGTATGTCAACAAGATTCCGACAAAGAAACACGATCACTTCCTGATTCCGGGAGGAACGATTCATTGTTCCGGTGCGAATAGTATGGTACTTGAAATCAGTTCGACTCCGAACCTCTTTACTTTCAAACTATGGGACTGGCAACGTCTGGGACTGGATGGAAAACCACGCCCAATCAATGTGGAACGTGGTAAATGCGTAATCAACTGGAACCGGGATACGGAATATGTAAATGAACATCTTCGCAACCAGTTTAAAGAAGTGGCTTCCGGAGATGGGTGGATTGAGGAACGTACCGGATTGCATCCGAATGAATTTATCGAAACCCGTCGTCACCGTTTCTCGTCACCGGTGCTGCATCACACAAACGATAGTGTAAACGTGCTGAATCTGCTGGAGGGAGAAGAGGCCGTCGTTGAGAGTCCTACTCACGCCTTTGAACCTTTCGTGGTGCATTATGCGGAAACATTTATCATTCCTGCCGGAGTGAAAGAATATACCATTGCCCCGTATGGTAAATCGGCAGGAAAAGAATGTGTAACGATAAAAGCCTACGTACGCTTTTAATAATGAAATAATTCAATCATCTAATATCTTGAAACCTATGTACGAACATGATGAACGAATCGTGATGACGCTTGATGCGGGAGGCACTAATTTCGTGTTTTCAGCCATACAGGGCTGTCGCGAAATAGTGGAACCTATTTGCCTTCCGGCAGCGTCCGACGACTTAGAGCGTTGCTTGTCTGTTCTTGTAGAAGGCTTCCTGGAAGTTGAAAAACGATTGCCTAAACTTCCAGTAGCTATCAGTTTTGCTTTCCCCGGGCCTGCTGACTATGAGCATGGAATTATTGGTGACTTGCCTAACTTCCCGGCTTTCAGGGGAGGAGTGGCACTCGGACCTTATTTGAAAGAGCAATTTGGTATTCCGGTTTTTATTAATAATGACGGTAATTTGTTCGCCTATGGTGAAGCTTTGGCGGGCACTTTACCCGAAGTAAATAAGCGTCTGAAAGAAGCAGGCAGCAGTAAGGTATATAAAAATCTGCTCGGAATAACACTGGGTACGGGATTTGGTGCCGGAGTGGTGATTGACAGCCGGTTACTGACCGGAGATAACGGTTGCGGCGGCGACGTCTGGATTATGCGGAATAAGAAATATCCCGAAATGATTGCGGAAGAAAGTGTCAGCATCAGAGCTGTCAGGCGAGTATATCAGGAATTGACCGGAAAGGATGCTTCTTCTTTGACTCCTAAAGATATTTTTGATATTGCCGAAGGAACGGCAGAAGGAGATCGGCAGGCTGCTGTCCGGAGTTTCAATGAATTGGGAGAAATGGCGGGTGATGCCATTATCCATGCATTGAATATTGTAGACGGTCTGGTGGTGATTGGCGGAGGAGTGGCCGGAGCGGCTAAATACATACTTCCGGGAATCATGAATGAAATGGACCGACAGATTGGCACATTTGCGGGGGCCTCTTTCCCTTGTTTGCAGATGGAGGTATTCAATCTGTCCGAAAAAGAGGGATTTAACAAATTCTTGGAGGAAAAAGACAAGATGGTGAAAATACCATTTTCAGAGAGACAGGTGCATTATGCCTGTCACAAGAAAATAGGTATTGCTGTTTCTACATTGGGAGCAAGCAGGGCCGTCGCTTTGGGGGCTTATTCCTTTGCTTTGTCCCAACTTAATATCTTATAATATATGATAACTCTTCTATTAATTCAAATATAAAATGTTATGAAACAATCTAATCTATTGAACGCGCAATTTGCCCGCCGACTTTTCAGAACGGCGTTTTCGAGTTGGCAATTATTGGCTGTTATGTTGATTGTTTGTATGAATGTGGCTGTTGGTTTCGAACTGTATGCGCAATCTAATACAATCACAGTGAAAGGTAAAGTGATGGCAGACGGAGAACCCGTGATTGGGGCTACCGTACTGGTGAAAGGGGTATCTACGGGTACGGCTACGGATATGGACGGAAATTTTACACTGAATGTTGCTTCAAAAGCGGTATTGGTAGTTTCCTCAATAGGATATGAAACACAGGAAGTTCCGGTGAACGGTCGTAAATTGATTAATGTGGTGCTGAAGTCGGACGTGGTTGCGTTGAAAGATGTGGTAGTAGTGGGCTACGGCGTACAGAAGAAAGTGAATCTGACAGGAGCTGTTTCTTCTCTTTCAACGGATGAACTGGAAGGAAAACCTATTGCCAACGTTCTGGAGGCTATGCAGGGAACTACTCCTGGTTTGGTTATTCAGCAGGGAACTTCTACACCGGGTAGCGTGCCTTCTATAAATATCCGCGGATTGAATACGATGAATAATAATGATCCGTTGGTGATAATTGATGGAATTGAAGGATCGCTGGCTAACCTGAATCCGGCGGATATTGAACAAGTCTCTATTTTGAAAGATGCTTCTTCTACTGCGATTTACGGTTCACGCGCTTCCAATGGTGTAGTGCTTGTAACTACAAAGAAAGGAAAAGCCGGTAAGGTAGAAATCTCCTATGATTTTATGTATGGTGTTCAGCAACCTACCTCGCTGCCTAAAATTGCGGATTCATGGGTATATGCGGAATTATATAATGAAGCGGCGGTTAATTCGGGAAGATCAGCAAAATTCACTCCCGAACAGATTGCACAATATCGAAATGGTGGCCCGAACGTAAATTGGGTGAAAGAACTATATAATCGCAATTCTCCTCAAAGTTCGCACAGTGTTTCAATGACAGGAGGAAATGACCAGCTGTCTTATATGGCTTCTCTGGGGTATTTAGATCAGAGCAGTATGTTCAAGGGACCGGATTATGGCTACAAACGTTATAACGCCCGTTTGAATGTAAGCCATAAGGTGACGAAGAATTTTACGTTGAATCTGACTTCACAGTTTGCCCGTAATGACATTAAAGAACATGCTTACTGGACAGAATGGATTATTGAGCAGGCAAACCGTATGCCGCCGATTTATCCGATCAAAAATGAGGATGGCAGTTATAATTATCCTGCCGGAAGTAACTCAAACGGTTTGCAACGTTTGGAAGAAGGTGGTTATCGCCAGAATGTGAATGATGAATTGTTGGGAACCATACGAGCTGAATGGGAAGTATATAAAGGATTGAAACTGATCGGAAGTGCCGGTGGACGCGTGTGGAATAATAAATTGCATGAAAACCGGAAAGCTTTTGAAGGTACGGGAGATTCGGAAAACAAGTTGACCGAACAATTCTACCGCTCTAAGAATATCACTACCAATCTGATGGTGACTTATAATACGAAGATAGGAAAGCACTCTATCGGTGGATTACTGGGTTATGCTTATGAAGGTTTCTCTGAAAAACAATTTTCTACCAGTCGCTTGACGGAAGATTCTAAATACGACATTTTTGTAGGTGATTTGAGTGGTGATAAGGTAAGTAATACAGGTTCGGGAAGTGACTGGGCTATCTATTCCGGTTTTGCAAGAGCCACTTACAATTATGATGAGAAATATTTACTGGAATTTAATATCCGTAATGACTACTCTTCTTATTTTGCTAAAGGAAACCGTTCGGGAGTCTTCCCTTCTTTCTCTGCAGGATGGCGTATTTCGGAAGAAAAATTCTGGTCTGTATTGAAACCGTATGTTCCTTCTCTGAAAATCAGAGGTTCTTGGGGATTGGTAGGTAATAACCGGATTGGTGCTTATCAATATATGCAAACGGTGTCTGTAACTAACGGTATCAGCTTCGGAGATAAACTGGCACAGACTGCTACATTTGCTTCTGCAAATCCCGATCTGAAGTGGGAAACTACCCGTATGGCTAATATCGGTTTTGAATTGGGATTATTGAATAATGACTTGAATATTACTTTTGACTGTTTTAATAACCGCACAAAAGATATTTTGGTGAATTTACCGGTTCCCGGACTGTTTGGTAATGGTGCGCCTATTCAGAATGCTGGTAAAGTAGAAACGAGGGGATGGGAGTTGTCAGTGAGCTATCGCTTGAAGACTGGCCCAGTAGTGCATAACTTCTCCGGAAATATTTCGGATAGCTTTAATGAAGTAATAGATACACGCGGTACGGAAATTATCGGTGGTTCGGATGTACAGACCATTATTAAGGAAGGTTATCCTTTGTATTCTTATTATGCATATCGTTCAGACGGATTTTTCCAGAATGAGGAAGAATGTCAGAAAGGACCGCACCTGGAAGGTATTACACCGAAACCGGGAGATATCCGCTATCTGGATAAAAATGGCGATGGTGTGATTAAACCGGATGATGACCGCTTTATCGTAGGTAATGATTTTCCGAGATATACTTTCGGCTTTACTTATGGGCTGGAATATAAAGGCTTTGATTTCTCGATGATGTGGCAAGGAGTGGGAAGACGTAACAAATGGATGCGTGGTGAATCTGTTGAGGCTTTCCATAATAATAATGAAGGTCCGGTAATGGATTTCCATCAGGATCGTTGGACTCCGAATAATCCGGATGCTACTTATCCCCGTCTGACAATGGGAGCAGAATCGGCTAATAATGCTGCAAAATCAGATTTCTGGATTCAGGACGCTAAATATTTGCGTCTGAAAAATGCGCAGATCGGATATACTTTCCCACAGCAATGGATGAAAAAACTCTATGTCAAGAATTTGAGAATTTTTGCCAGCGTGCAAAATCCGTTGACTTTCACGAAGATGAAAGGTGGATGGGACCCAGAATATACCGGAGACGGCAGTGGTCGTGCTTATCCTGTGGCAAGAGTATATTCATTTGGACTTAATGTTAAATTTTAAACTGTACCGTGATGAAAACAACTATAAAGAATTTGATTTTATCTGCTGTTTTGGTAGTGGGCGGTGCCTCTTGTGTTGACTTGGATACGGCACCGTATGACAGAGAAACGGACTTGACTTATTGGGAAGAAGATCCTGAAGCAGCTGTCAAGGCGTTGAATAATTGCTATACGTATTTGGGAAATATGGACGAACAGCTTTATAGTGAAGCTATGACGGACAATGCATATACCAAACAACCTAATGATTTTACACAAAATATTGGTAATGGTTCATATTCTACAGCCGACTCTTACGTGAAACAGGTTTGGGACGGACGTTATACGGGTATCCGTATGTGCAACCAGTTGCTCGAAAATATTGACCGGGTTCCTGATTTAGATCCGGAATTGAAGAAACGTTATATCGGTGAGGCTAAAGTACTTCGTGCTTATAATTATTATGAATTGTATACGAAGTTCGGAGATATACCTTATACAACGAAAGTGCTTTCTATTAAGGAAAGTATGTCTATTGCACGTACCGATAGAGCTACTGTCATTGCTAATATGTTGGCGGATTTGGATGAAGTGATTAACGGTAATTATCTGCCGACTTCTTATGATGCGGATAATAAAGGACGGATCACCCGTTGGGCAGCAATGGCTATCAAAGCTAAAATTTATCTGTTCGAAGGTAACTGGACGCAAGTGAAAAATATCACGTCTACCATTATGACGGAGGGAGGATTTACGCTCTTTGGCAGTTATGCAGGACTGTTTGAAATAGCTAATGAATATAATTCAGAAGTAATTTTGGATGCACAGTATCGTCCGACCAGTCGTGAACATCAGATGATGTATGCTTTTCTGCCACCTTCATTGGGGGGATATTCCCAACTTTCTCCTTTGCAGGAGTTGGTAGACAGTTATATTATGCTGGATGGAAAAACAATAAAAGAAACAGGAACATCGTTTGACGAAAGTAATCCGTATGCTAATCGTGATCCACGTTTGAAAGCAACAGTGATGTATACCGGGAACTCATATACGTTGGCTGACGGAACAGAAGTCGTTATCAACTGTGAGAAAGGAGAAGGTAAAGATGGATACGGTGTAGGCTCGGATTGTTCGGCTACCGGTTATTATATCAAGAAATACTGGGATAATACGTATCGTGCTACTCTTTATTCCGGTTTGAATCCGATTTTGATTCGTTATGCTGATATTTTATTGATGAATGCGGAAGCATTGGCGGAGTTAGGTGAACTGGATAAGATGGCTTGGGATGCAACTATTAAACCAATTCGTGATAGAGCCGGATTTACACTTACTTCAGCAGTGGAATTCCCGGAAGGAGCTTCTAAAGATAAACTGATTGAGATTGTACGGAATGAACGTCGTTCGGAACTGGCATTGGAGGGTCATCGTCATAAGGATATTATCCGTTGGAGAATTGCGGATGATGTATTGAACGGATGGTGTCATGGATTGAAGACGAATGAAGTGGTAGGTACGGATAACGGATACGTTCGGGTTGAAAACAGAGCCTTTAATGCAAATAGGCATTATTTGTGGCCAATACCACAGGCTGAACGTGATTTGAATGGTAATTTGGAGCAGAATCCGAATTGGTAATTGGTTTAACGACTCAAAAAGGAACGATTATGAAAAAGATATTATTAATATGTTCAGTATTTCTGGCAATGGTATCCTGTCAGGAAGATTATGAATTGAATGCGGATTTTACAGTCCCTACGGAATTGAATTCCCCTGCCTCTATCCAGTTGGATGTGTCATCTTCAGTACCTGTTGTGCTGTCATGGTCCGGAGGCGGTGCGGCAGACGGCGGAATTGTATTGTACGAGGTTTTGTTTGACAAGGCAGACGGAGACTTTTCAAAACCACTGGCTACAATGAAAAGTGATTTGGGAGCCAATCCCAGTTTGTCGATTACTCATGCGGCTATTAATACGATTGCCAGAAATGCTGGTATTTATCCTTTGGGAACAGGGGATATTAAATGGACAGTGACTGCTTCGAAAGGAGGAGTGGTGAAGAAGTCCGATAAGGTGGCTAATATCACTGTGACTCGTGGGGAGGGAATTGATAATATTCCGGCAGAATTGTATTTATATGGTTCGGCTACGGAGAACAGTGGACAAGGCGGAATTCCGTTCCGTTGTGTAGAAGAGGGAGTTTTCCAGATTTATACAAAATTGTCTGCTGGAAATATCTCATTTAAGTCTGCTACGACAGGTGAAACATTCAGTTATTATATTGATGACAGTTCGAAGTTGAGAGAGGGTGATGGTGAAACGGCAGTAACTGCTTCCGAAGAGGTAACCCGTCTGACTGTAAACTTTAATACAATGGCTATGACGACAGAAAAAATAGGTTCTTCTGTTCGTTGCGTCTGGGGAGCAACATTTGCTGATATAGCTGTACTGGAATATGCTGGTAACGGTAAATTTGTAGGAGAAGGTGATATTCGTTTCTATGATCCGGCAAAACCGGAAACTAATCCTCCTTTTGGTTGGATAGAGGAGCGTTATTACTTTTTAGCTCAAGTGAATGATGGAACTATGTGTTGGGGTAGAGGCGATGATGTGAGTGCCGAACGCCCGGTGGGTGGAGAACCTGCTTCTTTCTATGCTTTGTATGAGTTCCAATGGAGTCAATGGGAACACCTTTGGAAAATGAAAGGTAGTCTGGATTATACGCATGCGACTATCACTATCGATACGAACGCGGATGGATTGATGATACATACATTTACTAATGTGACTCCGATTAATTAATAAAACTAAGTTATGAAAAAGATAAAGACTATTTTAGCTATTCTTCCGGCACTATTATTCTCCTGTGCCGGAGATGACGTAGAGAAATATATTCCGCCTACACCGATCACTCCGTCAGAACCTGGAGAGGAAGTCGTTTATCATAAACGCGCTAAAGAGCAGTTTGATTTGATTAATCAGTGCTACCGGATCAATAGTGGGGCAACAGAAGGATTGTATAATGAAAATTATCCCAAGAAAGATGGTGATAACTCGGCTTCTTTCTTATGGCCGTATGACGGACTGGTATCCGGAGCTGCAGCTTTGCATGCTTTGGGTTATGATGTGAATTATACGGATATGGTAGACCGGTTTGATGTTTACTACCGTACTTCTTCCGGAAGTGTGAATGTGAGAGGATATGGCTCCTCAACTAATGGCACTACTGGTGGTGGAACCCGTTATTATGATGATAATTCGATTGTCGGTATTGATTTGGTGGAAGCTTATAGTTTAACAAACAATCAGACTTATCTGACTAAAGCAAAACAGATTGTAGAATTTCTGAAGTCCGGTGAAGACAATACATTTGGGGGAGGACTTTGGTGGAATGAGGATGAAAAGAATATTCCGGGGAATGAAAATTCCAATAAACCGTCATGTGCCAATGGATATGCGATATTGTTTTTGTTGGACTATTATTCCGTATGTCCACAGTCGGAAAAAGCGGAGGTGCTTGCTTTTGCTAAACGGTTGTATGATTGGGTTGTTGCCAATTTGCGTGATCCTGCGGATGGTTGTTACTGGAATGATAAACAAGCATCCGGTTCTATACGGGAGGTGAAATGGACTTATAATACAGGTGCAATGATTTCCAATGGGGTTCGGCTATACAAGATAACGGGTGAACAGACTTATCTGGATAGTGCCATTGCTTCTTCAGATGGTGCATATAATTATTTTGTACGTCCACTAAACGGACTGGCTCTGGCTTATCCCGATCATGATCCTTGGTTTACAACCAAATTAGTTCGTGCATTTATTGATATTGAACCTTATTACAAAAATGCAGGTAATTATATCAAAACATTCATTAACTTCTTGGATTATGCATACGAGAATGCTCGTTTGTCAAGCGGACTGTTTTATGAAGATTGGACTGGAACAGACCCGAAACGGGCTGAACAGTTGTTGATGCAGGATGCTGCACTAGAATCTCTGGGAATTATAGCTTTGTATAAAGGGGAAACTGTGACGGAAGAATAGTGTATGAATGGTAAAATTAGAAATATAGTTTTATTTGTATCAGCGGTATCCATGCTTTTCTCTTGTGCAGGAGAGCCCAAAGCGACTCCGAACAAAGATAAGGCGGAAGAAATGTTTCAACGTGTCTGGGAACTCTATCGGGTTCCCAAATACGGCCTCTTCTCTGAATATTATCCCGGTAGTCATCGTCCTGATCTGACTTATTTTAATGATTCTACCCGACAGGCACAAGAGGTTTCTTACCTGTGGCCTATGAGTGGTGTCTTTTCTTCAGCAGTATTGATGGCTGCCATCGAACCGGAGAAATATACAGTTTATGTCGATTCGATGGTGATGGCGATGGAACATTATTATGATACAACACGCGTTCCTTTCGGTTATCAGGCTTACCCTGTTCAATTTGGGAAGGTAGACCGTTATTATGACGATAATGGTTTGGTAGGTATTGATTACATTGATTCTTATCTGGTAACTAAAAATCCTCATTATCTGGAGAAGGCGAAACAGGTATTGACCTTTATTTTAAGTGGTTGGGATGAGAACTTTGAAGGGGCTGTTTCCTGGCTGGAAGGAGTGAAGGATCAGAAACCAGCCTGCTCTAATGGAAAAGCGATGGTATTGGCTTTAAAACTGTATGAAGCGACTAAAGACAATTACTATCTGGAGGTAGGAAAGAAATTCTATCATTGGATTGATAAATATCTGAAAGATCCTGAAAGGGGAGTGGTCTGGAACTCATGGCTTACGACGACTTCGGCTGTATGCCCGGATTTGTATACTTACAATACTGGTACTTTGCTACAAGCAGCTGTAGCTTTATATAATTATACAGGTGAACAGGCGTATTTGGATAATGCTAAATTTTTGGCAGAAGGAAGTTATAAAGTGTTTTTTAAATACACGGAAGAAGGTATTCCCTATATTGCCGATTTGCCTTGGTTTAATCTGGTTTTGTTCAGAGGATATCACGATCTGTACAATGTTACGGGAGATCCCAAATATGTGGATACCATGATAAAAGGGCTGGATTATGCTTGGGATCATGCACGCGATCAGGCCGGATTGATGTATCATGACTGGACAGGGCGGACTGATGAAAAACGCCGACCGAAATGGTTGTTGGATGCTTCGTGTGTGCCGGAATATTATGCACGTGTGGCGATGATTAAAGGAGAAGTTAAAACAGAAAAATAAATAAATGATGAAATTGAAATGGATAGGTAGCCTGTTGATTCTGGCAGGTTTCGTAGGGTGCAAAACACCTGATCGTCCCAATCTGGTAGAGTATGTGAATCCGAATATTGGTACGGTTCATAGTCGGTGGTTTTTCTATACTCCGGCTGCCGAGCCTTTCGGTTTAGCTAAGCTGGGTGCATCTACAAACGGCACGTACGGAAATAATCAAGGTTGGGAGGCTGTAGGTTATGAGGACGGTCATACTTCTATTGATGGTTTTCCCTGCTTGCACGAGTTTCAGATAGGAGGAATTTCACTGATGCCTGTTACGGGAGAAGTGAAAACAAACCCCGGAAAGCTGGAAGAACCGGATAAAGGTTTCCGTTCCCGCTTTGATAAAAAAGATGAAACTGCACGTCCGGGATATTATTCTGTGTTATTAAAGGATTATCAGGTAAAGGCTGAACTTACTGCTACGGCTCGTGTCGGATTCCAGCGTTATACATTCCCGGAATCGGAGAATGCCCATATATTGTTTAATATCGGCAATCGCCAGGGCGAAAGTGGAGCTGTGCGTGATGCGTACATCAGACAGGTAGATGGAAATACTATTGAAGGTTATGTGATTACAGAGCCGGAATATGTGAAGAAATATCAGGCAGGTGCCTCGGTTGCCATGTATTTTTATGCAAAATTGGACCGTGCGCCGGAATCTGTCGAAGTTTTCTATCAAGATAGTGCTTTGATGGCTCGTAATGAAATAAAAGGGCCGGGTGCTATCATGTGTCTGAATTATAAAACAAAGAAAGACGAGATAGTCAATGTAAAAATAGGTTTATCGTATACTTCCATAGAAAATGCAAAAGTGAATTTGGAATCGGAGGCGAAAGACTTGGCTTTTGATGAGGCTATGAAAGCGACTACGGATAAATGGAATGAGTCTTTGAGCCGCATCTTGGTTTCCGGAGGTACGGAAGATAGCAAAATCAAATTCTATACCGGGTTGTATCATGCATTATTGGGTAGAGGGCTTGCCAGCGATGTCAACGGAGCTTATCCTAAAAATGACGGTACCATTGGTCAGATACCTTTGACTAAGGATGGTAAACCGGAATATAATCACTATAATACGGATGCGGTTTGGGGAGCTTACTGGAATCTGACTTCTCTTTGGGCATTGGCATATCCGGAGTACTATAATGACTTTGTAAACAGTCAGTTGTTGGTGTATAAGGATGCCGGTTGGCTAGGGGATGGTATTGCCACCAGCAAGTATGTTTCCGGAGTGGGAACCAATATGGTGAGCATCACTTTAGCGGGTGCTTATAATAGCGGAATTCGTAACTTTGATGTGGAAACAGCTTATCAGGCAGCCTTGAAGAATGAATTAGGCTGGGAAGGCCGCATTGAAGGGGCAGGCAAGATGGATGTGAAACAGTTTGTAGAGAGAGGGTATGTGCCTTATGAGAACAGTGTTCATTTCGGTACACATCCGGAAGGTTCGAGCTTCTCCGTATCTCACACATTAGAATATAGTTTTAGTGCTTATGCAGTGGCTCAATGGGCAAAAGCTTTGGGACGTACGGAAGATTATAAGCGTTTGATGGAGCTTTCTGCAGGTTGGGAAAAGTTGTTTGATGATTCGCTGAAGATGATTCGTCCGAGAGTACCCAATGGTGAGTTTATTGATAACTTTAATCCATTGGAATCATGGAGAGGTTTTCAGGAAGGGAATGCAATGCAATATACTTTCTTTGTACCGCAGAATCCGGCTCGTTTGATTGAAAAAGTCGGCAAAGATGAGTTTAACAATCGGTTGGATTCTATCTTCACAGAAGCCCGTAAGTCGATTTTTGGTGGTGGAAAAGTAGTAAATGCTTTCTCTGGTTTACAGAGCCCTTATAATCATGGAAACCAGCCCAGTCTTCATATTTCCTGGTTGTTTAATTTCTCCGGTAAGCCTTACCTGACACAGAAATGGACGCGTTTGATCTGTGATGAGTTTTATGGAACAAACGGAGAACATGGTTATGGTTATGGTCAGGATGAAGACCAGGGACAGTTAGGAGCCTGGTATGTGATGGCAGCAATGGGATTGTTCGATGTACAGGGAGGAGCTTGTGAACGGCCGACTTTCCAGATGGGCAGTCCATTGTTTGATAAGATTGAAATTAAACTTAGTCCGGTGAATGCAACTGGAAAAACGTTTGTGATTGAAACGACAGGTAATACCCCGGATGCATATTATGTACAGTCGGCTACGCTGAATGGCAAACCATTGGAACAGTGCTGGTTGTACCGGGATGAACTCTATAAAGGTGGGACATTGAAACTCACAATGGGAAATCAACCGAATGAGAAATGGGGAGTGGAAAATCCGCCTCATTGTTCTGAATAAACAGCTTATTTTCCTCGGTGTCGATGTTGCTTGACAGGACACCGGGGATTTTACATTTTATAATATAGTGGGTTAAACATGAAAACACAAAATTCTATTTATGCCGCCCTTCCCGTTCTTTTCGGGTTCTTTGTAATGGGCTTCTGTGACATAGTCGGTATTTCGTCCGATTATGTTCAACGTACTTTCAACTGGTCTCCCGTGATGACGGGATTTGTTCCTTCATTGGTTTTTATCTGGTTCCTGTTTTTAGGTATTCCTGTTGGAAATCAGATGAACAAATGGGGACGTAAAAATACGGTTTTACTTAGTATGGGAATAACGGTAGTGGGTATGCTGCTGCCATTAGTCGTTTATAACAGTGCGACTTGTATGATAGCTTATGCTCTTTTGGGAATTGGCAATGCCATTTTACAGGTTTCACTGAATCCGTTATTGAGTAATGTGGTAACCAGCCAACGTTTGCTGACAAGTAGTTTGACGGCAGGACAAGTGATTAAAGCTGTGTCTTCTCTCGTCGGGCCGGAGATTGTGTTGCTGGCTGTAGCACATTTTGGAGATGACAAATGGTATTATTGTTTTCCTATATTAGGCTTTATCACGTTATTGTCTGCCATTTGGCTGATGGCTACACCTGTTAAACGGGAAGCTTCCAGTGCCGCAACCCAACAACTTTCTATCAGTGATACTTTTTCTTTGTTGAAGGATAAAACGATTCTGCTGTTGTTTCTGGGTATCTTTTTTATTGTGGGAGTAGATGTTGCTACCAACTTTATCAGCTCCAAACTGATGGCGGAACGATTTGACTGGACGGCAGAACAAGTGAAGTTTGCCCCACAGGTTTATTTTTTAAGCCGTACGGTAGGTGCTTTGCTGGGTGCTTTCTTGTTAGCCCGTATTGCTGAAATGAAATATTTCCGTGTGAATATTGTTGCCTGTATTTTCTCTTTGCTTATTCTGGCCTTTGTAAAAAATGATATGGTGAATCTGATTTGTATCGGTGCTGTCGGCTTCTTTGCCTCATCCGTATTTTCTATCATTTATTCGATGGCTTTACAGGCAAGGCCGGAAAAAGCAAACCAAATTTCAGGATTGATGATTACTGCTGTTGCCGGTGGCGGAGTAGTTACCCCGGTGATTGGGTTTGCAATAGGAACAGTAGGTGTTATTGGAGGCGTTTTTGTTACTTTAGCTTGTGTGTGTTATTTGACTTATTGTGCTTTTGGGGTGAAGACCGCGAAAGCGTAGTATTATTGCGGAGAAGATGCTATCTTCGCCCGAATCCTACTTAGCGACTGCGGAGTTATCCACAAGTAAGACGCAATATGTTTTAAAGGTACATATTGCAATAATTCCGGAGTCTCTTTGATAAGGTTGAGATAGCGTTCTTTAGCCCGTGGGCTTCCCGAGCTGATAAGCCAGTTCTCCTGTTGAAGAAGCAAACCAGATGGTAGTATCTACTCCGTCTTTATGATAATAGGCTCGCCATATTCCTGTCTTGATAAAATAAAGATTACAGTTCTTTGTTCCCTCGCGTACTATTAAATCTTTCTTTTTGAAATGTACCTCTTCCATACAGTTCAGTAGAGACTGTACATCGGTTTCTGATACCTTGTATCTATCGCAAAGTTTTTCAATGAATGTTCTCATATTGCAAAGATACTTATCGTCGGCAGACAATGAAACGATCTTTCAAATAAATTCCGAAAATATAGAAAGTGGTTAATAACTCTGCCAATGGTACGGCTAGCCAGATACCCGGTATACCCAATACCGGAGGGAGCGCAAAGAATCCGATCAACATAAATACGACTCCCCGGAGAAGAGTGATAATTGTTGCCCGCTGACCTCTTTCGACACTCTGATAATAACCAATGCCAATCATGTTGACGGCAAAGAAAATGAATCCTACTCCGAAATAAGGAAGCCCGTTTACTGCTATATCAAATGCAGCGTAGCTGCGGTCAATGAATAACGAAACGATGTCTTGGCAGCATAGTACGGTAAGAATGAAAAAGCTGATACCGCAGATTAAAGCGGTCCGAATGGCGAGATGCAGTGTCTTTCGTACACGCTCGGGTTGTCCGGCTCCGAAGTTATAGCTGATAATCGGCTGTGCGGATTGTGCAATGGCATTATAGACCATGAAGATGATAGGGAAGAAGTAACAGGCAATACTGAATGCTGCCACTCCGTCTTCACCGAGATGGCGGATGAAAACGTAGTTCCCCAGAAACATCATACAGGCAATGGAGGCTTCACTGATAAAAGCAGAACTTCCCAGTTTAATCATATAACCGATGTTACGAAGAGTCAGTAACAGACTTTTGATACTTAACTTTATCCGGCATAGATGGAGGGTACGAGAGAAACGGAGTAAGTAAATCAGTGTCATCAACCCTCCCACAACAGTCCCCAGACTGGTGGCAAAAGCTGCTCCCATTATTCCCCAACCAAATTCGAAGATGAATATATAATCCAGTATGATATTGAGTATGGCTGCAACCGCATTACACATCATGGCATAGGTGGGTGAACCGTCCAGACGGATGCAGAACATACCTATATTTAAGACTTCGTAGAATATGAGAAAAGGAATGTACCATGCCATATATTCTACAGCTAATGGCAACAATCGGTCCGAACTACCTAATAATCTGGCTAATGGCTCTATAAAATAAAGGCACAGAGCAGACAGGATAAGTATGAGCAATGCGGAAAAAGCAATTGCCTGAGTGATATTAATACTTGCTACTTTGCGTTTTCCCTGAGATAAATGAATGGAAGCCACCACCGAGGCTCCCACTCCGAACATCAGTCCGATACCCGCTGCGATCATAAAAAGCGGTGCAGTGATATTTACTGCCGCTAGCGCGTCACTGCCAATTCCTTTTCCTACAAATATCCCGTCCGTAATAACGAACAGAGCCGAGAATACCATCCCAAGTACCGTAGGAATTAGTAACTTACGGAACAACGTGGAGATGTTCATACTGCCGAAATCAATACTATCTTTCATAACTTTCTACCTTTGTCGTTGAAAATGGCGACAAAGGTAGGGTTATGGGAGGAGATAAAAATTACCAAATGGTAATTTTTATCTCTATATTTAATAGCGAAAAGAATCTCTTATGTATATTCTATCAATTATTTGAGCATGTTGAAATCCTTTATTCCAAAAACTTCAGTGGATATTTCACCCAACCAACCGCTTTTACTATTAACACCCACTTGTACTTTGATAAAATCAATGTACTTCAGGTTTGCATCCTTACCGTCGAAAGTTACAGCATGGGATATCTTGAAATGATTGTCAGACGGTCCGGCATTATAGTTGTCATCATCTGTCAGACGATCAATGGCGCTGAAATTATCAGCATATCCCCATTCATAACTATCATTTACCCAATAAGTACCATTACCGGATTGATCGTAATTACGCTCTTTCAGGCGAGTACCTCGCAAAGTATATTGTTTTTCCTTTACCCAGGCGGGATAATAATAATCTTGCCGGTGAAAAGCCCCCAGATAATCAATAGACCCACTTTGACCATGATTGTCTGTCCATGGGGTGGGAAGCTGAATACCAGTTGGTTTATGATAGGTGACGGCATAGTCCTGCCAGGTTTCGGCTTTCCCATATTCGGATCCGCGCAATTCATACCAAGTGTCATTAGGTAACCCATCACCATTTTCGTCCTGCATTACCCATACAATTCCCGGTTCTGACGAACCATCAAAAGCGTTTCCTGTAATAGCAATGTTGTAATCTCCATCATTCACGATACTATGATCGAATCCAACGATGATGTATCCACCGAATCCGCCTAGGGAAACATAAGCCGTCTGATTGATTCGTTCTTCTGCATAGGTGCAGGCTTCTGCCATAGTTGTTGTGTTATGATTCTCATTGATGAATTGACCGGGAGCCGGTAAATATTCATATACTTTGTTCATTGACGCAGAACTTGTGGCGCTAATCTTCCGCTGGTATGTTCCTGCGGGAGGGCAAACATTGACTTTTAATGTTTGCGTAGCGAGTATATATGAGTTCTTCATTTCGACCTTAACCGTGTGTTCTCCCTGCTGCTCGGATGTAAACAGATAAGTATCATTTTCTCCGGATTGCACTTGTTCATTGTCCACGGTCCATGTATAGACTGCATCCAGTGCATTATTCACGTCAACCGGTTTGATACGGATAGTTCTGCCGGCTGACATGTTATATTCCGTTTGCAGGAATGTCCAGTTGAAATCTACTTGATCCGGTGAACAAACTTCTACTTTGAAAGTTACTTCGTCATCGCCATCTTCATTGTGAGTAGCAAAACGAACCTGATATTCGCCAAGCTCGATTGTGGGGAGAGTACAGGTTAATTCGCTCGAAATATCTTCACCGTTTATTTGCCAGGAGTAACTGGTTTCCAGAAAAGAATCGACTATAGGTGTAATGGTTAGTTCAGAGCCTTGAAGCACTTTGAAACCTTTGTCGGCATCCGCAATAGAGATAGTCGGTACATCAAGTTGAAAGACATCGATACGTATCTCTTTTTCTGTTGTCCCTCCGGCATTGGTGGCAGAAATCAGAATGAAATACCTGCCTGCTTCATCGGCTGAAAATGTCAGGGTGGAAGCGGTGCAGATACTCTTTCCATCTATTGTCCAGTTAAAGGTCGTTTCCGAATCGGTATTTTCATAAACAGGAGCGATGGTTATCTCCCGACCAATTTTTGTTTTATAGATGGGGGATTCTTCTTTCAGGGTAATGACAGGAGCGGAAAGAAGAGGAGAGTCCTCCTCTTCTTTCACGCATGATACTAATGCGAACAGAACAAATAAAAGAAGTATAATATGTTTCATTAGAATCTCACTGCTACGTCATCATAACCCAATCATCTTCCCCGGCAGGTGCAGTCAGTCCGTTGCCATTAGCTACACAATTGGCGAGATAAGTTGTCATTGTCACGTACATATGATCTACTACACGAGCTACTCCATCTCCAAAGTAAATGTAGGGTAAGTTTTCGGAAGCATAACCGGAGTTATCTGTATAGCCATAATGTACACAGAAATTCTTAGAGCCGTTATGCCCTCCATTTCCTGTTGCCGGATCTTTGTAATAAACCGCCAACTGGTATTGAAAACCTCCATGAGTCAAATCCATATCTACATAGTTGGATATAGCGTGTCCACCTCCCCAATAACAGGTAGTGCCCCAATTCGTTGGGAACTCATGTTGGAGTAATGTATTGTTTTCATCATACCAATTATAGTCTGAAGGACCCATTCCTGATTGTCCATAAAGTAACGGACCGCCATATTGAGGATTGTCAATTAATGAAGACCAGTCGCTTTTACCTATATAATTGCCTGTACCTTTATAATCGGAGTCTTCAAAAGATAACCCTTTTAAAGTATATGCAGAAGCATAAACGAATAATCGCTGAATTTTTGTTAGTCCTTGTTTATTAAATAACTGGATTTTAATGACAGCTTCATTTTCTGATACGGAAGCAGGGGCGGTAATGGAAAGTTTGGTATAGCTCATTTTTATTGTCCATCCTTCCGGTGCATGGACGATGAAGTCTGCCACGTTAGTGAGTTGTAATTCAAATGATTTGGTTTGGTTAAAAGTGAAATATTCAACGCTTCCCATATCAGTGACTTTCATAACCGAATTAGTTGTTTTTGGCAGCATGAACGAAGTGTTTTTTTCATCTGCCAAAGTAATGATAACAACATCATTCTCCGTGTCATCTACTACCGACTTGAAGAAAGAATCCCCGTCCTTTCCCGTTGCTTTTACCGGTTTGCTATCTGTTCCATTCATGCGTTTAGCTCCTTCACCTGTATCAACCGTCCAATAACCTTCACTGTCAACTCCCATGACAGGAGTTACACCTGTTACTCTCAATTTGTGTTCGGCATCCGGTAGCCATTCTGTAGTGCCATTAGTGGTGACTGTCCAGTAATATACTCCGTTTTCATCAGCTTTCACTCCAATCACAGGAGCATCTGTACCATTTGTTCCATTTTTGATAGATACTTTGCTTCCGTCATTGAAGGTCAGCGTGTAGCCTTCGGAGGTCTGTTCTGTATTCGTAATTATTTTCCCTTGATTTAATGCGTCTACCAAACTCTGTAAAGTTGTAATTTCAGAGTTCATTTTCTTGACTGTTGTTTCTAGTGTTTCTACTCGTCCGTCAAGATCATTGACTTTATCCCAGAGATCATCGTCATTGTAGCAACTGCATACCGTAATGATAGTGAGCAGTAAAAATAGAATTTTCTTCATTGCTTTTGTTTTTAATTAGTAATAGTGATATGAATTATTGAATCGCTTTTAGTTTCTTATCTGTAAAGGCAATATGTGCCGGAATGTCCCCCGTGATGACTGACCATTTCTTTTTTCCATCCCGGGAGAAACAGTATAATGTGCCGGGAGTCACATAGTCTTTGGCATCGGTGACAAAGAATTCACTTGTTTCCGGATTGATTGCTATTCCATAAGGTATCTTGATAGATTTTTCCGTACCATCTGTAATAAAATTGCGGGTATCAGTTTTCTTTGTTTTTGTATTATAGATGGCGTAAGAGACTGTCCAACTGTTGGTGTAATAACTCCATTCTGTACTGTATACATACAGTGAATCTCTGCAAATGGCCATTTCTGTATTGGGAAGAAGCGGTAATTCATCGATTACTTTATCGGTATTGGAATCTATTACAAATGTTTCGGAGTAAGTGTCATAATAATCTCCCCGGGATGAGACATAAATATTTCCGTATTGGTCTAATTCCATTCTATGCAAATTGATTCCCACATCAATGGTTTTGATAACTTTGAATGTGTTCAAGTCGATGACGGATACCGTGCGGTCATAATTAGGTACGCGATACCCGCCGGAGTTGGCTACATAGAGTTTGTTGCCCACAATCACCATTTCTTCCGGCTGGTAGCCGACCACACAGGTATCTTTGACAGTCAGTGTGGTAGTGTCAACACGTGCTACATACCCCAGTCTGGCGTTGGGATCTATTTTGACAGGGCCTGCATACGAACTGACGTATGCATATTTATCTTTAAAAACTATATAACGGCAATTAGGTATGGAAATTTGCGTGATGTGTTTTGCTGTTTCTACATTCATCACTTCTACGAAATGAGAACAGTTGATGATGGCATATAACTTATTTCCATAGATTTGGATATCATTTCCCACATCCCCCAATTCTTGTACGACTCCCGGGTTCCGTTCCGCATAGATATTCTTATGATAGATACCGGTTTCGTAATCAAAGTAATCAAGGGTAGCCTTGTTGCTTCCCATATTTCCTTCATTGAGTAGAAAGAAACCTTTGACAGAGGTACCGCTTACTCCGGGGGTAACTTGGTTGGGAGTTGACGGAATAATGCGTTCATCTTCGCGACAAGAAGTCGACAGAAGAACAAAACAGATAATAATGGATAGAACAGATATTCTCATAACATGACGTTTAATTTGATTTTAAAACTTGTACCGGGCATAGGATAGCATTGCACTACTTCATATTGCTGATTGAAGATATTATTAATTTCTGCCGTTACACGTATTCCCGTTTTCCCCCATTGAAAAGTTTTGGATAGAGAAAAATCGTGGGTATACCAGGGCTGTGCATAGTTCTCCGGAATATTGGCGACTGCTTCATAGCGTTCACCTGTATAAATGAAACTATAGTTACAGGACCATGTTTGATAACTTCCATTGAGGATGATGGAACCTCCATGCCAAGGTATATAAGGAATCTGGCCTCCATACCATTCACTGGTAGGAT
>PPYF01016793.1_pt1 | contig 47463 bp, 63 predicted proteins | sample 1559871 | NCBI WGS metagenome assembly PPYF01 (sample SAMN08240021, study PRJNA423297) | Human gut metagenome, whole genome shotgun sequencing project.
CCGGCTTTGACGAGCAAGTGGTGATCGATGCTTCCGACGCAGGCTTGAGCGATGAGGACGCCGACAAGCTCAAGGAGCGCGTCACCCGTCACATCGACAAGGGCTGCACGGTCAAGCACACATACGTGCAGGAAACCCCGGTACGCATGAGCGTCACCGTAAAACACTAAAACAGTTCATTCGATCGGCTTCGACTCGCCCCGCTCCGACCGCCATCGTGCGATGCCGTGCGCGCGTTCCATGAGCGTTAGGCTCGCCCCATCCAGTCCGGCTTCCAGCAGGCTCATGTATTGGCTGTCATCGTTTTCGCGGATATGCCAGTCGTCGCCGTAGTCATCCTCCATGCCGACCAGCAGCAGGGGCAGGCCGGTGCGATCACGACCCTCGTCTCGCACAATCTCGAACGGTCGATCCACCTCGACGAACGCGGTCTGCCAGATAACCCAACCCTTGTCGCCTACTCGCGGCGAATCCGGGCCATAGCCGTCATCGTGCCGGTCATCGTAATGGAACCGGTCGAGCAATTGGTGTTCGAGATGATTGTCAAACGGTTTCATGGATTGTCCTTTACCGGTGCGCCGCCACGTATTCGGGTCCGTGGTAGTGCGATTGGCATGCGTACTCGTCCCTCACCGGCGTGGCGAGGATCCCGTCCACGTCCAAAACGACGGTCTCCCGGTTGGTCCGGGCGAGGTATTCGCGCAGCCGGTCGCCCGCGTTGAGACTGTCCGCGCACCATGCCGGATCGGCCGTCAGCTCTTGGATAAGCCGGGTGCCGTCCGGATCGTGCAGCAGGCTTGGATTCCAGCCCTCATGTTCGCAGATCACGTCGGTCAGCGGATCGGACCGGCCGATGATCCGTGTCCGGCCGGGCGTCGTGATTACCGTGTTCCTCATCGTTCAGACCTTCTTTTCTTCGACGTCCTTGAACATGTCCAACGTGCGATCGATTTCGTCTTTGTCTGTGCCGATGACGACGATGTCGCCGCCTTTTTTAAGGTGTCGCACGTTGACCGTCTCGCGCTCCTTCTCGTAGGGGTCGGTGAGCGGTGTTGCCTTGAGCCCGATTTCGTAGTCGTCGTTGATGCGGTACACCGGCAAATCACCATGCCGGTCGCGGATGGTTTCGAGCTTTTCGATGAGTTCGTTGATGGTCATTTTTTTCTCTTTCAGTTCTCTTATGTGGACATATTCAGTATAGCATATTAAAGAGGATTGTCAAAACACAAAAAAAGAAACGGCGACCACAAAAGTCGCCGTAACATACGAAACCGATTAAGCAGACTGGCTTTTCCGCCAATCCCCGCCATTTGACTCCATGAACCGTTGGCGTGCCCGTTGCTCCCATTCGGGAGAGCCGGGCTTCTCGCGGTGGATCCAGCTCATCACCGAAGCGGGCTTAATGCCGTTCGCGGTGATGATCGTATGTGGCGGCTCATACGGGTTGCTGAAACTCCATTCGGATACCGCCAGCTCGTCATGTTCGGAACGGAACGTGTGCGTCTTCGCATCCGACACCGTGTATTCGATGGACGGGTCTCGACGGGCCAATTGCAAGGCGCCTTCAACCCCGCGATGCTTTGCCGTAATCCTGAGCATCGCCGCCTGTCCCACGTCGGGGCCGAGTCCGGCGAACGTTTTCTTCACCTTCTCATTCGGGTCGAATACGTCGGGTTTCGCGGCCATGAACTGTCGGTATTCCTGTTCGTTGTCGCATAATGCGTCGCGCATCTGACGGTAGCGGCGGGTCGGTTTCCGACCGTCCAGCAACTTTTTCTCTAGTTTCTTGAAGTCCTTGGATTGCCGGTATTCCCTGCCGGCCTGCGGGTCCCAACCGTCTTCCTGAAGCTCGTGCAATGCGTCGGCGAAAGCCATTTTGTCGTCGAACGCGCTACCGTTGATCAGTCCACGGTCGACGTTCCCCTTGTATAGGTCGCGCATTTCATCGTTCAGTGGATTCAAGTGTTTCTCTGTCGCCGCATCATATCGGGCCTGCTTCGTCTGGGTTCCTTTCAATGCGGCTTGGTAGCGGCGCTCCGATTCCTCACTATAGGAGCTGCCGGCAAGTTCGTCCGGACGGAAGGGCCATCGTTCGCCCGGCTGTATTGGATCCAGCCCGAGGTCAGCAAACTCCCTGTTCGGATCCAATGCGGTTTCGAGGATATGCTGTCGGGTCTCCTCCACCAACTGCGCATGGTCATAGGATTTCACGGGAATACCGTCATAGGCGGCCTGCACATGGTCGGCGAGATAGTCCGCATGTGAGCCGCCCGGCGCCTGCGGATCGTATCGCAGGTTCGCGATGATCAACGGCATGTCATCGGTCTCGCCGGGTTTCGCCGGACGGGCGATGAGCTCATCCAAGCGCCTGGTGGCGTATCCGGCGCAATCGGCGACATCCTGGTCCATGATGATGTTCGTTTCTGCGGCGAGCAGCGCATTGTTCAACCGTTTCCGTTCGAAACCGGTCAACGTGTCGCCGGACGGCAGACTCTTGTTGTCTTCTTCCGCGAACTCGCCGTTCCGCGTCCGCAATTGCCGTTTCGCTTGAGCGGATTTCCTGGAATCAACCATGATGAAGCCTCTCGTACTGGTTGGGTAGCTGACTCCAGACTACCTTTTGGGAAGAAAGATTGATTTGCGTATTTCGAAAAAAATGGCTTAGCATGTAAATACGCATGTAAATAGAATGGGAGAACGACATGACTACATTGACTGTGCCACTGGACAAGCTCGTGCCGATTAGCCGGTTCGGACGGGGAACAGCCAGCGCCGAATTCGCGAAAGTCGAGGACAACAAGCCTGTGACTGTGCTCCGCAACAACGAGCCCGTGTATTTCATCCTCAATGAGCACGATTACCGCCACTTCCGTGAACTGGAAGAAGAGGTACGTGAACTCCGCAATGCTGAAGCCCGTCGTCAGGTGGAGAACAAAGAATACGTGAAGACGTTCAATAGCGTCGAAGAACTAGGAGACTACCTCGATGCCATCTAGAGTGCAGCAAATCGAAACGATTCAGGCGTTCCTCCAAGATGTCAAGGCGTTGAAGAAGAAGCATGTGAGCTGGAAGAAGATGCTTCCATCCATTCAAGCCATCGTAGATGGAGACGATCAACTGCTGTCCACCAAATATCGTGACCATGCATTGACCGGCAGCTGGAGCGGTTACCGAGAGCTGCATATTGAGGGTGACTGGCTACTTGTCTACTTCATCGATGGAGACGGACTAGTGCTTGTACTAACCCGAACAAGTACTCACGACGAACTGTATTCCACAAGAACGTCGAAGCAACAGATTCGTCAGTACAAGTATGCAGAAAGACAAAGCTTCCCGAAAAATTAGTCAGCCACGGCCTCTATTGATGTTGTATCCGTGCCGATATGCGTTGTAGGCATCGATGAGAGTTCTTTCGAATCGTGCAAGGTCGGATTGATTGATACTTTCCAGTGGAATTAGACTGATTTCGAAATCATCTCCGCATCGAATATGTGCACTAATGTCCATATTCCCTCGGCCTTGCAGGTTGATGTTGACCCGTTCCGGCACATGATCAGCGCGGCCGACATAGTATTTGTCTCTGGTCTTGTTGTGGATGAGATAGAAACCGGGGAAGTCAAAATCTTTGAGGTGTCCTTTGTATTGGTTTCTTTCTTCCAGAAAGTCAGTTGGGGATAAGGTTCGAGAATGTTCGACTATGGCATGTGCTCGAGCGATGGCTTTCCGTCTCCGGATCTCCATGATTAAAACCGGCAATCAGAACAAGAACAAGCAGAACAGCGAGGAAAATATAGAGGCGCACAGTTAGCTCGTTAAGCATTCCATCCTCCTCCTATTTCCGCTTTACAGCAACTGAGCATTGGATGCAGGTCAGGAATCTCGCCTTCGCGTTCGATTCGTATTGCATGTGCGGCCATAGGCAGTAACCATTCCAGATTCGAGTCCATGACTTTGCGGTTCAGTACACTGTCCCAGTTTGCGGTGATGCGTCGGAATGCGTTGTGGAATTGTTCGACTACGCCGTATCGTTCGATGTCGGAACCGTATACGGGTTCCATGGTTTCCACGGTATGTCCGGATGTGATTTCATAGTCTTTCGTCTGCCCGTCGAGTAGTCGGGCGAGCACCAGAGTGTTCCCCTCGAACTTGTCTGCCGGTAGGCCGAGAGCGCGCATACCGTTGGTAGCCCATTCGTGGTCCGTTTCCGGACGCCTCCATGAACAGCCGCCGCCGTTCAGATGGAACTCGTAGCCGTATACGTCTTTCAACGTTTTCGCTGCGATTTCGCGCGTATGGTCATGCTGGATCTGATGCCAGGCGCGTAATGCTTCGCAGAGCATCGCGTAACAGCCGTTCAGCTCCAGCTCCTCGTAGGTCATTGGCATCTGGCTAGTTCCTTCCGTATCCGCCGATATATCGAATCGCGTACAAAACCGCACCACACGACATGATGCCGCTGGCTGGCAGGCTGATCAACGGTGCATGCCCGCGAACCAAATTGGATACGTCAATAATCAAACACATCAGCGCATACATGCCAAACAATACGCTGAGCTTCCCGAATATCCGCCGAGCCAGCCCATCATCGGAAGCCAGTAGTTCGGCACCAAGCCAGCAGACGAGCATCAACAGCAGCACATGTACTGTCAGCGAAACGAAACTCATTGCTTACCTCGCAGCGACCAGCCGCATTCGATGTAGCTGTTGCCTTCGCAGGGGACCTGTTCGCCGTTCCCCAACGCCACGTATGTGGCTTGCCTGTTGGCTTTCTCATTAGGGGCCAGCTGCCTGGGTTTATCCCAATCGCAAGTTACATCGACATTACTTGTACTGGCGTAGTTTGGTACGGGACTACCAATGCAATCCACTACTTTCTTGTCTCTTAACTGGATGGTGTAGTGGCCGATAGTCTTGGCAGACTCTGCCTCTTTTCTGTCCTCTGCCGTCGCTTCGTCGCGCATAGTCGCCACTTTTTCGACATTTTCTTGTGTCTCCTCCGGGTGGGAGAAAATCCATATGAAAGCGTAAGTCGCCACCGCCACTGCGAAAACGATCGCCAATCCGATGAGAACATGTGTAAATCGATTTTTACCGTTAGGCTGCTCGTTCGGCATGGAAATCCTCTTCTTGCACTGGCTGGTTTGAGATGATGGCATCCACGTCCGCGTCCTCCAAGTGGACTTGTACGGGTTTGCCGGTTTTGTTTGCCTGGATTTGCGCGTCGTGGATGGTTTTCACGTCCGGCCATGTTTCCATCAGTTCCTCGTTGCTTTCACAGCCGTTGATGACCGGCACCCAGTCGGGATGCTGGTTCATCAGCGTGCTGGAGAAGATGGGGACAGTCATGTCATGCAGGTCGTTCATGGCACTGTAGGCGGCGATGGTGAAGAACAGTCGTGATTCCACGCTGTCGTCGGCGCCTTTTGCGGACTGGTCGATGAGGTCGGCGAACGCTTGTTTGAACTGTTCGCTGACCTGTTGGATTGCGTCGTACACGCTGCCGGCATCATTCCAGTTGATGCCGGTGGAATCCAATGCGGGTGGCGGGAATTTCTCGCTGGCGTCTTCGGTGATGTCGTCGTTGAACGTGAATCCGGATGGTATCTGTGCCATATGCCGCTCCGGTCAGGCGATGAGCTGCAGCAGGCTTGCGTCGGCCGGGATGCCGTCGCTGGTGACGCTGTCGTACTGGGGTTCGCGATTGGATGCGATGTCGAGTTCGGTGCGCGGCAGTTCCACATTCGGCCCCAGTTCGTTGCGCAGATACTTGTATGCGCCTTGCGGGTCGAAGATCCAGTTTTCCGGTTGTGGCGGAATTACTGCACCGTATGCGCGGCCGATGGTTCCGTTGGCGAGTTTGAACACGCCTTGGAATCGTCCGTTGATGACTTCGATGATCATGCGGCCGTCGATGTTTTCCGGGAAGTTCGGGGTGTTGTTTTTTACTCCGATGTTGCCGATGAATCGGCTTCCGTTCTCGAACGTGTGGGTGACGCGGTAGCGCTTGTTGTATGCCATGATGGCTCCTTTTTTGTTTTTTATGTGGACAGTTGTTGTGGATTGTGGATAACCGGTCAGTGCGGCGTGGGAAACGATTCGCCGGCCGAGAACTTCAACTGACGTAAAGGCAAGCCGCTATGCCACTTGTTCCAAGTCTTGATGGTCAAGGCGGCGATGCGTACACGGTTGTCGCGTGTGGAACGTCCCGCCTTGTGAGGCTGGGACATCAACGTGTTGCGCAATATCAGAATCGGATCATCGGCCTGAAGGTTCGCGCCGCTGGCGAGACTCATGAAGAACCGGTTGGCCGCATCCGTGTCGATATGCGCGAACGTCCACCAGAGCGAGGCGAACATGCTGCTGGTCAGCATGTCACCGGATTGGCTGCGGAACGCGCGGCTGGCGGCGAGCACGTCGGCCAGTTGCGGCGTCTGGTCGATGAACGCGATGATTTCCCCGCGCGTGGGTTTCAGATCGTTCTGTGCGGCGGCTTCCATGCCCAGCTGGTCGGCCAGATATACGGCGCGCGCCAGTGAAGCGAGCTGAGTGGAGTTCTTTTTCTCCGCGCAAGGTGAGCACATCTCCCAAGGTGCGGGTTTTGCCGCTGTCCATAGTCTGCTGGGTTTCGTCCTCCAACCCTCGGATCACGAGCGTGGTCAACGGCTTGTCGGCGGCGATGACGGCGAGCAGTCGATGCTGGCCGTCCAACAGTCGTCCGTCTTTGCTGGATTTGATGGCCTCTCCGTTGAACCGCCATTCGCCGTTGCGCATTTCGCGGGCGAACATATTCACGTTGTCGTGGCTGATACGCCGGTTGTTGACGTTTTCGCCGAGCATGGTCTTCGCTATGTCCGGGGTGATGGTTTCCACCTTGGCGGTGATTTTCTCTTCCATAATCAGTTTCCTTTTCTCCTGCGGATTAGATTCCGGTCGTATAGTCCTGTGGCATGTCCTTGAACTTGCTGTTGCGTCCGAGGAATGCGAGATGGAATGTTTCGGTCGGACCGTTGCGATGCTTGGCCATGATGATGTCGGCCTCACCGGGACGGTCTTCCTTGTCGTATGCGTCGGGACGGTGGACGAGGAACACCACGTCGGCATCCTGTTCGATGGAACCGGATTCGCGTAGGTCGCTCATCTGCGGCACCTTGTCGGCGCGCATTTCCACGTTGCGGTTCAACTGGCTAAGAATCACGACCGGCACTTGCAGTTCTTTCGCCAACAGTTTGAACTGGCGGCTGAAATCACTGACCTCCTGCTGACGGTTCTCGGTCATCCGTCCGCTGGACATCAATTGCAGGTAGTCGACGACCACGAGCTTCAAATCCTTGGTTTCCTTCAACCTGCGGCATTTGGCTCGAATGTCCGGGATTTTCAGATTCGCGGAATCGTCGATATACAGCGGCTTCTCCTCGAGCTTCTTCCACAGGTCGTTGACCGCATCCCAACGTTCGTCGGTCATCTGCGTCGGATCGCGGAACACGTTCAACGGAATGTTCGTTTCGGCGGCGAACAGGCGTTGCGCGATTTCCTCGCGGCTCATCTCCAGACTGAACACGACCGAGCACATGTTGTCGTGGATTGCCGCATGCCTTGCGAAGTCCATTCCCAACGTGGACTTGCCCATTGCGGGTCGGCCGGCCACCACGATCATCTGTCCGGGTTGCAAACCGTGCGTCACATCATCGATGTCACGGAACCCGGTGTGAACACCCTCCTCGATTTCACCCTTCGCGATCTTGTCGAGATGATCGAGCATGTCCGTGGACACCGTGTAGATATCCCGGTAGTCAGTGCTTGAATCATCGTCCCCGATGTGGAACGCCTCATCCAATGCCGCGCCGATGATGCTGTCGGTTTCCGCGTCGGGCGTGTAGCCAAGTTGCGTGATCTTGGTGCCGATGCGCACGATGTCGCGGCGCTTAGCCGTGTCCTTGACCATGCCCGCATACACGCTGACGTTGGAAGTGGTGGGTGCCGAATCCACGAGCTTCGACACGTAGTCGATGCCGCCCACACGGTCAAGCATCTTGCGTTCGTTCAACGTGCTGCACAGCAGGGTGACATCCACGTTGCCGTGCTTGTCGTTCAGCTCGCAGATGGTCTGCCAGATGGTTCGATGATTCGGCTGGTAGAAGTCGTTTTCGGTGAGCTTCTGCCGTGCTTCGTCAACGGCGTCGCGTGATTGGAGCATAGCTCCGAGTACGGTGCGTTCCGCATTATCCTTGTGCGGTGGTTCCTGGTTGAAGATGTCGCTCACCGATCCGCCTCCGAATCCTGTTGGAGACGCTTCAGTTCCGCCTCTTGCCGACGCAGTGATGCGATTTCCCGTTCGATCCGGGCAATCCGTTTTTGCCTGCGCTCCGCTGTGGTCAGGGTCTCCTCGCACTGACACCATCGTGCGATGCATCTTTCCACACGCTTGTAGCCGATGATTTCCGGGCCGATTCCTCTATCGCGGAAAATCACCGAGGGGCTGTCTCCGCTCTCATATCGGGCGATGGCATATTCTCGGAACTCGGAAGTGTAGTAGATTTTTTCGCCGTTGGAGCTCACGTTCTTCACTACCTTCGGCAGCGTGAGAAGATAGTCGATGGTCTTCTTGTCGAGACTGATTGATCGCGGTAGCATGTTTTCTTCCTAATCAATCCTCAATGCGGTGCGGGTTCGCTCGTTGTCCAAAGCGGCGTACAGGTCTCGACGTTCAAATACGGTGAGTTCGCCTCTCGCGTTCATGTCGAGCATGGTGAGAATGTTCCGGATTCGCAGCTGCTCGCAATAATCGAAGGCTGCCTTTTTCGCTTGTCCCTTCAAATCCGTTGTCCTTTTTCCTCTTCGATGGTTTCGTCGATGAATGACCGAAGCGTGATCAGGTCGCTGATGTTCGTCACGGATGTTCCGTTCGTGGTCTCGTTCAACGTTTGGCCCGCGGGGGAGATGTAGAAACTTATTCCCCGCATGGCGCCCACACGCATGAGGGTGAGTGTCTTTGCGTCGGCTTTGCTGGGAATGTCCAGTCGGCTGATGTCTTCGCTGATGTCGATCTGGATTGCGGTCACTGGACGCTCAGCTTCAAAACTCGAAACGAATTCGCATCAAGCTCGTCATGCCTTTTCACGTACCGTCTGACCATGGTCTTGGCAAGATGCCTGCGCGTAAACGATGCAGATAGACATCGACGGGCGACGGGTTTCCAGCCGGAGGCCGTCTTTTCCTGTATGAAATAGATGTTCATGTTTTCCCCTTGTCAAAAGTCAATGCATGAATCCGGATTCTGGTAGCGCTCGATTTCCTGCAGCAGCTCCTCCGCCCATCCGTCGGTATCCACTTGATCTGAAGCGTGGGGTCCGTCACTGTGATGCATGCCGTTCTTCCCTCGCATGGGCCAACACTTCAAAGGCGCTGTTGGTGTAGTGTTTTCGGATTCGTTCGGGTAGTTTGTCGAAGTCCAGAAGGTTTCCGTAACAGCGTTTGCATTCGAGCCGGTAGAGGGCTTTTGCCGCGGCGTTCAGTTCTATGCCGATGGTCTCCGTGGGTTGTTTGCGTTCGTTCAGGCGAAGCGCCGCGAACGGGTCTCCTTTCTTGTACCTCATCAGATGTTCACCTCGATTTCAGTGAACGGGGATTGTTTGGCAAGCTCCGCCAATGTGACCGAATCCTCTCCTTCGAGCGCCCTGTCGATGGGTATCACGTCTCCGCTGATCCAGTGTCCGTTTCTTCTGGACTGTCGGAGGAAGAGAATACCGCTGTTGGCCTTCCAAGCCTCGTACAGGTTGTCTTCGCCGTCTCTCCACAGTCCGGGGTGATCTGGGAGCTGGAGCTTCGGGCGCAGCGAGTGGTCGAAGTTTTCACGGCTGAGGGTGATGCTTTGCCCGTATACATCGATGGTGATACGGCCGTCGTTCGCACCGAGGATCGGATAATGGTTGCCGTCCTTGGCGACTGCGATGTCCCCCTCGCGGATTTCGTCGCGGTCGGTGATGGTTTCGTATGTCGGCTTGTCGGGGAGCAGTTCGATTTCGATATCGGCGTTCTGCCGTGAGAGTTCCATGAATCCGTCGTGGCCTTCGTGGAACAGTTCGCCGAATTTCATGCCGGCGATGAGGTTCTGGCGGGATCCGAGGGAACGGCCGAATCCGGGCGCGAGTTTGATTTCAAGGATGAGTTCCCCGTTATGTGCGGTGAGGCGGACCCGTCTGCCGTTCAGTTGTCTGAAGGTCATGGTCCGCCAGAACCGTGTGGCGTTTTCTGCCATGCTGGCGTTTCCTTTTTTTCTCTTTTTATGTGGACTCATTCAATATAACATATATCTGTGAAGATGGGGGTAGGGGGCAAAATCGGAGTGTCGCGTTACAGTGAAAACGTCCACATAAAACAAAACAGGAAAACGCAATAACCGCAACGTCTGATACGACCTGACACCGTCCAAGGCAACAAAAGACCGTTGTCTCAGCAGACGATAAGTCGATTGAACGGAAACCGTTAATTGCGAAAACGGAGAATGCATCATGCCAACGCAAACGCAACCCCAAAACCCAATCAAAGACGAAGACCGGATCGAATACATCGACAGTCACATCGACTTCCTATTGGATACCAAGTCGGCATTCGTCCGCAACATCGGGCTCGGCACCATCGCGCACGATGAGGCGGTCATGCGCCTGCTCAACAACATCGACATCATGATCTCCAGCGAGGAAGCCGACAGGGACGTATGCCGGTTCAACAGCGGCGCAATGATGCAGAGCATCCCGCCCAAGAGCCGCAACTTCCAGCCGGACCTCGACCAACGGGAAAGCAATCTGCGAGCGGACGGATATGACGAGACCATGGTCAGCAGCGACCGCCAGCTGTATGCGGGCCAGTCCATCGGACTCAGCATCCTCAGCCGATAAGAGGCGTATCCCATGAGCAGGAAAAGTATCGACGCGCGGCAGTCCCGTGTCTATCACCCCGACGGCAAGGAACTTCAAAGACTAAGCCGGCTGCATTCGACCCTCACCCGTATCGCCGTGGACAAGAAACAGGGGAACATCTCACCCGACAAGGCGATAGACAAGGCGACCGCCGCGACGGCGAAGCTCATGACCGCGGAACAGTTGAAGAAAATCAACAACGCGTTGCCGGTGACTCGAATCTGGACGCTGTGCAACAACGGGTGGATCCGCGAGGCGGCGGACTCCATGCTGGTGACGTTCCCCGGACTGAAGAAGAAGTGGCAGTCAAGCTGACTTCCATCCTTGTGTTTTTTCCGGTTGAGAATCGTGGTGGTGGCTCTTGCGTAAAACTGACAAACAATCCGGAGATCAGAACTCTTGGCGTGTCAGCGATGTCGCGTTTTCCGATCCGGCGTGCCGCATCTACATCACGATGGCGCGTTGGTCTCATGATCGTCTGGATCCCAAGACGGTATCGGCTCGAATCCATTATCAGCTGAAGTACATGCAGGAGGATACCTCCGAAAGGTGTTGATCATTGTTCCGTTTTGTGTAAGCAACGAAGCTTCGTGCGATACTGGATATGTTGGCATGTCTTTCGCAATTCACGGTTAAAATCAACATATAAACATAAAAACCGTTGAATTCAGAAAAAAGGGAAACGACATGAAGAACGAATTACTCGAACTGACGTTGGAACCCATCAGCGACATCGACAGTCCGGAATCTTTCAGCACACTATACGTGACGGCGGAAGCCTACCCCTTTTTCCTGCCAATGAGGAACCAGCCAGGGGTGGAACATAAACTGTCAGGCAGAGTGCCACGCGTCCTCAGCCTTCTTTTCACCACCGCCGTGAACATAAAGACCAAGGACTACGACCCCAAGACCAGAACCCTCACCATAGGCCGCGACTTCAGACAAGCGGCCAACCGTGCGAAACTGCTAACCGGCGGATCCGGATACGAAGACCTTATCAGAACCATCCTCGAATACCGTGACCTGACCTTCACCAACAAATACGGCAAAGAGATTCATCCAATCAAAAGTACGACCATCAAAACCGGTGAAAGATGGAGCAACAAGACCATCGTGTTCACCGCCGAATACGAGAAGATGATGAAGAGGAATCCGAAGACGCTGCCGCTATCAGCTCTTCCGAAACTCCGTGGAAGATCAGTCGCCGCCGAGATTCTGGTGCTGGCCGCCCTCTACACACCGGAAGAACAACGACTGGCCATCAGCCGTGACGATCTACCTGTCATCCTCCAATCAACCGGAACGACAAGCCAATCGCCTGCGAAACTCATAGACACTTTGGAAGTGCTCAACTTCAGCCAGGAATCATGGAACTTCTCGCTGACGGAGAACTACATAGTCATTTGTCCGTTTAGGACCGACGTCGAAGTGATAGGAACGATGCAACTGGTTCGGCAGCTTGACTGAGCGAAACAAATACGAACGAGGGGATGGCTAAAAAACCATCCCCTCGTTCGTATGCAAGAGGCAACCCCGATCAGATTTTCAGCTTCTCGACGATGCCCAAGTCAACACCGTCGCCCCAATGTTCGGCGATGGCGGTCACATCCTTCATCGCGTCGCCGGTAGCCCGACCGAAACCGCGCTCAGGTTCAGCGGCGTTCAGCACGGCGAACAGCGTCTTGGACAACGACTTGTCCTCCATGAACGCGAAAGCGAGACGCATCTTCAAGTCGGACGGTTGGGCATTGTCAAGCTCGTTGGTGAACTTGGCGAACTTCTCGATCTTCTTGCGGTTCTTCGTTTCGGTCAGCAACGCCAGCAGCGTGGCCGCATCCGACTTGTTGGTTTCGCACAGGGTCTTTGCGACGCTTGCGGTACGCGAATCGGAGAGCATGTCAAGCATCTCCTTGATTTTCTCGTAAGCGCTGGCATCGAGGTGGGGGAAATCGCTCGTCTTGCGCGATGGCTTCCGGCGCGCGGTCTTGGCTGCCTTGGTGTTCTCCTCGGCGACCGGTTCCGTGACATCATTGGCAGCCGCAGGAACCGTTTCCGGTTCAACGCTCCGGTTCGCGTCCGGTGCCGGCTCAGTCCGATCGACGGTGTTGTTGTCGAAATTGTTGTTCCATGGGAAATCTGGCATTTTCACTCCTCCGTTATTTGTGAAAAAAATCGGTGTATACCGAACTGACAATCAAGACTCTAGCCGAAGTTTTCCGGAATCATCAGGAAAAGTCTGAACTTTTCGCGCCGCCCGCGCCCCGATGGCAATGGCTTCCAGTGGAACAGGAAAAACCAGCAGAAAAAAACACAAGAAGCCCACAGAAGAAAAAAGGAAAGAAAGAGCCAAAGAAACATGAATATTAAAAAAACAGAAGAGCAAAGAATCACACAACGAAGTCAATCCCCAAAAAAAACAAGAAGTAAACAAAGAAAGAAAAAGCAACCGCCACACAGAAACCACCATCACTCACCAACCAACGACGAGCAATCAATAGTCACACAGCACCTAGCATCACAGCAGCAACGCGTCACCCTACGCAAATCTACCGAGAGCAAACCTCTAATAGCTACGCCAACAAAGAACAAACCCCAACTAAGAGAAAGCAGAACCAAACAACAACAAAAGAACGAGTATGTTAATTGCGAAGAATAAAGCGTTAATACCGTAGGGTAGCGTAATATCAAGAAATGAACAGACGTAGAGATTGAAAAAACAGAATGCAAAACAGACAAAACAAAAACAATCAATAAATCTAAATCAGTCGAATACGTCTAGAAACCGTGACTTTCCGAGCACAAACGCCGGAACAAGCAAAAAACAAGGCCGAAAAAGCGAGGAAAACGATGGCAAGTCTCATAATCGGACAAGGCGGACTGCTTGACGTGCTTCGAGACAGGGTGCCGATGAGACGTTGGCGGATACCCGCAAGCGAGGATTTCGCCGCCCAATCCGACTTCCTCAAACAGCATCCATTGAAGCCCGGCCAGCATGGAACCATCTTCACCAACATGCCCGGAAACTGGCTTCCGCTGGCAGACATGGGGTGGAAAATCTACTGGGCGGACACCGGTCAGATACCAGTCGGAACACAATCCTTCCCCTCATACCTGCTCAACCGGAGCGTCACCGATTTCATCAAGGAGTTCTGGGGCATAGAGGTCATCGACAAGAGACTGATCGGGGAAATCATGCTCGGCCGGACACGGCAGATGGCTCCAATGATCATCGTCACATCCAACACCGGCGGCGTTGGCAAGACCGTATCCTCCAGACGATTGTGCGAGAGGGCGGCGGAAATGAAACTGCATGCGCTGCTCATCGACGGAAACATGCGACAGTCCTCACAACGCTCGTTCTTCGACCCGGCGCATAACATGCGAGTACGTACGATAGCCGACTGGCAGCCGAGCATGCCTCCGCAACGTGGAGCCAATCCCGGACGCATGCTCAACGTCGGATACGACCTCTCATTCGCTCCGCCGGCAGGCATCACCGTCACATGGGAACACTACCGGAAATACATCGAGGAAGCCCGAAAGAAATGGGACTTCGTGGTGCTCGACCTCGACCGAATCAGCGCCGACGATCTGTCCGACCGAGACACCGCGGCCGGGGGGATGGTCGTGCCATACGTGCTGGCCGGAGACACATGCCTGGTCATCGTCAAAGCCGGGAGACAAACACAAGGGGATGCCTTGAACCTGCTCAGCGCATTCCCGAGATACGGTCTCCCGCGCGAATGCATCGGCATCAAGGACACGGTTCCGGAAGGATTGCAGAACTATCAGACGCTCGACTATACGCGCTACGGATTGTTCCTGGGAACCGAATACCAGAGTACGCAAACCAGCAATCGGATAGCCGCAGGCGAATCCAACTGGTCTGATCCGAAACTTGATTTCGTGCGAGAAAAAATTCTCGAATGGGTGCTGCCCAATCATGGTTTCACCCCGGCGAAGTATGCGCCGAAACCGAAGAAGAAAGGATGGTTCCGCTGATGTTAGACCTTTCCATCGCACCCAATCCTGACGATTCGGAACTCTGGAAGATGGGCAGTGACGCCGACTGGATTCGTGGCAGCATCGTCGCCACAGACGAACATCCGGGAGTGCTGGCGCAACGACACCAGTGGCTTGTCGCCAACCGTCTGTTTGCGGAAAGCATGATACGGGCGAACGGTGAACTCGTCACCAGCATCATCGGCGCACTGCTCTCATGGAGGGTCTGCACCATCGACCAGCTGCGCGCCGGACTATCCGTGAAAGGCGCTCCGGAATTCCATCGTGACGAACCGAACCTGTACGGCGCGCTCTGCCGGTTGGGTGCCATCGACATCGGATTCAGCCCATACGAAAGATTCTCCGGTATGGAAGTCAATCAAGCGTGGGTGTCGTTAAGCTCCGACAAGAAACTCATCCGCAAAACATTGGCGCTCTACAATTCGGCAACATGGTTGAGGCGAATGCTCGCCGACAAACAACTCATCGGAATGCGACGCCACGTGCGGCACAACACGTACGCGGCGCACGTCGGACTCAGCCTCGCGGAGAACAAGAACATTAGAATCATCGGCGGCGACGGTTGGGGAGCGTTCCGACTCATCGACCCACAGGCAGTGGGAGAGGCGGGACTGCCGCACAACTGTTCCACCGATCTCGTCGCATTGACTTCCGACAGCGTGCTCACAGGAATCGAAGTGCAGGTGCACACGAACAACATGAGCCAGAAAATCTCCAACTGGTCGAAACTCCTCGCATACTCTCCAATGAGCAGACGCGGACTCATGTGCATATGGCTGCTCATCAAGGACACCAGCCAAGGACGATACCCCGCGTTGACCAACATCATCGAAACCGCAAGCCATGCTAGCGAAATGCTCGTCGGAAACCCGACCGTCGCCTCACGAATGGGATTCGCATTATGGGAGGAATGGTTCACGCCGGACGGAAAACCAACCGAACAACTCGGAGCATACACGGACATGCTCGGCAACAAGCAGAACATGTTCGCACCGTATTGGAAACAGTTCACCCCAAGCACGCGCCCAATTTCCGCGATCCGCGACTGGGGTTGGGGCGTCATGACCGAAGCGATCAAACGCAATTGGGGTTGGGATGTCAACGCATGGGAGAAACCGGAAGCGTATCGCGGCGGCTTCTATGGATACATCGGAGGTGACAGCAGTGAGCTTGCCTGACAACTTCGCATCCAACCAGCAGCGTTTGGAGGAGGCGAAACGCGAACGGTACCGGGTGCTGCAGAAAGTGCAGGATCTTTGCACGACCGGTCAGCGTTCGCTTGTCATACCGTTCCTCATGGTCAACCTGCAACGCAATCCAGCCTTGAAGAAAATCAGACTATGGCAGTTGGATGCGATCATGTTCAACCAGTCCAAATACATCGCGTTGAAAACAATCCGTCACATGCGCGAGACCATCGGCGACCAAAGCACCGTCAAGGACGGGTACGCGGACCTTGGCTGGGCTTTGGAAAACAAGAACGCGACCGTACGCATGACCACATGGCTCTACCAGTTATTGGAACGGGAAAAAATCACGACGTTCGAACTTCCGGAAGGGTTCCCGTTGACGATGCTCTACGAGACAGGAGATGAGAATTGAAACAGAACGAAGTCCCACAATGGTATGAGGTGACACGAAGCATCCAACAATTGGATGCCGACCAGCTGCGTTCCATAGCCGATGATGTTCCCGGCAATCTCGATGACTGCACCCTGCTGCTGGTCAAAAGAGGAAACGAGCCGGTGAAGGAATACATCTATGGCATGGGTGACGGAATCGGCAAGGCCGGCGAACTCGCAGGATTCGCCATCAGTCCTCTTCCCGACAATGAGGATCCGGAACTGCCGGACATGATTCGCAGATCATCGCACGCACTGGTTCCATGGCGAGCGCGTCTGAATTCGAAAGCGACGATGGAGAAGATGCGTACCGATGCAAGCGGCATGCGCAAAAGCGTCGAAGCTTCCATGCCGCCGGATAGTTATGTGAGTGTCACGCTCCGCAAACAGGGGTACTTCGAGCAGATGCGCATCCGTGACTGGGTGGCCGACGAGCATTCCACCGTCGAGGATGGCAACGAACTTGTTGCGGCGCACACATTGTGCGCGAGAGTCACCGTTGGATGTGCGGATTCGCGGCAGAACAATCTGTTCGCGCAACGGGTTGGGCAAGCCGTGTTCCCGTTGCTGTCGAACATGAGCAGTCATCCGAGCCATCCGAGGCTCGGAGGATTCCTGGCTGCAATCGCGGTCACGCTCCTGACCGTGCTGCTCAGTATCGTCACTCCGATACGTATGCAGACATATTTCTGGCTTGCGGGGTTCAGCCTGGTGATGTTGTTCGTCCCTTGGCTGCTGAGCGGGCTGCTTTCCGGAAACGCGAAAGCATTGCTCGCCGATGATAAAAGCACTCGAATGTACTTCAGAGTTCCACCGCACTACAAGTTCGCATGTTTGGGTTTGTTCGTCTACTTCAGTCTGATGTTGTTGCCGGTACCGGTGTGGGCGTGGATTGTCCCACTTGTCATTTCCGTGGGTATGGGATTGCGGTGGTGGCAGAACACGTTGTGGGATGACATTTTGCAATGTCCGCGCCGCTATTGGTGGCTCCGTCGCAAACGCAAGGCGAACGCCAGTGATACGGAAACCAAGCTCGGTGTGAAAGACAAGCGGGTGTTCGCCACCGGATACGGTCCGCAGCGCACCACGCTCATCTTCAGTCCGATGACCACGACCACCCTGTTCATGCCGATACAGAAATCCACGGCGGTCAAACAGGAACTGCATGCCGTGCCGGAACCGTTGTCCCATGGGGGAGTGTTCCTTGGCGTGGATGACAGCGGACGCTCCGGATACTTGGATCCGACCCAACTGTTCGGCGGTATCGCCATCAGCGGCGAAGCTGGTTCAGGCAAGACCGTACTCACCCATGGCATCAGCCAATGGGCCATCAGACACCGTACGGACACCAGTCCCAAGGTATGGGGGGCCGATTCACGGCTCATTCATTTCTGGATGAAGGATGATACCGGAGTGGAACTGCTCGACGCCTATAAAAAGGATCAAGGCATAACCGACAAGTCCCGAGTCATTTATCTCACCGACCCGTCAAGCGTCGGACTTGACATGCTTGGCATGCACGAGAACCGGAACGCGAAAGAGACCGCGGAGAGCGTCGCGAAAACCATGCGATACTCGTTCAACCCCGGTGACATACAGAACGATTCGCAGAACATCATCACGCAGGCGATGACCATCGGAGTCGCCGCCAGCAGATACGACCAGCAGCGTCCCGGCGACATTCTCCGCCGCTGCCATCAGTTGGAAAAACAGTATCCGGGAGCCGAACAACTGCAACAGCAAGGATCTCCCATCGGCTGGGCAGTGGTGGCTCTCTGCGGTTCCGACGGACAAGCCGGTTCCGCCAGGGCATTGGGACAAGTATGCCGCGCATTGGCTTTGGAATTGAAGGATGACAATCCGTTGCGGATGGATCTCGTCTACGCATCACGTGCGGCGGAACAGCTCTACGGGCGTCCCGACCAGAAAGGTCAGGCGGCAAGAAGCGATCGTGAAATCCTGCAGCGCACCAACGCCTCGGTCAACAAGGTCAACCAGTTCCTCGCCATCGACCACATGTTCACCCCGCGACGCAGCACTGTCACATGGGAATGGATACTCGACCATCCCGGCGACTACCACATTGTGCTCGCACCACACAACGGGCACGCTTTGCCGGAACTCATGGACAAGATTCTAGGATCGTGGATTCTCTACCGGTTCTGGAACACGGTATTCGCCCACTGCAAGGACTGGGCGGTCGCCGGCAAGCACACCATGCTTGTCTGCGACGAGCTCAGCCTCTTGTCCAACGGTTCCGACGATGTGCTGCAGAACCTGCGAGAACAGGGACGAAGCTTCGGACTTATCCTCGTGTTCGCCACCCAATATCCGACGCAATTGTCCGACGTGCTCTTGGATTCGTTCCTCGGATACACGACGTTCATCTCCTACAACACCGCAATCCCACGTATCGCGTCGCTCACCGCCGCCCGCCTGACCGACAACGAGGGAATGGACGGCTGGACTTCTGGGGCGGTCGCCAATCTGCCGAAATACCATGCCGCAGTCCGCACCCGAGACGCGGAGCAGATACAACCGGCGTTCATCGTCAAGATTAAGGACTTCGACGTAAAATACCGTCGTATCTTGGAATAGGCGCTTCCAAATTCGGTAAACACAGAAAAAAATTCAAAATAAACATGTTGCGCTGGTAAAATCAAGAACCGCAGGAGGGTTCCTTCAGACATACACCGAAGGGAATCCAATTATGGGTGACACCATTACCATCGCCGCTTCCAGCAACCTTGTCGGAAGCTATCACGCACTGTTCGACGGCATCCTCAACTCGACCGCCGGACAGGTCATCACCAAGGTGGGAGCCGCGGCGGCGGTTATTCTCGCTTTGGGGCTCATCGCAGGAGGCATCTGCAAGGCATTGGGACGCAGCAACAAGCTCGTCACCACGTTCTGCCCGAACCCAGGCCGCATCATCGTCGTGCTTGTCGTCACATTCATCCTCGCAGGCCCGACCATCACCGTTCCGGCGTTGCTGACCTGCATCGACTGGTTCGTCAACGCCGCAGGAAACCAAGGCAAGGACTACCTCGGCATCTGATCGGACGCCGTATAAAAAAAGGGGAGTGAGCCGCGATGAGCGAACGGAAACAGTTGCATCCTCGGGAAACCATGGATGACATCACCGAAGTCAGCAGCACGGTCGAGATTGAACGCAAGAACACGTACATGATCACCAAGAACACGGAAGCACGTTCCAGGACCGTGTTCAGCACCATCATCGGCGGTGTCATCGGTCTCGGACTCTGCCTCCTGTTCGCCCCTCTCATCGGCATCACTTTCAGCGTGGTGTTCGTTCTCATCGGCCTGGTGGCCGTACCGTTCCTCATGGTCGGCACCATCAAGGACCGCACCCAACAGGTCCGATGGAAACGATTGCTCCGCCAAATCCAAAGCAAGAACATCGCCGGACAGGTGTTCTACCCGAACTCGAACCATCCGGAAGACCTCACCAGCTTGAAAGAGATGTGGATACTGTGAGCACGACGACAGCCATTCCGAAACCAAGCATGCCGGTGCGTGTGGCTGCACGGCGCAACATGATCGCCATCGTCGCCATACTGTTGGTGATGATCGTCGCCGTACTGCCGTCGCAGGCTTTCGCGAATGCCTGGACAGACGGCGGCTCATCAGCCCCGGTATGCGCCACCTCTTCGGGCACGCAGATCGACTACACCACATGCCTGCCCTCGGGACGGTGGGCTAAAAGCGTCGGCAGCATCACCAGCCGAATCGAACCGTCCGACGGCATCATCGGGTTCATCACGAACGTTCCCGCCCTGATGGGTCACACCACGAGGCAGATGCTGCCGAACATGCTCATGCTCGTCACCCAGGTCTGCTGGAGTTCCGCTCTTGCGCTCAGCCAGTTCGCGGCAAGCTTCAGCCCGATGCAGGCCGCCGGAGCCCAGATAGACCATGCCGCGGCCCAGCTGATCAACGACACCATGGATGGGGCGATACCGGCGGCCATCATGGTCGTCGCGATAGTCGCATGGCTTCTCGCCGCCGGCTTCGAGGTGGGGTCAACCAAGGAGGCCAGCAAACGACTGCTCGCTTCCGTGCTCTGTCTGGCGGCCCTCATCACCATGGGTGCGGGAGCGTCGAAAACGGCGGAGAACGCCACAACACCCGCGACCGGCAGCCCATGGTGGGTGGTGAACACGATCAACGGCGCCGTCAACAAGCTCACCGTCGGATTGAACCTCGACGGGTTGAACGATGGCGATTCGAACATGATGGCATACAACAACACGGCCACCGGCCAGGCCGCGAACTGTCAGGACTACCTGTATGCCATGCACAAACAGTATGATGAGGCGACCTCCAGCAGGGCGGAGGAAACGTCGGCGGTCACGAAAGCGGTCAACCGTCTTTGGGAGGAAACCGCACTCCGTTCATGGGTGACCATGCAATGGGGCAACCCGGCGCAAAGCGGAACCACTCCGGCCGGTGTCGCGAAGAACGCTCAACAGGCCTACTGCCACGTGATGGACATGTCCACCAACACCGATCCGGCCGTGCAACAGCAGCTGACCAACGCGGCTACCGGCTTGCATATCAGTTCGGATACCGCCAGATGGCTGTTCAGCGACCAGGGTTGGATCGACCCGCAATCCAGTTACGTGAACACCGATGAGAAAACACAGAACGACAGGGACAAGTATGTGCGCCTGACCCGTGCGGGAGTGTTCTGGGAAACCTGCACCACCCAAAACGGGAGAGTGGCGACACGTGACGGCTGGACTGAAATCATCAAGAACATGGGTGATGACGGTACCGGAAAAATCAAGAACGGTTCGACCACCGTCCGCGTAGGCAAAGACGATATAGGCGATGTCGCCAACGATAATTTCTACGTGGCCGGCGCATTCGGTAGCCACGGTGACGACCCGAAAGAAAACGTGTTGAACCTCTGCCGAGTGGCATTCGGCACCGGAACCGCGAAAAACGGGTTCAAAGCCTTCAACCACGGCAGCGAAAACGATTGGCGTAACGGGGACAGTGTCGCGAACACGAACATCGCCGACGCGGCGAACCTTGGATGGCGTTTCGACATTCCGAACCTTGGCGCCTCCTGGAATGAGGCGAATGTTTCGGGAGCCCAAAACCCGGAGACCTTGGCAGGCTCCGCGAAAGTAACACTCGACTACCTGTACGGCAACGCCGACCCCGACCTATTGGGTGCGTTCGGCTCGGTGGTCGGAGGCCTCTGCAACATGGTCGTATGGGGATTGTTTAGCCTCATACTGATTCTCACCAAACTGACACTCGTCATGATGGGCTTGTTCCTCATCGTCGCGTTCCTCGTCCGCGCGTTCCCGATAGGGGAGAAGCCGAAGAGCGTGCTGAAGAACTGGGTCAAATACACGTGCAACCTGAGCATGACCGGCGTCCTATATTCGGCAATGGGAACGATAGCCACGTTCATCTGCTCGCTGACGCTGCGATTCTGCAGTGGACTCAGCAGCAGTTTCGTCTACAGTGCGATCAACGGAATCGGCCCGGTGCTCGCACTGCTTGTCATTGCCATGTTCTTCTCACAGGTGCTGAAGATCAGCAACCCGTTCAGCATCAAGGCGATGATGGGCATCGCAGCCGGTGGCCTCATATCGGAAGGCATCCTGACCGGATTCCGCCAGACCGGCGGCCTGCGCAACACGCTCGCCATGGGACGATTCCCGAACGGACGCGGACGCCACGGCTCTCCGATGTCCAGTCGCAACGCCGGAGGCCACTCCGGTTCATATGGTCCGACCGAAGGCGAAACCAAGCTGGACTCCATGACCCAATCGGAACGCAAGGAACTGGATCTCGATAATGGCGGAGAGAACCTGTACGGCCGTAGTGTCAAGGACTTCGACGCGATCCACCAGCGCGGGGAAGGCTCATTGAGTGACAAGTTGGGTCGTATGGGTGAGAACACAGTAAGAGGCTCACTCGCCGGCACCACCGCACGATTCGGCAACAGAGTGGACAACGCTCACGCCTTCCTCAACGGCGGACTTACCCACGAGGAACGGTTGAACAAGTATATGCAAAGCCATCCGGGCATGGACTTGACCGAAGCGGAACGACATGTGAGCCGTCGTGATCTCCTCTCCGGTGCGGGACATGCGCTCGGAGCCGGAGCCATGCTCGCCGGAGCCGGAGCCAGAGCCGCTGTCGGAGCGCTACGTTCACGCCCGTTGCGCGACGTTGCAAAACGTACCGCTAAAGTCGCGGCAACCGGTTTGGTCGCCGCCGCGGCATGGGCTAACCCCATCACGGCGCCTGCGGCTCTCGCGTTGGGTGCGAAGCTTGCAACAGACCGTGACGCTTTGCATGGGGCTGCCCTTGGTCTTGGACTGGCCGGACGTGGTTTGAAGACGGCGACCCATACGGTGTCCGATTTCGCTTTTGAAAAGCTGGATGATGCCTCTCACATGGTGGGGGACTCCCACGAACAGATGGAATACCGTAACCGGTTCGCCCAGCAAGGCGGAACCGAATACGAATGGGTTCCCGCCGACACCACTCCGATACCGAACGCTGATGGCAACAATTTGCCGAATACCCGGAAAATGCCTCCCGTCAACGTGGAACCTGAGTTCACGCTGCCGGATAACGCATTCGTGCTCAACCAGGACAATCCGTTCAACATGCAGCAGACCCTTGATGAGATGCACGACGAAGACGGAAACCTCACGCCGGAAGGACAAAAAGCGTATGCCATCACCGAATATGGGATGCTGAACGCCTACAAGAACCAGGAGCACATGACCCAGGAGGAAGCCGAAGCCGCATTGGAAGGCGACCGGATCACCGGCAAGGTCAGCGAGGGAGCGGCGCACTATTATATCGACAACATAAAACCAAAACTTCCTAACCAACAGCAGACACCAGTGGCAGCCAAGCCTCAAACGCCGACTGCTCAACCGTTCAATGCAAGTCAGCCGGAAACGACAGCCAACCAGCCTCATCGTTACACGCAAAAGGAGTTGGATGCCATGAGTCCGGAAGAACGTCATGTCCTCTCGCAGTCGGCTACCCGGAATCGTGAACAGTATTACGGCAACATGGCGGCTGGCGCAGGTGAGGCGGCTCGAGCACAGGGCCAGCAGCAGGCCTACCAGACGCTTGGCACTACGGAAAGAGAAGCAGCTGCGTTAAAGGCGCTGAATGATGCAGCTAGTGGACAGAAGCCAGGGGGGCAGACGCATCCGAACGGACAGGGGAGCAACTGATGGAATCAGGTGCGGATTGGATTCCGTCTCAGGCGGAATGGGAGGCCATCGGTTCCGCCATGACGGAGTATCCGGATTTGTTCGACGAACTCGGTTTCGATATGCGAGGGATTCCAGACGCCGACCCGCAGATGGTTTCCCAGGAAATCCAGTCGATGTCCGTCTACGATCCCGCGGCATACCGGGTACTGCAGCAGGCGGCCGAAATCAACGGAGGAAGCCTTGACCCGCAAACCTGGGCCGACACCTTGGATCAGATAGCCGACGAACAAGCCAAGAAGTAGAAGGAGAACAGCAATGAGCGCCGACACCGCAGCCCAGACCGCAGGACAGGGAGCCTCCGACTTCCTGACGGTTCTGTTCGCCTGGATTTTCACGCCGGTCGGAGCGATACTCACCCTGTTGCTGATCTGCATCGGGGGAGTGAGCGTCGCCATGCGGATCATGGGTCGTGCCGTGCGCGGTCTCACCATTGCGGCTACCATCTGCGCGGTTTTGTTTTTCATATGGATCATCAGCGGCGTATTGGAGGCCATGGGCATTCCCGTGAGGGAGTGGATGCAGAGCATCGCCGCACAATTGCCGGAGATCGGTTCTTGGTTCAAGGCGTTTATGGAGCGGCTGTTGTTCACAGCATCCTAGGATTTTTCTGCGAACGGTCGTTTGTTCTCAGCCGCATGTTTTCTCATTTAGTTGCTTCTGTGAATTCACACGTGTCTGCACCCTCACCCAAACAACTAGCTGATACACTGAATGCAGTCACATATCGTGGCGGGGACCTGATACCTCCCCAACCACGAAACAAAGAGGAGAACACATGCCGCAGAACACGATTCTCGTGGCGGTCGCATGCATCAAAGGCGGCGTCGGGAAAACCACGACCGCCATGTCCATCGCCGCATGCCTGGCCCGCCGAGGAGAGAAAGTAACCGTACTCGATGCGGACAACACCGGGGGAGCGACGCTCTGGGAAGAATACGTGCATGAGGAAGACGATCGCCGCCGAGTGGAAGACGAAGCCAACGGCGTAGCGCACAAGCCGTACAAGCTCAACTTCGACGTGGTGCAAACCAACGAAGCAGTTCTCGCACGCCCCGACCGTATTCGCGAACGCTACCAAGGGTGGGTCATCATCGACACCCCGCCATCCGATGCGGGAACCGTGCAGACCGCATTGCAGTCAGCCGACGTGAGCATCATCCCATGCACCCCGTCAGTCAGCGATCTGAGCCATGCGGGCAAAACATACGCCGCCGCACGCAACGGCATCGTTCTCGTCACCATGGTCAAATCCAACACAAAGCTTTACAGGGCCGCCATCCAACAATTGGACGACCTGCATATCACCCGGTTCGAAAACGTCATCTACCAGCGGGAAGCCATCAAAAGCCTGTACGGGACGAACCAGTTCAAAACTGATTACGTTGATGTCACACAGGAACTCATCGAATACCTAGGCCAGATCAACTAAGGAAAGCAGGCAGCAAAATGGTAAAGAACGTCGTGAACAACGCATTCGGTCACGGATTGAATGACACAAGGGACATGGGGACGAAACGGCCCCTGCTTTCCGAGGAGACGGAGCCGGTCCGCACGGAACCCGAAACCCCCGCGCAAGGTTCGGGGAAACACGTGTACAGGAACGAAATCATGTTCGCGAAACGTTTCGGCAGCGCACTGACCGAAGACAACTACAAGGCGTTGAAACTCTTCGGCTTCAACGAGGAGTATTCGATACGCGCGATGCTGAACGCCGCAGTGGAACAATGCTTCGTGCGCGGCGAGATCGACCGTGACCTGTTGGACAAGTATCGGGAATGGGATAAGAACTACACGTTCCGCTGAAACGGAAGCTCCGACGAATTCCGGGCCTCGAGAAACAGGAAACCTATTAATCTGGAAGTATTCAAATACTTTCGGATTAATTAGGAGGACGCGTGGCCCGCAAACATGCAGTCGCGGAATCGCCGATGGACATCGACGAAGACCAGCGCAAGCACCAGGTCGAATTCGATGCCATGAAACAGGCCGCGAAAAACACCCGATGGTGGAAAGTGCTCATCACCGTTTTTCTTCTGGCCGGAATCATCGCCCCGATCATCAGCGTGCGCGCCATCAGCACACTGCAATCCATGGGCGATACCCTAAGCGCCAAATACAAGGAAATCAGCGGAGATAAGCCCGGCAAACAGGCGGCATTGACGGCCGTCAACAAATGGTTGGACGGGAATAAGGGCCCGTTCCGTGACGGCACATCCAATCTCATCTGGGATACGGCGGAAAAGGTCGGTTCCAGCGATGCGGATACCGGCAACGGCAAGGAGCACACCGACTATTGGGCGCACCAGTTCAGTTTCACGAACCTTGCGGACGGTTCCACCCGCGACGTGACCCAACTGGTGTCGTTGAAGAACGGGGTGGCCACCGCGATGGGTTCGCCAACCGTATTGCCGATGAAAGCGATAGGTTCCGGCAACTCCCAGTCATACAATCCGAGCGGGTATTCCCGAGTGGATCAGGCCGCCAGCTTCCAGAACGTGGTCAACGCCTGGGCCAAAGCCTATACAGGCAAGGACGCGAACGCTTTCACCGTGCTTGTGGGCGACCCGAACAGCGAACACGTGTATCAGCCCGCTTCAATCGGCGCGTTCAAAAGCGCCGCCGTCAACTGGCTCGTGGAATGCGACAAGAACGGCAAACCGATCGACAAGGACAAGTCGAGCGACACCCCGGAATACGGTGCGGCTTCCATTTCCATCACGTTCGAGCCTTATGCGAAAACGCAGGACGTGTCCGACAACGGCAGTGAAGCCCAAACCAACGATGGGTCTTCCTCTTCCATGAACATCACCGTCCTGGTCAAGAATCCGATGGCCGGCAGCGCGAAAATCATCGACTGGGGTGCCGATGGCTCCATTCAGACCCTTTCACCGTTTGCGAACGCCTTGGATAAGAGTTCTGTGACCACAAGCACCGGTGATGAGGAGGACAGTGCCAGCAGTGCGGACAGCCAATCATCAGCCGGTTCCGATAATGGTTCGAATACCACGGATACAGCCAATGGTGCCGATTCATCCGGTGCGGACGCTTCCGCCACGGACGGCTCCTCATCCGATTCGTCCACACCAAGCAATTAAAGGAAATCTACCTATCTGCGAGAGAGTGCTCCACCCTTTAGGTTGGTGGTGAATCGCGCTTGGTTTTTAGTTGGGGCGTCGTTGGTTTTGCACGTATCGTTTGATGGTTTCGAGGTTGGCTCCGCCTGTGGTTCCGCAATAGTAGGAACGGCTCCAGAGATGGCCTCCCCATAGGTAGTGTTTGAGGTGTTGCCCGTGGTCTCTCATGAGGATGCGGCTGGATACGCCTTTGAGGCTGTTGACCAGTCTGGTGAGCTGCACGGTTGCCGGGTATGTGACGAGTAGGTGGACGTGATCCTCTTCGCCGTTGAACTCGTCCAGGGTGCATCCGTAGTCATCGCATACTTTGCGCATAACGTTTTCGCAGTCTTCGAGTATGGGTTCGGTGAATGCTCCGCGACGGTATTTCGTGACGAACACCAAATGAGCATGGCAGTCCCAGACTGCATGTCTCCCTTGCCTTACCGGGTTGTTTTCTTTCATGACACCAAGTATAATTGATGGTGGTTACAGGAGGTGATTCCCATATGCCGATCAGCAAACGATCCCTGAAAGCCCGTAACAAGCGGATCAAGGCTTCACGAAAAACGACGCGCAATCGTCGCAAGACTCAGGTATGCCGCGTGTTCACATGCAAGGTCGACTACGGGAAACTCACCGAAAAGCAGAGGAATGCTCTGACCGAGCTGTTCCGTGACGCGAAGCGACTGTACAACGACTGCGTGCTCGCCGACAGCGTGTTCGACTACGCGATACCCAAGAGCGTGACCGTGCGCATGCCCGACGGCAGCTTCGAGAACCGTGACCTCAACCGTATCGGAGCCCAGTCGGCCCAAGGCGTCGTCCAGCAGGCCAAGGACAACATCCGAGGCCTGAAGGCATTGAAAGAGCATGGGCATAAGGTCGGAGCCTTGAAGCCGGTCAAGCATGTGGACTGCATACCGTTGAAGCAGGCGGGCCGCACCTACCGGTTGAACGGCAGCTACATCAAGGTCGAGAAGATCCCCGGAATGATGCATCTGACCGGAACCCGCCGATTGGAAAGCTGGGAGGTCGGTCCGGCAAAACTCCTGCGCAGGGCGACGGGATACTATATCGCGTTCTCCTGCTTCAAAGACAAGGCAGAGTATGAGAAGTCCCGACCCGCGAAACCGGCTCCCCTCATCCCCATCGGAGGGATCGACGCCGGATTGAAGGCGGACATCACCGAATCGGACGGAACCACGACCATCCGGCACTACCCAGATAGTGCCAAGGCCCGATACTGGGCCCGACGCATGAGTAAACGAGACAAGGCCGACAAGGGCTGGTGGAAAGCCAACCGGCAATACCGTATGGAAATGGACAGGCTGAAAGCACGCCGCAAGCATGCCGCCATAGCCGAACGCCAACGCCTTGAAGCCAAGTACGCGACCATCGTCATCCAGGACGAACAATACGCCCAATGGCGCAAACGCAAGGGCTGGTTTAAGGCCGGACGGATCCTGCAGGGCGGGATTCTCGGCCGCCTGTACGCCCTGCTCAAACCATTGCCGCAGGTCATCGTATTGGACAAATGGCAGCCGACCACCGCATGGTGCCGCAACTGCGGAAGACGAACACCAACCCCGTTGAAGAAGCGCACTTACACGTGCGCATACTGCGGAGTCAGGGAAGACCGAGACCAGCACGCCGCATTGAACATGATCGCATTGAAGGATATGCCCCTCACCCACGAGGAACTGCGTAGGCCGCGGGACATACCAATCGGCCCCTATGGTCTGACCGCCTGAGTTCGTCCCGCTAACCTCATCGCAAAACCTAACCAAACACACGACCATGCAAGACCATCGCCCGCGTGAACGCGGGTGCGGTAGAGTCCTCGGACACGGGGAACCAGCCTATGCGTAAGACCAACGGACACCACGGTGCCCAAGGCGGCAGGGCGCAGCCCGCGAAGCCACCACCTTCAGGTGGTGCGTAGTTCACTAAACTGGAATCGTCCACATAGATAAAAAAAGGAGCCATCATGGCGAAAAACGACAAACCAGAACTGCCTCCGTTCGCGGACTTCATCAACAGCAACGCGCCACTCATCGGAGCCATCATCGTCATTCTTTTCATAATCGCTGTCGCATGGAGCGCGATCAGCAGCCTCTTCTAAGGAGCGGGCCATGGCAGGAAGAAGAGGCAAAACCGGAATCACCATCGCCGGAGTGTTCGGCGGCGTGGCGATCATACTCATCACCATCATCGTCATCATCCAGACCGGAGCATGGGCGTTGGTGGCACCTCAATTCGGGTTGACTCCCATCACCAGTATCAGCCAACTGCTGCCAGGGGAGGATTCGATGCGGAAGGCGAACATCGGACTCGGGTTGAAGAAGCCGACTTTCACGACACCGGACAACAGCGGCGGTTCGACCGCGACGCCGGATACTTCGACGGGGGATAGCCTGACCACGAACGGTCTGACTCTTCCCGCCGCAGCCTCCAGCCCGTTGAGCATCAGCGACGCGATTACCGCTACGGAACAACTCGAAACAGCAGCCCCTCATCCCAAGGGATACAATCGCGCCGAAGAGTTCGGTGACTGGCAGAACAGTGACCAACTGTGCGGCTACGGCACCACGCGAGACCTCATCCTCAAACGAGACATGAGCAACGTGGTCATGAACTCCAATTGCAAAGTCCAATCCGGCACGTTGAACGACCCATACACGGGAACCGTCATCAATTTCCAGAAAAGCGTGGTCAGCAAAGGCAAGACCGTAAGCGGTGACAGCACCGCCGTGCAGATCGACCACGTGGTCGCGTTGAACGACGCTTGGGCTTCGGGACTATGGAAGACCGACCGGAAGAACGACCGTGTGAAGTACGCGAACGATCCGGACGTGCTGCTCGCCAGCCAGGGTGATGCGAACAATGCGAAAAGCGAGGGCATCAACCTGTATAACGCCGGTGTGCCGAAGAAATCATTGGGACGGTGGACGGCATCGACCCCATCCGTATGGCTGCCGTCGAACACCGGATACCAGTGCGACTACATGGCGAAGCGCGTATACATCAAGCAGAAGTACCAGCTGTCGATGAGCAGTTGGGAGAAGTCGGAGACGTTGGCTTTCCTGCAGCAATGCCAGGCGTCAGGCCGCTAACTGGGAATTTTCTGGGTTTTCTGAATTTTCTGACGTTTTCCGATTTTTATCGGCTAGTTTGATTATCAGGATGCTCCGCACAAGTTTTCCGATTACGCGGGGTATCCTCCTCGGTGGTAATCCTGTTGGATTCTCCTAGTGCGGTCTTCCCTTGTGGACTCTTTGGGGTGGCCGCACTTTTCTTTGCCGTTTTCCCATTCTTTTGACGGAACATGTTATAGTGAATATGTCCACATAGTGATAATCGGAAAAAGGAACCCAACATTGACCGAAACCACACCGGTTGAAAACCTCGGCGACTTCATCAGCCGAGTGAAGCCAGAAACAGTCATCAACCTGTTCTTCAACACCGAAGACGGATTGAAAAGAATCCCGCCCGTCCTACTCGGCAATCCGACCGCCGAACAGCTGAAGAACAGCAGATACCTCAAATCCCAGATCATCTCGAGCCGCAAACACTACTGCACCGTTGACATCACCAGCGGCTGGAACGTATACATCGACAGCGTGTTCGACCCGAACTCATACGAACTGAAAGCCTGAACCCATGCAAACACTCTCCAAGCAGCGTCGCGAGGAACTGCGGACAATGTTCCTTTTTCTGATTCCGCTCATGCTGCTTTTCCTGTTCATGCTGATCGCGTGCATATGCATGATCGTTCTTTGTATCCGATTCAAGCGGTGGTATGAATTCCTCATAGCCATCATCGTTCTCGGACAAGCGTTTGTGAGCCTGGTACTTCTGAAAAGGGGTTTTGACATATACGTGGATACCCGCCGCTCGTACGAGGCTCGCGATCTGGTGAAAGCCAATCTTCTGGACCTGGTCGAGTGGATGGTTTCCGAACCGAGATTCGGGTCCAATGTTGAGGCTCGTGAAGCTCAGGATGAGACTCGACGTTGGCTGGAGGGGCATGCCGACAAGCTGGCGGAAACGTTCGAGAACATTCAGGATGAGTTGAATGCCATATTGAACCTGATGGAGAAGATGGATTCGACCGGCGAATATTATGAGTGTTTTACCCGGTTCGCCGATGAGATGCTTTCCCATCCTTCCCGTTGCAGGAGGCTGGATGCCGAATACCGGTTGGAGATGTCGGGGCTGGCTGAGGGCTTGAAAGCAGAATAAATATGTTATACTGAGAATGTCCACATAAAATTTAATCCAAAGAGGAAGAAAAAAACCGTGACATACTCAGACACCCTGCTCACCGTCGAACACCAGACAATCGTCCACACCCAGCATGAACTCGAACAGGAACAGGAATACGAGCAGCAGCTGCAGGACGCGCGCAACGGACTGGGAGACCTTGCTCTTCTGCCAGAAGCCAACCCAAACAAGCTCGACAGCTACGTAAGCCTGCCCAAGCAGACCAAGTTCAACACCTGCTCCCACGGCCATCTCTACAAAGAAGGCATAAAAACGCGCATGACCTACCACGATGACGGCAGCGGGGACTGGGTGCTCTGCAGCGATGACCCTGACTACGAGCAGTACATCATGGCCGGAAACCCGACACACGTTCCAGCAAACCCACTCAACGTCTGAACAGAAAGAACACGATCATGTCCAACAAGTCGGCACAAGCGAAACGACAACTCCGCAACGAGGACGGCACGTTCGCCAACGAGAACAAGAATGCAGGACTGCCATCCAACGACATGATTCAACATGCGAAATCATTACTGGACTCGAAGTCCGAAGCGGAAGAGAACGTGTTGACGAGTCCGTTTCTCGCTATGAGCGAGCGAGTTGATTTATGTGAACGGTATCTTGCCGGAGAAGTCGAAGATACAGACGGGACTCTCGAATACCTGACCAACCAGGCCAAAACGATTGAAGAGCGTAACGATGGGTCTCAAGTGCTTACTGACACTTGGGATGATGCACGTGACGAGGATATCGAATGGGCAACCCGTCAATTCAATGAATTGCATCAAGATTACCCACTAGAACCCGAAGAGGTAATCAAAGCGAAGAGGGCATACCAGGATGGAACTCTTGCATCCTTGGATCTTACACACTGCCAAGTGATGGACGCAGCAGTCGGCCGGTCAATAGGCCCATTGCTACCGGATCCGACATATTCCTCCATCAAGGAATCTCTTTCTCGTGAAATGGATAAACCTGTTGCGATGTATGCAAATGTTGCCGATAGATTCTCTTATAGTGTTCAAAATAGTGTCGCACGCCCCGGTGAACCTTGCTGGCATACGCCGCAAGGCTATGTAAGCATGACTTCTTATCACGCGATCCTCGATGATGGGGGACCGGCATCAGATCGGTATTTCATCTACGTCAACGGAACCGACGAAGACCGCCGTGAACTTTCACAACATTGGGATGATCGTGACTGGCTTCGCGGACGAGCCGATGAATGTGAACCGGAAGCAACAGGTCGAGCGACAGATTTGTATGTGACCACTTATCCGGAACCGGAATACAGGGAGTAAGGGAAAATGGATTCACGTAAATCAGCTCAAGCAAAACGACAGCTTCGTACTACGACTGGCGAATTCGCTAACGAGAACAAGAATGCGGGACTTCCCTCCAACGACATGATTCAGCGTGCCTCCAAATTGTTAGCGAAAAGCTCGGCGACCGTTGATGAGCCGATCATCAAGCCCTCCGTGAAGTCGGAAGGCTACATGGGATCCACCGCCATCACCGGCGGCAAATACGATGCCAGTCGCACTCCGGCGGAAAACGTGAAACTCATGCGAGCGGACATCAAAGCGTTGCAGAAGAACGGTGAACTGCCGAAGGATTGGAAGATCGGCGTCCGTACGAACACGAGTTCCATGAATTGGAACGCGCGCTTCACCATCCAACTGCCGGAAGGCGAATCCTCCACCTATGTGCCGACCCACGCCGAATATCTGGCTGCGGACGAGGAAGACCGGATTATCGGTCCCGAGCATAAGGCAGGTCGAGGAATCATCGAAAACCATGGCGGAAGCATTTCCACTGAGGATTGGGATGAGACAGCGCGCCTCATCAACCAGAAAATCCGGAATGGCGAACAACTATCCACCGCGGAACAGGCCTGCGTCATCGAAACCCCGAAAGTCCGCAACGCGAAGAAACTCTGCCAACAGGTAGGCGAACAGTACACATATCAGAACAACAACGCCATGGTCGACTACTTCGACACGGACGGATACATCACCGTACGAGCAGTGACCGGAATCAGGAAACCGGAAAAACAATGAGTGAACCAGTCCAAAACTTCAACCAGTCGATTCACGTCAAAGGAGCCAAGGAGACTCATTACCCGGTTCCGGGAACCTTGATGCTATGGGGTGACAACTGGACGCTGTTTGATTGGATTCGTCAGAACACCGACTACAACACGGATACCGAAACGGCAACCGTTGATGCTGACATGTTGGATCGGCTTCACGAATACGCATCCGGCATAGCCAATCAGAGGGGACGGCGTGACGCACGCCGTGGAGAGGCCGCCTGCATCGTAGAAGGTGTAGAAGCGGTGCAATCCTATCTACGCCGTCACCCAGATTTGGCATTGGAATTCGCGGTAATCCACTTGGAATCGCATCCGTCCGTCTATGTCAAGGAAGAAGTCTGACATTGGTTGAGAAAATCAACTTGCAACAGGAAGCATTGAACGCTTTGACGGATACTGCTCTCAGCAGCGAGAAGCCGGGGCAAGCGTTCATCAAAGGCTATTGCTCCCACGCCTACCGTCAACCCAGTCAAGAGGAGGAGCATGCCGCAGCCGTCATGATGGCGAGGCGCATACGCTCCATCTTCCATCTGGAGGAACCGGACGAAGATGATCTGGTCGGCCAATGCGCATGCATCTACCGGGATATTCAAACCAGCCTGCATGATGCCTACGACCGGTTCAAAGCCGAAGACGAGCGGCAACTCGTGGAGATTACCGACTACATCGGCCGCAACTGCCATGAGCTGGAGGGCTGCGCCGTCATCTTCACCTGGAAAGGCGAAACGAAAGCCGGAACGCTCCAATACAACGGCATGAGCAATCTCAGCATCCGCGGATTGGACTATGACACGGATTACGTGCTGGGAGTCTGGCCGGACGGTTCTGTGCATAGCGTCAACAAGAACATATACGACTTGCATGTGTTTGCCGGCAAAAGGGACAACAGATAAGCATGGAGACATATTGGAATCCAGCCACGAGGAAAAATGGACTGTCCGATAAGAACGGCCGTGGCGTATATGCGAGAGAACATAAGCCACTACTCGATAAAGAAATCGCCAAAGTCCGCGAAAAATACGGTAACAAACTGGCCGAGGTGACGTTCGACGAAACAGCACCAAGACAGTTGCGGAATCGTATCGTCACCGCACCGGTGCAGGTCATCGAACACGATGCGGGCTCATGGTGGGAGCGGACGATCACCGCACGAATCACCGACGGTTCCCTGATTCCCGTGATTCTCGATCACGTGTACTGGAACTGGCCGTCAGACAGTCCAGCCCACATCGGATTGAACGGCATCAAAACGATTCATCTCATCAACCAGCAGCAGAAGGAAACAGAGTGGAATACTCACAACCGTTGACCGAAGAGGAAGCCAGAACGTTCTTCAAGAACGGGGTGGAGGAGAAGTATTCACTCACCGCCAATCCTCAGCTGATAAACCCCAGCCGACTGTTCGAGGAATGGATAGCTGACCATGACCGGCAACTGTTGGAACGGGTCAAATCCGAAGCCATCGAACGTATCGGCATGGAAATCAAACTCGAACACAAGACCTGCATGCATACGCGCACGGAACCGTCCCGTGCATATATCCAAGGCTGCAAAGCCGGTAAGGAACTTCTGCTTGAAGCGGTAACCGCGGCAGCCGAACACTGATACAACGCCACAGGGGGAAAATTATGAAGCAGTATGTCGATTCTTTGAAACAGATCGCGGAAAAACACGAATGGAAGCAGGTTTCGGAAACCGAACACTCCATCACCTATTCGCTTGACGGCATGGACGGTTGGGCGTTCAGTGGAATGAACCTCGAATACGCGCAGCATCGCCTCGCGTTCTTCCGTAAAAACCGGTTGATCAGCGAAATCAAACTCTACGACCTGCAATTGGTCGAACAGATCATCGACGGATACATGGACGGCAGTTTCGTGCCCACTGGTTTCATTTCCTTGGATACGACCATGCTCCAATGGTGCGAACAAGTGGAAGCCTCCTATCAAGGACAGTCCACCGAACCCACGGAGACCGAACATGACGAACAATGACAGCATCGAACCATTCAGCATGCTCGGCGGAATCCTGTACTTGGACGAAACCACGCTATTGGACGGGTTGACCGCCACCGCTTGCCGGAAGATAGGGCAAATCCGCAGAAAGGCCGTAGCCGCCCATTTGGCCGGAGAACAGAAAACCGTCATCTCCTGCGCCAAGCAGATCAACCGTGCCGTCGAAGCAGACAAACGCCGTCGCGAACGTCAGGATTCCAAGAAAGGTCGGCCCACTCCGAAACAGAAACCGGTACGCAAGACGAAAGACCCCAGTGTGGAGTCCGAATTGGGATACCGGCGTTTCAGGAAACAGTTCCTGAAGGAAGTCAACGATCCGAAGAAGATACGTGAAGCCGACCGTCTCGCATTCCTCAGCGGTACGCAAATCATTCTCGAAAGCAACTAGCGGAAAACAGAAAGGAAAAAACCATGAAGCATCCAGTAAGAACACCACTCCTCATCATCCTCGGACTCATTATGACGGCAATCATCGCCGTCGTTGCCTGTCTTGCAAAAGACCCTGACTAAAAAAATGACCCGATATCACAGTCGAGCCGAACGGGCAGCCGACCTGCTCCGGTCGCGTCGTTCCACAGTGGATTTCGTTGCCAAGCAGACCGGTTTGCCAGTCGATATCGTTCGCCAGATCAACGAGCCTATCGCCAAACGTCTGGCGGAGCAGGATGCGGTGGATGCCGCGGAACGTAGCATGAGGAAAGCCGAAGCGAAGATAATGCGCGAACAGTATCCGTGCCCGCTTTGCTCCACTGGTCATGCGGAACCGCATGACTGCGACACGTTCCTTCCCCTCGGGTTCATACACGGTGGCGAACGCGACGGACAAATGGACGGCTTCTGGTGCCACCCGTACTTCTGCTCCTGTTCGAACCAACGGTGCATCGCCTGTAATATTTTCCCCAGCAAAAGCAGAGAGGAAGCCGTCGAACGGTTCTGCGCCGGAGACTTCGCCCACGAAGACGATTTCATCGAACTGAAAAACCGGCAAACGTTACCACTATTCGCAATACGGTATCGAACAGCAGATCCTCCGGTACCTAGCACATTGGAGCGCGGAGCAGGTCAAAAGGCTCGGCTTCGACTCGAAGCTCGTGGACACCCTGGCCATGCAACGGACATTGGATCGCATGGGCGACAAATACGTTGACGTGTTCGACACGACGCTACTATGCCCCAACTGCGGGATGAAAGGCGAATATCGGAAAGCCGTCAGCCCGATCACTCATACGAAAACATGGTGGCGGGTCGGCTGCCCATACTGCAAAACCCGCACCAGATACTCGTTTCCCTCTCAGAGAGAAGCTGCGGAAAAATTCGAATCCGCCCAACTGGATACCAAACCATCAATCCTTAACGAAAAGAGCAAATTGTAATGGCAAGCAACTTCTACAAGGCGGGTGCGGCTGCGATGACCTCGAACAAGGACGATTGGGAGACCCCGCAATCCTTGTTCGACCAGCTGGACGAGGAATTCCACTTCACTCTCGATGCCGCCTCAAACGACCAGAACGCAAAATGCGAACACCACTACACAGTCGAAAACAGTGGCCTAGAACACTCATGGGAGGGAGAGACGGTTTTCTGCAATCCTCCCTACGGGCGGAGCATCGGCGACTGGATACGCAAAGCCTCCCAGGAAGCCAGCAAACCGGACACTCTCGTAGTCCTATTGGTTCCCGCCCGCACGGACACCAGATGGTTCCAGAACCATATCCTGCACCGTGCGGAAGTCCGGTTTCTGCCCGGACGTTTGAAGTATGAGGTGAATGGGCAGGCCGGTGAAGCGGCACCATTCCCCAGCATGATCGTGGTCATGAGAACAGGAGAAAGGTGACTTCCTCCCCACGGCTGAAGCCGGGGGATTCCCTATCTCGCGGCATGGCTCCCTGTCTGACCGCCTGATTCAGGCGACCGGTTTGCCGCAGTTGGGGCAGAAGTTCGTCGTTTCCTCGAGTTTCTGCCCGCAGTTGGGACAATAGTTCGGTCGTGCCGCCGGCTCTGGTTCGCTCGACTGTTGCACCGTATTCTCATTGGGTTCCACCGTTGACGGGGAGGCAGGTGCCGTTTGTGGCGCCGTCTCCGCAACGGTTGCCGTCGGCGTGGCCGTCTTCTGTGTAATGCGTGGCACGTCCGGGGTCAGAGGGACGTTCTTGTGTTCGCGGATGGCGCGCATCTTGACCGAGCTGGCGAACACTTCGAACACGTTCTGTGGAATGTTGTCGATCGGCAGCAGATCTACGGAGCGGATTTCGGCCACCAATTGTTCGGGCGTGACCGCCCGTATGCCGCCGGGCCATGTGGCTTCGCTCACGTCGGGTGTGCCGTTGTGCCCGGCTGGGGTCATGCAGACCAGCCATTCGTCCTTGATCTGGAAGCCGGCCACCGTTGAATGCCAGTTGGCTTTCTGCTGCGCCATGTTCCGGGTCAGGTGAATATACGGTTTGCCGTCCGCGCCCTTGATGAGAGCTCGCTGGCTGATGCTGAACCGGACAAGGGTCTTCACGTCCATGTTCACATACTTGGTGTCGGCACCGCCCTTATAGTTCTTCGCGTCCACGAACCAGGCATGCACCTGCCGCTGCGAATCGACACCGACCAGCACGCAGTCGATATCAGCGTTGATGGGTTTGCGTTCCTCGTTCAGCCCGTAGAGCGACCAGAAGCTGATCACCTCGAGTTTCGAATGGGAGATGATCTTGGCAAGATTGCTTTCGCCGCGCTGCCCTGATTGCACTGCAGTATCGTCGAACGAGGAGGAGTCCAAACCGGAACCGGGGTCACCATACAGGTATCCGCATTCACGCTCGTGCTCCAGATCAACGCTTTGACTGGCTTCCAACAACGGGTCAGGGTCTCCGCCATTGTCATGGTCGATAAGATACCAGCCCTCGCACTCCGGTTCGCCCTGCATGGCGGCGATCAGATTATATTTTCGTCCGACATTATCCAGTTCGGTTTTCGTGTCCATTATCTCGTGGGACGGTTTCGCGGGGGCTGGCTTCTCCCGGTCGGTGATGGCGGCTTTTATGAAGATGATGCCGATATAGGCGATGAATACGCCTATGAACAATTGAACGAAGGCGATGATTCCGTTCGCCGTGGTGTGGCTTGTCCCGGTGAACGGGTTGAGGGCGTAGTTGACGCCCAGCGAGGCGACCACGGCTCCAGGAACGCCGAGGATGAAACAGGTGGCGCGGTCCGAGGATTCCTTGGTCAATGCGGCGACAACAACTATGGCGAGCGTGATGATTATCGCCAGGAATCCAATGACGTTCAAACTCATGAAGAACGGGTCCAGATGCCCGGTATTCTGTTGCGCTAACATGTTCGTTCCTTCTTCTAATCCGTTCGAACGGCGGTTTTGTATTCCAGTATGCGTCGATAATCCTCCAACACGAAAACGGTGACATCCAGTTCGCACGCCATCTGGTAGATTTCACCGTCGTATTCGCGTTCGGCACGCACGTAGTCCGCCGGGTTGATCAGGAACATGGCGGTCTCCCGACGTACACGCCATTCCGCATGTGTTTTCCCGTATTCGGCGTGGGAGTCGTCGGCGTGAAGCCAATGGAACAGCTCGTGAACGAGGGAGCAGCGTTTCTGCACGTCGGTCATACGCTCGTCTATGACGATGGTCTGCACCGCCTCACAGTAGATGCCCGAGGTCTTGTCATCCAAGGATGCCTCGATGACATGCACCTGCTGCCCGTCCACGGCGTCAAGCATCTGCTCATAGGTCATGTCACGGGACACTGGCATTTGGCGGTCGTAGCTTGCGGCCGTCAGCACGATTCCAAATCCTCCTATCGAATCGGTTCGAGAAGAGGATACTGCATCAAAACCGGTAAGAGCATTAAGCGCGGAGCTGACAGTCTTCACCACTAGCGGCCGTCACCGCCGTTCATCTCCTCACGCTTGTAAGGATCCCTATGCGCCGCCAATGACAGGTCGCCCCTGCGTAGCTTCTCCAGGACGATACGTTTACGGTCCTCATCGGTGAGTGGCTTCGACTTTGCCATATGCTGCCCTTGAGGAACGGTGTCTGAAACCGTGTCTTCGTAATCCGAGCTGGTGAGCGATGGCATGCCGTTCAGTACCTGTACGACTTTGTCACCATCCATTATGGCGACGAATTGTCGGATGGTGACGCTGTCAGGGTCGATTTGATCGGGGGATTCCCCTGTGATTTTTTGCGGGTCGGCAAGATCGACATATGAGGTCAGTTGCCCAAAAGTCATGTTCCATAGCTTGCACATAAGCTGCAGGTCTCCGATTCGCCATTCCTGCTCATCCTTGACGCGATCCCGTATGTATCGTTCGCTGCGTCCGATTAGTTTTCCCAAGGCGCGATTGGATAGCTGGCGTATGCCCATCTGAGCCTTTACGCCGATGTTGATACGTCGGGCGAATTCGCATACCTCAATCTTTGTGACCATATGTCAATTGTACAACGGTATGCGTTCAGAACTTCCTGCTATTCGACACGCCAGCACGATTTGCGTGTTCCTCGTCGCATACGTTATAACAGTCAGTGCGACGAGGAACACGCACTAGATGGAAACAGAAAACGGAGAAAACGTGTCAAATGCAAGCGATAAAGCCTCAAAGACTGGACTTGTAATCCGCGACCGTATAAACGCAATAGCCGGGGTCAACAGGCACTCCAACTATAAGATCGCAGAAATCATCGGAAAGTCGGAACGGTATGTCCGAGATCGAAAAGACGGGAAAAGCGACTGGAAGCTCGGCGACATCGAACTGTATGGCGAGGCCACCGGTTACACAATCAGCGAAATCACCGCGAAGGAATTCAACATCAAGCCGGCTGTAAACGAGCGATAACGTCAGAAGAAAAGAGAACCATGCGCATCAGGAGCATCAAGCCGGAGTTCTGGCGCAGTCGAGATATAGCAAAGCTCGATTGGGACACGAGACTGGTTTTCATCGGCCTATGGAGCTACGTGGACGATAACGGGGTAGGCAAGGACATCGACTACGACATCATCGGCGACCTGTTCGCGTCTGATCTCATAAAAGACCCTCGCGAGACTGTCGCGAGAGTGTCGCGAGCCCTCGCGAGTCTTTCTGAAGCTGGATTGATATATCGCTACGAGGTCGATAACACTCCTTATCTGGAGATTGCGACATGGTCAAGGCATCAGAGAATCGACAAACCAGGCAAGCCGAGGTATCCGTCTCACAAGATGTCAAACCCCAATGATTCCAACGGTTCCGACCTAGATTCGCGAGACTGTCGCGAGAGTGTCGCGAGACTCCCGCGAGATTTCCACGCCCGGAACAGGGGAACAGGGGAACAGGGGAACAGGGGAACAGAGGATATTTACTCCTCTCTATCCCCTCAAAATCCAGAATCGGCAAAAACGGAAAAATCGGCGGACAAGTCCGCCTCAGAGCTGGAAAACGAGAATGATGTTTTCGATGTCGTGACCGTTGACAACGTGGTTGAGGATTCGACTCCGAATGAGGATAAGACTTCAACGGCTTCTTCGAAGAAAAGAAAAGTTCCGAAAAAAGAAAAGAAGCCCAGCCGCAGAACCGGCACCACATTGACACCGGATTGGAAGCCCTCGCCCGACATGCTCAGATGGGTGGCTCGCAATGGCATCAAGGTGATGCGCGAGACCGAACTGTTCGTCGCCTACTACACGCAGGAGCGCCCCGACTACCGGTGCAGCGACTGGAACGTGACCTACAAGCGTTGGGTCGAGAAAGACATTATCAGCATCCAGAACGGACGCGACCCCAACAACGTCGCGTTGAACCCGGAGAAGCTGCGCCCCGTCAGCAAGATGCAGGCGAACTACGAGGAGTACGAGCGGCGTATCAGGGAAGCGCACGCGCAGCGGCTCGAGCATGAAGCCAAGTACGGAAAACCAGAAATACCCTTGGAGGCTGAACTATGAGCAGAGACGAAGCACTGCTGGTGCTGACGCGCATCATGACGCACCACGGGTTCGCGCAGGTCAACGAGCTACAGGTCACGTGCTTCTGCGACGAGATCAAACCGTACGTGACGCTGCCCATGGCCATCGCCGCCGTCAACGAGTATTACGCGGACCCGCCGGAAAACGGACGGTGGATGATGGCCGGCGACGTGAACCGTATCGTCAGCCGACACCATCGTGCCGGACTGCCCACCGAAGCCGAAGTCACCAAACTGTTGGAAACAAACCGTATCGACGACCCGGACGCCGCATGGCAGTTCCGCCGGACCCTATTCAAGGCGTTGCGCAACGGACGCACCCCTCAACAGGCGATAGCCAAAGCGTTGGAATTGTCCGAGAAGCCCATGATCGCCGCACGCCCTCATACGGAAAACAAAGCCTTGCCGTCGAAACGGTCACCGCGACAACCTGATTCCGCCCGCCCGACCTCATTGGCGGCAGCCGTTCATCGTCCCGAAGAGCTCTTCACCAACAACCGCAAATAGAAAAAACCGTTCCGCCATTGCGCGGAATCATGATTGGAGAAAAAAAATGGCCGATACCACCATTGAAAATCAGAACAGCATCCATACGGAACTGCCGGAGCCGCCGGCCGGCTTCGCATACGAGTCCATCGATGACAGCGAACTGGGGGAGGAGATTCCCCTGTCCGTGGCCGATGAGCCGTTGGACGAAACCCAGAAGCGTGACCTGCTGGGATTGGTTCACGACAACACCGCGAACAGTGCCGAACTGGCTCGCATCATTCTCGACTCAAAGTATTTCGCTGATCCGCAGGTCAATGAATTGGTTCGCAAGACATTCAAGGATCTGGAATGCGCCGCGGATCATGCTGTGGATGCGTTGAAGCTTCTCGGGTGGGACGCTGATTCCGAAGAACGCTAGACGTATTCCGAAATCACGGGTTGGCGGCGAGTGCCGTTCGAACCTGATGAAGCCGCTTGTCGAAACGAGCGGCTTCATCATTCAAAAAAATGTATTTTACGAAAAAACCGGCGTTAATTGTGAAATCATCGGCTACAGTGGGCTGTGTTTGAGAAAACCTCGAAAAGGAGAAAAACTCGATATGTCCACAAGCAAGCATGCCGGATTGCGCAAAGCCGGCACCGCCGCAACCGTAGCGGCGCTCACGTTCGGCATGGCAGGCGCCACCGCCATCACCGCATTGGCCGACGAGCCAACAGCCGGAGGAAGCACCGGCAGCGACAACCAGACCACACCGGACACGGGAATCGAATACACGGCGACGGTAGCCGGAGAGCAAGTCTCCTTCACAAAAGACGCTGACGGCAATTACTCCGCAAACGTGGACTCCATCGACCAGATGCCGGCCAGCAAGCTCGTCGTGCTCGACCAGGACGCCAAGCAGGTCGCCACCTTGAATCTGCAAAGGAACGACGCGCCGGACGACACGAGCGTGGTCGGCGTGGTGAAGAAATCCGGTTCCGCAACCTACACGGGCAGGGCCACGGCGGTATCACCGACATTCACCGTCAACATCGGCAAATACTCGCAGAAATTCGGACAACCAGTCCAATATGCCGGCAAGGACATCACCGAAGGTGAACCCATCAATCTGGGAACCACCAAGCTGCCTGACGACAACAATCCGACCGACACCTTCAAATTCAACGACAAGGTTCTCGGCTTCAACTGGGGCGACCTCTCGACGGACACCAGCAATGGAACCTACACGCTGTACCGTCAGGGCACCTCACAGGACACCATCAATCTGACCAACGTCGGCGCAGGAATCGACAAGACGTGGGTTGTTCAGTTCACCAAGCGAGCGGTACGCTCCCACGTCTGGAACACCACGGTCGATGGGAAAGACTACACGTTCACGCTTGACAATAAAGGCGTCGAACAAGTGACCCTCGACAAGGGCAGCTCCTACCCGCAGGGCAAGATCACCGTCGACGGATCCAGCAAGTTCGACATGCCCGGCTCCATCACGGTCAGCAAGGCCGACCCCTCCTCCAAGCTCGGACAAGTGGACGTGGAAGGAAGCGTCACCTATGACAAGGCCGCCGACCCCAAGACGCCGACCCCGGCCTTCCATGCGGAGAGAACCTTCGCATACACTGGCGGCACGGCGCTGACCATCAAAGGCAGCCGCAGGAACCTGCTCAAGGGGACCAACGGGAAAACGTATTATACGAAAGTCTCGACCCTTAACCTCGGTCCGGACAACGAGCCCACGGACGATTCCAAGCAAATCGTTCTGACCGACGGAGAGAAGGATGTCGCCACTGCCGATATCAATTGGGCGAAAGACGAGAACGGCAAGCCCGATGTCACCGTCGAAGACAAGACCGTGGACGGGGCCACCAGCAAATTCGTACGTCGTGTCGGAACAGCCGACGGCACAGTGAAGGTCACCGACCCCGGTAGCGGCAAGACCATGGAAGTTCCCTTCCATATCATCGCCACCGCCGACCGTGCCCAGGATAAGAGCTTCACTGGTTTGACCGTCACCCGTACCGATGCCAAAGGCCAAACCACCGTCTATGACGGCACCAAGGATTTCGATCAGAAATTCAGTCCGGACGTGCATGAATACACGCTCACCCTTCCTGCCAGTGCGACCGGTGACAGCTACACGCTCGGACTCACCCGCGGCGTGGACTCCGAGGCCGGGACTCCGACCATCGCCCTAGGCGAGGGTGCATCCCGAGTGTTGAAAGTCACCGTCAACGGTGTCGAATACAAGGTGAACGTGAAATTCCAAACCTCCGACATCCAAGCGGATTCACCGGCGAAACTGTCCGGAATCTACGTGAATCGCACAGGCGAGAACACGAAGGGCCAGCTCATTGACAACTGGAACCCGAACCGTCTCGACTATGTGCTCGCCTTGGGTGAGAAGGACCCCAGCCCATATGTCTTGCCTGAAGCGCCGGAAGGCGTGACAATCAAAGGCGGCAACGTTACACAAAACGCCCAATCCACGAAACAGGAATGGATCGTCACCGATACCGCTTCGGGCGTGAGCCGCACATATTCGCTCACCGTCACACGTCCAGTCAAAACCGCAGTGACCGAGTTCAAACCGAACGATCCCGCGAAGCAGGATCCATCCGAGGATGTGAAGACTCCGCAGGACACGGATCTTACATCCCACGGATACGTCGGCAAGGACGGCAAGTACGTTAAGGCTGACAAGGACACTTATGAGATTCCGGAAGGCGGCGCATTCGCCTACGAGCCGAAGAACGGTCAATCCGCCACCGTCACCGTCTCTCACGAGGGCATGACCTACATGTACACGGTCAATGTGCTCGCCCAAGACGGCTACGCATTCGCCCAGCATACGTACAAAGTTACCTACATCACCCAACCCACCCATTTGGCGCAACTGACCGGCATCCTCGTTGACGGCACCTCCGTCAACGGTTTTGACCCAGCTAAACGTGAATACACGGCTGCAGTGAACGACCCGAACGAATGGATGATCAGCCCCCAGTACGACAAGACCACCGGCATGTCCGTCAGCACCGAGAAGAACGGATCCGACGCGATCATCACCGTAACCAGTGGAGACGGATTGGAGAAAGCCGTCTATAAGGTGCATGTCACCAAGAAGCTGCTCGGCGGTGACGGCAACAGCGCCATGGGCTTGGCTGAGACCGGTGTTGGAGCCAGCGTACTCTCCTGGATTGTCGGCATCCTCATCATCCTCGGCGGTGCAATCGGAATCTTCGCCACCGTGCGTAAGCCAAAGTCCAGTGATGACGGCGAAAGCCCCGAGGATCCGACCGGCACTCAGCCGAACGAGGCATCGAAGTCCGAGTGACTTATGGGGCGATGAAAAGCTTCGCCCCACTTTTCAAGGCTTGGTGCTCCCGTGGGGAACTCTCCTGCAAAGCGTCTCTATCACGGGAGCATCAAAAAAACACAAAGGCTTTCGGATGTCCAGCGAATATCTGAAAGCCTTTTCTCATTTTCAATAATCACGGAAATAATTTCATAATTCACGAAACGCTACATGTAGGATAAAACCGATAGCCGGAATCGGCATGGAGCCCCAATCAGACAATCTTTTGTCCAAAAAATCAATAGGAGACAAGGAAGAACAATGGAACACAAGAATCTTGGAGCCACGGCATCGATTTGCGCGGCGGCCATGCTGCTCGCAGGATTGGCCGTAGCCCCCTCTGCTATGGCGGCCGGGGCGACCATCACCCTGAACGGGGCGGACGGCAATTCGCTGGCCGGCCACACGTTCAACGTGTACCAGATCGGCACATACACCGACCAGATCCTGAACGGCACGCAGATTTCCAGTCTCGGCGTGCGCGGCACCACGGCGTCGAACGCGTGGGCGGCCGACGCGATCGGCATCGCCAACGCGTACGATCCGGACACGGCCGACGACATCGCCAAGGTGTACGGCTACGATGACGCGGGTAACATCGCCAACATCAAGATGGACTCCCAGACCAGGCAATTGCGCAACATCAGCAAGGCCCTGTCCCAGTCCTCGAGGAAGCCGGCCGCCATCCAGGGCGGCGCGAACCTGACGACCACCCAGTCCACGCTGACGATCAACGTGCCCGCCGAAGGCCTCTACTACATCACGGACAGCGCGGGCAACCCGATCATGATCGGCACGAAATCCGGCAACGCGAACATCATGAAGAACGACGCGAAGGACCCGCAGTGGCGGACGCTCGGCACCGCGGTCGTCAAGTCGAAGAGCATGAGGGTCGACAAGAAGGTCCAGGTGCAGCGCAACGGCGCGACGGTCGGCAAGGACGGCACCACCGGCGATCCGGTCGGCGTGACCGTCGGCGACACCGTCACCAACACGGTCGAGGTGACCGTGCCGAACAAGCAGGCCGCCAGTGCGGTCAAGTTCAAGCTCATCGACCAGCCGAAGGGCCAGACGTACGTGAAGGGCTCGCTGAGCGTCCGGCTGAAGAACGCGCCGCGGACCGACATCACGGCCGACGCGGTCATCTACGACGGGACCACGCAGAACAACGCGAAAAGCATCCCCGGCGACCTGTCCCTGAAGACCGCGGACAACAAGCCCGCCGACCCGGATCTCGCCATCCCCGCCGGCGGCTGGGGCATCGACGGCAGGAACCTTCTCGACAAATACTCCAACAGGACGATCGTCATCACCTACAAGATGACCGTCGACAAGGCGAGCATCACCGACCCGGCGAACAACACCGTCCACACGTACGGCACGTTCACCGACGGCGTCCGGTTCACCACCATCACCGACCAGGACAAGGTCGACATCAAGGCGTACGACTTCACCCTGCGGAAGGTGGACGCGGGCAACGTGAACACGCTGCTCGACGGCGCCCGGTTCCAGATCCAGCGCGACGGCAAGTGGATGAAGCTCGACTGGAACACCGGCAAATGGTCGGATGCGGCCAACCAGGGTTCCGCCAGCGTGTTCGTGACCGGCGACACGAACCATGACGGCACGGCCGACGACAGGGACGATGCGAGCCAGAGGGGCCTCATCCGGTTCAAGGGGCTCGGCTACGGCACGTACACGGTCGTCGAAACGAAGGAGCCGGCCGGCTACGCCAGCTACGCGAAGCCGACGTTCACCGTCACCATCGACGACGCGGGCACGAGCATCCAGTACAGGGGGACGGGCGTCGTGCCGAACCTGACCAGCAGGCTGGACAACAACACGGTGCAGGTGAAGAACGTCGCGAACCTGACCCAACTGCCGCAGACGGGCGGCGTGCTCGCGTTCGCGTTCTGGCTGGCCTGCGCCATGCCCCTGTTCGCGATCGGCGGCACGATGGCCGTGCGCGGCGCGCGCAACCGCCGCGACGCGCTGATGCTCACGCATGACGGCGGCAATCCGGCCGTCTGACATCATGTCCCGGCCCTCCAGGCCGGGGTTCCGCCGATAGGGGGCGGGGTCGCGTTCCCTATCGGCCTCTCATCACCGAATGATTCTTTTTTATCCGGCCCGCCACGAGGGGTTCGCGCGGGTCTTGGCCCAACCGTCGGAAAACACCGCGAGGGTTGGGGGAAGGAAAACCGATAATGCGCACATGGCTGAAACGGATGGTCGCCGGCATCGTGTCGGCGGGCACCCTGATGGGCGGCGGGCTCCTGATGGCGGGCACCGCGAACGCGGACGAGATCCGCATGCCCGACATCGGCAAGACCATCACGAG
>PPYF01026821.1_pt1 | contig 47456 bp, 42 predicted proteins | sample 1559871 | NCBI WGS metagenome assembly PPYF01 (sample SAMN08240021, study PRJNA423297) | Human gut metagenome, whole genome shotgun sequencing project.
CCATGGCCTCCGGCCATATATATGTTGTTTTATGGACAACTTTTTCCTGTGCCCAACCTTATTTGAATCGCATTGCACGAGCCGTGCGTCCCTACAAGCGGGGAAAACATCGAGTTCTGCAACAGTCTGTAAGCGCCTGATGCGTTGCTTTTCCCGGCTTCAAGCGGGACAAAGGAAGGCGGCTTGCCTGCGGTAAGGAACCGCGCCAGCAAGCCGCCTTTCGGATTTATAGAATAGCTATCGGAAACTCTTATTTAACCAGGATCTTGGTGACCTTGGAGCCCTGGCGACGGATTACGATCTGTCCGGCCTCGGGCTGCGACAGACGCATGCCCTGAAGGTTGAAGTACTCGACGGGAGCATTGTCGCCGCCGTCGACGGTGACATCGCTGATGCCTGCCGAGTCGGGAGTGTCGGTCTTGCCGTTGAATGTCACGCCGATAGGAATACCGGCGTCGCTGTCGGGGTTGGAATCGTATTCGGTAAGCCAGGTCACGGGAATATCGAATACGGCGTTGCCATCATTGTCGGTGGTACCGTTTACATTGACATTGGCATGGATTTCATCTTCGCCCATCTTAAGGGTGAGATTTCTTACAAATCCTTTGTAGGTGTAGCCGCTGCGGTCGGTCTTGACAGTCTTATCAACATCGGGTACGATTATGTCGCCGATAGTCGCACCTGCACCGAGAGAAAAGTCGGGCAGCACAAGAGTGCATTTGGCAGGATTGTTTTCATCGGTGATGATATGAACCTTTGCGGGAATGGGCTCGGACGATGCACCAAGATCAATCACGACGTTGCCTTCATAGACTGTGCCTCCGAAGCGGGGAGCTTCCACGAATGTGAGGCGGTAGTTGTGGGCGGTCAGTCCGTCAGCGTCCTCGCCGTCCTGGTTGGTGACAGTGAGAGTGATTACCTTGGCGGCTTCGTCGACGGATGCCTCGATGTCAGCGCGCTCGCTCATCAGCTCGAAGCCCAGTTCTTCCATTTCGGGCAGCGGGCCGTTGATGGTGTATTCCAGGATGTCGCTGTCGAAGCCCTCCACCGGCGAGCCGGCTACGGAGAGGCTCTTGAGGCGGGAGTAGTAGACGAATTTCACGTTGTCGACGGTGAGGGAGTTTCCGCTGGTGATGTCGGTGGAATTGAAGTAATCGTTGGCCGAGAGAACGATGTTGATTTTGGCGGGGACAGAGGTCGAGAGGTATTCGATGGGCAGTTCGTAGGCTGTCCAGTCGGCGGCGGCGGTCTCTATGTACTTCAGACCTTTGGCAATAAGCTCTGCGTCGTCGGAGTGCGAAACTGCGCCGCCCTGGTCGGTGTCCATGCCGAGGATGTTGCGGTCGCGGTCGGTCATGGTAACCTTGACGGGCTCGCCCGACATAGTGTTGTTGGCGGGCACATCGGCCTGAGTCCATGTGCCTTTCCAGGCATACACGAGGGCGGTAGCTTTCTGAAGTGCGCCATCGGCAGGAGCCTCAAGCTTGTAGTCGAACGCTACGGCATCGGGACGGCCGGTGAACTCCATACCGCCGAATACGCCGCCATCTTTGTTCTCGGGGGAGAACGTAGACCAGTTAAGGGTATTGGTGGCCCAGCTTGTGCCTAAAGTCAGATATGCCGGCACAATCTGTGTGGCCATGAACGGGTTGGGACTATTGGTGAGCTTGACAGCGCTTTCAGAGTCCTTGCCTGCCACACGAGTGCCTACGATGGTGGAACCCACACCTCCGTAGCCGCCTCCGTATTCAGGATCTCTCTCGCTGACAACGCCGAGTACATTGGATATAATCCATCCCTCGGGCTGATTGACACCGCCCTCGGGCTTGGTGCCCATAGCCTCCAGTGCGTCGTCCATGCTCAAGTCGGTGCCGCAGACGCTGTTCCAGGGGCGGGACTGCTCCCACTCTCCCTCGAAACCGGCATTGGGCAGCTGCTGTGCAGCCATCGAGAGGCCGGCGGCTGCAACGAGGCTGAATACTGTGTAAACTTTTTTCATATACGATAAGTTTGGTTTATTTCTTTGCTGATGTTCGATTGGGGAAATCGAAATTTGAGGGCAAAGTTACAAAATTATTCCAAAGATTCTACTTTTTTATTCATTTCTATACAATTTTAAAGTAAAAAGCACCAATAATGAGTGTCAATTGCATAATTTTCGTACCTTTGCAGCCAGTAAACAAAACATACTCACATATGCACTACACAAAGCCTATAGCCGCGCTTGCTCTCGTCATGGCCGCAACTTCCTGCATCAAGGATGAGCCGCTGAACACAGAGTGCGACATACTCACTGCCGAGTTGCCCGGCATTGAGTTGATTGACGCGCCTGTGATAAAGAACACAAGTGTGGAATTCACTATCCGCTACGACCAGCCCGGGCCGGAGTTCGCACCGGTTTTCACGGTGACGGAGGGCGCGACAATCAGTCCCGCCAGCGGCACCATACGCGACTTCACGGAGCCGCAGATCTACACCGTGACTTCGCAGGACGGCGAATGGAGCAAAGATTACACAGTACGCGTCAAGCGGCAGTCAAGACCCGTCGACCCGGAAGTGTATCTGACATATAACTTTGAGAATGTCTATACAAAGACAACCATAGGCCGCACCTACGATGTGTTCTTTGAGAAGAACGACGAGGGCGAGGAAGACTGGGCATGGGCCACGGCCAACTCGGCATTCGCTCTGACACTTCAGGGCAAGCAGCCCGAGGACTTCCCCACCTATCAGGGGGACAACGGAGTGGAAGGAAAATGCGCCGTGCTCGTGACACGCGGCACCGGCACATTCGGCGCCTCGGTCAAAAAACCCATGGCCGCCGGCAATCTGTTCACAGGAAACTTCGACGGCACCAATGCCGTGCCGAAGCCCCTTGAAGCCACCGAATTCGGCCGAGGACACATCATCAGCGAGGTGCCGATATCGTTCAGCGGATTCTATAAATTCAAGGCCGGAGAAACGTATTGCCAGCTCGGCAGCAACGGCAAACTCGAGCCGGTGCCCGGCAAAACCGATATGTTCAACCTCTACGCGGTGCTCTTCGAGGCGACGGCCGACATGATGTGGCTCAACGGCGAGAATGTGCTGTCGGAGACCAATCCCAACATAGTGTCGTGGGCCCTGATACCCGACAGACACGAGAGCGACGAGTGGGTGGAGTTCTCGGTGCCGTTCGTCTACCGCCCCGGAAAGAGCGTCGACCGACAGAAATTGCAGGACGGCCGCTATCGCCTGGCAATTGTGATGAGCTCAAGCGAGAACGGCGATTACTTCAGCGGTGCCATCGGCAGCACGCTGCATGTGGACCAGCTCACAGTAGTATGCAAACGTGAAATAACGGAGGAGGAATAATCATGAGCATCAGAAGATATATAGCCACTGCTCTGTGCATGGCAATAACTCTCGGCGCGATGGCCGAGGTACCGGTCAAGAAAGAAAAATGGTACAAGTTTGAATATGAGGTGAACGCCGGCACCAACATCGGCGGCGCATCCCCCCTACCCCTGCCGGCCGAAATCCGTCATATCAGTTCATTTAGCCCCAACCTGAACCTACAGATAGGCGCTACCGTCACCAAATGGATAGACCCTCAGAAAAAATGGGGCGTGGCACTGGGCCTGCGTTTCGAGACCAAGGGAATGGATACGCGTGCACGCGTGAAGAATTACGGAATGGAGATATGGCAGGACGGCGAAATGCTGCCGGGCCGCTGGACGGGCATGGTGAAAACCAAATACTCCACACAGCAGCTTGTGGTGCCCATCACAGGAGTGTGGCGCGCCAACCGTCGCCTTAAGGTGAACTTCGGAGCGTATCTTGCATTTGCATTCAAAAACACCTTTGACGGATATGTCTACGAAGGCTATCTCCGTGTAAGCGACCCGACGGGCGACAAGCAGGAGTTCTCCGGCGACAGCCGCGCCACCTACGACTTCAGCAGCAACCTGCGCAAATTCCAGTGGGGCCTGCAGGGCGGCGTCAGCTGGTCGGCCTACAAGCATCTGCTGGTGAACGCAAATCTGGCATGGGGATGCAACGGAATCTTTCAGAAGTCGTTCAAGACGATAAGTTTCGCAATGTATCCCATCTATCTGAATTTCGGCTTCGGCTACCTGTTCTGACATCCGAGGCATAACGCAGCCGGCGCCGCTACTCACAAGGAAGTAACGGCGCCGGCTGTTTTATGTGGGAATTGACACGTTATCCGCAGTGGAAATAGCGGGTGACAAGCGTCTGCATCAGGGCGTCGTCGCGCAGGGCCTCGTGAGCCTCCGCGCTGTCGTAGGCACGCAGGCGGCGCATGGTGCTGTCAATCATGCCCGGGGAGAACACGCCGCCGCGCTCAAATACCTCTCGCGCGGCTTCCAGGCAGTCGGCCGACTGGGCGCAGTCAACGGGCAGGCATGCGAGGCGCGCAAGTTTGTCGGCATTCTCGGCGCTGTGGATGTTGACGTCAACGTAAGTGCGTTCGGCCACTTCGAGCGCGTCGGGCATCTCGAAGCCATGGCGGGCGGCTACGGCCAGGGCGGCAAGCAGGGTGTAGATGTTGGCCGAACCGTCGGCACTGCGTATCTCGAACGTCTGCTTCTGCGTGGCGTCCACTCCGGAGGCATCGGAACCGGGATTCGCCACAGCGCACATGTCGGTGAGCGAGGTCCACCCGAGGGGGACGCGCACAAGCACGGAACGGTTGCGGTCGCCCCAGCAGACGTTGGTGGGCGCTTCCTGGTGCGGGACAAGGCGGAAGTAGCTTGTGGGATTGGCGTTGCCGAAAGCCGTTATGGCCGGCGCAAGCGTCATCAGGCCTGCGATGGCGCGCCGTGCGGTGTCGCTGAGACGGCGGTCGGCATCGAGCACCATGTTACGGCCGTCGCGCGTGATGCGCATATGGACATGCAGGCCGGAGCCGGCTTTGCCTGTGGTGATCTTCGGCGCGAAGGTCACGTTGTAGCCGTAGCGGGCGGCAAGATTGCGGATTACCCACTTTGCGAGCATCAGCTGGTCGGCGGCGTCTTCGGCTGCAACCGGCAGGAACTCGATTTCGTTCTGCTCATAGTTGAGGCCGTCGAGCGTGAAGTTTCCGACTTCGCTGTGGCCGTACTTTATGCGTCCGCCTGTGCGGGCTATATAGTTCATGCACAGGGTGCGGAAGTCGTTGTACTTGGCGAACGGGCCGCTTTCGTGGTATCCGCGCTGGTCGGTGGCGGGAAAGTCGTCCGAGGACGGCGATATTACATAATACTCCAGTTCGCCCATTGCCTCGAATTCCATGCCGGTTACGCGGCGGAACTCGTCGCAAGCCTTATGCAAAGTATGTTCCGGCGCGCTGTCGAGGGCGTTGCCGTCCTTGTCGAAGAACGAGCAAAGCATCGTCACGGTGGGGATTTCGGCAAACGGGTCGACGAAAGCCGTGCGGAATCGCGGCAGCACGTACAGGTCGGAACTGCCGGCGCTTATGAACGGGAACAGCGACGAGCCGTCGACACGTTCGCCTAAGGATAGAATCGTCTCCAGGTAATCAAGGTCGTTGATTACGAAATTGAGAGTCTTCAGGCGTCCGTCGTCGGCGGGGTACATGAAGTTGACCATCTCAATGCCGTTATCAATGATGAACCGGATAATATCATCTTTCGTGAATTCCGCGGCAGGCTTCTGCAAAAACGTCACAATCTGATTCTTACTCAGTGCTATATGTTTATCCATGATTTAGACAGTATCAATTTGGATTGCTAATATACGCACTTTCGGCGTGAAATCGGATTAATTAATATTCTTTAACAGCAAAATGCCACACACAACATTAATTATTGTTAATTATTTTGTGCTAACGCTCAAAAAATATACCTTTGCAAAATCTTGCGTCACACTAAAAGCGCAGCAACATACGGGGATGACCGGTTTTGACAGCGTGTAGAGGTGGTGCGTAAGCGTGCAGAGCAATGATGGCTACGCTCTTTAATCTGGGACATCAGCAATTTCAAATGGCGAAAACAACTACGCTCTCGCTGCCTGATTGAAGCACAGTAGATCAGCTTTATCTCCGCAAAAGTTGCAGAGACGAGACATCGCCCGATTGCCCATTTTCCGAGGCTAATCGAACCGGCGGTGCAGGAATATCGGAAATAGGAAACCAAGGACCCCTCGCGGCTTCCGAAATCTTAAGGGGTTAAGGCGCCGGTTGGCGGTTCCATGCCTGCCGACACACGAAAACCAATTTGGAAATACGCACGTAGAAAGCGCATTAGTTCCACGTTTGGACGAGGGTTCGAATCCCTCCATCTCCACCAAGTGTTCCGGATTCCTTCCGGACAATGCAAGGCAAGCCGCAGAATATTAGCAAATTCTGCGGCTTTTTTCGCACCTGAAATTGAGTCAAGCCGAAAAGCCGAGGAAAATCACGAATGGCTTGTTCAATCCAATATTTCTTATTAAATTTGCAATTCGCAAATTGCAAATAATATTATATAAATGACTAAATCACATAATGGTATGCGTCCACAGGATATAGTGATTCTGTTGAAGAAAGTCACTTTGACAGGACGAGGTTTGACCAATGCCCAGATTGCCAAAGAACTCGGCATAAGCGCATCGGAAGTATCGGAAGCTCTGGAACGATGCCGGATTGCCCGTCTGACTGACAATCTGAAACAACGTGTAAACATACTTGCCCTAAAGGAATTTATGGTTCACGGACTGAAATATGTTTTTCCTGTGCAGCCGCAGGCAAAAGTGCGGGGAATCGCCACCGCAATATCCGCTCCGCCGTTGAATGAGAAAATTATATCGGAAAAGGATGCGTATGTGTGGCCGGACGCAAAAGGGAATATACGCGGGGAAGCTATCGTTCCGCTTTATCGGACTGTTCCGGAGGCTGTAAGGATTGATCCGATGCTGCATAGTCTTTTGGCAATCGCCGACGTTTTCCGCATAGGTCGGGCAAGAGAAGTGGAACTCGCCAAAGTGGAACTGGACTCAATACTTTCCACCTATGATGTCAAGTAATATAAACCGGCTTAAAATCATAGCCGCAGGGCTGGGAGATCTGTGTCGTGATGTCGTCTTTGTCGGCGGCTCTGTTGCCGAACTGTATGCCGACGATCCGGCAGCGACAGACATACGTCCGACAATGGATGTGGACTGTGTGATAGAACTGGCAACCTACGGCAGTTTGCAAGAATTTGAAGATTTGTTGCGCCGGCATGGATTTGTGAACGACATAGAATCCGGCGTGATTTGCCGATGGAAATATAACGGCGAGACTGTGGACATAATGCCGGACGGGGACAATATTCTCGGATTCACCAATCAATGGTATCGCCCCGGCTTTCAACATAGGGAAATAGTTGAATTACCTGACGGTACTGCGGTCTATATTCTGCCTCCGTTATATTATCTCGCCACAAAGATAGAGGCGATAAGAGATCGTGGACGTGATGATCTGAGATTCTCACATGACTTCGAGGATTTTATATATGTACTCAACAATCGTCAGGACATCACATCGCTATTTGACAATGAAAACAATGCAGCCCTTATAGAATATATTTCTTCCTGGGCTTCTGAGATGCTTGCCCGTCAGAATTGCCGCGAGGAGATAGAATGTATGCTGCCTTATGGCGATTATGACCGGGTTGACTATATAATTGAGATTCTAACTCACTTTAAGCGATGAAAATCCAATACGCTTCCGATCTCCATCTCGAATTTGGAGCCAACTCCGCCATCCTCAGAGAACATCCGATGCAGCCTGTCGGTGATATCCTTGCCCTTGCAGGCGACATAGGCTATCTCGGTGATGATTCTCTTACTAAACATCCTTTCTGGGATTGGGCTTCTGACAACTTTCGAGAGGTCATCGTGATTCCGGGAAACCATGAACTGTATAGGAACTTCGATATAAATGAGCTGACTGATGGCTGGGAACTGAATTTGAGGAGCAATGCTCGATATGTTTACAATAAGGTCATTCATCTTGATGATACCACCGATTTGATAGCTTCAACCCTATGGGCGGAAATCTCACCGGAGAACGGATATATCACCCAGCGAAATGTGAGTGACTTCCGTTATATAAGGAACGGCGAAAATGTGCTGACTTGGGAGCGTTTCAATGAGGAGCATAGAAAGTGCAGGAGTTTTATTGAAAATGCAGTTAAAGAAAGCCGGGCCGATAATATTATCGTAGCCACACATCATGTGCCGTCATTTGCACTGATGGATGATGAATTCAACGGTAGTCCGATAAATGGTGCCTTTACATCCGAATTGGGTGATTTCATTGCTGACAGCAAAATCAAGTATTGGATTTACGGTCATTCCCACCGCAACATATCAAGACTGATAGGAAACACCCGATGCGTGTGCAACCAGTTGGGTTATGTCAGAGCATTGGAGCATCTCTATTTCAAGACAGATGCAGTCATAGAGTTGTAATGAAGTATGATTTACAATTCTTTGCGGAGCAAAGCGCTAAAGCGATAACGCGAATTGCAAATCATACCATTGCTTACTTTGGCACTCAGCTCCAAACAACGGAGGTGTGCCATTTATAAGCGAACAAGAATCCATGAAAAGCCGGTCAAGAGCTGCGCTTACCGAGTTCAGCTCCTGACCGGCTTTCTTGTCAACGTTAAGAATTCTGTTCACCGGGATCCGGCACTTTCATGTGATGACGCTCACAAAATTCCGTGCCTGGTTTTTCATCATGGCTACGCATGCACCCTCGTTCATGAATTTGAGCATGCCAGCCATGAAAGCCTCATAAGCCTACCATTTTACGGGTTCATTGAGAATATTTCCGTCCGCTGCGTCCTCAGCGGTGAATGTATTGCCGCGATACTGCACGCAGAGCATCGCCAGGGGTTCCGTGCCGTTGTTGCGCACGCTGCGGCGGCCGTCGGGAGCCACGCGGACTACGGTGCCTTCCTCTACCGGGAAAACCTCGCCGTCCACCTGAAACTCACCTTTGCCTGCGAGGAAGAAGTAGAGCTCCTCATGATTCTTGTGCGTGTGGAGAAAGCCCGTTTCCTGACCGGGAGCGAAGACCTGGAATGAGAATTCGCCGCCTGTTGCGCCGACAGCGTGACCGCCGAACACTTTTCCGGGTATTCTGATTTCCGGCCCGAGTTCGAGAACGTAATCCTTGATGTCGGCGAGCTTGCCGAAGTTAGCAGCGCTGAAGTTCGCGCCCTTCTCGATTGTCTGAATCTGTTTCATATCTGAGATGTCGTTAAGATGTTAGTTTGATACTAATTCTGTAGTGCAGGGATAGCACCTAATTGAATGAGCATTGAGAAGATATCCGGCAGTCCGTGCTCACGGATAATCTTACCGCCCTTGAACTCATAGATGTTCATGGCTGTTACACATACCCTTTTCCCACTTGCAGGCATACCCATAAACGGATTTGTCTGTGTGCCTGTCATCGTGAAGCGTACCATCACTTTGTTGTCATCAGCGATAAATTCCTCTGCTTTCCAGCTGACATCCGGCATGGCACCGCGCATCATATCAAGAACTGCGGTATAGCCCTGAAAACCGTGCATGGGTTCGGGAGATGTCGGGGCATAGAACACAACATCCGGTGAGATGATGGATTTGCCGAGTTCAAGGTCACCCGTGTTTATGAAGCGGATGAACTTGTCCATAACTTCAAGATTGAGTTTTTTACTTTCCATATAGTTTTCCTTTATTGTTTTCCGACTGCAAAGTTACAACGATAATATCTGTTTGTCAAGAAGTTACATTTTTATCTCATAGTAACCTTTTTATCGGTTTTGCTGATTATCAGAGAGAAAAAAATTCATTGATAATTGTTTTTCAGTCAAATAAATTGGCGGTGAATTTTTCGATGGTATATCAAAATAAATTACTAACTTTGCAAATAAAAGCATGTATCCCGATATATGAAAAAGAAAGAGGAAACAGGTTCCATCATAGAAATGTGTCCCGTCAGAAACGTCATAGCCCGTTTCGGCAACAAGTGGGCCCTCCTTACTGTACTTATCATAGGCGAACAGGGGGTTGTAAGGTTCAACGAACTCAGCCGCCTGATTCCCGATGTGTCATCGAGAGTGCTTTCCTCCACACTGCGCACACTGGAGGCCGACGGCTTTATAGACCGGAAAGTGTATGCCGTTGTACCGCCTAAAGTCGAATACCGGCTTACCGAGGTCGGCAAATCACTTCTTCCGCTGATTCAGCAACTTACCGAGTGGGCGCAGACCAACATGAAAAAAGTGATGGACCACCGGAGAGCTTACGGGCAACCGATATGACATCTACGCTATCTCCAAACAAAAACATTTATCATCCAAAACCTATAACAACCATGACAGACAATAGCCGGCAACAAATGCATGAATTCTATTTCAAAGTAGAGATACCCGGCATCGGGCAAATCTCGTGCAGTGAGATTTCAGGACTCGATAGCAACGAAGAAATTACATATGTAAACAACATTGCGTCTAAATTCATAGTCAAAGCTCACAAATCTCTCAAAGACAAAGAAGTGAGACTAAAAAGGACAGAATGCACGGGAGATCAATTCAAAAAAATAGATGATTGGAGCAAGCTCTACAAAGAAGAAATCATCAGGCCCGAGACCGTGACAATTCAACTTCTTGAGAAAGACGGACAGGTAGTACGCCAATGGGTTCTAAACGACGCATACCCTATATCTGCCTCGCAAATACACTTCGTCGGAGATTCACGTGTTGTAATCGAATCCATTGTATTTTCGGCCAAAGACATTCATTAATCGGGTCACGGCTTGTCCGTTCCGATGCTGTCGGCCTCGGCAAGCGCTTCTGACTCAAAGGCCTCAGCCTCCCGGGGTGTCAGCTCTCCCTGAAAAATACCGATACGGTCATATTTGAGGTCCTTGCCGTTTGCAAGACCTATTGTATAATAGAGCGAAGAGCGACTTATCCGCACAATCTTTTCACCGGGATATTTCTTAGCGACATTGCCTCGTATGGCCTTGGGCACCAGCGACTCCGGCACACTCTTTTTCTTGCAGTCCACATGGGTCCATCGGCCCTTGCTGCTGAATTCGATTTTCGTACCGTTGGTGAGCTTGACGTCATAGTCTGTTCTCTTGAGCAGATGCCGGTCGACCTTTATCATGCTTACCTTGGCTTTCGGGAAATGCTCGTCAAGCATCTCCCGCGCAGCTTCGGGTAAATCCTTGCGGTCTATGCTGTATTTATCAAATGGAAGTGCCGCATATGCACACATCACGCCGAACAGCATGGCTACCATAAAAACTAATCTTCTATACATGTGCTTTATAATAATGATTCTGACATAGAACGAAAAAACAAGCCATATGTTTGACGGATGCCTCATTTTTACGATTGATTAAAACAACATCCCGGATGTTTGGTTAAATATCATTTCATACCCCTAAAAGCAGACAAGAGGGGTTCTCACGAATCCCTCTTGTCTGACACACATCTGTGTGCTATCAATTAAGTGTCTATTCCATATTACTCATGAAAAGAAAGCAATCTTTATTGCAGACATTTTTTATTTCCCACTGCAAAATTAACTAAAATATTTTTATTCTCCAAACTCGCGTATATAGCCGAATCCCGGCCTCGCAGAGCACCGCTAAAACAAAACGCCCTTACAGATTGGCAAGATGAAACGCTTTTGCACTTACAATTTTAAAAGCACTACAAAATATACTCAAATAGTTTCACTTTGACAATGGATAATTATTACATGTTATGCAAATATTCTTTATAAACATGTTATTAAACATATATTTTTAATCATTTTTACATCATTTTTATAAATTTTCGGCAGTTACGGATTGACACGGCATCCGGTCTGATGATTGCAATCGGGTTGCACGCCGAAATAAGTATCTTTGCAATCAAAACCAAAAACCATACTGACAGATGAACAAAATATTTGCCCTGCTTGCATGCGCTCCGCTGCTACTCGGAGCATGCCACAGGCACGATGCAGCTGACGACGAGCTCAACCATCATCATAACCACGGCGGCGGCGAGACAGAAGCTGAGGCAGAAAACAAAAACGGCGATGAGATTGTGCTTCACCACGACATGGCCGAGCGATTCGGAGTACGCGTCGACACCCTGCGGCCGGCTCCTATGGTAAGCTCTCTGCGCGCCACCGGCGTCGTGCTTGATGCCGCCGACGGCGCGGCCGTAGTAGTGGCTCCGGTTGCCGGCACCGTGCGTTTTGCGTCCGGGATTGTCCCTGGAGCGCATCTGAACGCCGGAGCCACTGTCGCCACCATCAACGCGGCAGCCACTGCCGGAGGCGACACCAACGCCGCAGCCCGTGCCGCCCTTGACGCGGCACGCCGCGAGCTGGAACGCCTTGAGCCCCTGCATAAGGAGCGCCTTGTCACGGACGACGTCTACAACTCGGCGCGCGCCGCCTACGATGCCGCACGGGCCGCCTACAGCTCACGCGCCGACGGCGGACGCGCCACCACACCCATAGCCGGCAACATCACCGCCCTTAACGTAGCGCAAGGACAATATGTAGGCATCGGCGAGCCTATAGCCACAGTTTCGGCAGCAAAGCGGCTGGTGCTCCGTGTCGATGTGCCCGAACGGCTGCGCGCCCGGCTCGGTGCCGTCGATGGCGTCAACGTGCGCATCCCCGGCTCCGAACAGGTCATAAGCCTCAAGGGGCACCGCGTGGCCTCGGCGCCGGCAATGCCCGCATCCATGCCGGGCTACGTGCCTGTTTACTACGAGTTCGACAACGACGGTTCCCTCGCTCCGGGTTCTACTGTCGACGCCTGGCTCACATCCGCCTCCGGAACGGCTTCCGTACTGAGCGTACCCCGTTCGGCCGTCACGGAACAACAGGGCAACCATTACGTATATGTACGCCTCGACGAGGAGTGCTATATGAAAGTTCCGGTCGAACTCGGCGAAAGCGACGGCGTGCGCGTTGCAATCCGTTCGGGACTGAAAGGAGGCGAGGCTGTCGTCACCGAAGGAGCCACTACAGTGCGCCTTGCCGAAACGTCCGGCGTTGTGCCTGAAGGACATTCCCACAACCACTAATTCCCGGTACGCACACCATGCTTAACAAGATTATACACTGGTCGCTACACAACCGCCTCATTGTCCTGGTGCTGGCGCTCGCCATCCTCATTGGCGGCACAATAGCCCTGTTGCGCACCGACATCGATATTTTCCCCGACCTGAACGCGCCCACCGTCGTAGTGATGACCGAAGCACCGGGCTACGCACCCGAAGAGGTGGAGATGATGGTGACTTATCCAATAGAAACCGCCGTCAACGGCGCCTCCGGCGTGCGCCGCGTGCGCTCCACCTCCAGTCCGGGTTTTTCTGTAGTCTGGGTGGAATTTGACTGGAAGACCGACATCTACCAGGCCCGACAGATTGTGACCGAGCGCCTCAGCGCAGTAGCCGAAGCCCTGCCGGCCGGAGTATCGTCGCCGGTGCTCGGCCCGCGGTCCTCCATTCTCGGCGAAATGATGATTGTAGGACTTACCGCCGACAGCACGTCGCTTCAGGACCTCCGCACCATTGCGGAAAAAGTAATCCGTCCACGGCTTCTCGCCATGGGCGGCGTTAGCCAGGTCAGCGTCATAGGCGGCGACATGCGCGAATACCGCATCCAGCTGCTTCCGGAGCGTATGGCCGCTATGGGCGTGACTCTGGCAGAAGTGACGGAAGCCGCAGAAAGCATGAACGACAACGCCTCGGGAGGCATCGTCAACGACTTCGGCAACGAATATATTATTAAAGGAGAACTGCGTACTGCCGACACCGACGAACTTGCCAAAGCCGTCGTGAGAGCCGACGAACGCGGCATCGTCACCCTCGGCGACGTCGCCAGGGTGGTCGTGGGCGGTGCGCAGCCGCGTTTCGGCGCCGCCTCCGTGCGTACAAAGCCTTCGGTCATCATCACCGTCGCAAAACAGCCCGACGAAAGCACTCTCGAGCTCACCGACCGCATCGACGCCGCGCTCGTGGCCATGCGCCCCACCCTGCCGGCCGACATAACGGTCAGCACCGACATCTTCCGGCAGTCCGATTTCATAACCAGAGCGATAAGCAACCTCCAGAGTGCCCTGCTCGAAGGCGCCTTCTTCGTCATAGTGGTGCTGTTCTTCTTCCTAATGAACCTGCGCACCACGCTTGTCAGCCTTGTAGCTATCCCCATGTCGATAATAGTTTCGGTACTGGTGCTCCATCTCATGGGATTCGGCATAAACACCATGAGCCTCGGCGGCATAGCGATAGCCATCGGCTCGCTCGTCGACGACGCCATCGTGGACGTGGAAAATGTGTACAAACGGCTGCGCGAGAACCGGGCGCTCCCTCCCGACAGGCGGCGCAGCGTAATCGATGTGGTATTCCACGCATCGGCCGAGGTGCGCATGCCCATTCTGAACTCCACGCTGATAATAGTGGCCGCCTTCCTGCCGCTGTTCTTCCTAAGCGGCATTGAAGGACGCATGCTCATACCCCTCGGAGTCGCATTTATAGTGGCGCTGGCCGCATCCACCGTAGTAGCGCTCACCCTCACTCCCGTGCTTTGCGCCTACCTGCTCGGCAGTACGAAGCAAAACTCGGAGCTCACGAAAGAGCCCGCCACGGCCGCGTGGCTCCGTCGCGTCTACGCCCGTTCGCTCGAAGGCGCACTCAGGCACCCGCGGGTGGTATGCGGCTGCACCGCCGGATTATTCATTGTGGCTCTGGCATTGTCCACCACGCTCGGACGCAGTTTCCTGCCGTCGTTCAACGAAGGCTCCTTCACCATCAACATCGCCGCCCTTCCGGGAATCACCCTTGAGGAGAGCGACCGCATAGGCCGCGAGGCTGAGAAAATCATTCTTGATGTGCCGGAAATACTCACCGTAGCGCGAAAGACGGGCCGCGCCGAGCTCGACGAACACAGCATAGGAGTAAACGCCAGCGAGATTGAGGCGCCTTACTCCCTTGAGAACAGCAACCGCACAAGAGGAGAGGTTGCGAAAGAACTGCGCGAGAAACTCGGCCGGTTGCCCGGTGTCAACGTAGAGATAGGACAGCCCATCAGCCACCGCATCGACGCCATGCTAAGCGGTGCGAAAGCGCAGATAGCTGTAAAGATATTCGGCGACGACCTGCAGCGGCTCCACCGCCTCGGGACGCAACTCAAGTCCATAGCGCAGAAAGTGCCCGGCATAGTCGACGTCAACGTGGAACAGCTCGTGGAGCGTCCCGAACTCACGATACGCCCGCGGCGCGAGATGATGGCCCGCATGGGACTTCGCATGCCCGACCTGCGCCGTATCATCGAAACCGCCCTCGGAGGCACTGTCGTTTCCCAGGTGTACGACGGAGGCGTGCCTTTCGATGTCGTCGTGGTGCTCGACCCGAGCTACCGTTCCGACCTACAGACCATCGCCGACCTTATGATCGACACTCCTGCCGGCCGCGTACCTCTCGGCAGTGTCGCGGAAGTCATCTCCTCCAGCGGCCCGGGCTCTGTCAACCGCGAGAACGTGCAGCGGCGCATAATCGTCAGCGCCAACGTCGAGGGGCGCGACCTCCGCGGGGCCGTCGAGGAGCTGCAACGCGAGGTGGGCGAGAACATCACCCTGCCGCAAGGCTACTCCATAGATTACGGAGGACAGTTCGAGAACGAAGAACGCGCTTCGCGCACGCTGCTCTGGACCTCATTGCTGGCGCTCGTGATAATCTTCATGCTGCTCTACAGCGAGTTCAAGGACATTCGCCAGTCGCTCATCATCCTCATCAACATGCCTCTCGCACTCATCGGCGCAATATTCATACTTGTATTCACCGGTTCCGAGCTGAACATACCGGCTATCATCGGCTTCATATCCCTGATGGGTATAACCACCCGCAACGGCATGCTGCTTATCAGCCACTACAACAGTCTTGAGGAAGAAGGGCTCGATGTGGAACGGAGAGTACGCACAGGATCGTCCGACCGTCTCCTACCCATCATCATGACTGCCCTCACCTCGGCGCTCGCGCTCATCCCGCTGGCCGTCAACGCCGACGCTCCCGGCAATGAGATTCAGGCTCCGCTGGCTATTGTCATTCTCGGCGGCCTGACTTCATCCACAGTCCTGAACGTCTACGTGGTGCCGGTGCTGTACAAATTTATAAACCGCAAAAAGAAATGAAATCCTTAATAATTGCATCTGTCCTCGCAGCGTTGCCCGCGGGCGCCTATGCCTCGCAGCTTGACTCTCTTGCTCAGGCCATAGTCCTCGCCGACCCCGCATGGCAGGCTCGAGAGGCCTCCCTGCGCGCATCGGCCGCCGCCGTAAAAGCCGCCAATACCCTGCCCGGTCCGGAAGCCGAAGGCGAATACCTGTGGGGACCGGCCGGCGACAACCGTTGGGGCGCAGGCGTAAGCCAGAGTTTCGACTGGCCCGGCGTATATGCCGCCCGGCGTGCGGAATCGCGCGCCGCCGCCAACGCATTCGATATGCTGGCGTCCGCCGAACTGGCCGAACGCACCCTCGCCGCACGTCTGACTCTCATCGACCTCATTGCTGCGCGACACCGGGCAGCCACCGTGGGCCGCATCGCCGACAACCTGCGCCGGCAGACCGAGCTTACGCAGCGGGCCCTTGACCACGGTCAGGCAACCATACTCGACCTGCGCAAGCTTCAGATAGCAGCCCTCGAGGCAGGCACCCGCCTTGAGCAGGCCGAACAGGCCCGTGCCGAAGCCATCGGACAGCTGCGCGCCATGGGGCTGCGCGCCGAAGTGCCCGACGGACTGACCTATCCTGACGCGACCGACACCGACGCGGCCGTACAGAACTGGAACGCCATGCCCGGCGTACGCGCAGCCGAGGCCGAAGCCGAGGCAGCCGAAGCCCGCGCCCGGGCAGCCGCACGCAGCTTGCTGCCGGGATTCTCCATAGGCTATCGCCATCAGTTCGAGGGCGGCAACCACTTCAACGGCATAAGCTTCGGCATATCCCTCCCATCCTGGGGGTCGAAGAAAGCCCTCAGGGCGGCACGTGCCGAGGCCGAGGCTGCACGCATGCAAAGCGAAGCTGCACACAGCAGCCACGACGCAGCTCTCGAGACACTGCTGCGCACTCTGCCGGGCCTGAAAGCGCGCACGGAAGCCTACCGCGACGCCCTGGACACATCCGACTATCCCGTGCTGCTTGAAAAATCGCTCAACGGCGGCCAGATCAGCATCCTCACCTACATTCAGGAACTGAATTTCTTCCTTGAGGCCGAGATGGCACGCATCGAAGCCGAGCAGCAATATCAGGCCGCACTCGCCTCTCTTTCCCGCTTTAACACTTGGCATTAACGAGTGTGAAAGTTGTGTAACATATGAACCCAAACGGCGCGAGGGCGTTTTATTGGTAAACAAACCGATAAAACGCCCTTACGATATGATCTACGAACAACCGCAACTACCCTATGCCAACGACGCTCTCGAGCCTGTCATCAGCGCCGAGACCATCAGCTACCACTATGGCAAGCACGAGAAAGCCTACATCGACAACCTCAACCGCCTCATAAAGGGGACTCAATACGAAGATGCCGAACTTGAAGACATCATAGAGGAAGCCGACGGCGCGCTGTTCAACAACGCATCGCAGGCCTGGAACCACATCTTCTACTTCTTCAGTTTCTCGCCCGACGGCTCACGCGAGCCGGGCGGTGAGCTCCGCAAGGCCATCGACCGCGACTTCGGGTCGTTCGAAGCGTTCAAAGACGCATTTGTGGAGGCCGGAGCCGGGCTGTTCGGTTCCGGATGGGTATGGCTCTCGCGCGACAACGACGGCAAGCTCCTGATCACACAAGGACCCAACGCGGCCAATCCGCTCAAGGACGGGCTCACGCCTCTGCTCACTTTCGACGTCTGGGAGCACGCCTACTACATCGACTACAAGAACCTGCGGGCCGATTATCTTAAGCGCCTCTGGGACATCGTAGACTGGGACGTGGTGGAATCAAGATTCTGACCCTCGTCAGTACAACAAACAAAAAAACGAAAAGAGATAAAGCTTCATCCAGATAAGATAGCACTTAAAAATTAAGCATAATGTGATGAATGGGAAAGGAGGCACCTGTGAAGGCACCTCTTTTTCTTTTATATCTCTATCTGAAGCCCGTCGTAAGCCAGCGAGATACCCTCGGGCAGAATCACCTGGGCATGCGGCGGCATGTCGTGGCTCATGTGCGTAAAGAACGTACGCCCGGCGCCCACCTGTTGCGCCAGCGCCACGGCCTGCCCGAGACTCATGTGCGAAATGTGCTCCTGAGGCCGCAGGGCGTTAACCACGAGAGTGTCCACACCCTCCAGCAGCCGCACGGTGCTTTCAGGCACCTCCTTGGCATCCGTTATATAAGCGAGGCGCCCGATACGGAATCCGATAATCGGCAGCCTGTAGTGCATGACGGGCAGCGGCACCACTTCCTCTCCGGCGGCGAAGAACGGACGGTCGCGGTCGATGCGGCACATCCGGAACGACGGCACGCCGGGATACGGATGTCTGGCGAAGCAGTAGGGCAGCCGCGAGCGCAGGTCGCGCTCCACATCTTCCGTGCAGTATATGTCGAGGTCATGTCCGTGCCGGCACCAGGGACGCAGGTCGTCGATGCCTCCCACGTGGTCGTAGTGGATGTGTGTGAGCAGCACGGCGTCAATATCGGGAGAACCGGTCCGCAGCATCTGCTCGCGGAAGTCCGGACCGCAGTCTATCAGCAGCGACCGGCGGCGGTCGGTCTCTATCAGTGCCGAGCAGCGCAGCCGCTTGTCGCGCGGGTCGGGCGAAGTACACGTCGGGCAGCTGCACCGCAGCTGCGGGACTCCCGTAGATGTGCCAGTGCCGAGAAAAGTCAGTTTCATAATCTGTATCCGGCAAGTGCGCCGTCCTCGAATATTAGATATATGCCTTCGCCGTAGCTCCATCGCTCCACCATCCCTGCTGTGGTCGGTATCTGCTCAGTGCGCTCCGGCGCTCCCAAAGCCAGTCGGCACTCGTCGCGCGTCATGCCGTTCTGCACCTTCGAATGTACTATCAGATTCCACACCTCGTCGGTGATGTGCGGATAGCCGTCACGCGGATTTTTAAAGCTGAAAAGAGTGGCGAAATTGCGCGGAGCGTTGTCTCCGCCGAGGCCCATCATCACCAGTGCGGTATCGGCCGGAGTGCCTGCTGGGGAGAAGAGCACAGCCGCCGGATACACGGCATCGCCGCCGGGCATCACACCAAGCACCCTGACGGGTACATGGCGCAGCCCCTCGCGGCTGCGTCCGTCACGGTCGCGCCACATCGGCGTATTTATATAATATGTGTGTCCGCGCATCAGGCTGTCGGCACGCTCCACAGGGTCGCGCTCTATCGTGAACGGAATCTCGAGGCGTTCGCGGCTGCGCAGTGCCTCCGGCGACGAATCCACCCTGTAGAGCAACGTATCGCCGCGCTGCGTCAGCAGCACTATGTCGGTGGCGCCCTCTCCGGTAAGCGACGGAGCAGCACGCATACCCTCGTACACGAGATCGGTTCCCTCCAGGCTGTCGGCGGCTTCAGAACGGGCGAAGAGCATCGCCACGCGGCCATCGGCCACATAGAACTTCTTGCCCGGCCACCACTGCGCCGGAGCCTGCGGCCCAACCCCGGCAAGGAACTGCATCTCCGCCGTAGGCTTCGCTACGCCCTGCCGGCGAACATCGCCGGCAGTGATGCGCGGTGTGCTCTCGATACCGGTAAAACACCCGTGCAACGCGCAGGCGGCAAGCGCAAGAGTACAAAATATTATATTTCTGCTTCTTTTAAGGTTCACTGAGTGAGAGTTTGAAATAAAACAACGCGTTTTTGTCGCATAATTATATGCAAAATTACAAATTTTGCTCTAAAAATTTCATAATATCATACAAAAATACTAATTTTGCAGTGTGTATCCCCGTTTCGGCGGGGATATATTGCAGCGAGTCACATTCATGCTTGTGTCCGCGCCGATAGTGTTTCGTAATATAAGAAATTAATACTCAATATGTACAGCTTATGAAAAAGATTTCCCAACGCCTCCTTGCCGCAGCTGTGGTAGTTGCTGCAGGTGCATCGGCATCGGCCGAAGTCCTGAGCCCCGAAGAGGCTCTGGGTCGCGCCCTGCCTCAGGCTCGTCACGCTGCTCCGGCTCTCACGCAGCCCGTACTGGCATATACGGCTGAAGCCGACGAGCTGCCCGCCGTCTATGTGTTCGCTAAAGAAAACAAAGGTTACCTCGTGATAGCTGCCGACGACGCAGTCACCCCCCTGCTCGGATACACCGACAAAGGAAACTTCGACGCCGACAATATGGCTCCCGCACTCCGCTACTGGCTCAACGAATACGCGCGCGAAATCGCATACGCGCGTCAGAACGGCGTAGCCGAGGCTCCCGCACAGCTGGCCCGTCCCGAGCGCAATGCCATCGCTCCCCTCGTCAAGACTCAGTGGGACCAGACTCTACCCTATAACCTGCTCACCCCCATCCAGACCGTGCAGGGCAACCAGTACCGCACTCCCACCGGCTGCGTGGCAACTGCTGCCGCACAGGTAATGAAGTTCTATCAGCACCCGCAGAAAAACGGCACCGGCAAGTTCTCCTGCCCCGGAGGCTCAGCTCTCACACCGCAGGTCGACGAGATAAATCTCGCCGAGTGGGACATTCAGTGGGACAAGATGCTCGACACCTATAACTCCGCTTCTCCCGAGGAGAATCAGCTGGCTGTGGCCGAACTCATGCTCGCCGTCGGATACGGCGTCAACATGACATATACCGCTCAGGCTTCCGGCGCACAGACTGTAAAGGTAGGCGGCATACTGGCCGAGAATTTCGGCTACGACAAGTCCGTCACCTACCTGCAGCGCAACTGCTACAGCCTCGCACAGTGGGAGGAAATAATCTACAACGAGCTCGCTGCCAACCGTGTTGTCCTCTATGACGGCAACGCTCTCGACCTCGGCGGCCACGCTTTCGTATGCGACGGCTACGACAAAGACGGCTACTTCCACTTCAACTGGGGCTGGGGTGGCGTCAGCGACGGCTACTTCCTTGTCGGTATGCTCAATCCGAGTACTCAGGGAACAGGTGGTGCCGGCGATGGCGAAGCTTTCAACTTCAGTCAGGACATAACCGTCAACATCATGCCCGATCAGGGCGGCAGCGCAGTGCCCTCAATAACTGCACAGGGTTCCGGCCTGGTAATCGCAGGCAACACAGCCGGCCAGTTCAACCTCGGACGTGAGGTCACCGTTTCCTACGAAGGCGGCGGATTCTTCAACCACAACTGGAACACCATCACGCCCAAGTACGGCCTGCATATCGTGGGTAGCGGCAAGGACATCTACCGGTGGAGCAACTCTGCGACTACCGAGACTGCGACAAACATCGGCCGCGCAAGCTACACCGTCCTGCTCTCCGGCGTTGAAGCCAACAGCACGTATGTTCTTACTCCCGCTTTCAAGGTAGGCGACCAGATTTACGAAATCGGTCTCCCCTACGGACAGACACGTTCCTACATGCTCACCACGCAGACTTCCACCGGCATCCTCACCCCCATCGCCAACAACCTGACCGTTGCCGACATGCAGGTGCCTGCGGAATTCAAGTTCCGTGATAGATTCGAACTCAAGGCCAGTCTCGTTAACGAGAGCGATGCGTTCTACTACGGTCACATCACCCCCGCTTACTTCCAGAAAGTATACGGCGAGTATGAAATCTTCAAGACTTTCCCCACCTTCACCCTCAACCTTGAGCCGGGCGAGTCTCAGGAATGGACCAAGAGCGAGCGCTATGCCACTGCTTCCGCCAGCGGCTTCGAGCTCGGCAAGGACTACTACTTCGGCTTCATAAGCCTTGACGAAAGCGGCAACCCCACCATCGTCAGCGAACTGAAGAAAATTCGCTGCGTCCAGCAAACCGGCATCAACGACGTCACCACCGACAACGCCACCATCGCAGTCATCACTCCCAACCCCGCCGACAGCTACTTCACCGTGCAGGGTGTGGAAGTCAGCAGCGTCAAGGTCTACAGCATCGCCGGCAACCTCGTGGCAGCAGCCGCTGAGGCCACCGTCAACGTAGCCGACCTCGCAGCCGGTCTCTACCTCGTGGAAATCGTAGATGTCGATGGCAACCACACCACCGCACGTCTTATCAAGAAGTAATCTACACTTCATCTACAGTCTCAACAATCGCCCTGTGCCCCCGACGGGCACGGGGCGATTCTCATAACGCAGCATAATGAAACTTCTTCTCGCCATCCCGGCCATAATGGCGCTCACTGCCTGCGGGACTGCCACGAAAGCGGCGGCACCGGGTAGCGACGCAGGCCTCGCACAGGCTGCACCGTCGGTGGCAGCCTCGCCGGCACAGTATGTTCGGCCCCGGGCACTCGTGTACAAGACCAACGTACCGTGTCCCGACAAGGTAGCCATCAGCCTCAACAGCTCCCGCACAGCCGTGCTCAGCTATCCCGCCCCCTCCGACGTCAGCGCCGCGAGCGCTCCGCTGCCACTCGCCGGCGGATGGTGGCTCGACCGCCGCGGCCTCGGACCCGACCCTGTGTTCATCAACATGACCTACGAGCAGTACGCAGCACTCCCCACCACCCCCTCCCCTGCCGAGCTCATGAAAATGATACTCCCCGGTGTGCGCGTCACGGAGGCCCGGCGCCTCGACATGTCGCCGCAGCAAGCCGCAGCCGATACCGCCGCCGTCAACGCTTTACTGAAATAACCTCACCCATATCAATAACCATGAAACTAAAACACATCGCAATCCTCTCAGCCTCACTCGCCGTCACGGCGGGAGCCTATGCCGAGACGAAGACCGTAGACGGCGTCAGCTACCTGCTGTCGCTGCCGAAAGACATGAGTCAGGACTTCCTCGACCTGAGCAACACCTACTTCTTCGCCGACAGCCTCGTAAGCTTCGACACAGCCACCGGACGCGGCACTCTGGAATGGAAAAGGCAGCAGCTCATGCCGCGCCAGGCATTCAATGCCAACACCTACCTGCACCAGCCGCTGCAATCGCTCGACTTCCCCAACACTGCCTATCCGCAGAACCCCGTGCTGGGTTTCAGCATCACACCCGTCAACGAGCGCACCCTGCGCCTGCGCGTACACACCTCCGACGTGCTTCCTCCCGAAGCAGGCGCCGACGAAGTGATGCTCGTGGCCGAGCCACAGGCACAGCCAGGCAGCTGGAAGGCGGTGCGCCGGGGCGATGACGTGGTGTACACGTCGCCCCGCGGCTCGCTCGAAATCAAGTCTCATCCCTGGCGTCTCGTGCTCAAGGACCCCTCCGGCCGCATACTCACGCAGACACGCGTATGGAGCGACAACGACAGCACCCAGATCAAAGTCCCGCCCTTCAGCTTCATCAAGCGCGGCAGCGACAACTCGCGCAGCATCAACCCCGTATTCTCCCTCGCGCCCGGCGAGCACATCTACGGCCTCGGCGAAAGCCCCACGGCCATGAACAAGGCCGGGCAGAAGCTCAACATCTTCGTCACCGACCCGCAGGGGCCCGAAGGACGCGACATGTACAAGCCCATACCCTTCTGGTTCAGCGACCGAGGCTACGGCATGTTCATGCACACATCCGCACCCGTCACCATGGACATGGGCAACAGCTACATCGGCGCCAACAAGATTTTCATGGCCGACGAGGACATGGACTTCTTCATCTTCCTCGGCGAGCCCAAGGAGATACTCAGCGAGTACACAGCTCTCACCGGGCGCCCCGATATGCCCCCGCTGTGGAGCTTCGGCACCTGGATGAGCCGCATCAGCTACTTCACCGAGCAGGAGGGCCGCGACGTAGCCGCACAGCTGCGCAAGAACCGCATACCCGCCGATGTAATCCACTTCGATACGGGCTGGTTCGACGTCGACTGGCAGTGCGACTATGAGTTCTCTCCCGAACGCTTCGCCGACCCGCAGAAGATGATACGTGACCTGCGCGACCAGGGCTTCCGCATATCGCTCTGGCAGCTCCCCTATTTTGTGCCCGGCAACCGCTACTTCCGCGAGCTGGCCGACAAAGGACTCGCCATACGCAACGGCCGTGGCACCCTCCCCTACGAGGACGCCGTGCTCGACTTCACCAACCCGGCCACCGTCAGCTGGTACCAGGACAAGATCAAGCGCCTCATAGGCATGGGCGTCGGAGCCATCAAGGTCGACTTCGGCGAGGCCGCCCCCATCGAGGCCGTCTACCACAACGGCCGCAGCGGATGGTACGAGCACAACCTCTACCCTCTCCGCTACAACAAGGCCGTAGCCGACGCCACGCGCGAAGTCAGCGGCGAGAACATCATCTGGGCCCGTTCGGCATGGGCGGGGAGCCAGCGCTATCCCCTGCACTGGGGAGGCGACGCCGCCACCACCAACACGGGCATGCAGGGCACCATCCGCGCCGGCCTCTCGCTGGGTCTCAGCGGCTTCCCCTTCTGGAGCCACGACATGGGCGGCTTCGTCACCTCCACCCCCGAGAGCCTCTACCGCCGCTGGCTGCCTATGGGTTTCCTCACATCCCACACACGCGCCCACGGCGCACCTCCCACCGAGCCCTGGCTCTACGGCAACAAGGACTTCACCGACTACTTCCGCCGCTGCGCCGAGATGAAGTACCGCCTCATGCCCTACATCTACACCGAGGCCTCCGAGAGCGCGACCAACGGCTGGCCCATGTTCCGCGCCATGCTTCTGGAATTCCCCGACGACCCCGGCGTGAAGGACATCGACAACCAGTACATGTTCGGCTCACAGATTCTCGTGGCGCCCATGATGGAGGACGGCGATTCTCGCGCCGTATATCTGCCCGGCGACAAACCCTGGTACGACTATCAGAACGGACGGGAATATCAGCCCGGCTGGCGCACCATCGCTCCGGGCGGCCCCATAGAGTGCATCATCCTCGTGCGCGACGGCGCCGCCATTCCGCATGCCAAAGTAGCGCAGCACACGGGTCTCATCGACTGGGACAACATCGAATGGCGCACCTACGGCTCGGCTGCCGACACACCGCGCCGCCTCGTGCGTCCGTAAATCCTCAACAATTGCCATCCTGCGCCGCCTCTCTCCCGGAGGCGGCGCAGGATGGCTGCGATATGACAAACATGTTCACAAATCTTCTTGCGATATTCGTCGGCAGCGGGCTCGGTGGAGTCTGCCGCTATCTTGCCGGCAATGCAGTGCAGCGCCTCATACCGGGAGCCGTGTTCCCGTGGGGTACGCTGGCCGTCAACGTGGCCGGATGTCTGCTCATAGGCTTCATATACGGCCTCATCGACCGCGGCACCCTCGTCAGCCCCCAGCTGCGTCTGCTCGCCACGGTGGGTTTCTGCGGCGGCTTCACCACGTTCTCAACGTTTATCAACGAAAACGCACTGCTCTTCGGCCGCGCCGGTACGGCCGGAGTAGCCGTCGCCGCACTCTACCTCTGCGCGAGCCTCGTCCTGGGATTCGCCGCGCTTTACGCCGGCCACGTCCTGGTGCGACATTCTTTTGCCCTTTAACGGGATTTTCAGTAATTTTGCGGCATGAATCAGGAAAACATCCTTCATGACCAATGGGACAGAGAACATCTCTGGCATCCCTATACATCCACAATCGACCCGCTGCCGACCTATAAGGTGGAATCAGCCCGCGGCGTGATGCTGCGTCTGGCCGACGGCACCGAGCTTATCGACGGCATGTCGTCCTGGTGGTGCGCATGCCACGGCTACAACCATCCGCGCCTCAACGCCGCCGCCAAAAGGCAGCTCGACAGCATGAGCCATGTGATGTTCGGCGGCCTCACCCACGAGCCCGCCCTGCGTCTCGGCCACCTCCTGCTTGAGATGGCACCGGACTCCATGCACAATATCTTCTATGCCGACTCCGGCTCCGTGGCCGTGGAAGTGGCTATGAAAATGGCCGTACAGGCGGCCATCAGCCGCAGCGGCGACCACCGGCGCACCAATTTCGTAACCATCCGCAGCGGCTACCACGGCGACACCTGGAACGCCATGAGCGTGTGCGACCCCGTCACGGGCATGCACCAGGCCTTCGGCTCCGCCCTGCCCGTGCGCTTCTTCGTGCCGCAGCCCCGTTCGCGCTTCGGCGGCGAGTGGGATGACGCCGACATAGAGCCTCTGCGACGCACTCTCGACGAACACAACGGCGAGATAGCGGCGCTCATACTCGAGCCCATTGTGCAGGGCGCCGGCGGCATGTGGTTCTACCACCCCGAGTATCTCCGCCGGGCCGTGGCGCTGTGCCGCGAGCGCGGCGTCTACGTCATCTTCGACGAGATAGCCACCGGCTTCTGGCGCACCGGCCGCTGCTTCGCATGGGAGCACGCAGGGGTTCAGCCCGACATCATGTGCGTGGGCAAGGGGCTCACAGGCGGCTACATGACGCTCAGCGCCGTCCTCACCACGCGCGAGGTGGCCGACACCATATCGCGCGGCGAGGCCGGAGTGCTGATGCACGGCCCGACGTTCATGGCCAACCCCCTGGCCTGCGCCGTCGCCGCCGAATCGCTCACCATGCTGCGCGAGCAGGACATGGGCGCCGTCGTGGCGCACATGGAGGACACGATGCGCCGGCGCCTCGCTCCGGCCGCACAGCTGCCCGGCGTCGCCGACGTGCGCGTACTCGGCAGCATAGGCGTTGTGGAAACGCGCCGCCCCGTCGACGTAGGCACCTTCCAGAAAGCCTGCGTGCGCCGCGGCGTGTGGATACGTCCCTTCGGACGCAACGTCTACATCATGCCGCCCTACGTTATCAACGATGCCGAGCTGCACGCGCTCTGCGATGCACTCGTGGAGCTTGTGGAGGAAGCTACGGAATGAACATAGCCGAAACTCTCGGCGCACTCGCCGCCGCCGACAACCTGCGCCGCATACCCGCCGACCGGCGCCGTTCGGCTGCCCTCGACCTCTCCGGCAACGACTACCTCGGCCTCGCCGCCCGCGACGACCTGCGCCGCGAGTTCATGGAGGAAGCCGTACGCAACGGCTACGCCATGACGGCCTCCGCATCGCGCCTCCTGGGCGGTCTCCAGGACGAATTCAACGCCCTCGAGCAGTCCGTGGCGACGGCGTACGGACGCCCGGCGCTTCTCTTCAACAGCGGCTACCACGCCAACACTGGCATGATAGCAGCGCTCAGCTCCGACCGCCACACCCTCGTGGTGGCCGACCGCCTCGTGCACGCCAGCATCATCGACGGCATACGCCTCGGTGGAGCGCCCATGGAGCGCTTCCGCCACAACGACTACGACCATCTGCGGCGCATCCTGCGCAGCAAGGCGCCGGCCTACAGCCGCACGCTCATAATCGCCGAGAGCATCTACAGCATGGACGGCGACCGGGCCGACATAGCCGCCCTCGTCGACGCCAAGGAGTCCGTGCCGGGAGCCATGCTCTATATCGACGAGGCGCATGCCGTGGGCGCATGCGGTCCGCGCGGGCTGGGACTGGTAGAGGAGGCCGGTCTGGGCGGCAGAGTAGACATCGTGCTCGGCACCATGGGCAAGGCACTCGCGTCCACCGGTGCATACGCCGTGCTCTCCGACGAACTGCGCAACTTCATGGTCAACAAGGCCCGCAGCCTCATCTTCTCCACAGCCATGCCGCCCATTTGCGCCGCGTGGGGACGCTTCGTCTTCGAGCGCATGCAGCTCATGGACGACGAGCGACGCCATCTCGCGCAGCTCTCGCAGGATCTTTACCGGGCTCTCGGCCAAGGCGGCACGCCGTGCCACATAGCCCCGCTGCTCGCAGGCAGCTCCGCGCGCGCCCTGGAGATGTCGGCCGCACTCGAGAACCTCGGCTACCACGTACTGCCAATCCGCACTCCCACCGTGCCGCCGGGCACCGAGCGCCTGCGTTTCTCCATATCAGCCGCCATGAGCCGCGAAGAGATACGCGGCCTGGCATCAGCCGTCGCTTCGCTATGATACACTCTTTTATAAGTCAAAACGGTTCTTCGCGCCTGATAGTGATTTTCGCAGGCTGGGGAATGGACGAACGCCCCTTCCGCGGCCTGACACGCCCGGGTTACGACATACTCGTCGTCTGGGATTACCGTTCCCTCGACTTCGACCCGCAGTGGACGGCGCCGTACCGCGAGGTGTGCGTGCTCGCATGGTCGATGGGCGTTCAGGCGGCGCAGCTGTGCCACGCCGCCCTCGGTCCGCGTGTGACGGGACGCATAGCCGTGGCCGGCACATGGTGCCCAATCAGCGACACGCTCGGCATTCCATGCGACATATTCAAGGCCACCGTCGACACCCTCAGTCCCCGCACGCTCGAACGCTTCATGAGGCGCATGTGCGGCGGCCAACTGGCATGGTCGCAGTGGTCCTCATGTGCGCCGGAACGCCCTGTCGAGGAGCTGCGCGACGAGCTGCTTGCCATAGCGGCACATCCCGCCGCCTCCGGCACACCCCGATTCGACCATTATCTGCTCACCCTGCGCGATGCCATCTTCCCGCCCGAGAATCAGCGACGCGCATTCGCCGGATGCGACGTCGTGGAAACCGACAGCCCGCACCTGCCCGACTTTCAGCGCATCCTCGACGAATACTTCATCGACAAAAGCCTCGTCGGCGAACGCTTTGCAGGCGCCGGGACGAGCTACGACAGCAACGCCGCGCCCCAGGCCCTGATAGCCGACAGCCTGGCCGCGCTGCTCGACGATAAGGACACCCGTGCAATCTTCGCCCGGCCCGGCAGCCGCATCCTGGAGGTGGGATGCGGCACGGGACTGCTCACCAAAATGCTGCCGGCGCGCCACGAAGGCGCCACGCTCCAGCTTTGGGACGTGCTGCCTCAGGCGCCTTTCCCCCTCCCTGCCGGAAGCACTTACCGCAGCGCCGACGCTGAGACGGCCGTCCGCGACGTGCCCGACGCGTCCCTCGACATGATTGTTTCGGCGTCCACCATACAGTGGTTCAACTCACCGACTCGCTTCGTAGCCGAATGTCTGCGCGCATTGCGCCCCGGCGGCATGCTGGCCCTTTCGACCTTCGGACGCGACAACATGCCGGAAGTGAGCCGTGCCTGCGGTGTGGGGTTGCATCTCAGCGACGCCGCCACATGGCGCGCCGCCATCGCTGAGATGCCCGGCGTCGAGACCGTACTGCTACACGAGGCGCGACTGCAATGCCGCTTCGGCAGCGCGATGGAGATACTCCGCCACCTGAGCCTTACAGGCGTCAACGCCATCACTCGCTCCGGCAACGCACGCGCAACGGCTGCAGCCCTGCAGCCCGACGCCGACGGACGCTTCACCCTCACATACCAACCACTTTTCATGCTTCTTCGCAAATGTTAGAGGGTGTTTCATAAGAAATGTTAAATCAGGGGTTGCAGATTTTGAGATGGATTCTATCCTGCGGCCGAAGGAGCGTACTTGATGTACGCGACTGAGGCAAAGGGTAGAAGACGCTCAAAAGATGCAAAACCAAAACTGATTCTAAAACAATGGGAAATAGCTTACTAAAATATAAATCACTACCGCCTCGGCCACTCTTTGGCGCCTTCGGCAATGCTCTTCGGTCGAGTGGCTACGGCCACACTCCCTCATCTCATTACCAAAATCGCTCAAAGATTGACCGCCCCTGAATTAACATTTCTTATGAAACACCCTCTATACTATCCTGTTCTCTTCATCAGCGGAATAGACACCGACGCCGGCAAGACCTACGCCACGGCGTGGCTCGCACAGCGCATCGCCGCTGCCGGCCGCAGCGTCATCACTCAGAAATTCATACAGACCGGCTGCACCGACACCTCGGAGGACATCGAGGCTCACCGCCGCCTCTGCGGGCTCCCCATGCTGCCCGACGACCTGGACGGCATCACCGCCCCCATCATATTCACCTACCCCGCCTCGGCGCAGCTTGCCGCACGGCTCGACGGCCGCGAGATTGACCTGTCGCTCGTCGACAGAAGTACGGCCTCCCTGCGTTCGCGCTACGACTGCGTGCTCATCGAGGGTGCCGGAGGCCTGATGGTACCCGTCACAGACGATGTCTTCACCATCGACTACGTAGCCTCGCGCCGCCTGCCGCTTGTACTCGTCACCAACGGCCGCCTCGGCTCCATCAACCACACCGTCCTCTCCCTGGAAGCGATTAAAGCCCGTGGCATAGAGCTTGCCGCCGTGGTCTACAACCATCACTTCGACACCGATGCCGTTATCGCCGAAGACACCCGGGCATTCATCGGACGCTACGTCGCGCGCCGGTTCCCGCAGGCCGAAATCCTCGACCTGCCCACGATGTAACCCAAACGCCTTTTCAGACGTTCTTATACTAAAGTAGAGATTATATACATGAGAACATTCCTATTCGCAGCCCTCGCGCTGCTTGCCATGCTCTGTCCGTCCCGGACCGAAGCGCAGAGCGCCCTTTACGCCACAGGCCCCTTCAACAACTGGAACAGCAACGACTGCCTGCCGTTCCAGCCGGGCAGCGACGGCATCTTCCGCCTTAGCATCGACTTCTCGTCTTCGCGCGAATTCAAAATGAGCACCACCCGTGGCGACTGGAAGGCCTTCGACGTCGGAGCCATCAAGCCCGTCATCACGCCCGCCGTGGACGCGTGGACCGCCATAGAGCATAATCCCTCGGGCAACATCACGGCGCCGGCCTCCGAACGCCTCACGGTGGAAGTGGACCTCACGGCCATGCGCATGCGCTACACGCGCACACCCCTTCAGGCCTACTCCGGCACCCTCCCGCTTCTCTACATCAACACCGAAAACGGCGCGCCCATAACCTCAAAGGAAACATATCTGAATGCCTCCTACTGGCTCGACCCGATGGGACACGCCGACGTCGAGGCCCTCGGCTCGGAAGACGCGCCCCTGGCTATGCAGATACGCGGCCGCGGCAACTACACCTGGACCGGATTCGACAAAAAGCCGTACCGCATAAAGCTCGCCGACAAGCAGCCCATGCTCGGGATGAAATCGAGCAAGCATTTCGTACTACTCGCCCATGCCGACGACCGCATCGGCTTCATGCGCAACACGCTCGGCTTCGCGGCTTCACGTGCGCTGCAACTGGCATGGACTCCCGCGCAGCGCCCCGTTGAAGTCGTCCTCAACGGCGACTACATCGGCCTCTACTTCATGACCGAGAACATCCGCGTCGACAAGAACCGCGTCAACGTGACCGAGCAGCAGGACCTCGCCACCACCGACGTAGACGGCGGCTGGCTCGTGGAGATCGACAACTACGACGCCGACCCGCACGTCACGGTCATGGAAGGCAGCTACCCCGTATGGTTCACCTACAAGTCGCCGGAGGAGCTGTCGGTGCAGCAGCACGACTATCTGCAATCGCAGATGCAAGGCGTGCAGGACGCCATCGCCGCCCGCGACTACGCGGCTTTCTCGGCCCTCGTCGACCCCGAAGCCCTCGCCCGCTACTACATCGTGCAGGAGATAATGAACGACTACGAGTCGTTCCACGGCAGCTGCTACCTCTTCCGCCAGCGCGGCGACGCCGAGCGCTGGATGTTCGGCCCCGTGTGGGACTTCGGCAGCGCCCTGTTCGCCGACGGCACCGAGCGCTTCATCTGGGACTCTCCGCAGTATCATCAGGTATGGATAGGCGCCATCTACGCCGCCTTCCCCGAATTTGTCGACACCGTCAAGGCCGTATGGGCGTCCTACCTCGGCGCCGACGGGCCTGCCGCCATTGAGGCGGAAGGACGCGCCTTTGCATCGGATATTGCCGCGGCCGCCGTCGCCGACTACCGCCGCTGGCCGCAGTACGGCAACGCCGACGAGGGCGCCGCCTCGGCCATCGCGCTGTCGCGCCTCGGAGCCAAAACTGCATGGCTAAAGACTAAATGGGGCTCGCAGGGCGGCATAACCGAGGCTGACGCCGACGCCTCCGACGCTCCCGCCGAATACTACACCATCACCGGCCTGCGCCTGGCCGGCCCTCAGCCGGGTCTGTGCATCGAGCGCCGCGGCACCACCGTCCGCAAGCTCTACATCCGCCCCTGAGTCGGCTCGGTGAATATCGTCGGAACTTGCATTTTTTAAAGAGCCCCAAACGCTTTTTAATAAAAAGTTCGTAACTTTGCATCATGACCGACGTTCGACCGAAGAAAGCACTGGGACAGCATTTCCTGACCGACCTCGACGTGGCCGCCCGCATAGCGGCCACTCTCGATGCCGCACCCGGTATGCCCGTACTTGAGATAGGCCCCGGCATGGGCGTACTCACTCAGTACATCCTCGCATCAGGGCGCGAGCTCGACGTGGTGGAGATTGACACCGAGAGCGTGGCGTGGCTGCGAAGCCACATGCCTGCCCTCGACGGCCACATCATCGAGGGCGACTTTCTGCGCCTCCCTCTCGACACCATCTTCGGCGGACGCCCCTTCGCGCTCATAGGCAACTATCCCTACAACATCTCGTCGCAGATATTCTTCCACATGCTCGAGTACCGCGACCATGTACCTTTCTGCTCCGGCATGCTCCAGCGCGAGGTGGCCGAACGCATCGCCGCCGCCCCGGGTACCAGAACGCGCGGCATACTGAGCGTACTGCTGCAGCTGTGGTACGATGTCCGCTATCTCTTCACCGTGCCTCCGGGCGTGTTCAACCCGCCGCCAAAGGTCCACAGCGGAGTCATAGAGCTGAAACGCAACAGCCGCCAGGACGCCGGATGCGACGAACGCCTCCTGCGCACCGTGGTGAAGACGGCTTTCGGACAACGCCGCAAGACGCTGCGCAACAGTCTGCGCGGACTCCTGCCGCCCGGCGCGCAGCTGCCCGACTCGCCCATGATGGCGATGCGCCCCGAGCAACTGAGCGTTGACCAGTTTGTTGAACTCACCCTCACGGTGGAAAATCTGCGACAGAAATGAAAGAATTTACTCCGGAATACCTCGACGAACTGCGCGACATCATCAACAGCCACGACGACGAAAGGGCCCACAAACTGCTTGCCGACCTGCACCCGGCCGACATCGCCGAGCTGTACCGCGACCTGGACCTCACCGAAGCGGAATACCTCTACCGGCTGCTCGACGACGAGAAGGCCGCCGAGGTGCTCATGGAGCTCGACGAGGACGACCGCCGCAAGCTCCTTGAGGCTATGCCCGCCGAGGTCATCGCCAAGCAGATCGACCACCTCGACACCGACGACGCCGTCGACCTCATACAGCAGATCGACGAGGAGGACCGCGACGAAATCCTCTCCCACATCGACGATGTGGAGCAGGCCGGCGACATCATCGACCTTCTGAAGTACGACGAGGACACCGCCGGCGGCCTCATGGGCACCGAGATGCTCGTCGTCAACGAGAACCTCTCCATGCCGGAATGCATACGCGAGCTCCGCCAGCAGGCCGAGGATATGGACGAGGTCTACTACGTCTATGTGGTCGACAACGACTACAAGCTCCGCGGCGTCCTACCGCTGAAGAAGCTCATCACCCACCCTTCTGTCTCCAAAATCAAGCACGTGATGGAGACCGACCCCGCGTGCGTCAAGGCCGACACGCCCATCGACGAGGTGGCCCACGACTTCGAGAAATACGACCTCGTGGCAATGCCCGTCGTCGACAGCATTGGCCGCCTCCTCGGACGCATCACCGTCGACGACGTCATGGACGAGGTGCGCGAGAGCAGCGAGCGCGACTATCAGCTCGCCAGCGGTATCAGCAGCGACGTCGACGCCGACGACAGCATCCTGGCCCAGACCAAGGCACGCATTCCCTGGCTCCTTATCGGCATCGCCGCAGGCATCGTCGCCTCGCTCATTCTTGCAGGCTTCGAGCAGCAGCTCCAGGCTGTCACGGCCCTCGCCCTGTTCATCCCCATCATCGGCGGCACGGGCGGCAACGTAGGCGTGCAGGCATCGGCCATCGTGGTACAGGGCCTTGCCAACGGCTCGCTCGACATACGCGAATTCTCCCGTCAGATGGGCAAAGAGCTACTCATAGGCCTGCTCAACGCCACCATCATGAGCGCCGTCATGTTCGCCTACAACATCATCTTCCTGCCCGGGCAGATGGCCGTTACCCTCAGCGTCGCCGTCTCCCTCTTCTCCGTCGTGATGTTCGCATCGCTCCTCGGCACAGCCATTCCCCTCACCCTTGAGAAACTGCACATCAACCCCGCCCTTGCCACCGGACCTTTCATCCAGATAAGCAACGACATCTTCGGCATCCTAATCTACGTCCTCATCTCCTCCTGGTTCCTCGGCTTCATGTAATTAAGGAAGCAGGAACGCAAGAAAACTCCTCACTCCTAACTCCACACTCCTAACTCCACACTCCTAACTGCGCGCAGCGCAAAGCGCTCCGCGCCCCTCACTGCCCCAACTCCCTTTCCACTTGTATTCCCGGGCGCACATGCAGCGTCAGCGCCGCAAAGCGCCCCGTAGCCTCGCTCCGATAGCGTATATTGTAATACTCCCGGCCGAAGAAATCCATCGTCCACACCGCCTCGCCCACCGCCGGACCGCGGCCCGGACGAAGCACCTCGTTCATCGTCACATCGAACCCGGCCACCTCCACGTCCAGCGTGGCAGCCCCCTCGTCGCCCACGCCGCTGAGACCCGTACGCCGCAGCTCCACGCGTCCGTCTTTCATCACGCGGAAATACAGCCGCGGCTCCGCCTCCGGGTCGCCCGGCATCAGGTCGCCCTCAAACTTATAGAACCGCGCCTGGCGCGTACGCGCCGGCATCGCGCTCAGCGCCACCACCGCAGCCGCAACCACGGCCACAATGACGTAAAACTCCACTGTCGTAAAAATACTGGCAAATATCAATGCTGTCATGCTGCAAAGGTATATATTTTCCTCTTGATTGTCAAACAGAAAATCGCTACCTTTGTCCGATGCGCCACATTATCGAATCCCTGCCCGAAGCACTGCTGCCGAGGCTTTGCCCCGTCTGCGGCCGTTCCCTCGTGAGAGGCGAACGCGCGCTGTGCATGCACTGCCTCATGGGCCTTCCCCGCACCCGCATGTACCGCGACCCCGACAACAGCATCGTCGCACGCCTGGCGCACCCGGGACTGCGCCTCACGCTTGCCGCCGCGTGGATGGAATACCGGCGCGAATCGCCCTACGCCGCCATCGTGCGCGACGCCAAGTACCGCCACATGCCGCGTCTCGCGCGCGAAGCCGGACGCCTCTTCGCATCGGAAATGAAGACCGACGGAGTCGCTGCCCTCGCCGACATCGACGTACTCCTGCCCGTGCCCATGCACTGGACCAAACTCATGAGCCGCGGCTACAACCAGAGCGAGGAGATAGCCCTCGGCATCAGCGACATCACGGGCATCCCCGTCGGTGACAACCTGCGCGCCGCACGTCCCCACCGCACGCAGACACACCGCAGCGCCGAGCAGCGGCGCACCAACGTCAACGGCATCATACGCGTACGCTTTCCCGAAGAACTCGACGGACTCCATGTCGCCGTCGTCGACGACGTCATCACCACCGGAGCCACCATCGCCGACGCCCTGCGCGCCCTCACAGCCGCAACCATCCCGCGTGCCCTCTCCGTCCTCACCATCGGCGCCGTCCACGCCGACCCCTGGGCCTTCCCCACTCCCTGACAATATTATAACTAAAGCAAGAACTCAAAGTCAGACCAGTCAGACCACTGCGGCCACCGCCGCGCCCCTCTTACCTATCCCCTATCATCTATAAACTATTTCAGGATTGCGCTCCCGGCTCCCGACATCTGCGAGGCCTCATTGCCGACCTTGATTTTCTTGCCGAATCCAAAGGTGTATGTTGCAGATACATATATAAAACAGTGATTGTCCGGATTATATACTATCTGCACGGAATCGTAGTTTTTGCTTTTCAGCATGGCGGTGCCGCTTCGCCAGTTCCACCTGAAAAGATTGGCAATCTGAGCCTGAAAACTCCACGATGAATTGCCCCAGCCGACAATAGCGGTATAGGCGTTTTTGCTGCTCTCCCATACGCCATTTGTAAAATTGCCGGCAGATGCCATATTGGATTGATACTGTACCCCGAAATGCCACTGATTGAGAAAGTAAAACGCTTGAATATACCAGTTGAGGTGTGATTTGGTCCAGTTGAAAGGTTCCTCGTTTTTGGCTATATAGTGCGCCAATTGACCACTGATCTGGAGATTGCCGCTGAGAAGTCGAGCCGTGCCGTTTATGCCGTAGCGGCCCTCTATAAACTTTCCCATAGGTTGCTGCATCGTGCGTAAAATACCGTCCGCCGATGCCTCATATACATAAGCGAAGCGGTTGCATGCGATAAATCCGGTCCCGAAAGCCGAAAAGCTGAATTTATTGTTAGGCAGCCATTGATAGCTTACGCCGAAATCATAGCACTTGTAAGGCTTGAGATTCGGATTACCTGTATAACTCATCAACGGGTTTGACTGTATCACTGCCGAACTACGGACTGAAAGCGCCGGGATTTGGCTGCTGTAATGAAACTCAGCATTAATAGAACTCTTGTTATTAAACGAATATTGGGCTGAAAAGTCCGTCCAGGGATAAGTACATTCCTCTGTAATATCGCCTATCTTAGTGCGGTCGTAACTAAAGCCCACACCCGCTGTCCCGTAGAATTTATCGTTAGTAAAGCTGTATGTGACACCGGGACCGAGACGTAGAACCGTAAGCCGGTCATTGGAAGTTGAAGTACCGGAATAGCGCGTTTTGCTGTAGTAGTAAAAACCTTGTGTAGAAATAGTGATGTCGCCCCACTTTCCGAAATCGTGTTGAAAACGCAGGTTTCCGCTTGCCTTATGAGTATTGTCCAGGGCATTGTTGACATATCCGGAAGATTGCCCCTCCGTGTATCTGCTGTTTTGTTTGGAGTGAGAGTAAGAATAGTAAGGAGCGAAATTTATGGTATTGCCATGTGGCAGTATAAAATTCCAATAGCCGTTGTATGTTACGTAATTTTGGCGATGATTTGCTTCGTTGACAAAATCGGACTGAGGAAAATCAGCCGGCAAAAAATAGACCGAGCCCGATGTGTTCTCTTTCGGATAATTGTCGAAAGTAGCGCCGATGGTGTTGCTGATTGATGTTTTATCCGTGCGGTATAACGCTTTGAATGTAGGCCAGAAATATCGTCTCCTTGATTCAGCATCGCTGGTAATGGAGTATCGCTCGAATTGTTTCAGCGAACCGTCCGCCTGCGGCAACCGATAAGTTTCAACAGTATTGTTATAATCATGGCTGCCGTTGCGATAATATCCTCCGACGCCGAGGTCGTAGGTCATTCTCTTGTACTGAATCTTGGAATACAGATTAAGCTGACCGGAGTTAGCTATGAAGAACTCATTGGCGTAAGCCTTTAGATAACCGCCATATTCATACTTCTGCATTATGAAATTTATGACGTGAGCATTACCTTGAAAACGAGGGTCTTTCGGATAGTCGTAGTATTCCACCCTGTTGACATCCGCCATCCGCATGCCTGCGAGGTCCTGTTCCGACGCAGGCAGATAGTCAATGAAAATATCGACATTCTTGCCTGATGTCGTTTTGACAGAGTTGCCCATGCCGAGCGAGAGCTGCGGAATAGCCATGCGATTCAGCAGGTCGGTTGCCGTCTGCGAGGAATTCCTTTGTTTAGAAGTTGGGATATAGGTTGAAACGGTAGCCGAGGTAGATTGCAGTTGCGCCTCAACAACGACCTCGTTAAGTTCCTGTGTCCTGATAGAATCCGATTCGGCAGACTGCGCGAAAGCGCCGGCCGTACAAAGCATGGAGAACCACGCCATTTTCACTCTATTATTCATTCAATTATCAGATTGATTCGGGCGCAAAAATAGATATTAACCCGAACTTCCGTCTCAACATATGTTGAAAACGTCCACTTAGGCAATCATTTTTTTCGTAATCGGCTCAGGTGCGTCGGAGTGATATTCAGCAGCGAGGCAATATCGGTAAGCGAAAACAGCTGGAACAGATTCGGGTCTCGGCTAAGCAATTCGTCATAGCGTTGCTGGGCGGATTTGGAATAAAGATCCATGTGACGGTCATAGAGAGTATAGAATATCTCCCTGGTAGTATCCTCTACCGTTTTTTTGAAATTCTCGTCAACATTCATTTGCTCGGCCACCCATACCGAAGGCACACAATATATATCGCACGGTACGGTGGTGATTATCGAGCACTTCGACTTCTGCTGATAAAGCGAGCCCGGAAAATCGCATACAAATTGTCCGGCAAATTCAAGGCCTATGACGTGCGGAGTCCCGTCCGACGAATAGCATACATATTTCAGAGCGCCGGATTCCACATAGCCTATATAGCGTCCCACAGTCCCCGCGGTAATGAAATCCTTACCCCTGTCATAATGCCGGAGTTCACCTCGACTTTTGCATACATCCCGCCAAAAGCCCGTATCAATACGGTCGATATACGAATTAAACTGCGAAGCCATCCTTAGACCATGTTTCAAAATGGTAAATCAAGACCATATCCAAGTTGAGGCTCATTCAGCATATATACATATGATAAATCTTGAAGTTTGTTTCTATATGATTGAAATATTTTATCATTGTCGAGTTCCTCCCGACGGGCTTTTCCGAGGCGAACAAATTCTGCTTCCTTTTCAATACCCAAGTATCTTCTACCACAAAGAGAAGCTGAAATCCCGGTGGTTGATGAACCGGCAAAAGGATCAAGAATCCAGTCATGTTCGTCTGTACTGGCGAGAATTAAGCGGCAGAGAAGAGCCAATGGTTTTTGTGTAGGATGTTTGCCACAAGATTTCTCCCAACGTCCAATTGCAGGAAGTCGCCATACATCTGTCATTTGCTTACCTCCGTTGATCGCCTTCATAAGCTCATAATTATACTTATGAGGCACCTTGGGATTCTTACGTGCCCAAATGACAAACTCCGTAGAGTAGGTAAAGAATCGGCAAGATATGTTCGGCGGAGGATTTGTCTTTGCCCATGTAATTACGTTAAGAATCTTATAGCCAAGCTCTGTCAAAGCGTTAGCTATAGAAAATATATTATGGTGAGTTCCGGAAATCCATATGGTTCCGTTATCTTTAAGCTTTTCTCGACATAAAGACAACCATTTGCGGTTAAACTCCATGATGGATTCCGGAGAACCGCCTTTATCCCACTCACCTTTATCTACACAGACGACTTTCCCCGCATAATAGCTTATACCACCATTAGATAGGAAATAAGGCGGGTCTGCGAATATCATATCAAACTTAAAATCGAACTGCGGAAGCACATTAAAACAGTCACCATGGACAATGGTGAAGTCTCGATTGTCTGATTTATAGAATGATTTTATCACTATTTAATAGCAGATAAATCCAAATTTGGAATTATTTGTGTATTTGTATAGTTTTTCTTATAGTAGAAAGCTCTTCTTCGTGCACGTGTTATGCCACCCTTCCCATCAGGTGCATCCGTTTTATCTTGACTGTTTTTACCTTTAGTCTTTGGTTCAAGATAGGTTCCCATACTACATGAAAGTCTGTCAGCATCGCCTCGCTTTATGTACGATTGAATTTCTTCCCAATCTGTTTTGAAAACTCCATTTGTTACGTCGGAAGGATAATCAAGGAAATAATCAACAATTACGTAATCATCTTGTGGCTTAGATTTGCCATTCTCCTTTGCAAGATAAACTACCCAAAATGTTAAATTAATCTTACTTCTAATTTTTGCAGTCTCCCACGTCTCCTTAGCAACTTCACAATAATTAATCATCTGAATGGCTGTCGGCTCTTTCGCTTTAATAGAGCCATCCTTATTCTTTTGTAATGGCAGTATCTTAATTTCACAGCCAATTTGAACTAAATCGGCTTCTGGCCTACTGTTGTTTTCTATTCCAAGTAAGTTTTCGACAATTAGGCCGGAAGCACCCTTCTTCATCTTGCACTTATCACCAATAAAGAGAGATTCTTTAATCTCTCCTATAGTCCTTCCTTTTGCATTGGTGACAATATTGAATAGAGGTGTAAGAGCCTCTATAACTTTGCTACTAATCATTTTTTACAATGGATATAAATTCGTGAATGTTTGTGAGATTGTAAACACTGGGAATATGGGCGAAAGCTTCCTCAAGCTTGTTTCGGGCTGACTCCCAACCTATGCCATCTGTAATCCAGACAAATTCAAAACCGGGAACTGCGTTTATTTTCGGGGCAAGCTCAGAGTATGAACGTGCGACCTCGTTAAGTTTTGAACCACCTCCTGTGTAAAAATTGGCCTCAATAAGATAAGTCTTCTCCGAAGTCCTGATAACGAAATCGAAACGTTTATTATCTGCACCTAAAGCCTTAACAATTTCTGGAAACTCAGTATAATAAACCTCTTGCTCAAACGGAATACCATTCAGTGTGAGGATATTTGCTACAAGACCTTCCATTATGTGACCTCCCCGATTTTTGCGGGCATTGGAGTCAAGTCCGACCTCAACACCAAAGACATAATCCACAAGATTTTTGATTTGCTTCTTTTGAAAAACCTCGGTAAGACCCGTTTCATTGAGGAATACAGTCACTTGTTCTGGAGATGAGAAGTAATCGCTGACGAGATGGATGTTGCCATAAGCATCAATAGCTTTCTTCTTGTCCTTTGCTCTGACGGCAATAAGTACATCCAGTACGGAGAATACTTTAGGATTCTCATCCCATAGACGTTTAACGGCTGCAGCCATATCTTCCTGTCCAATCAGATAATTGAGTTGGTTGAGTTTTATTGAAATGGCTTCCACATTAGCTGCCACCTTAGGGAAATCCACATAATCTTTGAGAGAAAAGTGGGTTTCCTTCAACGGTTTCATGAAATCTGAAAATCTTTCGGACATAGCTCTATACGTTAAAGAGATTCAAAGGTTCTCCTTGATAATTTTCGTAATTTCTTATCAATAATTCGGTTAAAGTTCCACGTTTAGTTGCATTCGCATTTATGCACCTTTTTGCAAATACTCGTTCTATAAAGAAGTCAGCATAAAGCCGGTCAAAAAAGTCATCTTCGGAATTACGGCCTTTACAATCTGAATTACTGAGCATTGCATAGCACCCTCCGGCAGTAAGCCCTGAATAGAACTCTTTTAATCTAATCTGCTCATTATCATCAAACGACTCTTTTACATAAGAATTGAAACTTGACGTTGCATCAAGAGGACGATAAGGAGGATCAAAATAAAAGAATGTATAACCGTGTATATGCTTCGCTGTATGCGAGAAATCTCCGTTTAATAATTCAACCTTTTGTAAAAGTTCACTGTCCGCAAGAATTAAATCTTCATCACAGATCAAAGGATTTGAGTAACGTCCGAAAGGCACGTTAAATCCACCTCTTGAATTTTCCCGATATAGACCATTAAAGCAGGTACGATTCAGGAATATCATATATGCTGCCTCTTCACTATCAGTGCAGTCTTGACTATTAAAATGCTCTCGAATATTCTGATAAAACTCTTTCTGTCTGTCATAATTTCCAACTGCCCGAAATTGGTTTTGGAGTTCATTTAAGATATCTATCAATGAATACGGTTCATCTCTGATAACACGGTAAGTCTTTATGAGGTGAGAGTTGATGTCATTAATTATTGCTCGTTTAATGTTGGTATATTTTTGCAGCATATAAAACAGCATAGCCCCTCCTCCTACAAACGGCTCAATATAGGTTACATCATCCTCACTACGGAATGTCTCCGGCAAGAATGAGTCAATGGTAGGAAGCAATTGGGTCTTGCCGCCTGCCCATTTCAGGAAAGGTTTTGCCTTAATCTTTGCCATAGTTTGCACTTCCATTACAAGCTAACTCAGTCATTGTAAGAACCCGTATCAGCATACAAAGATAGCTATTGCATCTTGGGATACAAAATTAATAATAAATTTCGGAACTACAATCAGCTCTGAATTTCGCATATGTATATACAAATTTAGCAAGAAACTCTCTGCATATCAGCCCATACCAGTTTGGACACCGGTGGTGTCCAAATCAACAGACACTCATTCCCTTTCAATTTAGCTCACAGCCCGAACCGCCCCGCCGTGTGCAGCATGCTCAGGAAATAGACCATGCCCTCGAAGTAGCGGTATTTGCCCGACGGAGGCACGGTGTCCCACAGCCGCTGAACATACTCGCGGGCCAGGGCACGGTCGGCCTCCGAGTCGGAGTCAGCTAAGGCGGACGCACCCACGGCATTGGCGCCAGCCATGCCGCAGGAATAGCCGTCATTGCCGATGGGCGTGCCGTCCAGCGCGAATCGCGCATGCCTGAATCCCTCGTCCTTGAAGAAGCGCAGCAACTTGCGCAGCACCTCGCGCTGTGCGTCGCGGTCCTTGCCGCAGAGGTAATAGTCCATACCGGCATTCATGGCGCAGCGGATGGCGTCGTACATATACACCGACGTGTCGTAGCCCGCACGCGGCCAGCGGTAGGCGCTGCCGTCGTAGTTGCTGTAGTCGGGCCACAGACCGGTGCGCGAATGCGCCGAGGCCGTCAGGTGCTTCCTCGCAGCCGTTGCCGCACGGCTCCAGAACTCGCGGTCGGCGGCCGCACACTGCGACCATTTGTCGAGAAACGCCGGCAACATGTACGATGGGTCGGTGAAGTACCGCCCTATGCTGTCTGGCACGAAAGTTATTAAGGCGTTGTCACGGTTGAAAAGATTGTACACGCCGCCCTCGCCGGTCTTGTTCATGATTTTTCCGAGTATGGCGTCGGCCTCCTGCGCATAGCGGGGCTCCTGCCAGCGCTCGGCGGCCACGTACAGTGCTGTCACGTAGTACAGCTCGCCGTCCGAGGCGTTGCTGCCGCCGAACTTGGTGCCGTCGGGACGCACCTGCCAGCAGAAATATCCCTCCCAGGGCGTCCCGGCTTCATAGGCCATATATTTTTTCGACCAGCCCCACAGCTTGTCGAATACATCGCGGTGGTTCAGCTGCGCGGCTATCATCATGCCGTACGACATACCCTCCGTGCGCACGTCGTTGTTGCCGGTGTCCATCACGAAAGCCAGCTCGCCGTCGGGCGCCTCGTAATAGACGGAGGTCTCTCCGGGAGCATCGTAGCGGCTGATGTCGGCCGGCGTGAAAAAGTATGCCCAGAGACTGTCGAGCCGGGCGTCGGTTTCGGCCTCGGTCTTGCCGAGCAGGGTCGAGAACAGATTGGTGGCCGAAGCCGCCGCGGCAGTAAGCGACAGGACGGCACAGAGGGCTATGCGCTTCATTTTCGGGTCTGGCCGGAGCCGGTTATGATGTATTTGTACGTGGTTATTTCAGGGAGAGCCATCGGGCCGCGGGCATGCAGCTTCTGGGTAGAGATGCCTATTTCGGCGCCGAAGCCGAACTGGCCGCCGTCCGTGAAGGCCGTGGAGGCGTTGGCATAGACGCATGCCGCATCCACGTCTCGGTGGAATCGCGCTATGGCCTCGCGGTTCTCGGCCACGATGCACTCGCTGTGGTGCGACCCGTAGCGGGCTATGAAGTCAAGAGCCTCGTCGATGCCGCCCACGGTTGCCACGCTCATCTTGTAGTCCAGCCATTCGCGCCCGAAGTCGTCGGCCGATGCGTGATGGAGCAGCGGATAGGCGCCGTCCAGGGCTGCGTAGGCCTCCTCGTCGGCATATATGTGTACGTTCTGTTCGGCCAGCGCGTAGCACAGCGCGGGCAGCGCGTCGAGACGCGAACGGTCCACTATGAGGCAGTCCAGGGCGTTGCACACACTCACGCGGCGCGTCTTGGCGTTCAGCACTATGTCGCATGCCGTGGCGATGTCGCCGGAGTGGTGGAAATACGTGTGACACACGCCGGCGCCGGTTTCTATGACGGGCACGCGGGCGTTGTCGCGCACGAAGTCTATCAGCGCCCGGCTTCCGCGCGGTATTATCAGATCCACATCCCCGCGCGCGCCGAGCAGCTCCGACGTGGCCTCACGGCCGTCGGGCAGCAGCGTGGCGCATGCCTCGGGGAGGCCGGCTTCGGCAAGCGTTTCGCGTATGATGGACTCGGCCACGCGGTTGGTCTCGGCGGCTTCATGTCCGCCCTTGAGCAGCACGGCGCTACCGGCCTTGAAGCACAGCGCGAACACATCGAAAGTGACGTTGGGACGCGCCTCGTAGATGACGCCTATGACGCCGAAGGGCACCGCCACCTTGGTGATGCGCAGGCCGTTGGGACGCACGCGTTCGTCGAGCACACGCCCTACGGGCGACGGCAGCGCCGCCACGTCCAGCACACCGCGCGCTATGTCGGCAATGCGCTCGGGCGTCAGCCGCAGGCGGTCGCACTTCGGATTGGCGGGGTCCATGCGCTTCATGTCGGCCTCGTTTGCCTCCAGCAGGCGCCCTGTGCCGGCCTCGATGTTGCGGGCCAGCGCCCGCAGTGTCTCGTTTATCTTGTCTTCGCCCGTGGCCTGAAGCACTGCGGCGGCCGCCCGGGCATTCTTGAATATGGTTTTCATTATTAGAGGATTAGGATAAATATATGCCGTCTACCTGTCGCGGAACACGTCGTTCTCGTCCACATAGAGGTAGTCGGCATGGATTACGGGATTGAGTCCGGGGCGGCCTATGGCCTCAGCCACTTCAGCGGCACTGTAGGCGGAGCGTCCCCATGCCACGGTGGAGCCGTCCGGGGCGGCCACGCACACGATGTCGTCCCGTTCAAAATCGCCGTCGGCGGCCGTGACGCCCACAGCCAGCAGCGAAGCGCCACCGGCACGGAGCGCCCGCGCGGCGCCATCGTCCACATGCAGCGTGCCCTTGGCGAAGGTGTCGCTGTGGGCTATCCACTTGCGCAGACTGCTCGGACGGCGTTCGGCCGGCACGAACAGCGTGTGCGGCGTGGCGGCGCTGTCGCCGAGCAGCAGGTCGGTGAGTATGGCGTCGCGCTTGCCGTTGGCTATCGCCACAGCTATTCCCTCGGCCGCCACCTTGCGGGCGATGCGGTATTTGGTAGTCATGCCGCCGCGGCCCATCGACGAGCGCGTCGACAGGATGCACGAGCTGATTTCGCTGTCGGCGTCCACGCGTCGTATGAGTGTCGACGACGGGTCGCCGGGGTCGCCGGTGTAGATGCCGTCTATGTTGCTGAGAATCACCAGTGCGTCGGAGTCGGTCATGGTGGCTACCAGGCCGGAGAGCTCGTCGTTGTCGGTGAACATCAGCTCCGTGACGCTGACGGTGTCATTCTCGTTGACAATCGGCACCACCCCCGCGCGCAGCATCACCTCGATGCAGTGCTGCTGGTTCAGGTAGTGGCGGCGTGTCGAGAGGTTCTCTTTCGTGGTGAGCACCTGCCCGCACACCATGCCGTGGTCGCGGAAGAGCTCGAAATAGCGGTTTATCAGTTTGGCCTGCCCCACGGCGCTGTAGAGCTGGCGTGCCGACACCTCGTCGGCCGGAGTGCAGCCGCGCAGCTCGCTGCGGCCCGAAGCCACGGCGCCGGAGGAAATAACCACCACCTCGATGCCGGCGCGGCGCAGCGCCACCACCTGGTCCACCAGCGCGCTCATGCGCGTGAAGTCGAGAGTGCCGTCGCGGCGCGTCAGCACGTTGCTGCCTATCTTTACTGTTATGCGTCTGTAATGTGCCATCAGTCGAGTGTAAGTTTAAACTCCTTGACAAACTTCAGAAATTCCGGCGAGTCGTCCACCATGTGGCTGAGCAGCTCGCTGCGGTTCCATATCTCCGGCGTGGGCTCGCCCTCGTCGACGTGTATCTCCACCGTGAAGCTGTCGTTACGCAGCCTGTCGCGCATGTAGCGCAGAATGTCCGGCATGGCGCCGGCCACGAGGTCGCGCTGCGTGTCGCTGCCCACGCTCATGAGCCATCGGTGCCCCTCTATGAGCGTCGGGCACGACGCCTCCATCGTGCTGCAAATGACGTGAGCCTGCGGATGGTCGGTTATGTAGGCCCGCCAGAAGTGCTCCACGGCGTCGGCGGTGTACTCCTCGCTGCGCAGCCTGGGCGCCTCCGCTGCCTGTGCCGCGGCCGCCGGACGCGCGTGCAGCGACGGCCCGCTGTTCACGATGCGCGGCTTGCGCAAGGGCGTTTGCGGCGACGGCGTAGGAGCTGCCGGTGCCGGTGCTGGCGTTGCGGGCGCCGCGGCAGGCTGCGGGGCTACGTTCGGCGTCGCCGTGGACGTAGGCGCGGCCGCCTGCTGCTCGGCCGAGGCAGGCTTAAGAGCTTTCAGCCGCCCCTCGCCGCCCTTGTCGGGGCTCTTGTCAGGCGAGGGGCGTAATTGTTGGCACAGCTTTATGAGCGTAAGTTCCACCAGCAGCTGGCGGTTGCCGGCCAGACGGTAGTTCAGGTCGGCGCTGTTCAGCAGATCGAGAGCCGTGTATATGAACTGCGGATTCACCTTTGCAGCCACGGCAGCCATCTCGTCGCGCACCTGGTCGTCAGCCTCAAGCAGCGAGCGCGTCGCCGGATTGGCGGCCACCATTATGTCGCGCAGATACTGCGCCAGCCCGTTCACGAAGAACTGCGAGTCGAAGCCCTTGTCGCGCACCTCCTTGTATATCAACAGCGCGCGCGGCACGTCGCCGGCCGCGAAAGCGTCCACCAGCTGCGAGTAGTAGGCATGGTCCAGCACGTTAAGGTTCTCGATGGTGCTGCGGTACGTGATGTTTCCGCGCGACGACGCCGCCACCTGGTCGAATATCGAGAGCGCGTCGCGCATGGCTCCGTCGGCCTTGCGGGCTATCACGCCCAGCGCGGCAGGCTCCGCCGTGATGCCCTCGTTGTGCGCCACACGCGTCAGGTGGGCCACCATGTCCGTCACCGTGATGCGGTTGAAGTCGAAAATCTGGCAGCGCGACAGAATCGTGGGTATGATCTTGTGCTTCTCCGTCGTCGCCAGGATGAAGATGGCATGGGCCGGCGGCTCCTCCAGCGTCTTCAGGAACGCATTGAAAGCCTGCGTCGACAGCATGTGCACCTCGTCGACGATGAACACGCGGTAGCGACCCTCCGTCGGAGGCACCATCACCTGCTCTATCAGCGCGCGCATATCGTCCACGCCGTTGTTGCTGGCCGCGTCAAGCTCTATGATGTTGAACGAACGGTTCTGGTTGAACTCACGGCACGACGCGCACTCGTTACAGGCCTCGCCCTCCGGCGTACGCTGCGTGCAGTTGATAGTCTTTGCAAAAATACGGGCGCAGGAAGTCTTACCCACGCCGCGCGAGCCGCAGAACAGATAGGCATGCGCCAGACGGTCCGTAGCGATCGCATTCTTCAGCGTCGCCGTCAGCGCATCCTGCCCCACCACGCTTGCGAACGTCGACGGGCGGTACTTCCGTGCCGAAACAACATAGTTTTCCATAGAATGCAAAGTTAACTAAAATTGAAGCACAACGCAAGAATTTTTCGCCGAATAAGAACAAAGGCCATAAAAAGGAGAACCCCGGAGCTTCCGTGAGGAAGTCCGGGGTTCGGACAGGGGGCGGTTACCTACTCTCCCACTTT
>PPYF01544635.1_pt1 | contig 47431 bp, 49 predicted proteins | sample 1559871 | NCBI WGS metagenome assembly PPYF01 (sample SAMN08240021, study PRJNA423297) | Human gut metagenome, whole genome shotgun sequencing project.
CTTTTTCTGTCGCTTATGCTGCCCCGCAAGGGGCAACCTTTCCCGCCAGAACGCCGCAACTGTGGCCACACTTTTCAGGGTGTGCTACAATTCCGGCTGCCATCTGCTCCACAAAGGTATAACACACTAGACTTTCCTACGGAAAATCGTGTGCCACGAAACCGCCGGTTTCTTTGGATTCTTCCGGTCAAAGGGGAACACTATCCCCTCTGAACACCCCAGACAAAGGAGAACGCTGTTCCCTTTTGGAATCCCCTTGCCAATAGGGATGCTACCGCCCTATTGAATGATTTAGATAAAAAACAAAATAAAGCATAGTTCGCCAGCACACCGCTATTCTGTCATTACCTTACACAGACATCTTGTAACTTTTTCGTTAAGCCTATTGACTCTGATACTTCGGAAGAGATATAATATAGTTGCTACTTAGCGAGCCTAAATAGCAAAGCTAAAGAGAGGCGACGATATGAATAACAAATATGTCCAGCAATTCAAAAAAGGCTCTCTGGAAATGATACTTTTATGCCTAATCGGACGCAAGGAGACTTATGGATATGAAATTATAACTGAATTGAACAATAGTGCGTCTGTTTTGGGATATGCGAAAGAGGGAACCATTTACCCCATTTTGTATCGTTTGCAGGAAGCAGAACTAATCAAATGCCGATTGGCTCCGGCTGCGGCAAATGGCGGCTCAAAAAAGTATTATTCTTTAACGGATAAAGGCAGGAATGTACTTGATGAACTAATCTTATTTTGGTCAAGCTATGAAAACTGCGTAAACGGCTTTATAGAAAGTTATCAACAAGCGAGGGTATCCAAATGAAAGAACAATATATCAAACAGGTTGAAAAGGAACTATCTTTACCACGCAAAATGAAAAAAGAGGTTGTACGTGACTTGAATGAAGTTTTTGCGTCTGCTATGGAGCATGGAGAAACAGAGCAGCAGATTATCCAGCGTTTGGGGACGCCAAAAGAATTTGCAGACAGCACCGCAGAACAGTTTGGCATTGATAACACCAAATCGAAAAAAAGGAACGGTATCATTTCTACTCTTGCTGCGCTTGTTATCGCGGCTGCTGCCTTTTCGGTATATGCTGTTACACAATCAGGAAAAGTACCAGAAGGAGCAATCGGACAAGCCGACGCGACAACAAATATACAGATTGAGGGCGCGTTTGCCTTTGATATTTCGCAAATCCTTTTGGCTATTGGGTTTGCAGCAACAGCTATTGCTCTTTTGTTAATTATCCGAACCATACACAAAAACAGGAGGTAACCAATGAAGAAATATATTTCTGTATTCACAATCATGATTATGATTTTTTTGGCTGCGTGTTCTAATCAAAATACCTCATCTACACCGACAAGCAATGAGAACAATACGCAATCTAATAGTGTTACAAAATTGGACGAGGGTGTTTGGCCTGAGAATGAGTACACAGAGGGGCTTCCTGTTGCGCCTGGTACGGTTGCATGGGCTACACTTGATACAGAACATGAGAATTGTAATATCAACCTTACCGGTATTAGCGAAAACGACTATAACGAGTATATGGAGCTTTTGAACCAAGAAGGCTTTTCCGTAATTGAAAATGTGTCAGAGGAAATCGAGGGAGAAAACTATGTTTCTATCGGGACACTTTTATCAAACGACGAAAAGTGGTTAAGTATCAGCTACATACCCAATAGTCTAACTATCTACATTTCCTTTGACAATAACTGAAAGAGATCACGGAATAGCAAAGCCAGCCGAGCCAGTCAACGGTCAAGATGAACGGCGCAAGCGCCGCCGTTGACAGCCCCGCCCGCCTTTGCAGATAGGCAATCAAGGGGCGACAGCAAGGAGTGCTGCCGCCCACAGTATTATCAGAGAGGGAGAATTCTATGAGAAATCGGATTGTAAAAGTGACAGAAGTTGTAGTCAGAAGCGCTTTTTACATCATCTCAAACTATGTATTTGTTAGCATGGGACTATCATTTCATACTCAATGGATTTCAATTCTATTTTTGCTTTCAATGGTATGGTCTACTATTGATTACGGAAAGTCCATAAATGAAATAATCGAAAAAAAGGTAATTGCTGAAATACTATGTATATGTTGCATTGCACTGAGTATAGCGATGGCATATTTTGTGGGATATATTCAAGGAGCATTCGTTTCCCTCTGAAAATACAGGGCCACAACTTTCCGCTTAATATATCAGTATGGAACAAGTTATCAAAAAGTCATGAATGCTCGTAGCTCACCGGCCCGGCCAGCAAAAGCAGTAAATCTGAAATTGATTTACTGCTTTTTTGCTCAATAGACTCTTAAATCATCTGAAAATATTTCAACGCATCCCTGATCGCCGCTTCCTTCTCCGGCGGACATTTTGGCACTTTGGCATCTTCCTTCTTTGACAGGTTATAATTTTGCCCCACATCCAGCCCGCACTTGCGCTTTATCTGTGAGATGTACAGGGAAGATACCTTCAAACCGGTATGCTCCAACACATACGCCTTGATCTGCTCATAAGTCGCGCCCTTCTGGAAGCCGGACATATCCATATCTTCCAGCGAGAACTCCACCCGCACCTTCTTTGAGTCGATTTCTCCCTTGGAAAGCAAAACAACCGTCTCCACAGGAGACGTAGACGATTCGTTCGGGACCAATCTGGACTACGGAGCTCATGAATTCTTCGGTGCTGCCGCTTCTGGGAGGATCCATCAGGACGACATCTACTTTTGCGCCCTGTCCAGCCATCTCCACGAGGAATTTCCCGGCATCGTTCTGGTAGAACTGGATGTTTCGGATCTGGTTCGCCTTGGCATTGTTGCGAGCATCCCGTACAGCATCGGCATTTAACTCCACACCAATGACCTTGCCGGCCTTGTCGCTGGCGATCATGCCGATCGTTCCGGTTCCGCAGTAGGCATCCACCACAGTCTCTTTGCCGGTGAGTCCGGCATACTCCAAAGCTTTCCCATAGAGTATCTCGGTCTGTACCGGATTCACCTGATAGAAGGATTGGGGAGAAATGCGGAACCTCTTTCCGCACAGTTCATCCTCAATGTATCCCTTGCCGTAGATCACACGCTCCTTGTCGCCCAGTACCATGCTGGTATTTCGATTGTTGACATTGATGACCACAGTGGTGATCTCCGGGTGCAGCTTCAGCAGTGCCTTCACAAAATTATTCTTGGAGGGCAGGATTGGGGAAGCCAGTACCAGCACCACCATGATCTGGCCCGTGACATGTCCGGTGCGGATCAGGACATGGCGCAGCAGTCCGTATCCGGTATCCTCATCGTAGGGACGGATATGGAATGATTTCAACAGTCCACGGATAGATACGATGATCTCATCCGCCTTGGCATTCTCGATCAGGCAGCTGTCCACGGGAACGATCCGGTGGCTCTTCTGTTCATAAATGCCGGAGATGGCATCGTGATACCGGTTCTCGCCGAATACCGCATGTACCTTGTTTCGATAATGCTCCGGGTGCTCCATGGGGATGACACCCTCGACCTTGCAAAAAGGAGCCAGAAGCTCCTTTAATTGCTTTTCCTTATTCTTCAACTGTTCCACATAGGGCTTGTTGATCCAGCTGCACCCGCCGCATTTATCAGCCACCGGGCAGAGACCACTCTTCTTTTTAACAGCCGTCTTTTCCCGGCCCTGTCCTACGGGCACCCGGTTTTCCTTGCCTGCCGTCACTTTAGTTTTTCCCACCGCATTGGCTTTTCCCGTTGCTTTGGTCTTTCCCGTCCCTTTCACAGGCCCGGATGTTCTTCTGTCATTTCTGTTATCGTTCTTCATCATCACGCCTGGCTTAATCGTCCAGTCTCCTCATCTCAGTGTAGGCTAATAATAGCGGTCCCACACCCTTGGCATCGTCTTCCACGATGGGCTCTGACATATAGTATTCGAAGCTGCCGTCACGGCGGCGGTTATCCTCCGGTCCCAGTCCTGCTACGAGGCAGATACCGCCGAGACTTAAATGTCCGTCCTTCTCCTTCAGATAGCGGTCACAGATACCCTGGAATGCCTTTAAGCCATAGGCTCTGTAAGACTCCGGTAAAAATCCGAGTCTCACGCCCTTCAGCAGGGAGTAAGCCATGATCGCACTTCCACTGGTCTCTAAGTAGTTCGGCTCCCTGCCGCCCAGTGCAGGAAGCTGGTACCACATACCGCTCTCATCCTGGAATTTTAACATGGAATCGATCAGATCCACGAATACCTTCTTCAGATTGTCATACTCTGCCTTATACTCTTCTCCTGGCTCACATTTGCTCAGGGTATCCAAAAGTGCCATGGAATACCAGCCCAGTGCTCTCAGCCAGAAATTCTGGGAAAGTCCGGTCTCCTTGTCACACCAGAAGGCTTTCTTCGAAGCGTCATAACCGTGATAATATAATCCGGTTTCAGGGTCTCTCATATATTTTACGACATTGGCAAACTGATGGAAAATGTCATCGTAGTGCTTCTTGTCATCGAATTTGGTCTCATATTCCATGTAAAAGGGCTGTCCCATATACATGCCGTCCAGCCATACCTGATTGGGATAGATCTTCTTGTGCCAGAAGTTGCCCTCCTCGGTACGGGGCTGCGTCTCCACCTGACTGTAGATCAGGTCGATCGCCTTGCGATATTTTTCCTTGCCGTTTAAGGCATACAATGCGAACAGGGTCTTGCCTGCATTGACATTGTCAATATTATATTCTTCCACGGAATACTTCGTAATCGTACCGTCTTCCTGTACTCTGTGGTCAATAAATGCATCTGCGAATTCGTAATACTTCTTCTCTCCGGTAGCGTTGTAGATCTCTAAAAGTGCCAGGATCATGCAGCCATCAATATAATTCCAGCCGGCAGCTTTCCCTTCTTTTGCCTTCTCAATGTTCCATGCGGGAACATCCAAAGTGCTCTTCTCGATCAGTTCATCAATGTATTTCTCAAAAATAGGCAGTTGCATGTATTATTTTCCTCCATTTTCTGTATTCAGAGCATCATTCGCAAAATTGCCCCTGCGGTGCTTTCTTTTTGCTCGAATTTACGTTGCTCCGAATAGTTATCATTGTACACATTTCTCATTTTATAGTCAATAATTATAAAATACTATGCTCTTACCCAAACATCACTTTCTCGCTCTGGAATGCCCTCGTCAGTCCGAATACCAGCACTCCCGCCACACACAGATTCACGATCACGGTCAAAAAAATTTCCACCGGCTGATAGCTAAAAGAAAAAATACCGTTCATGCACTGTACGCTGTTATATACCGGAATCAGATACCGGTACAGCGGAATCTCTTTTCCCTGACTGAGCATAGGGCTCAGTCCGATAAAGGTCACCACGATGGTAAAAGGGGAGACTGTCGTAGCCGCTTCTTTCACGCTTTTTGCGAAAGCGGAGGCCAGTGCGATCATGGATACCAGCACCATTACCGTAGACAGAATGATCAGAAGCAGCATCGCAAAATCCATAGGCGTATACACCGAGGAATCCACCCCGGTCAGTTCCCCGCCCATCATTTTCGGCAGTGCCGCAAAGGTTCCGATAAAGCTGGAACAACCTGCCAGGAGTGCAATAATGCTTAAGGAAAATACTTTGCCAAGTGCCAGAGAGCTCCTCTTCATGGGAGTCACAAGCAAGGTCGCTATGGTACCACGCTCCTTCTCCCCGGCGATGGATTCCGGTGCCACGGACATACATCCACTGTATAAAAACATCATAAGCAGCAGGGGCATCATCATCGAAAACATCTGTCCCGTAGTATCTTTGCTGGTGGCACAATCGTAATACACGGAATCCCCGGCATTGATGTCTAACTTATTGGATATAGATGTCTCATATGCCTCCAAAATGTCCGACACTTCATTATAAAAATGAGTGGATTCCGTCTCCGCGGAATTGTAATAGATCTCCACGTTGGGCGCCGGTTTTCCACTCTGCACCTGATAGTTTTCCACAGCCTGATCAAAATCCACCGGGAATACTACCAGTCCGTCTGCCTGTTTGTCCTGTATCTCCTGTCGCATCTGTGTCAGCTGCTCTCTGTCAGCAGGCTGCCAGTCTACCTTAAGCTCCCGCAGTTCTTCTCTTAACGACTCCGGCATATCCACCACATAAGCTTTCGCCACGTAAGCTTCTTCCGGAAGTATGGACTTCATCATGGCGCTTCCCAAAAAACTGTACACCACATAGATCATGATTCCAGGGAGCAAAAGTGTCGTGATTACCAGCCTTCTGTCTCCGAAAAATCTTGCCAGTTCTTTTTTCATTACCGTAATCATATTATTTGTCATGGTTCTCGTCCTCCCCGTTCACCGCTTCATAGATTTCAAAAAAGCGATCCTCCAGGCTCTTATCACCGCAAAGCGTCCGCAGGTCCTCACAGGCTGCCATACGACCGTTAATAATAATTCCCACCCGGTCGCAGATCTTCTCCACCAGACTGAAAATGTGCGTTGATATGATAATGGTCTTCCCCTGCTCCTTCAGGTCCAAAAGAAAATCCGTCACCACCTTCGCCGTCAGAATATCCAACCCGTTGGTGGGTTCATCAAAAATTATGATCTCCGGATCCTGCACCAGTGAGATCACCAGGGATACCTTCTGCTTCATTCCTGTGGACAGATCCCTGACGCGCACCTGTGCAAACTCCTGAATGCCGAACCGTGCAAACAGCATGCGTTTTCTGGCGTCCCGTCTGTCTGTCGGAATACCGTACAATTCAGAGAAAAAGTCATACAGATAATCCGGGGTAAAAAAATCCTCCAGCTTCAATTCACTGGTCAGAAAGCCGATCTTACGCCGTACCTCCTCCGGCTGTGTCACAATGCTGCTGCCGGATAACACCGCATCCCCGCTGTCCGGTCGGATCAACGTTGCCAACATCCGAAGCGTTGTGGTCTTACCGGCACCGTTGGGTCCCAAAAGACCAAACACTTCCCCTCTGTTTACGCAAAAGCTCACTTGATTCACGGCAGTCTTCGTCTTCGCCGTGCTATGCTCCAGTTTCTGCTGTTTTGCCGACAGATGAAATGTCTTGCTGATCTCCTGTACCCGGATCAATTCTTCGCTGTCCCCTATCTTCCATTTTTTCTCTTCCATATACGCCATATCCTCCATGTCACTGTCTTCCCCGTCTTCCACTTTACTATCCACAGAGCATCCTGCTGTTCGTCAGATTGCAGGAATTCCCGCAATTCCCATTGCCACACATACCAGCCATAAGAGCAGAAGATGCGCAGGATAGAAAAAGTAAAAGAAATATTTATTCTGCCGCCCTCTCGTTCCGTTGTAGAACCAGATCAGAATAAAGGAAAGTGCTGCAAACATCTCCAGGCTGTCCATCAATAAAAAAATGATGACACCGGCCCACATCTGTGCTTTCTTCCGGTTACGGAACAGATAAAGTACAGTGATTGCCAAAATCCCCTTAAAATCATAATCCGTCTTAAGAACCAATGCCAGTACACATCCTGTCAGAATAATAACGGCATTCAGTCCCACGCGCAGAATCGTTTTTCCAACCGTTGTACCCGCAAAATGCTGTTCCACCAAATGAAGTCCCGCGATCACCAGCAGCCCCAATAACAATGTAAAAAATACATTCTGATATGCCGGATACCATGCCTTGCCGCTGAATGCCAGATCAAAGGGTACCTCCGAAATCAGTGCAAATAAAAACATCCTGCCCAGATACTTTTTCACATTGTGAGTCTTTTGGAATCCCTCTACCAGTAAAAAACAGTAAATCGGAAATGCAAGTCTGCCAATGATACGCATTGCCATGTAGATGCCGTACATTCCACCGTTCTGCCCCATCCAGGCAGTATAGGCCTCCTGATTCACCATAGCTTCATACAGCCCGTTTCGGATCAGCAGCCTTGTCATGATCACCGCCCCGATGTGATCGATCAACATAGTCACTACCGCGATATTTTTCAGCACTGCACTGCTGATTCCTCGTTTCCCCTGTATTTTCCCTGCCTGCATTACTTCTGTCTGCATCCTTATGCTCCATCCTTGTCTTGCTTGTATTATTTAATTAGTACAATAATGCATTTGTATTGCTTTGTCAAGCATCTCGCGATCAGACTTTGACAAAAATGTCCCCTGCTGACGCAGAGGACACACTTATTAACAATCTTTTTCATCCTACCTTATATCCGGTTCCCCATACCACTTTCAGGTATCTGGGCTCCTTGGGATTGCTCTCGATCTTCTCACGGATGTGGCGGATATGCACCGCAATCGTATTATCCGCTCCGATAGCCTGCATATGCCAAATAGACTCATAGATCTGGCTGATGGATAATACCTTTCCACGCTCCTGCACCAGCAGGCGTAAGATTTTATATTCAATGGGCGTCATCTTCACTTCACGACCGTCTACCGTTACCGTACGGTTCCGGTCATTGATCTCCAGCCCATCCACGCGATAAATACTATCAATACTTTCACACAGATTGACCAGCTGTGTATACCGGCGAAGCTGTGATTTCACTCTGGCTAACAGCTCCAACGGATTATACCCCACCGTCACATAATCATCTGCACCGGCATTCAGCGCCATGATCTTGGCAGTCTCCGCATCCTGTGCGGAAATGATAATAACGGGGATCGTAGTCATATTACGGATGTCATGGATCATCTCAATGCCTTCTCCCCAGCCTCTGCCATCCAGTTCTACATCCAGCAGCAGAAGCTGGATCTCCTGTGCCCGCAGTAATTCTTGTAACTGTGCTCTCCCCGTCACTGCCACCATTTTTAAGCCTTCTCCTGCGAGAAGGGAACTCATTGTCTCTACTACACCTGTATTATTATTGTATACTGCCACCCTTTTTTCCATGGTCCACACCTTACACCTTTCGTATGGGATAAAGCCCCTCTGCCTTATCCACGTTTATCGTATCCTGTCAATGCATATTTTCTGCAACATAATTATTAAAATTCTATAAACATTTCGTTTTGCTCTTATCCATTCATAAAAGCGTCTGCTTCGCAGCCGACGCCGCTACCGCGGCTCATCTTTTATTTCATGAATAAGACGCTTCGCTCATGGAATCGTAAATACACTGCTTTGCGTGCAAGCACTCACGCAGCTTATTTACGATTTCATGGCAAAACGAAACCCTACAACTACATAGACGCAATTGTAGGGCAAAAAGTTGCAGTATTTTTATTTTTCAGGTGTAAAAAACTTCTTCCAGTACCAGTCCTTTGGCCGGTACTAACGCTCCCGCCTTCGCTCTGTCTCCGGACTTCAGTATATCTGTCACACTCTCCGGCGTCCGGATTCCCTTTCCGACCTCGAGGAGAGTTCCCATGAGAATACGGATCATGTGATGCAAAAATCCATTTCCGGTAAATACAAACTCCACACGGTTCTCTATCCGTTCGATCCGGATCTCGTCGATCCGGCGGACGGTGGATTTCTTACTTTTCTTCGCAGAGGTAAATGCCTTGAAATCGTGCTCTCCAAGCAATAGCTCCGCAGCCTTTCGCATAGCATCCAAATCTAATTCTTCCGGTTCCTCTGTCGCATAGCGTCTCCAGAATACATCCGGGATCTGACTGTTGATGATGCGGTAACGGTAACGCTTCCCGGTAGCATTTAATCTGCTGTGGAATCTGGGTGCCGCCTCCGACACCTCCACCACGGCAATATCCTCCGGCAGATATCGGTTACAATATTCCAGGATCTCCTCCACACTCATGGTAGCTTCCGTGTGGAAATTCGCCACCTGCCCCAGGGCATGCACCCCGGCATCGGTCCTGCCACTGGCAGAGATCTCTATGGGTTCACCACACATTTTGGTCAGCAGCGTCTCCATTTTCCCCTGGATCGTATTATCCGTGGAAGTCTGTTTCTGCCATCCCTGATATCTGGTTCCTTCATATTGCAGTCGTAGTCTGATATTTCTCATGATTTCTTTTCTTTCTGTTTTTTCGCAGAAGCTTCTTTTTGAGCTTCTTTTCGAGCTTCCTTTTGGGCTTCTTTTTGAGCCTCTTCCTCTGCTGCCTGTCTGGCCAGTTCCTCGCTCAGCCTCCGGTCTCTCTCCTGCATCTGCCGCACTTCGTCCATATCCTCCGGCTTCAGTCTGCGGAAATGATTGATCCCGGCTGTCAGGATCTTCACACTGTCCTTGGTCGTCTGTAAAGCTCCCTCCTGATACATGGTAAGGGCAATCAGTCCGACCGGTACTGCCACGATCATTCCTACGACACCGCCCAGCTTATATCCTATGTACAGAAGGAACAGGGTCGGCAGAGGCGGCATTCCCACGGAATCTCCCACGATCTTCGGCTGGATCAGCTGACGCGCCAGCTGTCCGATACCCCAGATGATCAGAAGCCCTATGGCCATTTTATAATCAGAGCTTAAGATCTTGATAATCGCCCAGGGGACCATGACGGTTCCGGTTCCAAAGAAAGGCAGGAAATCCAGAAATGCGATCCCCAGTGCGATCAGCAACGCATAGTCTACCTGCAAAACAGCAAATCCGATGACTAATAACAGATACATCCACACTTCGATCTTAAGCTGTGCCTTAAGATACCCGCCTACTGCTTTGACCAGTCCGCGCTTCAGCATATAATACCAGGACAGTACTTCTGCCGGTGTGTGCTTACGGAACCATGTTGCCAGCTGATCCCTCTCCGCTACGAAGAAATAGGAAGAAAGCAGTGCCATGATCAGTCCGATCAGGATCGAAGGAACCTGCTTGGCAAAATTGCCCACAGCATTGATCGTAGGGGTGCCGATCTTACCCAGCAGATCTCCCACATAGCTTCCGATCTGATTGATGACATCCATGATGCTTTGCTGTACATCCGCCGGAAAACGGTTATAGATAACGCTCAGGTTCTGTCCGATATCGGCAAAATCATTCTCCGCACTGTCCCAGATATCCGGCAGTGCACCGATCAGTCCCATGATCTCATCGACTAACTTCGCCCCTACCAGATAGAGGATCAATATCACCAGTGCGATGACCGCCACGATGACAAATGCACTTCCCGCTTTTCGCTTGATCTTTACCTTTTCCTCAAAAAACCTCACCAGGGGACTGGCGATCAACGCAATGATCCAGCCTGCCACAAACGGCGCAAAAAATACTAACAGCTTCGGCACCAGGAAAACGATCAACGTTAATATAATAAATGCCACACCCAGATTTACCAGTGCTTTACAATATTTCCTCATATACTCCCACTCTTTCACGCATTCTGCTTTTACGCTTATTCATCCTTCCTGCTGTCTATTCCTGTGCAGGATTCTCTGCCGCCAGCACTCCGTCCAGAATCTCATAGATTTCTTCTCTTCCCTGCTTGGTCTGTGCAGAGTACGGGATGATCTGTGTGTCCGCCCCCGCCTGTAAGGTGGTGCGGATCAGTTTTATCTGCTTTTGAATCTGGCTACGGTTGATCTTGTCCAGTTTGGTGGCAATGATGATAGGATCGTAGCCGTTACGACGGATCCAGTCATACATGATCCGGTCATTCTCCGACGGTGCATGTCTGATATCGATCAGCAAAAACACCAGCTTTAACTGTTTTGATTTATGTAGATAATCTTCGATCATCTTACCCCACTGGGCTTTCACATTCTCATTTGCCTGGGCGTAACCGTAACCGGGGAGATCCACGAAGTAGATTTCATCGTTCACATTATAGTAATTGATGGTCTGGGTCTTACCGGGCTGGGCACTGGTCCTTGCCAGGGATTTCCGGTTCATCAGGCCGTTGATCAGAGAGGATTTCCCCACATTACTTTTCCCAGCAAATGCCACCTCGGGATGGATATTTTCCGGAAGCTTACTGGTAATACCGCAGACCGTTTCCAGACTCACATTCTTTATGATCATAAAAATACCTTTTTCTTTCTGCTTTTTTGCACAAAACGCTGCCCTGTGTCACCACAAGGCAGCGCCCAGATTATTTTGCCTTTTTCAGAGAATCTTCGTGTATGGTGAGAGGCTCGCTCTCTCCATCCACAGCAGCCTTAGTGACTACGCATTCCTCGATGGTATCATCGGAAGGAATCTCATACATGGTATCCATCATTACGGATTCCATAATAGAACGCAATCCTCTGGCACCGGTCTTACGTTCCAGTGCTTTGTCTGCGATCGCCTCGATGGCATCCTGCTCAAAGTCTAACTTTACATGATCCATCTGGAACAGCTTCTGGTACTGCTTTACCAGGGCATTCTTCGGCTCCTGAAGGATACGGATCAGTGCTTCTCTGTCCAGTCCCCGTAAGGATACACAGATAGGCACACGTCCTACGAACTCAGGGATCAGACCGAACTTCACCAGATCATGAGGAGTTACCTCCTGTAACAGTTCACTGATGTCCTTGTCCTCTCTCTTCCCAAGCTCTGTGTTAAAACCGATGGACTTACGGTCCAGTCTGGACTCTACGATCTTCTCCAGTCCGTCGAAAGCACCGCCGCAGATAAACAGAATGTTGGTGGTATCGATCTGGATCAGTTCCTGATGAGGATGCTTTCTGCCACCCTGGGGAGGTACGCTTGCCACGGTACCCTCGATAATTTTCAGCAGTGCCTGCTGTACGCCCTCACCGGATACATCACGGGTAATGGAGACGTTTTCACTCTTCTTCGTGATCTTATCGATCTCGTCGATATATACGATACCGTACTGGGCACGTTCCACATCGTAGTCCGCCGCCTGGATCAGCTTCAACAGAATATTCTCTACATCTTCGCCTACATAACCGGCCTCAGTCAATGTGGTGGCATCTGCGATAGCAAACGGTACATTGATGATCTTCGCCAGTGTCTGCGCCAGGTAAGTCTTACCGGAACCGGTAGGTCCTACCATGATGATATTACTCTTCTGCAGCTCCACATCATTCAGATCCTTGGGAGCCGTTACTCTCTTGTAATGATTGTACACCGCAACGGAGAGGACCTTTTTCGCCTCCTCCTGTCCGATGACATATTCATCCAGGAAGTTCTTGATCTCCTTCGGTTTCAGAAGGTTGATATCCGAAGTCGCGGTCTCTTCCACTTCTTCGTCTTCCAGTTCCTCCTCCAGGATGTCAGCGCAGATATCTACGCACTCATCACAGATATATACCCCGGCAGGTCCTGCGATCAGCTTGCGGACCTGGCTCTGGGTCTTGTTACAAAATGAACATCTGATGTCATTTCCGGAATTTTTTCCTGCCATTACTACTATACTCCTGTTATTTTATCTCCTTCCGAAGACGCCGCTTTTGCGTCGTAGGAAACGCGAGCCAAATTTCAGATTTGGCTCTGCGATAAAAACTACTTTGTGCCGTATGCGGCACAAATAGCTGTGTAAAAAATATGCTATCAAGCATATTTTTTACACTATGCCTCGTGGAAGGTGATCACCTTATCGATCAGCCCGTATTCACAAGCTTCCTCAGCGCTCTTCCAGTTATCTCTCTCGGTGTCTGCGCAGATGGTCTCATAATCCTTGCCGGTGTTCTCAGCCAGCATACGGTTCAACTTCTCCTTGGTGCGGAGGATATGCTTGGCTGCAATCTCGATCTCGGTGGCCTGGCCCTGGGTACCGCCCAGAGGCTGATGGATCATGATCTCTGCATTAGGCAGTGCAAAACGCTTGCCCTTGGCACCACCTGCTAAAAGGAATGCTCCCATGCTGGCTGCCATACCGATACATACGGTGGATACATCACACTTGATGTATTTCATAGTATCGTAGATTGCCATGCCTGCGGTAACACTGCCGCCCGGGCTGTTGATATACAGATGGATATCCTTATCGGGATCCTCCGCTTCCAGGAACAGTAACTGTGCCACAATGATGCTGGCGGAAGTCTCATTCACTTCCTCACCCAGGAAAATGATCCTGTCCTTCAACAATCTGGAATAAATATCGTAAGACCGCTCACCTTTGCTGGTCTGTTCAATGACATAAGGTACTAAACTCATATTCTAAAACCTCCATTGCTTCTGATTAATACTACTATCGTATCCTACTTAGTAAGCTTTTTCAACGAGATTCCGAAGATTTAATAAAAATTTAGGAACTTTTAAATCTGAAAAAGAAAGCGGACCTGGCAGTCCGCTTTCTCTTCGTATCGTATCTTAAAGCACAGATTATGCTTCTTCCGGCTTCTCTTCTGCTGCCTTTTCCTTCTTGGTGGTCTTCTTGGCTGCAGCCTTTGCTTCCTTAGCGTTGTCTACGATGAAGTCAGCTGCCTTTCTTACGCAGAGATCTTCCTTCACCTGCTTAGCACCCTGCTCTCCCAGGAGTTCTTTTACCTTGTCAGCTTCCATCTGATAAGCCTCTGCCATGCTCTTGATCTCAGCTTCGAAATCTTCCTCAGTAGCTTCCATCTTCTCAGCTGCTGCTACAGCTTCCAGAACCAGACGGGACTGGATTCTCTTCAGCGCTTCGGGCTTCAGCTGCTCCATCATGGTCTGAGCGGTCAGACCGGTGAACTGCATATACTGCTCTAAAGTAAGACCCTGCGCCTGAATTCTCTGTGCAAAGTTCTCTAACATCTGTCTCTGCTGGGTCTCGATCATTGCATCGGGGATCTCCATCTTGGCATCTGCGATCACTGCATCCAGAACTGCCTCTTCCTTGGCAATCTTAGCTTCTTCTTCCTTCTTGGAAGTCAGCTTCTTCTGTACATCCTCTCTATACTCAGCCATAGTATCGAAATCAGATACTTCACTTGCGAACTCGTCATCCAGATCAGGAAGCTGCTTCTCCTTGATCTCCTTAACGGTGCACTTGAATACTGCAGGCTTGCCAGCCAGCTCAGCTGCATGATAATCCTCAGGGAAGGTTACATTTACTTCGGTCTCTTTATTTAATTCAGCACCGATCAGCCCCTCTTCAAATCCGGGGATGAAAGAGCCGGAGCCAATGGTCAGGGAATGATTCTCACCCTTGCCGCCTTCAAATGCAACACCGTCTACAAAACCTTCGAAATCGATAACGGTCATATCGCCGTCCTTAACAGCGCGGTCTTCTACATTGATGGTTCTCGCATTGCTCTCGCGCTCTCTGTTGATCTCAGCGTCAACCTCTTCATCGGTCACCTTAACTTCGATCTTGTCAACCTTCACACCCTTGTACTTGCCAAGAGTCACTTCAGGCTTCAGAGCAACCTCTGCGGTGAAGATGAAAGGCTTGCCAGCCTCTAACTGGGTCACATCGATCTTCGGAGAAGATACGATCTGCTCCTCACACTCTTCCAGAGCCTTATCGTAAGCATCGGGGATCAGAGCATTTGCTGCATCCTCATAGAATACTGACTTGCCGTACATCTGCTCGATCATCTTACGGGGAGCCTTGCCCTTACGGAAACCGGGAATACTGATCTTGTTCTTATTCTTCTGGTAAGCACCTTCGATTGCCTTCTCCAGTTCTTCAGCAGATACTTCGATGGTCAGCTTCGCCATGTTTTTCTCTAACTTTTCAACCTGTAAACTCATTATAACATTTCCTCCTTTATACCCTTGCGGGTCTGTATCCAGTCGCAATCATTTTGAAATTATAGCATAAGTCAGAGGAATTGACAACACTTTATTTCAGGGTTTTCTGCGTATCCGGGGCATAGAGGCATTTGGAACTGACTCCCGGGATCATTCCCAGCTTCCCGGACAGAGCACTGACCTTTTCCTGTGGGGCATCCATGACCACACTGATGATACTCATCTGCTTCTCATGATAAGGTATCCCCATTCTTCCGATAATATATTCTCCGTATTCATGCAAAAGTCCGTTGATCCGGCCTGCTGCCTCCTTATCCTCCACGATAATGCCTACCAGCGTCACTCTTGTGTTTCCCGTATCCTTTCCCATAATCCTTCTCCCTTCTGAACGTCCTCCGGCATATTCTCCCACGGTCTGATATGCGTGGCGATCATGATGATGCGTCCATTTGCATGTGTGCGGATGTATTCATATGCTTTCTCCCGGTTCTCTTCATCCAGCCCGGTGAAAGGCTCGTCCAGCAGAACACACTGTGCTCCTGCTTCCATTGCCCGCACCAGTGACACTCTCCGCTTCATGCCGCCGGACAATTCATGACAGGGCTGACCCAGTGCTTCCTCCGGCAGTAACCACGTAAGTGCCTTCCGCGCTTCCTTCGCATCTCCCATGACCATTTCCAGATTCTTCACCGCACTGTATTCTTCGCAGAGTCTGTCCTCCTGAAACTGCACGGAAAAAGCATCGATTCCCGACACTTCTCCCTCTTCCGGCCGTTCCAGCCCGCACAAGCACCTAAAAAAAGTCGTCTTGCCGCTGCCCGATGGTGTATCCAGAAAGTAAGGTTCTCCTCCGTGGAATTCCTGTTCCACATGCCGGAATATCCAACGGTCATGATAACATTTTCCAAAATCTGCCACACATAAAGTGCGACGTTCTGTGCTGACATTTTTCTGCGGCATTGCCGGTCTCTTGCAGGCAGGCTCCCACCGGAAAAAATATTCCACACAACCGAAGACTATTTTCTCAAACAATACACTAAGCACAATGATCACTGCCGTCCAGGCAAACAGATCCGCCGTATCGAGGTAAATCTTCGCCAGATACAGTGCTCCGCCGATGGAATGCAACGGTGTACCGATCACTTCCGCTGCCACTCCGGATTTCCAGCTCATTCCCAGGGATAATTGAAATGCGCTGAGCAGGAATGGCTTTAATGCCGGACGGTAAATATAGAAAAAGCGGGTGGCAAACGGCAGACGAAACACTTCTGCCATCTCTATCAGTTCTGCGTCCGCACTTTTTAAGCCTTCCAGTGTGTTCAGATAAATATTCGGAAACACCACGAAAAAGCAGACCGCCACCGCCAGCGGGGAAGCTCCCCACCAGATCAGTAAAAGCACCGCAAATACTGCAACCGGCACTGCCTTGCAGAATACCATGAACGGGCGCAGGATTTCCTCTGCCAGACGGTATCTGTAGCTTACCGCCGCTAACAACAGTCCCAAAAACGCTCCCAGCAAAAAGCCTGCGGCAATCCGCCACAGCGAGCCAAGGGCGCTACGCCAGAATTCCACCTGCCCTGCGAGAACGATAATCGCCCGCAATGCCTGCAGGGGTGTCACCACCAGCAGGAAATTATCCACACACACTGCCGTGATCTGCCATACCCCCAGCCAGAAGAGCAGGATCATAAATTTTTTAATGTATTTTTTATCCTTATTCTGCATCATAATAGAAATCAGATTCCGGAAGTCCGCCGCCGATAGACAGAGAATCCTGGTGGAACAGTACGTCAAGGTATCCGGACAGTGCCTGCTTCATGTCTGCCCTATCCATATAAGTAATGTTGCATCCTGGGATTGCTTTCTGTGCAATGGGCTCCTTTGCCACGATCTGTGCTTCCACTGCCAGCGCAGCACTGGTGGTGGGATCTGCATTGATGGCTCCGGCACTTGCCTTATGTTCTTCCATAAAAGATATCACTGCATCCTCATGCTCTTCCAGGAATTCCTTGCGTACCACCGTGACACCTGTGACCATGCTGCTGCCGCTTACACCCTGTATCTTATTCCACTCTTCGTTTAAGTCAAAGATCACTTTCAGTGCATCATTCTGCATGCAGGCTGCAGTGACGAAGGGCTGGGGCAACAGTCCGATGGCTGTGGGATCCTCTGCCAGCACAGATGCCACCTCTGTTGCTTCGGATTTATATTCCAGTGTCACATCGTCCACAGACATGCCATTGGCAGTCAGCAGATATTGCAATACATAGTCCGGTGTGGTTCCCTTTCCGGTTAAATAGATGGTCTTACCCTTCAGATCCGTAAAATCCGTAAGGTCATTCTCTCCGGATACCATGTACAATACCCCCAGTGTATTGATGTCGATCACTTCCACACCGCCCTGTGTCTTATGATAGAGGATACTTGCCACATTGGCAGGTATCAGTGCGATATCCAGGTCACCTTTTACCATTAGCGGCAGGATCTCGTCCGCACCGGTAGCCATCTGAAACTCATAGGCATTAGAAGTCTCTCCTTTTTCTGCCTTGTCCATTAAAAATAAAAGTCCCAAAGATGTCGGGCCTTTTAAGGATGCCACACGCACTACTGTGTCATCCGCATCCGTATTTTCTGCTGTAGCTTCTGTACTTTCCATTACGGCTTCCGTACTCTCTGCAGGCTGTGTACTCTCTGTCATCAGACTTTCTGCTGCGCTCCTGCTATTCTGTGTCTGTCCACATCCGGTAAGACCGCTGCATAACAGTCCAAGTGTCAGTACCAGCGCCAGCGTTTTTGTGATTCCTGTTTTCTTTTTCATTGTTTTGTCGCCTTTCTCTTCTCAGCTCCGTGCTTCGGAGTCAGTCATTTCTGTGGGATTCCGGTCAGTGGATCCGATGCCGCGCTTTCCAGTCTCCGTTTGTTCTGTTGCTTTTTGATTATAACATAAAATGAAAAACTTACCAGCATGAAAAAACAGCCGGTGCTCATACTAATACCAAGATAAGTGATCACAAACAACGCTTATCTGAAACACAAAAACAATTCCAAACGGAGGTGAACGAAATGGCAAGTAAAACCAATAGAGTAGAAGTTCCCGCGGCTAAGGCAGCAATGGACCGTTTCAAGACTGAGGTTGCATCTGAGCTGGGTGTTAATCTGAAAGAGGGTTACAACGGCGACCTTACTTCTAAGGAAGCAGGAAGCATCGGCGGCGAAATGGTTCGTCGTATGATCAAGAAGCAGGAAGAGCAGATGAAATAAGCTCTGCCGGAATCCTCGGAATCGACAGGAACAAAAAAGAAGCTGTACAGAGAATCCCTCTGTACAGCTTCTTACTGTGTCAGGATCTTTGGTTAACTACGCGCTTCTCTGTGCTCCGCACTCTCGAACCGCTACATCCATTCGCATTCCGGGCTATCGCCCTACTTGCTCATGTCTGTTTGATTGTCTAATAGATATGTGGTCTCGCCTGCAAGCAGTCATCCCACATATCTATTGACAATCTATTCACCAAAGACTGCTCTGTAATCTGCCTGGAACTTGGCAATACCGGCATCAGTCAGAGGATGTTTTACCATCTGCTCTATAACCGCGTAGGGAACGGTTGCAATGTCAGCACCGGCCAGAGCGCAGTCGGTCACATGAATGGGATTACGCACGCTTGCTGCGATGATCTGGGTATCCAGGTCGGTTACCGCGAAAATATCAGCGATATCACGGATCAGGTCTACCCCTCTCGTGCTGATGTCATCCAGTCTTCCCAGGAAAGGAGATACATAAGTTGCGCCGGCGCGTGCAGCCAACAACGCCTGGTTTGCTGAAAAGATCAGTGTTACATTGGTCTTTATCCCTTCGGAGCTTAATACTTTACATGCCTTCAGACCTTCTACCGTCATAGGAATCTTGACTACCATATTGGGATGGATGGCTGCGATCTCTCTGCCTTCCTTGATCATGCCTTCCGCATCTACGGTGGTTGCTTTCACCTCACCACTGATGGGTCCATCTACGATGGATGCAATCTCTTTGATCACTTCTACAAAATCTCTGCCCTCTTTGGCGATCAGAGAGGGATTGGTCGTTACTCCGCAAATAACCCCCATGTCATTTGCTTTCTTAATGTCTTCTACTTTTGCAGTGTCAATAAAAAAACGCATAACTCTTCTCCTTTTTGCTATGTAAATTTAATTGGTCCGGTCCCGAAAGTAATCTGTGACCTCTAGTTACAGTATACTCATTCCGTTTGGAAACAGCAAGTAGTTTTTTATAAATTTTATTGATTGTGTTCGAGCACGGTTCGTACAACTACGGGCAGTACAACTTACGGATATAATAAAAATCAGACTCTTTGAATACCTGTCTGCGCACCCTCCCGGATGCATTCATCACGGAGAGCAGACGACGGAAGGTTTTCATATCCGGAATACGTCTCTGTCGCTCTGTATGAGTCGCCATCCGGCTTATTCTGCGAAGCCATTTTTCCTGCCTGTTGCGTTTCCCGTTTTTCTCTCCCAGCATGACCTCCAACAATTTTCCCATGGCATACACATCGCTTTCCTCCCCGGGTATCTCCCCCTGTCGGAACTGTTCCGGCGCACTGTAGGAATAATTGCCTGCTCCCGACCATTTTTCTTCTCTGTTCCACAGGCATCCCAGATCCAGGATCCCCACTCTGCCGTTGACACGGATCCGGATATTTTCCGGCTTCAGATCCCGGTAGAGAAATGGATGCTGCCGCTCATGAAGATATTGTATGCCTTCCGCGATCTGATCCGCGATCCACACAGCATGTCCGGGAGTAAGTCTGCCTCTTCTCTCCAGCATTTTCCGCAGATCCATACCATCCCAGAACTCCATGATAAGATAGCCCTTTCCTCCTTCCATCCAATGTTCCACATACCCGGGGAATAACGGATGTCTGATCTCCTGCCAGTTCTCACATTCCCTCTGCCATTGTTCTGTGACGTCGGACACTCTGCAGGCCCGGAATCCTCCGCTACTGTCTGTCACACGATAGACTTGGGAAAAGCTGCCTTCTCCCACCGGTACGGGACTGTGATATCCATGCCAGACCAATATCCTCTCCATTTCTATTCCGTTTGTACCGTTTCGTTGCTCTGTTTCCCTTTGCTCCATATAGCTTCTCCCTTTACCGGCAGAATCCATACCGCTCCCATATGTCTTCCGCCCCGCTGCTCTGCCTTCCGACCCAGCTCTGCCAGCCGTCTCTCTGCCCGCTCCGCTCTGTCCGACAGTAGATCGGTCCCCACGCTTTCCGGTCTCAGGCAGCCTGCCAGTTCCTCTTCACAGTAATTCAGGAATCCATGATCCGTCAGCAAAATTGCTGTTCCTGCTTCGACTTCCCCCACCATGCATTGATTCTTCCAGACTTTCCACCCGGTTCTCCCAAACCTCTTGAAAAATCCGCAGAGATTCATCCTGCCGTGGTCAAACAGAAGCACTCTGCTGTCCACACACAGTACTCCCGCATAATTGCCGTTTTTGTCCACTGCCGCAAGCTGTTTCGACCATTTTTCTCTTATCCTTTCTTCCGTGTACGATTTCCAGATATCCCTCCCCTGCAATTCCTCTTCTATTTTGTTCTGCAGATTCATCAGCAGTTCCCTGTTGTCGGAAATACAGGCATATACCACAGAGGCTTTCCTGCGACGGTATTTTCGTTGTTGCAATGACAGAAATATATTTGGGACCGTCTCCTTTTGCCAATAGCAGGCCGTAACATGCTCCATACGCACTTCTCCCTTCTATCCTATCTATCCTATTTATCCTATCTATCCTAAACACAGATACATATATTCTTTTCATTCTTCAGGGTTTATTTGCCGACCGGCATGAAAATGATATCAGAATCGCGTCTTCCGCGAACGTAAAAAGAGCATACCATGCGGTATGCTCTTTGTCAACGGATAATAAGATATCCCGGATACTCTATCCGAAAATATTTACCAGATCGTTAAATAACAGGAACACCATCAGCACCATAAAAAACACGAGTCCGATGAAGTGTACCATGCCCTCTTTTTCCGGGGGCACCGGTTTGTGCGTAATGGCTTCCCAGATCAGGAATACCAGTCTTCCGCCGTCCAATGCAGGAATCGGCAGGAGATTCAGGATCCCCAGATTCACCGTAAGCATCAGGGTGATATTCAACATATTCACCAATACATTCTGCCAGCCGTAGTCTTTTGTACTTTCGTAGGTTTTTCCCACGACGTTCACGGCAATCCCGACCGGTCCTGCCACATCCTGTCTGGATACCTGCCCCTGCACCAGCATCGCCAGGCTCTTCCAGGTCATCGTCACACAATAACGCATCTCATACCAGGAGTAACGGAAGCAGTCCAGTCCGGACAGCTGTACAAAATCCGCGTTACTGATGCCGATCATATAACGTCCTGCACTCTCATCATACTTAGGAGTCAGGGTTGTAGTTCCTTTTACTCCGTCACGCTCATACTGTACCGTGACATTCCCGCCCCGGTAGGTCAGCGTAAACAGCTGTATTTCTTCATACAGATGAATCTTACTGCCATTCAGAGAGAGAATTCTGTCTCCGGGCTGCAGTCCGGCTTCCTGCGCCGCACCGCCATCCACGATCTCCGTCGCCACGGGATCACGGATCACGATCAGATTCACCATAATAAAAGCAATGATAAATCCAAGGATGAAATTAAATACCGGTCCCGCCAGGACAGTGGAGATCCGCGCCCATACATTGGCATTTAAAAACGATCCGCTGTGGTCTTCCCCGTCTTCTTTTTCATTCAGTCCATCTTCGCCTTCAAACATACAGGCTCCACCGATGGGAAGCAGCTTCAGGGAATATTTGGTGTCTCCTTTTTGAAAAGAAAACAGATTCGGACCCATGCCCACGGAAAATTCTATCACATGAATCCCATTGGCTTTCGCCAGCAGAAAATGTCCGAATTCATGTGAGATGACCACCACCCCGAAGATCAATACAAACAAGATCAATGTAACCATTTATTGCCTCTCATATCATGCTTCTATTTTAGGATCAGAATCCCTTGCCGTCGATATAACTGTAAACAGATGCTTCTGTCTCCAGGATTTCCTCCACATTCGGGTTCTCGATCACCTTATGCTGCTCCATGGCTTCCTGAATCAACTCCGGGATCTGAAGATAAGCGATCTTGCGATCTAAGAACAGTCCTACTGCTTTCTCGTTGGCTGCGTTGTACACCGTAGGCATACTGCCGCCGATGCGTTGTGCATCATAAGCAAGCTTCAATCCGTAGAACGTCTCCATATCCGGCTTCTCGAATGTCACCTGTGCCAGTTCATAGAAATCCAGCCGTCTGCCCGCCATCGGACGACGATCCGGATAGAACAGCGCATACTGGATCGGGAGTTTCATATCCGGAGTTCCCAGCTGTGCAATTACCGCACCGTCCACATATTGTACGGCGGAATGAATAATACTTTGGGGATGCACAATGACCTGGATCTGATCCAGATCCACACCAAACAGCCATTTTGCTTCCATGACTTCCAGTCCTTTATTTACCAGCGTGGAAGAATCTATCGTAATCTTCCGTCCCATGGACCAGTTAGGATGCTTTAATGCATCCTCCACCTGAATATTCTGCAGCTGTTCTCTTGTCTTTCCTCGGAAGGGTCCACCGGATGCAGTCAGCAGAATTTTCTCGATCCTGCCCTTCGGTTCTCCGTTCAGTGACTGGAAAATAGCACTGTGTTCACTGTCCACCGGCAGGATCTTCACACCCATCTTAGCCGCCAACGGCATAATGATGTGTCCGGCAGTCACCAGAGTCTCTTTATTTGCAAGAGCAATATCCTTTCCTGCCTCAATGGCCGCGATCGTAGGTCTGATACCAATCATGCCCACAATGGCCGTCACTAATACCTGTGCTTCGGGCATCACTGCGATCTCCAGCAGTCCGTCCATTCCGGTCACGACCTTCACAGGAAGATCCGCAACACGGCTGCGCAGATCCGCTGCCGCCTCCTCGCTCCACATACCTGCGATCAACGGATGGAATTCTCGGATCTGCTGCTCCATCTGTTCTACACTTTTTCCTGCTGCCAGTGCTACCACCTGCAGCTCCGGATTATTCCTCACGACTTCCAGAGTCTGGGTTCCGATCGAACCGGTAGACCCCAGAATTGCTATCTTTTTCATGTATTTTCGCTCCTCTATCTGAGTCCCATCAGCAAAATGGTAAGGAAATAGGTCATCGGTGCTGTCACCGTCATACTGTCAAAACGATCCATAATCCCACCATGTCCGGGAATCAGTTTCCCATAATCTTTAATATTATGGTTCCTCTTGATGGCAGAGGCCGCCAGATCTCCCACCATGCTCATCACTGCACCTGCGGCGCAGATAAAGGCAATGATCCATGTAATTGTCCGGTCCGGGAATGCCGTCTCAACAAAAAAATGTGCATACAGTCCACCGATCAGTGCTGCCCCGACGACACCGCCGATACAGCCTTCCAAGGACTTATGAGGACTTAATTCCGGGAAAATATGCTTCTTCCCGATCAGCTTTCCGACGACATAGGCACAAGTATCGCATCCCCAGGAACTGATCAGGATCAGCCATACCAGATAGATTCCGGTCTCACACTCGCGGGTGAGATAGACAAAGGACAACAGCACCGGTGCATACAGGAAGGAAAATACCGCTGCCATGACCTGACTTGCCTCGTATTTCGGAAACAATGCCACATAACAGAACATTTCTGCCATGAACAGGCCCACGATACACATGAGCAGTAATGTATGATCCCTGGTAAAAAACAGTGTTGCGTAATATGCCGTCACGCCCACAAAGCCGATCCACTCCAGTGCATTAAAATTTTTTTCATCCGTTGCACATCTTAATGCCTTGGTAAGCTCTCTGTATGCAATCAGAGAAATAAGCCACAGCGGCACTGCTAAAAATATATTGCCGAAGCTGAACGTAGCCAGTGCAATGACAAGCAATACAATGCCACTGAGCAAACGGGTCCAAAACATAAGCTATTCCTCCTTCAGGCCGCCATATCTTCTGTCTCTATGATTATATGCTTCCACAGCCTTCATCAATTCTTCTTTTGTAAAATCCGGCCAGGGAACCGGAGTAAAGTAAAATTCCGTATAAGCCAGCTGCCACAGCAGGAAATTGGAGATTCTCTGCTCATTGCAGGTACGGATCAACAGATCCGGATCCGGTATCCCAGCGGTATCCAGATAATCTTCCAGCATATCCGCCGTGATGGCTTCCGGTGATACTTCCCCGCTTTGTACCTTTGCGGACAGTTTTTTCACCGCACGGATGATCTCATCCCTGCCACCGTAGTTGATGGCAATCTGGAAATGCAGACCGTCATTGTTCTTCGTAGCTTCTTCCAATTCCGCGATGCGGGTCTGAATGTCCTGATCCAGTCTGGTCTTATCTCCCAGAACTCTGACGCACATACGATTTTTTTCGGCAGTCTTCAGACAGGTTTTCATATAATTGCGCAACAATTTCATCAGCGCATCCACTTCGTCCTGCGGCCGGTTCCAGTTCTCTGTGGAAAAAGCATATACCGTGAGATACTGAATCCCCATACGGTACGCCTCCTCACAGATCACTTCTACCGTTTTGGCCCCCTGCACGTGACCGTAGTTGCGGGGCATTCCTTTTGCCTTGGCCCAACGGCCGTTACCGTCCAGAATAATCGCTACATGGTTCGGAATCTTCAAATTTTCTTCCATAATTTCAAACCTTCTTAAATCCTTAAACTGTCATGATTTCCTTGGACTTGCTGTCGATCAGGGCATCAATATCTTTTACATATTTGTCGGTAAGCTTCTGAAGCTCCTCCTCCAGACCCTTGATCTCGTCCTCAGACACTTCTGTCTTTGCCAGCTTCTTGAAAGCATCGTTACCGTCTCTTCTGATGTTACGGATGGCTACTTTGCCTTCTTCCCCCTTCTTCTTTACTTCCTTGACCAAGTCTTTTCTGCGCTCCTCGGTAAGCTCCGGGAATACGAGACGGATCACGCTACCATCATTGGAAGGATTGATACCGATATCGGAGGTCATGATCGCTTTTTCAATCTCCTTGATCAGAGACTTCTCCCAGGGAGCGATCTGGATGATACGTGCCTCGGGAACAGTTACGTTACCTACCTGCTGAATAGGGGTGGGAGTTCCGTAGTAGTCTACTCTCAGCTTATCCAGTACGTGAGGGTTCGCACGTCCCGCACGAATGGCAGCGAAATCTGCCTCTAAAAATTCAAATGCCTTCTGCATTTTATCACTATATACCTGTACTCTTGCGTCCATAATTTCCTCTCTTCTGCGCTCTGCGCCTTTCTATTATTTCGATTTTATACAGTTACTTTCGTTCCGTTGAACTTACCCTTCAGGGTATTCACAATGCTGTTTTCCTCATTCAGGCCGAATACCCACATGGGCATCTTGTTATCTCTGGCCAGAATGGATGCGGTCATATCCACTACCTGAAGGTTCTTCGCAATGACTTCATCAATGGATACTTCATCGTATTTTTTCGCCGTAGGATCCTTGGCGGGATCTGCATTGTATACACCGTCGATTGCCTTTGCCAGCAGAATTACATCTGCCTCTACCTCAATGGCACGCAGGACAACTCCGGTATCGGTGGAAAAATAGGGATGTCCCGTACCACCTGCGAAGAACACTACCATGCCCTTTGCAAAATATTTGTTGGCTCTGTCCTTAGAGAACAGCTTGGTAAAGGAGCCGCACTCGAACGGAGTCAGGATATTGGTCATCATGCCTACCGAGCGGAAAATCTCCGAGACATAAATACAGTTCATGATCGTGGCCAACATACCGATCTGGTCAGCCTTTGTGCGGTCGATATTCTCACTGGAACGTCCTCTCCAGAAATTACCGCCGCCGATGACAATACCGACCTGGATGCCGTCATCTACCAGTTCCTTTACCTGCAGTGCCACCTTTCTGACGGTCTCCTCGTCGAATCCGGTCTTTTTCTCTCCTGCCAGTGCTTCACCACTGAGTTTCAGTAATATTCTCTTCATGATCGTATGCTCCTTATTTTGTTTTCTTTTTCTCAGGCTTATAATCGTCGAAGAAAGAAGTCGGGCTGACTTCCGCATAGCACTGTGAGCACATACCTTCGATCACCGCACCATTGTTGATCTGTACGGACTTAGACTTAATATTTCCCATTACGATAGCGGAAGAATCCAGAATGACAGGTCCCTGTACATCGATGTCACCTTTTACTGCACCTGCGATGGCTGCACTGGTAGCGGTAATGTTGCCGATGACAACAGTACTTGCTCCGATCTTCACGGAGCCCTCGCTCATGATCTCGCCGTTGATCTTCGCGCCTTCTGCAAAAATCTCAGCTGCTTTGGAATTACCATTGATATATCCGGTAATGTTCAGTTTGCCCAGAATATCAATGTTTCCATTAATTGTGCCTACCAGATCCATAGATCCTTCGGAACTTACATCTCCGGTGATCACCATGCCGGCAGTAATAATTGCGTTTTCATCTGATGCGGTCTTTACGTCCATTCTCTTCTCTGCTCCTTTGTTTTCCTCTCTATGTTCCTGTTCCAGAACACTTCCTACGGTCATATCGTTCTGAAGCACATGATCCAGATCCAGCGCTGCTTCTTCCGCAGACTGTTCCGGTGTCTCTTCTGCTTCCTCCACAGGCTTTTCTTCTGCATTTGCCTGCGGGATCTCAATAGAATCCAGATTCTTCAGCATCTCTTCCAACGCTGCATTATCCTTTGTTGCATCTGTGGGCTGCTCTGTCTGCACTTTTTCTGTCGTTTCCGGCATATTCTTAACCGGTTGCTCTTTAGTCTCTGCGACGTCTCCCTGATTCAGATCTTCTTCCGGCATCAGTTCATTCACCGCCTGTGACAGATCTTCCTTCAAATCTGAGAAAAATCCCATGATTATGTACCTCCGTTTATCTCTTGTTCTATTATAAATATTTTCTATAATATAATGCAATTCTCCGGTTCCCTGAACTTTCAAAATTGCAATTATTCCACATGATGTACCGGCCTGGTATTCTCCGTGATCGGCAAGATCACCGTATCCGGTCTGGCCAGAATATTTTCTATGATATCCGGTAATGCTTCCACCGTAGTCGGTTTCTCCGCAGAGTCATGCAGCAATATGATCGATGTATCTCTGGTATCGATATCCTCTGTACAATTCTCCAACAGGGTATCGATAGACAGATTCCTGCTTCCGCCATCTCCGGAGGACACATTCCAGTCAAAATATTCCACGCCCTGACTGTCCAGATAATCAATAAATTCATGCATATCAATATTGCTGACCGTATTGGAGCTGCCCCCAGGAAAACGATAATAGATGCTTTCCACACCGGTCGCCTGGTAGATATCGTCTCTGATCCGTGCGAAATCTTCTGTGAAACTATCCAGCGATTCATAGAGTTCTTTATACTTGTGGCTGTAAGAATGCATTCCCAGGGTATGACCATCCTCCACGATCCGCTGCAAAGCCGCCTCCGCTTCAGAGCCATCCTTTCCCACCACAAAAAAAGTAGCTTTCACATGATACCGATCCAAAATATCCAGTATCTCATCGGTATAAATACTGGGACCGTCATCAAATGTCAGATAAACCTTATGAATCGTCTCCTGTCCCGGATCACTCTCCGGCGTATGCTCCGACACTTCACCGGAAGTTACTTCTTCCTGTGTTTGGACACCTTGCTGTATTGCAGTCTCTGACTGTAGCTGCTGCAACAGGGTCTGCCGTTCCCGGTCCCTGGCATCCAGTTCCTCCAGGCGCTGTTCCAGATCCCGCAAAGTCCCATTGATCGCATGCAGTCTGCAGATCAGATAGACACAGCACAGGATGGGAATCAACAGTCCTACGATCACAATGCCTATGATCATCTTCTTCAACCGCTGTACTCTTCTCCGCCGATCATCCGGCGCTGTCTGTTGGAGTTCTCTTGCCATAAATATTTCTACGTCTCTCTTCCTATTTCGAAATCTTTCCTTCCATCAGACAAGACTTCTGTAACAGTATAGCATATTCCACTTTTTTGGGAAAGAGATTTATGTAAAACTTTAAAAGCCGCGGCGGATATTCCTATCCCCGCAGCTTTTACCTCTATATTTCGATATTCCGTAATGATATTCCCCTCTGTGAATGAGTATTTCCTGTATGCCCGGGTTTTCTACCCTATTTCCTGCATTTTTCGCTCCGGATAATGCCCCATAATGAAATGTTGGAAAAAGAGCGCCGGAAGGTGATGGCTCCGAAACCGATACCATATCTCCTCCGGTACATTATCGAACTGGCAGATCTGACCGTCACTTGCGAACTCCATCTCCAGCACCTGTCGTTGTGCATCGTACCCTGCGGATCTGATCATCGGATTAGCCAATATGTACCTTCTCATTGTCTTTTGTTCTCGCTTTCTGTTTCTGCTTTTGTCATCCCTGACAGAAATGTCCTTTACTATAATGCGTTCAGCTATATCTTTTCCCTGAAAGAGTTCCCCCTTTATACTTTCACGTTAAGATTTTGTCCCACCCACTATGACAATCGCAGATTATTTTATTTTTCCCTTCGTTTTACCCTTATGCAGGTCTTAGCATACTTTCTGAATACGTGTGCTGTATCCCACGCCCTCTGTGGCAGTCTGCGGATAACATTTTTTCTGCTGTCCACAGCCAATACAATATTTAATTTTGATCCAGTGTAGCAAATGAACAGGTCAGTTACTTAATGGTTCATAGAACGTTAATAGGTAAACTTAAAAGCTCCCGTGTCGTTCACGACTTCTTCGTAGCCGTCTACGTCTGCATAATGTGTGCAGATCACACGGTAGGTTCTGTCCTTGATGGCATCAGGATATTTTAAATCAGCTCCGAAGCTTGAACAATTATAGAATTCTGTACCATCGGAAGTAAGTACTGTTTTCCAACCATACCACATTTTTTGCTGCACTTTAATATCTTTTACTCCTATCACAGATGCTATACCTATACTGGTTGTAGTAAAGGACATGCACAATCCTTCGTCCATTTTAAACGCCATAATAATTTCGCAATCAAACAGCGTTGTTATAGGCTTTACATCATATTTCGGACTCATGTTTGTTACAGTAACCTTGATAGTGGTATCCTCATTTTGATACGCTTCCTCTGCATGTGCTTGCTGTACCGGCACGCTAAAAGCAAAAATCAATGCCAATACCAAAGCAACAATTTTTCCACTCTTTTGTTTTCTTTTTCTCACTCGTGTTTTCCTTTCCTTCATAAGATTTTTTGCTACACTTTTAGAGGCTCAAACTGTCCCTCTATATAGTACATGTGATTTCTTCTTCAAATCTTACAAAGAACTTTAACTTTTTTTGAAAAAAGTTTTTTGAAAAGGTTTTTTTGAAAATAGTTTTAGAAAATTCTTAGAAAAAAAGTTCAAAAAAGAGATTGAGCTTTTCACTCAACCTCTTATTACTGATTTCAATAATTATTTACTACTGCCTCTTGGTATTTGACTGCAATTTCTTTCAAAAATTCCTTATCATTTATTCCGGCAACTGCATATTTTTCATTTCCATAATAAAAATATATGATATAGCTTAGATTTCCATTATCCTCCTGCTTTCTGAAAACCTCTAGGTCGATACCCTCATTTTCAAATTCCTCACAAAATACATATCCCGGGTATGTCTCTCTTACTCGTAAAATTTCCTGTGGATATATTTTTATTTTAAAATGCAATATTGGGTTCTTTTCCTTACTAAAAAACTCATTTATTGTATCTGATTCATCCGTCTCAATTGTTTCTATCCGACTCATACTATACCCGTCATTGAATGAACACATAATTTCATATGGTACATTGACATACTCTCTATATATATCTGGAACATCCTCTATTCTATTGTACACCTTTTGTACACTTTTTTGGGGATTTTCTCCAACCATTTCCGGTGAAGTTATCATCGTTGTTCCCTCTTCATTCTTATCCATCCACCAGAAGAACCCGCCATGCTTCTCTGCATTTACCGCCATCTGCCAGGAGCCTCCCAGCAGGATAACAGCCAGGGCCACCGTCGCCACGGCCAACGATTTGTGTCTCTGGAAATACCGTTGCACCTTACGGTCTTTCTTTTTCTCCGTTTCATCGGCCTCTGCCAGAATTCTTTCCTCTTCTTCACGTTCTGCACAATATTTCCAAAAATTATCCACCACTTCATCCGATGACAGTCTGTCTTTCTCCTCCTCAGGAGTCAGACCGTCCAGCAGTTTTAATAAATTCTGAACTTCATCTGCATCAAATTCTTCATCGGAAGCTTCCATTGTATACCAATCTAATCGTTTCTGAATCTCCTGAATCAGACTTTCATTGTCCTGTTTCTTCATTTCTGCTCTGTTCCCTTCTGTATCTCATCGTCCGGCTTCGACGCCTGATCTTTATCCCTCTCTATTATATGTGTCTCTTTTTTGTCATTTCTTACGACATTTTTTGTTTTTTGTCGAATACCTTACCGTCATATATGATTTTTGCCACTTTTCCACGGAGCCTGTTGATTCGTACGCTCATGTTGTTCGCGGACGTATTCTCCAACTTTGCCATTTCCGGTATTTTATACCCTCGTACGAAATACCGTGAAAAACGTTTCTTATCTTCTTTGTCCAGATCATTCTCCAATACGATATCCAATTCTACTTTACCATATTGATCCTTCGCCTCAATATGCTCATGCCCTTCTATAGGGATTTCACGTTGTAACTTTCTGGTCTTTTTATTAAAGTCCTGGATTTTGTATCTCGCCGTTTCAATCAGAAAACCGGTCTGATTGGGATGTACCTTCAGCTGATCCCATTTTTTATAAGCAATATAAAATGTCTCCTGTAATACATCCTGTGCCAGAGACCTGTCCAGTATCCGGCATTTGATGAAGTCATATAAGATCGCCTGATTCTCACAAATCAATCTGGTAAACTCCTGATGATCTGCTTCCATCTCTTCTGTCTTTTTCTTATGCATTTGTCATCGCTCCATTATGAGATTTTATCTTCTCAAGATTTTTCTTATATAATTTAACATTTGTTCCTGTACTAAATATAGATGTTTTTACGATTCGTTTAAAATTTCTATTTTGTATCTATATATTTAGCTTTTCGTAAAATCATTGTCAATTATTTGTCACCGACAAAATCCGCTAATATTTGTGCCGATTAAGTGTTGACAAACAAGGCCTCTTTTGTTAGAATAAACCACGGTGATTGCGTAACAGTCACGTGATGCTGCTGTGGCTCAGTCGGTAGAGCGTCGCATTGGTAGTGCGGAGGTCACGGGTCCGATTCCCGTCACGGTATTTTTTAATTGTCTGTCCTATGCTCTTATACTCTTTTGAATGTTTCTGATTCATTTTCACATCTCCTGTATCTACCCTTACAATTCTAATAGATAATGTGAAAACGGAATTTCAGTTATAATGAAAGTTTTAATACATAAAAATATCGACTCCTTTCTCCGGATCACCGGATGAAAAGAGTCGATATGAATACTGTTTTATATTAATTGCGACGTAATATGAATTTTCCCACCAGATCATTCAATGAGAATGCCTGTGCGGATAATTCTTCACTGGTAGCCGAAGATTCTTCCGCCGATGCCGAATTCGACTGTACTACCTCGGATATCTGATTCACTCCGACTTCTGCCTGTTCCATAGCCTGCGCCTGTGCCTCGGACTCCTTACTGAGACGTTTCGCATCTGCCGCAATTTCCTTAACTCCTGTAACGATCTGTTCCAATGAGTCGGCTGCCGCTTCCGCTGCCATATTGCCGTTCTCAATCTCCTGCAACGATCCCTCGATCAGGCTTCTGGTATCTACCGCCGACTGCGCACTCTGCTCGGCCAGTTTACGAATCTGTTCTGCCACTACTGCAAATCCTCTGCCTGCATCTCCGGCTCTGGCAGCCTCAATCGCCGCATTCAAAGACAACAGGTTCGTCTGACTCGCAATATCTTCAATGTCAGCAATAATATTCTGTATCTTTTTAGATGTTTCATTGATCCGATCCATTTCTTCCATCAATGACTTCATCTGTGCATGACCTTCGTCTGCCTGCTTTGCGTAGTTCTCAGCCTTTTGCGTAGTCTTCTGAAGCTCTCCGGCAGTACGTGTGACCGAATCTGTAATATTGGTGATCGTTGCAGTCAGTTCTTCCACAGAACCCGCCTGATCCGTAGCCCCCTCTGCAAGCGACTGTGCGGACTGTGCCAGATTCTCAGCTCCGGCAGATACCTGCTTGGCCGCCTCCTCTACCTGTTCCAGCGTACTATTCATCTGTCGGTTCATCTTACGCATTGCATTTATCAACGCGCCAAACTGACCAACATATTTTTCCTCAATCTTAGTTCCTATTGCATAATTGCCATCTGCCATCTGACCCAGCAGTTCTCCTGCATCCGTAATGATCAGATTCAGATTGTCTGCCATTTCTTTCGCCACCCGGATCATGTATGCAATTTCATCCTCTGTATTGCATTCCGGGAATTCACTTACCAGGTCTCCCTGCGCGAACGACTGAAGCCGGTCTGCCAGCGCCACCATCGGTTTCTCAATACCAACCGCCATTTTTTTGCCCAGTATGACAGAACTCCAAAAAGAGGATATTACAATCACGAGGATCACGATCAACATGATAAATTCCATATGGCGCAGATTCTTTTCTGCACGATCCCCTTTTTCAACACACACATTCATCAGATTCACAAATTGTGCGTAGACATTCTCGTACTGTGTTGTCAGGTCTCCGGTATCCAGTTCCTGTGCTTCCAGATAACCATCTGCATCATCTGATATAGCCAGCTGCAGAACCTGCTCATCCAGTTCCCAATAACCATCCAGTGCTCGGAGCACTTCGTCATATGCCGTTCTGCCTTCATCAAACCGGAGCGTTCTGTCAAGCTCCTCCATGTATGTATTGAACGCTTCCTTTTTCTCAGCGTGCAGCTCTGTCTGCTTTTTAATTACCGCTTCCTCATCATAGCCGACTACCGCGCGCAATGCACTTCTGCTTTCAGAGAAAGCCGTCATGGCTTTTCCGATGTCTCCCTGTGTAAAGCCATATCTGTTCAATGCCTTTTCATATTGTGCCGCTGCTATCAATAATGCCACAACACCAATCATTGCCGCAATCGCCCCGATTACAGCTACCTTAACAAATCCCTTCGTCAGGCGTTTTTTAATTCCCTGCTGCTTTTGTTTTTTCATTCAATCCTCCCCTTGTGCTGTAAAAACAAATAATGCCACAAGCCACTTTTATATCCGTATTATAACACTTTATAATCAGCTCTTCAATGGTACGATGGTAACCAAATCCAACTCTCTCCTAAGGAAAAAGAGGATTCCGAAAAATCCCCTTACTATGCTTTACATATATGCTGATTTTACAATACTGAAACTTGTCTTTGCAGTTTTTCTGTTTTATTATACTCGTAAGTTAGTAACTTGTGAGTATAATCTTGTTCAGGAGGGTAAGTAAATGAGTCAGTTTTATTGCCGCGAGAATGATCTTATTCTATTCCATACTTCTTCATCATCGCTTCCAAAACTTCCGGATCAGTCAACTGCGTTACTTTATCTGCGTCTTCTCCGGCACTCATTTGTGATATTAAAGTCAGCAGATGTGTTCTTCCTGAACGTTCTCCTTCAATTCTACCTTCTTCTCTTCCTTCTTCTCTACCTTCTTCTCTTCCCTGTTCTCTACCGTACTCATATTCTGCCTTGCGGAGTTTCTTCTCTTCTTTTTCTTTATCATATTCAAAAATGCTCACTTTTACTACCTCCGCGCGATTCTTTTTCAAAAATTCTGCCAGGATTCCTTCCCTGATGCATTCCGTAACTGCACGTTCTACCGCTTCATCCAACGGCATTTCCGCGACATACTTCCGGACTCTTGCGACATACCGGGCATACTCCTGCAGCACATGGCAGCTGTTCATCAGTTCTTCATTATGTCCGGCATTGATATTCAGCATCGTAACTTTTAATTCCAGATCAGGCTCGTCCACCGGGTTCTCATAGGCATCCGACAGCCTCAGTTCCATCCGGTCCGGTACCTTGTGATCCAGTCCGTTATAAAATACCAGGAACTTCGGTGTGGGAATCTTCTGGATTCCGGACGAATACAATGACTTTCCATCCGCCAAGGCCTGATATTCGCTGGCTATGTAGAACAGATCCCGCAGCGGAATATTCGGGTTATAGGTTGACTGATGCTCGTACAAATACATTCCCATCTCCAGTACAAATGCCAGGTCATTCTTCATACCCATATATACAGCATTCTCTAACGTCACAACATTCAGCGCGTCCGGATCCCGGTAATCCTTCCCCGTCACTGCATTGTACAGGGAAAGCAGATATTCCGGTTCCGAGAATAGCATTCGGAAAATCGTATCCTTATACTTCACATTCGCCTTTGGCTGTTCTATCGCCGTTTGTTCCACCAATGTCCGTTCCGTCTGTACAGCTTCTTGTCTCTTCTTCGTCATCGTATCCTCCTGTTCTCATAGTACCTGAAAAAAAGGATAGACTTCTGCCTCCCCACCTGTCTCTCAACGCACTATGCTCTAAATGGTTAATTGGGTATAAAAGCATAGACTTCGTTGAAATGATATAGATGTGTGGATCAGCTCTCGCTGCCGAAATCGTCAGAATGTATGCTTTGTGATTATATTACATAGATTTCCGGTTCCTGTCAATTAACAAAATAGCCAAATCCGCACTACCTGAATTTGGCTACTTTGAATAGGAGCATCGCAGGCACCAAATTATCCGACGGTGCCGCATATACCGCAGTTATTATTTTACACGTATGTTTGTCTCAAAAATATCTATCAGAGCTGAAAGCATTGCCCACTCAATTTATCCCATATTTCTGTTTCATTGTCTTTAAGATTTCCGGTTCTCCAAACAAGGCAATCTTATCTCCATCACCGCCAGCAATCATACTATTTATCAGCTTTACCAGCTGGCTTTCACCCTCTTCTCTTCCTTCCAGCCTTCCTTCTTCTCTGCCTTCTTCTCTGACGTCGTCATCATGTAACAGTTCTTTCATGTACTCCGACCTCCATTCCTCATTCTTACGTGCTCTACGCACCGCTTCATCTATCCTCCGGCTCAGGTCTCCTCCGACCTTACCGGTTTTGATATAATCATATAACTCCCGCAGATTCTCCGGCACTTTCTCGGCGTCTGCAACGCAGTTATAAAAAATCTTCTCCGTCCCATCCTTCAGGTACAGTTCTCTGTCTTCCTTACACAGATTTTGGAACGAATACTTCGCATATCCCCTGCCAAATGGGTCAAAGCTTCTCCACCGGCTTGCCACCCGAAGTATACCGGAACTCCCGCTGCGGCTGGACATCCTCCAGTTCTCCTACCTTTTCCTCCAGCAGCCGTTCCATTCCTCGTATCGTTTTGCCATCCGTATTCTCCTCTCTCACTTCTACAGGAGAATACGCAACGATAATACACAGAACAAACGCTCTGTCCTTCATCATCTCCTGCTCTATTGTATTTAATGGGGTAAATAAGCAGGAATTCCTCTGAAGTCACAGATATCAACTTACGTAGATTTAGAAATTTAAAATAGAAAAAATCTGCTTACAAGCAAAGAATAGCAGACACCTTTATAATTGTCAATGTGGCAAAATAGCCAAATCTGCACTTTGTTAAATTTAGACAATATGCGATTACCCCAACTAAGTGTGGAAAAAAATTATATATTCGGGATGTTTTTAAGCAACTGTCGTTTTACTTTTTGGAATATGTTAGCTACAGTATAAAGGAAATATATGTAATAGAGCTTTAAAATGTGGCTCTGAATTACCGGTACACATGGCTCTCAATCTCCGGAAAGGTGGCTCAGAGAGCCCCGGAATAATCAAAGATTATCAAAAAGAATTGCGAACAGCCTGCGCCAATGTTGACAGCATCTTGGGGCAGCACCACATTCGAGATCACATTCAACGCACAGAACAGACCCTTTAAGCAAAAAAGAGCCACCATAAGATCCCCCCATCACTGGGTAAGCCTATGGTGGCTCTTGCACTTTTTAGTCTTTAAGTATCCCGGTATCTCAAGAAACCATTTCGTAATTCCACAAAGCGATCCTGAAATATTTCTTCCAACGCCTGTTTACAGGGAACTCTCTGCATCCGGGCAACAGCAGATGCTTCCATTACTCTGAATGTCTGTTGATTATGCTCTTCACAGAACTGAACATAAGAATTTATATATGGTTCCGCTGCATCAAATGTCCACGAGATTTCTTTCTTCAACCTCAAGAATGCCGATAATGCACTGATACACCGTACATTATTGAAGCTGATAGCTCCATTTCGTGCCGCCTTATCATCGGAGCAGAACACATACACCTGCTCGCCTTTCAGCAACGAAAGTAACTGTAACAAAACATACGACTTTATTTCGCCCAAGCTGTTATGTTTTCCAATCTCATCATCCGCTTTCTGAAGAGTTTCCAAATAATCCTGTTTCGTAGAAGTCACAACATCAAAATTTTCAAGCGTTTGATAGTGTTCTTGGAAATACGATTTTGAAAAAGCATCGCAAGCGTCCTTCAACATCAACGTATATGTGCTACAAGCGAAATCGCCACGAATCTTTACAAGTTCATTCAGAATTTCTTTATCTGTATAACACTGTATTTTTTGCTCGCCGATTTTGTGTTGTAACCAACCAATCGCCTGCTGATTATGACGGCTCAGTTCGTTGATGATTTGGCTATGACAGAAAAAGCAGTAACCTGGCATTTCCACGACAAGATCTGAAAGACTTTTTTCGGTGTTTCCCTGAATGAAATGAGTTTTTGAAATAAAGTCCGTGTCCAGCAAGGCATATTTTTCCATCTTCATTGGACACCTCTCAATCCATACCAAGCTCTTCTTTCAGTTCAGAGATGTATTTCCAATCTTCCTTTTCTCTGCTCTCTGTCAAATAGTCATGCTCAGTATTATAATCTGCTTTTTCTAAAAGTGTCCCGAAAGATTCTGTCCCCGCTCCATCAAGCTGCCAACGCTTTGCTTTTCCGGTCAATTCTACCCTTTTGGCCACATCTTCCGCTGTAACACGAAAAAGTTCTTCTGCCTTGTGCCGTTTGATACAGTTGCTCTCATACAATCTCAGCACGGTTGCTTTGTAGGGAATCGCAAACATATCCATCAAGGATAGTACAGAATCCGTATCCATGTCATCTTTATCTATGCCAAACAGGTCGATTTGATTCGATAAAAGCTGATCAGGCATCAGGAGCAATCCTGCAAATGCGTTTGCCTCCACATCTTCCTGTGTCTTTCCCATCTCATTCGCCGTACCAGAATCCAGCATCGAGCCATTTTTTATATAACTTTGGTCAGCATCTTCGACATAGCAATAAATGTGATATAGTTCATGTGCTGCCGCAAAGAACTGTTTGCATAACGCCAGCTCTGAATTAACACATACAAAAATCGTTCCCTTTTTCAGGAACGTCATTGCCCATAGTTCTTCATCATGGATAGGAAATCTCAAAATTTCCAAAGGGATTTCCTTTTTCCGTGCATAATTTTCTATTACAGCAAAAATATTGTCTTTCACAATAGAATTTCCGCAGTAGATTGTTGCAAACTGCCGTGTCAACTCATTCAGGTGTTCAAACTTGTGTGGCTGGGTTTCAAACAAGCTGTTTTCTAAAACACCTTTCATTCGTTATCCTCCCATGGTTGTTCCATTCTCTTTCCGTTCTCATACACTTTTGTATGGAAAAGAATCATATCTGAAAGTTCATCTGCAATCCGGATTCCTCTTCGTGCTTCCGGTGTCTTAACCCGCCCCATGAAAGCATGGATAACATTTGTGTCCACCGGATGTTCCGGCATTTTCATGAGGTTTTCCATCGGAACATGAAGGTATTCCGAAATTTTATGAAGCTCAATCGCATTGATTGCTCTTGCTCCATTCATAATTTTGCTCATAGTCTGCCGGGATACTCCGATTCCTTCTGCCAGATCAATTTGTTTCTTGTTTTCCTTTTTCAGTTGATTCTGAATATTGTTCGCAATCATCATGTTTACATCCAGCATTCAAATCCCTCCTTTGATGTACTTTCATTATATGCTTATTCGGCATTATTGTCAATGTTAGAGAGATTTATGCATTAAATATTTTACATTTTGTTACCAAAATGGAAACAAGTCTTATTCCAGAAATTGTAATATCCCAAGAATAGGACTTTTCATTACTTCCTGTTCCGTTCTATATCAGTCGATTATTCCTGCATGAAGAGTTGATCTAAATGTTACGATTAAACATGGAGGTGACTGCTTATGACTTTACAATTGTCAATATAGCAAAATAGCAAAATCTGTACCTTATGAATTTGGATAATGTGCCATATTTTATTCGATTGATTTCCTCAATACATACTGCCTACGAAAGCAACTCTCCATTTACTTCATCTTCTCCTTGACCGTCTCCGGCACATTGATCAGTCCAAATCGATAAAACATCCCATAGATATAAGTCACGCCCCGGATATCGCCCAATGCCTTTGGCCTATCTACCACCACTTCTCCTTTTATATTGCCCAGCGCCAGAAGCACCGAACTCCACGCCAGACTTTTGCTCTTCTCCCGTCTGTCTATCCACAGCTCCCTCGTGTACTCGCCGTTCCTGCCTTTTTTAATTTCGTAAGTGAATGGCAACCCGGAGTAAGTTTTGAATTGCACACCGGCATAAGCCAGAACCACACCCCAGAAGTTTTCTTCTGTCGGATCAGCCCTCCACCGCTTCATCGCTCTGTATCTCCGCTGCCGCTCTGCTCCGACACTGATTTTCTCTTTTTCTGCTGTACTTGGGAAGTACACACCTTTTTTATATGGCAGGTACGAGGTAACGGAGGCTTTGGAAAGGTTAAGCGCCTTTGCTGTTGAAAGTATGGAGGTTTTGTAGTCTTGTGTTTCTCGGTACTCCGCAAATGTATCCTGTACCTTCTCCGCCACTTCTGATTCATACACACCAGCTGTGATGAGGAGCTTGCGTACCTTTATTGGATTTAATCCCAGTTCTTCACCGATGACCTGCAAGGACATCTCAGAATTATAAAGCGCCACAGCAGCATCCATCTGCTCTATCAGATTTTTCCCGGCATCATACTCCGGCTTCAGCTTCTTTCGACCGCCACCTGGCTTTCTGGGCTTATACGCTCTTTTCTCTCTCATAATTATTCATGCAGCTCCAGCGGCAGACCGTCAGGGTCATGGAAAAAAGTCATCTTCTTGCCGGTATAATCATCCACACGGATCGGCTCACATTCAATGCCAACTTCCGCCAGTTCTCTGACTGTCTGCTCCACGCTCTCTACACAGAAAGCAAGATGACGCAGCCCACAGGCCTCCGGGCGGTTCACACGCTTCGGTGGGTTTTCCTCAGCGAAAATCTCCAGCTCCGTGTATTCATTGACACGTAGATCCAGCTTCCAGTCCTTACGCTCTAGGCGGTAGTTTTCTCTGATGACAGAGAATCCCAGCTTGTTCACATAAAAATCCCTGGCTGCTTCGTAATCAGATACGATGATTGCGATGTGATGTATTTTAGATAAGTTCATTTTTCTTCACTCCGTTTCTTTTATTTACGTTACAAGCTATATATCAGCCTTCAAAAAAGCCCGTGTGAACTCCTGGAGTTCAGTTTGTCCACACGGTAATATCATCAAAACTTGATCACTTTCGGCTCATAGGTGAAAGAACTAATGGTAGTCTGTCATTCTGTGTTAAATTCATTTTCTCATACTAATTGCCAGCTTAATTTATCCTATATTTCTTTTTCATTGTCTTTAAGATTTCAGGTTCTCCAAACAATGCAATCTTATCTCCATCACCACCAGCAATCATACTATTTATCAGCTTTACCAGCTGGCTTTCACCCTCTTCTCTTCCTTCTAGCCTTCCTTCTGCTCTTCCTTCTTCTCTGACATCGTCATCATGTAACAGTTCTTTCATGTACTCCGACCTCCATTCCTCATTCTTACGTGCCCTGCGCACCGCTTCATCAATCCTCAGGCTCAGGTCTCCTCCGACCTTGCCTGTTCTGATATAATCATACAACTCCCGCAGATTCTCCGGCACTTTCTCGGCGTCTGCAACGCAGTTATAAAAAATCTTCTCCGTTCCGTCCTTCAGGTACAGTTCCCTGTCTTCCTTACACAGATTTTGGAACGAATACTTTGCATATCCCCTGCCAAATGGATCAAATGTACATAAAAACAGCACTCTTCCCTCCGGCAGTTCCCGATAGGATTTTCCCTTACTCAGATGATCCGTATCCATCGTAGACTGGTAAAATCTGCTCCGTTTCGGCAGTTCCAGCTTCTCCACCGGCTGATGGTTCTGACTCTGCATCTCCGCATCGTACATACGCTTTTTATCCCGCGTATATATATCCAGACGGATCGGCTTACCACCCGAAGTATACCGGAACTCCCGCTGCGGCTGGACATCCTCCAGTTCTCCTACCTTTTCCTCCAGCAGCCGTTCCACTGATTTAGAAATTTGAAATAGATAAGAAATCTGCTTACAAGCAAAGAATAACAGACACCTTTATAATTGTCAATGTGGCAAAATAGCCAAATCTGCGCTTTGTTAAATTTAGACAATATGTAATCAACCACCTCTTCTTTTTCTGCCTTACTGAAATAACATTTTTATGTGCTTCTGTTATTTCCATTATAAACTATATAACAGCCCTCAAAATGTACCGTGTGCGCTTCAGCTCCCGGAGGAGCCTGTATCCACACACAGCGGTATCATCAACACCGAATCACTTTGGACTCACTTCCTAATAACCACTCTAAAAAGCGCCATTTCATTGCCAATTCTATCGCAGGGTTAATCACGCTCTCATCCCTGTCAAATGCATACCCTTTATTGCATATATATCTTTTTCCGTCCGGCCATTCCAAAGTCATCCCGGCTTCATATACAATATCCATACCACTTACACTTGTAATTCTATTGTGGCATCGGTTGGATGCCATAAAAATGTATAGTTGGTTTCTGTAGTCTATCGTTAACTGATTCCCGGTATATCCTCCCAGTGCAAATGCATTTCCGCTCAACCAATGATTCACCTCAGAGTTCTTTGCGACAGGATTCTTTGAATAACACAAAAGTCCATGAAACTGGCTAAAAGTTCCATCCTCATTCTTTTTACCGGTATGATTTACTCCAATCTTATTGACAAATTGCGAATCTAATAAATTACCTGACAGCATCATAGATGCAAATTTTCCCATATCTGCTGCTGTAGAGAATAATCCTGCGTGTCCATAGAGACGTGGGCACCACTTCTCCAATTTACGTGCCTTCCCATCATTTACCATTCCTTTAGAAATATCCCTAATTACACAATAATTATTATTTGCGATTCTTCTTTCATAATTATTCGAAACTACCCGGCCCATATCTTCAGGTCTGATAACCAATACAGTGTCCTTCATGTCGCATGGATCCAAAATATATTTTCTAACCAAATTATATAAATCCGTTCCTGTTACACTTTCCACTACATAAGATAATACTATTGCACCCATATCTGTATATAATCGGGACTGTGTATAATCTGGCTTGATATTTAAAATCAGATATTCTGCGTCTTCATAGGACAAAGCATTTTCTATTCTGTCATCTGTTCTTAATGGCACCCTGAAAGAAAGCAAATCCTTAATAGTTACATCTTGAAGATACTTAAATCTTTTATCTAACTGACCTATTTTTGAGTCTATCTTAATTATTTGCTCTTTTATTAATTGCAGTACCACAATACAAGTAAATATCTTAGTAACCGAGGATAAATCAAAAATAGAATCTTCTTGCATTTTTATTTCATAAGATAATCCATTATCATCTATTTCCTGTTGTTTTCCTACTGTCAAGATTTGTCGATGGTGCGGAGTTCCAATTGCTAATACCATTCCGGGCGCCATCTTATCCCTCTCAATAAAATTGTCAATTTTATTTTTTATTAACGAATCATCCAATAAACCCTGATATAATTCATCCCGTGTCAAAGCTCTCTCTCGCTTATAATATTCATATACAGGTTGCAAGAGAGCATAATAATCCTCTTTATCTTTCAAATTCTCTGTATACTCACCAGCACCATAATTCTGATTCTCTATTAGCTTTTGAATATATTCTTCTAAAATATCAACCATTATTCCTAATTCCTCTTTTTGGAATCATAGACCCTTTCAGCAGCTCTGGCGTCACCGGAGTTATCGACTTTCATAATTACCTGGTTAATTTCTAATGCCTTATCATATTCCTTATTCGCTTCCCAATAATTTCTCCGCGTATATAAATATCCTTTTGGTTTCTCGGAATGATTCATATTCCAAATAATCTCAACCGTATTTAAATACTTATCAGCCTCGTTCATCTTCTGGGAACCGCCACCTAAAAAAAGTGAATCATAAATACAAGCCTTGCTGTAATTATAGTAAGCGTTTATAATGGGATTTACCTGCTTTATGGCAAGGTTCAACCATTCATATGCATGCTTAATATCATTCTGAATATTTAGCCTATCTTCTTCATCAATTATATCCAACGTAATCTCACTCAGTACAATTCCTTTTTGAAATCTTTCGCTAATGCCTAATTTCATCTCCGCCCGGTACAATAATACCGATCCTATTAAATTATATATCTTATCATCTCTTTTTTCAGCATTAAATGCCAGTTTATATTGCTCTAATGCCTTGTCATAATCCCTAATTGTCGCATAGTATGCTCCCAGATTCTGGTGATAACGTCCCTTGGGATTATTTTCCACTGACTTTTTAAGATATATTTCAGCCTGTCTTTTCCAATCTTCAATACTATTTTCTGTGTCTTTTGTCGTTGTGGTACCCTCACCTTTGATGCAATATCTCACAATATTCTTCCACAGTTTGTGGTACCACTTATTCTCTTTCCGAATATCTGTTTCTTTCTGTTGCGTATTATCTTCACATAACAGCTTATATGTATACCCTATGGTATTTTGCATATATCCACATAGTTCTTTATCATTTTTGTTAATCTTTTCCAATTCACCCTTGTATATTTCAATACTTTTTAAATATTCTTCTTTATTCGGAGAACTGCTTACTATGTTTTTATAAAATAGCAAGTCCGATTCACGTATATTAAGATAACTGCTTACCACCGAATATTCCGGTTGCTCTAATATATCCAGGCGTCTGCGCAACTGTGGAACATCTTCTAATGCCTTTATTGCCTGACTTATGCACTCTTTTTTACGTCGGTTTTCATATGCATTATATATCCAATAGATTCTTTTCTCGAAAAAAGTCAGCTCTTTCATTATGTCCATTGGGATATATTCCAAGGTTTCAAACTGATCACACATATAACGGCAAATTTCATACATGTATTCGCCCTTTTCCAGAGACCATAAAAACTTACGTTTCTCGCCTTCATATACCATTTTCTCTGTAGATTTTTCTACTTGTTCCAATAGTTTTTCTATATCTTCTTTCTTGTATACATTATAAATATTCAACCCAATCCACACGCTGACTGCAATTGAAATTGTTGACAGTATAGTGTCCAATATGGATATTCCTAATACATCCCCTGCCCCTGTTGGTTTTTCCTTTATTGACTCGCATATCATCTGAAAAATAAAATGTTGTTCTCTCAGTTCTGTCAGACAAATAATAATAGGAATAAGCGCTAAAAATACAATCAGTACAAGTATTCCCATACTATTTCTTGATCTAACTTTAAATTTACCCCTTCTCATTTGTTTCCCCTTCCTAATTCCTCTATTTCATGTATAATAAAAATACCAAACATCCATCGCAGACATACCTCCATCGTCTGTATTTTAGTTTCTCGTCAAATCCATTATAACAGAGATGTTGGTACTCTCTTTTTTTCTTTTATTCAACTGACAAAAACTTTACTCTATACAATATATATACCCATTGTTAATGAAGCCAATCCTGTTATGTATTTAGAAACTGTTTCAGAAAAATTAATTCTTAGTAGAAAAGAAAATATTAACCCTATCCAAAGCATCTCATAGAGGCTGTCATAAAAATACTCTGCATGTAAGGTTCCCGACATCTCCAAGATTCTCTTACATCCAACATAGTTCTCAAATACAATAATTAATATTGTAATCTCCATACATAATAGAAGATGAAATACTACACTTATGTGATTGGAAATCCAAACTTTTAATGTCTTCATTTCTGCACCTAGCAGAAAATAAAACAGCCATGTCCATATACGAAACGTCTGTGTCACATACTTTTGCATTGGCTTTCCGCACTGAAAAGATGCAATTTGAATTGCAATCGATATAATTCCACAAATCAATAATACTACTCTTTTGGAGTGTTGATTTAATTTTGATAGAAATGGAAGAAGCAAGTAAATAATCAATAATGCTCCAAGATACCAGAATTGCCACATTGCTCCCTTTTGCACAAAAGACTTTAAAAATTCTTTCACAAATGCCAAGAGCTTTATTGAAAATATTTTATCAAGAGCCAATGCTTTCCCAAGTTTTATGACATATAATATACAATTCCAAAAAAACACTATTTTGATGATTCTAACACATTTATGACCAGCATATTTATAGTTTAATTCGCCACGATTTAATAAAAAGTATCCGCTTGACATGAAAAAAAAAGGAACCGCAAACCCACACAAATAATACAATGATGCAGTAACTAAAGATAAATCTTTTGGAAAAGTGTGCAATCCAACAACAGCCACACATGCAATTACTCTAATGAGGTCAATACTACAGTCCCGTCTGTCTGTCTGTCTGTCTGTTCTATGGCCTATAACTACCAAAACTGTTAATACGATCCTTAAAATGTCAAGATCGTACCGCCGTCTATCTATCTATCATAATTGTCCTTTCCTCACCGTTTGCTGTCAAATGCTATTAATTTTCTTATAAACTAATAAACTTTTTTACTTTACCAAATATTTGATTCACAATCTCTATCACCAATGGCTCATGCGTAAGAATAAGAACCAATCCATAACTTCCGAAGAAAAGAATTGCAGACAGCAGCAACGTAAAGAAAGCATTCCATCCCAATATTTTCACCCAGACAGAAGCCGCACATCCGATAGCCAATGCAACTACCATTTGTGGATACTGTATCCTGCTGTAAGCAGGCGCAATTTCATTCTTCAAGGCGCAGAATTGAACAATCCATACCACAATTTCAGCAATTAAAGTTCCTATTGCCGCACCTACCGAAGCGAAACGCGGTATCAAAATAAAATTAGCAATCAAATCAGCTACTGCACCCGCAATTTCAGAATAAAGAACTATTTTTTCCCTTCCCAATGGCACCAATATTTGGATTCCCATAACATTAGTCAATCCAATAAAGATAATGGTTGGCATAATAATCTGCATCGGCAAGACTGCATTTTCATATGCGTCTCCTGACAAGAATAAAATGCCTTCTTTTGCAAAAATCATAAAGTACAGCATCATCGGAAGTGCAATCAAGAACACAAAGTTGATTGCCTTATGCGCAATGCGATAGAATTCGTCAACCATCTTATGTTCGATATAATAGGATGCTCTCGGAAGAAGAACCACACCAAGCGATGTAACAATGCTGACAAGAATCGTTTTGATTTTTACCGCAGCATTATAATAGCCAACATCGGCATCTGTTTTCATAAAACCAAGCATAACTGTATCCAAATGCGTATAAACTGTTGTCGCGCACGACATCGCAAAGAAAACAACGATTGGCTTAAAGTGCCGCTTAAAGTGATACTTTCCTACGGGACGCATCCCAATGAACTTATGTGTATTGATAAGGTTAAATACACTGGAACCCGACGCAGCAATCAAAGTGATTGCACCATAAACAACGTAATCTGCTTTCTGATGAACAAAAGCAAACATCGCCACAAGCGCAATAAATTTGAATACGATGGATCGAATCGTTATGTATGTATACTGTTCCAAAGCCTTATACAACCACTCCATACCCATGACGTTAAAAATGATTGTTAGGCTCACAATCGCATACAAGGTTCTTTCTGCTCTCAGACGAGGCACAAAAATCAAAGCGATTACAAAAACTGCATAGGAAACGATACTCATTACCAAATTGATAATAACAAGTTCCTGTGCTGTCCGGGTTAATTCTTCCTTATTGTCACGCACTTTTGCACACGTACGAATACCATAGGTAGGGATTCCTAACTGTGCAAGCATTGCAAAATAAGAAATCAATGATGTTGCAAAAGATACCTTTCCTGTTCCTTCCGGCAACAAAATTCTGGAAACATATGGAAAAGTTATCAGCGGAAAAATGAATGACGACATCGCTAAGATGGCGTTCATAATAAAATTAAGTTTTAGTGATTTTTGTTTTTTCATTACTCAATCCTTACCACCCAATATTCATGAATGGTTCAAACACATAAGGCATTAACGCACTTATATCATATGTGGTAGATAGTCAAAAATAAACCATACATCTTGATTCAATTTTTGTTTTCTTCATTGCTGTATTTGTTAACCGAAAATTCGGTCAACCGCTCATTGAAAACCAGGTCACTTTAGACCAAGTTTGGCACCTGCAGCATTACTGCCACAGGTGCAGTTGCTATTTTACTACTGTCTCGAAGTCAGTTCCGTTGTTCCGTAGAGTTTCACGTAGCCTGTAAGAATCGCCTTCCATATCAATCAGATAAAGATGATTCGTTGTTTGATGACCAGATTGATCACTCCCTTCCAACCTCCCATAATAATCTTTGTTTTTCTCTTGTTAACTCGCTTTTTCTCACATTTTCATTTTTTCATAGAGATTGCTTCT
>PPYF01602744.1_pt1 | contig 47350 bp, 48 predicted proteins | sample 1559871 | NCBI WGS metagenome assembly PPYF01 (sample SAMN08240021, study PRJNA423297) | Human gut metagenome, whole genome shotgun sequencing project.
AAATTTAACATATTTAAAGGCTGAATGCTAGATAACATCTAACTTTCAGCCATCGAAAATTTTATACTTTCCTGTACTTAAAAAAAGAGCCCACTTAGGCCTCTTTTTTTATACTTTAGCTATCATTTACTAAATACCCATAGCTTATTAACTATATAATTTATAATCATCACTATTGCTGTTGTTGTAACCAACCCTATAAATTTATTTAAATTACATAAATCAACTAATACATATAATATTCCTGTATTTAATCCAAGTCCAATAAGATTTAAAATAATAAACTTTATTGTTGTCTCTGTTGATGCCTTATCCTTATATTTAAATACCCATAAAGTATTCCATAAATAACTATTAACAGTACCTAAAATATATGCAATAATGTTGGCTAGTATATAATACATACCAAGTGCATTTAGAATAAAAAATATTATCCAATTTACTAATGTATTTATTACTCCAACCATGCCAAATTTTATAAATCTAATTACACCATCATTTATAAATTTCATGATCTTCTCCTCCCACTAAAGAATACAATCCTCCTATAGCAGCAAACATCATCATCGGCAAAATACAAACTAAATATCTTGACCTTGCTTCCCAAATAACTAAAAATAAAAATACTCCAAATATAGCTATTTGCACACATTGCACAATTTTATGCTTATCTCTATATTTAAATGCTGCAATTGAAGAAATAAATATAAGGGCTATAAGTGCTAAATTACTCATTTGAGCAATATAAATAATTATATTATTCTTTTCCCCAATTACATATTCCTCTACTTTATTATCTTCTAATGGCTGTCTACATAATTTATTAATAGAATAATATGTTCCATCATTCCAAGTAAACTTTATTTTTTTATCTAAAAATTCTAAATATCCCTTAAATCCATAATCTCTAAGTCTATTTTCAATTTCTTCTATATTAGCCTTCTTAGCTTTTTCTTTATCTTTAAAAGAAGAGGTAAAATCTACATCTTCTTTATTATAACCGCCATCACCTTTAAGTCCCATCATTATCCAATGAGTCATAGGAAGTCCTGCTTCACTATATTTTATAGGCATTACATAACTTGCAATAGCCTTATATCCTGAAAATATAACTAAAAATGAAATCAAAATTATTAAATTACTAACCAAACCTTTTATTATTTTGTTAGTGCATAATATATATATAATTATAGCAACTACCACAATAATTATATTAGTTTTTAATATAACACCTAATGCCCCAAACACACCTATACCTATTAAATTCCAAATCTCATAATATGATTTACTTTCATTATAATTATATAAAAATAATAATATTGCTACTGGAAATATCATAGTTGTTGTATCTGTATAAAGTATTGGAGAATAAGCAAATAATGGAATTATAAAAATAGATAAAAAACTAAATAATGTTGCCATTTTTAAATTAAATACTTTCTTAACTAAAATATATGTTAGCACTAAAGCTCCATCTATCATTATTATATTAAAAATGCTCCCCACAATAAGATAAACTATTTCATTTGTTGTAAATAAACTTATACATTTAAATAATGCTGTATACATAAGAAGTGCACCAATATTATTGGGATAAAAATTATAATAATATTCTGGTAATTCAAATACTGAATTAGCTATTCTATGAGCGTCATAAAATATAACTCCAAAATCCCAACTTGGTTTAACTCTGCAATATATAACAAAAATAACTTGTAAAATTAATAATATTATCCCAAATAAAATACTAATTTTAATCAATTTTTTATCATCTAACCTATCAAATATATGTTTTAATATTAATAATATAGCTAATATAATTATAGCCCCTAATACTACTATTAATTTATTCATAGGAAATAATCTTCCATAATTTGATGTAATGTTAATAAATAGTAAATATAAACTTACTATTGTAAAAACACATGCAAATATTTTTAATAAAATATTTCCTATACTATTTAACTTCATATTAAAATCCTCCTAAATCTATAATTAATTTTTTATAAACTTATCTATTATAAACTTAGGTCTCTTTTTAGTTTCAATATAAATTTTACCTATGTACTCTCCTATTATTCCTAAGCATAAGAGTTGAATTCCACCTAACATCCATATTGATACAACAATTGTTGCCCATCCTTCAACTGTTTTGCCAAGACACCATAAAGTTATAAAATATATTAAAAATAATAAACTTGTCGTAAACATTATCATACCTAAATTTAATATCAATTTTATAGGTTTTACACTAAAAGATGTTATACCTTCAAAAGCAAAAGAAAGCATTTTTTTAAGTGGATACTTAGATTCTCCTGCAAACCTTTCACTTCTCTCGTATAAAACCACATCACTTCTATATCCTATAAGAGGCACTATTCCTCTTAAAAATAAATTTACTTCCTCAAATTCTCCTAAAGCTTCCAAAGCTCTCTTACTCATTAATCTATAATCTGCATGATTATAAACTATGTCAACTCCTAAAAGTTTCATTACTTTATAAAATCCTTGTGCAGTAGTTCTTTTAAATACAGTATCTGTTTTTCTATCACTTCTAACACCATAAACTACATCACACCCATCAATAAACCTATCAATAAATTTATCAATTACATTAACATCATCTTGTAAATCTGCATCTAAAGAGATTGCTGCATCACAATAATCCTTAACAGTCATTAATCCTGCTAATAAAGCATTTTGATGGCCTCTATTTCTTGATAATTTAATCCCTGCAAATAATTCATCACTTTCTTTAAGTTCTTCAATAATACTCCAAGTATTATCTTTACTCCCATCATCAACAAAAGTTATTCTACTATCTTTGCTTATTTTATTTTCACTAATAAGCTGATTCATTTTAATTTTTAATCTAGCAGATGTTTCATGAAGCACTGCCTCTTCATTATAACAAGGTAAAACTAAATATATAGTTTTCATTAAATTTTCTCTCCTTTATATTAATTTATAAAATTAATTCTTTTACAACTTATAAAATTATATCATAAATAATTAATTCTCTAAAAAACTTTAAAAAAGAACTCTAATAGAGTTCTTCCCCCTATTTCAAGTTCTTTAATATTTCAACACATTCTTTACCAGTATTTTGCCAACTTAAAGTATTTAGATATTCCTTTGAAACTTTATTTATTTCTTTTAATAAATTTGGATTATTAATTGCATTTTTAAACATTTCATAAAATTCATTATAATCAAATGATGTAACTAAAGCTGAACCTTTAGGGAAGAAATAATTAAAGGTTCCCTCCTTAAATTCAAATATAGGTAATCCTGTAGCTAACATTTCATATGGTACTAAAGATATATTTGTTAACGATCCAACCATCCCAAAATCTGAATTATTATATAACTCTAACAATTCCTCTTTAGTAAGCTTTCCTATATTTTTTCCTCCATCACATTTAAAGTCAGTAGATTCACCATAATATTTAACATTTAAAGTTATACCATCTTTCAATAAGTCGCCCTGCAACTTTTTAACCATATGTTGACATATATATGGTGCTCTTTTTCCAGTATCTTTAACATAAACAGCCATATTGAATTCTTTTTTATTAGGATACTCATCAAAATTTCTACCTTTATCATAATATTCTTTTCCCTCATAAGGGAAAGTAATTACATCTATTGGTGAAATTATTGAGCATTCTCTTTCTACCATATGCTTATTCCAAGCTCCTAAGCTTATCATATGGAATCCTAATTCATAAGTCTTTTGTGCAATTATAAAAGCTTCACCAAACATATAAAAATATGGCTCATAATCTTGTACAAAATACATTTTATATCCATCAATTTTTTTTGCATGATAAACGGTATCCCATTGAGTTGCAATTACTACATCAGTTTCAATATCTTCAATTAATCCATTAATAAAAGTCCCCTTATATCCTGATAATGTAGCTTCTGCATTATTTTTCATTTCTTCAAGACTTTCATTATCATAAATTGAAAAATATCTTACATCATAACCATTTTTACTTAATTCAGTACCTAATCTTAAAATTGATGTATGACCTCCACTATATAATGGCATTCCAGGAATAATAAAAGTTATCTTTTCTACTTTTTCTGGAACATTATTCTCAATAGGAGTAAAATCTACAACTTTCAAAATATTATCTATAAACTTTTTATAATTTCTTTGTTTTCTTAAATAGTTAACTTTTTTTAAAACTTTAATCATTTTTTACCTTCTTTATATAAATTATCTTTTACGAATTCTATCTATAACATTTTCAATTGCTTCAAATAAAAATTTATCTCTTAGTATGATTAATGATATAAAATAAACTAGAGATCCTATCGTTATTTGAAGTACAAGGAATAAAATACTAATTGGTGTTACATTTCCAATCAATCTTACAATTGCTAACATCAATATCCCACTTACCCAATACTTATATGTTTCTTTTATCCAAGTAAAATCAAACACCACTCTGGCAAACCAAAACTGGATTAATGCAATTGATAATTCAGCTGACACTGTAGCTATTACTGCCCCCATAGCTGCAAATCGTGGTATTAATAATAAGTTAAAGCAAAAATTAACTAATGCTCCTATACAAACAGATGCTGTATATTCTTTATTCTTTCCTATAGCTAGTAAATACTGTGTACCAAAAACATTACCAAGACCTATTATTATTACCAATACCGGTGAAATCTTAGTTAATGGAATTACACTTAAAAACTCATTACCAAAAAGTATTGGTACAAATTTATCACTTATCCCTATTAAACCAAAAGTTATCGGTATAGATAAAAAACTAATTACAACAAATGCTTTTCTTAAACTCTTTTTAACTTCATTTAAATCATCTTTACTAAATAGATTAGCAATTCTAGGGAGCATTACAATACCTAAAGAAGTAACAACAGATAATAATATTCTTACTATCTTTTGTGATTGATCATAATATCCTGCTTCTACTGCCCCCTTAAATAAATCTATCATTGTTTTATCTAAAACTGTATAAACTTGCGTAGCTATTTGCGGTACAAATAATGCTAGTATAGGCATAATGTGCATTGCTATTTTTAATTTACCAATTTCTTTAACTTTAAGCATATCCTTACCGACATAAAACCACATAATTAATTGTCCTACAAACATTGTTCCTGCATTAATTAAAATATACTTCCATAAATCATCTCTTGTTTTTACAAAAATAAATATTAATATTACAGAAATTATTTTGGCAAAAAAACTTCTTAATGATGCATTTTTAAAATTTTCAATACCCAGGAAATACCAAGATATATCAACAGCAGCTGCTAATATATAAAATCCTTGTAGCATATAGAAAACTCCATATTTGTGACTTTGTCCTAGTGTTAAAGCAAATACCATGTAAGCCAAAATACACCCAGTAAATTGAATAGAAAATATCTCCCAAAAAGTTTTCTTTAACTTATCTTTCTTCTCTCTTATAGTTGCTATCTTTTTAGTTGCATATATACTTATTCCTAAACTACCAAGCAAAATAAAATACTGTGTATTTGCATATGTAACAGTATTTATACCTATTCCATCTGCAGACAAAACTCTTGATACATAAGGTATTGTTAGTACAGGCAATAAAACTGAAGTCATTTGATATAATAAATTATACAAATAATTCTTCTTAACGCTCATGGTCATAATACTTGCACCTCTTATTCTTTATAATTATTTATTTTTCTATATTGATTGTCTTAAATAATTATTTATTAACTCTCTAAATTTGTCAATAATATAACCAATTTGTTAATAAAAGTTTTAATTAGATATTTAAAAAACAAAAAAGCCTACTTATTTTCAGCAATATTTATACTAAAATAAGCAGACTTTAACTAAAAAAATACTATTTGTTTATTCTTCATATCCCTTTGGATTATTGCTTTGCCATCTCCAAGAATCTTCACACATTTCATCAATTCCTCTTTCAGCATTCCAACCTAATTCTTCATTAGCCTTTGTTGGATCTGCATAGCAAGTAGCAATATCTCCTGGTCTTCTATCTACTATTTCATAAGGAATTTCTTTTCCACATGCTTTACTAAATGCATTAACTACATCTAACACAGAATACCCTTTTCCTGTTCCTAAATTATATGTTACAAGTCCTGGATTAGTTTCAAGTTTCTTTAATGCTTTAACATGTCCATCAGCTAAGTCAACAACATGAATATAATCTCTTACTCCAGTACCATCATGAGTTGGATAGTCATTGCCAAATACTCTTAACTTTTCTAATTGACCTACAGCAACCTTTGTGATGTATGGCATTAAATTATTTGGAATTCCATTTGGATCTTCTCCAATAGTTCCACTCTTATGAGCTCCTACTGGATTGAAGTATCTAAGTAATGCAACATTTAAAGTCTTGTCTGCATGGCAGATATCTCTAAGCATATTTTCAATCATAAGTTTAGTTTGACCATATGGATTTGTTGCTGAAAGTGGTGAATCTTCAGTTATTGGCACTACTTTAGCATCTCCATACACTGTTGCTGAAGAACTAAATACAAAATTCCTACAGTTATACTTTCTCATTACCTTTAACATAACAAGTGCACTTGTTAAATTGTTATAGTAATATTCTAATGGCTTTTCTACTGATTCACCTACTGCCTTTAAAGCTGCAAAGTGAATTACAGAATCTATATTATTTTCTTTGAATATCTTTTCTGTTTCATCTTCTAAAGTTAAATCAACATTATAAAACTTAGTAGTTTTACCTGTTATCTTTTCTATTCTTTCTTTAACTATTTCTTTACTGTTACAAAGGTTATCTGCAATAATAACGTCATAACCTCCATTTAAAAGCTCTACTGCTGTATGGCTTCCTATATATCCCATACCACCTGATATTAAAACGGCCATTTATATACCTCCCTATTTTAAACATTAAATTGTTTACATTCACATTATATACCTAACATACTACATAAATCAAACTTTATTAATCAATTTAATAAAGTTTTTTTATCATATTAAAATAAATATAACTAAGAAAGTCACTAAGGACTTTCTTTCTCAATTATCAATTATTCAAAGTGTTTCACTATTAATTCTACTATTCTTTCACAAGCTTTTCCATCACCATATGGATTTATTGCATGTGCCATTTTATGATATTCTAAATCGTCAATTACTAACTCATTAGTGATTTCAAATATTTTATTTCTTTCAATCCCTGCTAGTTTAACTGTTCCAGCCTTTACAGCTTCTGGTCTTTCTGTTTCAGTCCTTAAAACAACTACAGGTTTTCCAAGTGCAGGTGCCTCCTCCTGAATGCCACCTGAATCAGTCATTATCAGGTAACATTTATTCATTAAATTTGCAAAGTCCACATATTCCAATGGTTCAATTAATGCTACCTTATGCTCAATACCTTTAAAACTTTCTCTTGCTAAATCCCTTATTAAAGGATTTTTATGCATTGGAAATATTATTTGCACATCCTTATTTTGCTCTGCCACTTCTCTCACAGCTGCAAAAATATTTTTCATTGGTTCTCCCCAATTTTCTCTTCTATGAGCAGTCAGCAATATAACCTTATTGTTATTAAAATCTATTTTATTTAATTCTTCATTTTCAAATTTATGTTCTTTATTTATTACACTTAATAATGCATCAATAACAGTATTTCCTGTTCTAAATACATTCTCAACTATTCCTTCTTTAGCTAAGTTAGCTTCATTACTTTCTGTAGGTGCAAAATGAAGAGTAGCTATGGCCCCTGTTAATTTTCTATTTGCTTCCTCTGGAAATGGTGAATACATATCTCCTGTTCTAAGTCCAGCTTCTACATGACCAATTGGAATTTTATTATAAAAAGCTGCTAAAGCACCATTTAACGTAGTTGAAGTATCTCCATGAACAAGTACAATATCAGGTCTAAATTCCTTAAGTACCTTATCTACCCCTGTTAACACTTTATTACATATATCTATTATTGTTTGCCCATGTGCCATTATATTTAAATCAAAATCTGGTTTAACATCAAATATATCTAAAACAGAATCTAGCATTTCTCTATGCTGTGCTGTAACACAAATTTTTGCATCAATTCGTTCGTCTTTTTCCAACAATTTAACCAAAGGACACATCTTTATCGCCTCTGGTCTTGTTCCAAATACAGACAAAACTTTAATCTTTTCCATTCTATACACCCCTTTAGGTAATCCTTTTACATTTTTATTATTATATAGGTTTTTTGCAAAGTCAACATCTTGTGGTATAATAGCAACATATTATAATTTCACTGCCTCTTAAGTGGTAAAATATTACTAACTTATGACTTTGAATTATTTATATATCCAACAAGGATACATCTAACTTATATATCATTTATCTTGGTAATAAGTTAGAAATAAAAATAGGAGGTGATTTTCTTGAATAGAAAATCAACAGTACTATCAGTATTACTTGCTACAACTATTTGCTTCACTAACATAATTGGATCATTTTCAGTTTATGCTGACGATTTAGATGATGAAAGACAAGCTATCTCAGAAAGCAAAGCCCAATATGACTTACTAGATGAACAAATATTGTCCCTTAATTCTGAAATTGCAAATATAAATATAGAAATAGACAATATAAATACTAAGCTAAAAGATAATGAAACACAAATTGCAAATACAGAAACAGAAATTAAAAGTACAAAAGCTTTATTGGAACAAACAGAAATAGAAATATCAGAAAAAGAATCTATTTTAAGCAAAAGACTTAGAAATATCCAAAAAAGTAATCTAATGTCCAATATGCTGGCATACTTGCTTGCTTCTGAAAGCCTAACTGATATTTTTGACAGATTTGATGCTGTAAGCAAGATAGTATATCTAGACAAAGAATTAATTAGTGAAGTAAAAGAAAAAAAAGAAACTTTAACAGTTACAATGGATGAGCTTAGCAGTAAAGAAGCTTCTTTACAAGCTCTAAAAGAAGAAACTGAAAGTTCTTTAAAAGAATTAGAAAGCAAGAAATCTGAACAAGAAACAAAAATGGCACAACTTAATGAAGAGCAATCTAAAGTTTCATCTGTAATAGAAGCAAATGAGCAAAAACTTATTGCGTATTCTGTATCTATTATAGAAAACTCTAATACTATATCTGAATTACAAGAATCAATTTCAACTTTAACTTATTTAATACCTACTTTAAATAGCTCTACAGTTATTGAAGCTGCTAATAATAGTATTTCTCAAGGTAATCTTAAAGTTGAAAAAATTAATGCTGAAGAAAAGGCCAAAGCAGAAGCTGCCATTCCATCAAGAGGTGAATCAATGACTGTCACATTTGCACCTGGGGCAAGCTCAGGTTCTACAGCCTTATCAACATTAACTATGCAATCAACAGCTTATACTGGTGGCACATTAACAGCTACTGGTACTAAACCTGTTTATAATCCTGGTGGTATAAGCACCATTGCTGTAGACCCTAGCGTTATTCCTTTAGGATCTAAAGTTTACGTTTCAGGATATGGGATAGCCATTGCTGCTGATACAGGGGGAGCTATAAACGGAAATATTATTGACCTTTACTTTAACTCAGAAGCAGATTGCATTGCTTGGGGAAGAAGAAATGTTACAGTTGAAATACTAGCTTTACCTGGTCAATGGTAATTTTTTAAAACTTTGCCGAAGTTTCATTATGAATTTCAGCCTTTTACTATAAAGTAAAATGGCATTGGATTACAGTCCAATGCCATTTTATCTTAACTATTATTTCTTTAATATATTTAAATATTCTATGAATCCATCTCTAAGGTCTTCTCTTCTTAATGCATACTCTACAGTTGCTTTTAAAAATCCAAGCTTATCTCCCACATCATATCTTGTTCCTTCAAAGTCATATGCATACATAGCTTCTTCATCAATAAGCTTTAATAATGCATCTGTTAATTGTATTTCTCCACCTTTTCCTGGCTTTGTTTCTTCAAGAATTTTAAAGATTTGTGGTGTAATTATATATCTTCCTAAGATAGCTACATTACTTGGTGATTCTTCCACTGGTGGCTTTTCAACAAGACCTTTTACTTTATAAACTCTATCTTCAATATGAATTCCATTTACTATTCCATATTTATTAACATCTTTTGCTTCTACAGTTTGAACACCTAAAACAGAAGTTTTATACTCATCATAACAATCAATAAGTTGCTTTAAACAAGGTTTTCCTTCATTGTATACTATATCATCGCCTAAAAGAACTGCAAATGGTTCATTACCTACAAAAGTCTTTGCACAACTAATAGCATGTCCAAGCCCCTTTGGTTCCTTTTGTCTAATAAAGTGAATATCTACCATATCCGAGATTTCTCTTACCATTTTTAACATTTCTTCTTTTCCACTTTTTTCAAGTTCTAGCTCAAGCTCTACAGATTTATCAAAATGATCTTCAATACATTTCTTACTTCTTCCTGTAATAATAAGTATCTCTTCTATTCCTGAAGCTACTGCTTCTTCTATAATATATTGAATTGTTGGTTTATCTACTATTGGCAGCATTTCTTTAGGTTGTGCCTTTGTTGCTGGTAAAAATCTTGTTCCTAGACCCGCTGCTGGAATTATAGCTTTTCTAATCTTTTTACTCATAATTATTCCCCTTCTAAAAATATCACTTATAATTATACCGTATTTAATATTAAATACGCAATTATATTCTTCATAATAATATTTATTATGATATAATGAATATTATTATACATTATTATATTTAGTAAACATTTTGTTATACTAAATGATATAAGAATATAGCAAGGAGTTTTAAAATGAATAAAGATAAAAAAACAAAAAAACTTCCTAAATGGACAAAGATAGTATTATGTATATTTTCAGCAATTATTCTAACTATAGCCGCCTTATGTACTTATAGCTATTATACTGTTAATAATATAGTTAATAAGTCTGAAAAAATTGATCTTAAAGAAGATGAGTTAGGTGTAGTTGATGAAGAAGAACTAAAACAATATGATGATTATACAGAAATAATTAATATTGCTCTTTTAGGAATAGATAGTACTGATAGTACATCAGGAAGATCTGATTCAATTATGGTAGCTACTTTAGATCCAATCCATAATAAACTTAAACTTACATCTTTTATGAGAGATTCATATGTAAATATTTCTAACTATGGATATGATAAATTAAATCATGCTTACGCTTATGGCGGAGCTAACTTAGCAATTAACACTTTAAATACAAACTTTGGTTTAAATATAACTGATTTTGTTGCAGTAGATTTCGCTTCTCTTCCTAAAATTATAGATAGCCTTGGCGGAATAACTATTGATATAACAGAAGAAGAATTAAATTATATAAATGGATATATAAACAATATAAATTCTGTTAGTGGTACTAACTCTCCTATTATAACAACGCCTGGAGCTCATCATGTTGATGGCGCTCAAGCACTTGCATATTCAAGAATAAGATATACATCCGGAGGAGACTTTAAAAGAACTGAAAGACAAAGAACAGTATTAACTGCTTTATTTAATAAAGCTTTAAATGTACCTGCTACTCAATATCTAGATGTTATTTCAACTTTAGCTCAATATGCAACTACTAATTTAAATACTAATGAAATATTAAAACTTGCAACAAAAATAGGATCTATGGGCTTAAATGGAGTAACTATTGAACAAGAACGTTTCCCTATTGATGGCTATTGTGAAGGAACTATGATTGATGGAATATATTATTTGACTTTTGATGCTACTGCTACAAGAACTCAAGTTATGAATTATATATTTAATGATCAGTTACCTCAATAAAAATAAAATGATGTGTCAAAGTACTCTTTGATTCATCATTTTTTATTTAAACACTATAACGAAAGAGGTTCATACATTATGAAAAAATTAAAGAAAATCTTATTACTCTCATCTATTGCAATTATTTTAATAGCTTTATCAATATTTGCTTTTATAAAAACACTTAGTTCTAAAGTTGAACGTATTGATATTGATAGATCTTCTATTACTGAAGTTTCTAAAGGAACTGTTCCTGAAAATAGCGATGAAGTTATTACAATAGCTTTACTAGGTGCTGATTATAGTAATAATAATGGTGCAGCTGATGTAACTATGCTTTTATCCATTAATAAAAAAACAAATGAAATTAATTTATGTTCTTTGATGAGAGATATGTATCTTGATCTTCCTGATGGTGGAATGTCAAATTTAAACTATACATTAAATGATGGTGGTGCAGAACTCTTACTTAAAACTATAAATTATAATTTTGGCTTGGCTATAGATAAATTTGCACAAGTTAATCTCCACACTCTTCCTATAATAATAGACAAGCTAGGTGGTTTAGAACTTAATATTTATAGTGATGAATTAAACTATATAAATAATTATATTGATAATATAGATTCAGAAAATAATACATCTACAGAACATATAACTACCACTGGAACTCAACTTTTAAATGGTACCCAAGTTGCAGCATACTGTAGAATAAGATATACATCTGGTGGTGATTATAAAAGAACTGAACGTCATAGAACTGTTATAAATACACTATTTAATAAATTTAAAAATATATCATTAACTGAAGGATTATCTTTAAGTAATGAAATTTTAGGACTTGTTTCAACAAACCTTACTGACAGTGAAATCATTTCCATAGGATCAACTCTTTTATCTATGAACTCTGCCTCTATTAACCAAGGAAGATTTCCTGAAGATGGCGATCACTATACTGAATGGACAGACATGTATCATATGATAATAGATAAATAAACTACAAGAGAAAAACTTCAGTCTTTCCTTTATGAATAACTATTTTAAGATTTAAAGGACTGTTGAAAGAATTGTGTAATATCACTTCTTTAAACAGTCCTCATAGTATAGCTAATCTTAAAGTATTTTATTTATATTATAGTTCTTAAATATTCTATAAATCCATCTCTTAATTCTTCTTTTCTTAAAGCATATTCTACTGTGGCTTTTAAGAAACCAAGCTTATCTCCAACATCATATCTTGTTCCTTCAAAATCATATGCATACATAGCTTCTTCTTCCATAAGAGTTAATAATGCATCTGTTAATTGAATTTCCCCACCTTTTCCTGGTTTTGTATTTTCCAACACCTTAAATATTTGTGGAGTTATTATATATCTTCCTAATATGGCTACATTTGTTGGTGCTTCTTCCACTGCAGGCTTTTCCACTAAGCCTTTTACTTTATATACTCTATCTTCAATATGTAATCCATCAACTATTCCATATTTATTAACATCTTTTTCTGGAACTGTTTGCACACCTAAAACTGATGTTTTATATTTCTCATAACAATCAATAAGTTGTTTTAAGCATGGTTTATTATCATTATAAACAACATCATCTCCAAGTAATACTGCAAATGGCTCATTACCAACAAAGGTTTTTGCACAAAGTATAGCATGCCCTAATCCCCTTGGTTCCTTTTGTCTTATAAAATGGATGTTTACCATATCTGATATTTCTCTAACCATTTTAAGCATTTCTTCTTTTCCTGATTTTTCAAGTTCCATTTCAAGCTCAACACTTCTATCGAAATGATCTTCTATACTTTTTTATTTCTTCCTGTTATTATAAGTATTTCTTCTATACCTGATTCCACACATTCTTCTATTATGTATTGTAGTGTTGGTTTATCTACTATTGGAAGCATTTCTTTTGGTTGTGCCTTTGTAGCTGGTAAAAATCTAGTTCCAAGACCTGCTGCAGGTATTATTGCTTTTCTTATTTTATTTTCTATATACATTCTCCCACCACTTTACACTAAATATTTTATTTTAAACTTTTGTAATAATTTTGTTATTCCAAAAGAAATAATAAATGTAATAATTATTCTTGAAAAAATTATAACTATCGTTCCAACTTCACTTATAAAAATTTCATCTCCAAAACTTTTATAAATTATAAATAAAATAAGATAATTTATAGGATCTGAATATAAATATAATCCAAATGATGTTTTACTTAGTGATTTATATATATTATTATTACAAATATTTAAAGTAGATAATTTTAATGCTAATAAATAAATTAAACTACATCCCATTATTGCTTGAAAAATTATAAATATCTTATCAATAATTTTAAATATAAAATAGTAATTTAATATACTACTTTTTCTAAATATATATAGTAGAATATTAGAAACTAATATATATACCCATAAATATTTATATTTTCGTAGTTTAATATTTAATTTCTTACGATTTTCTTCAAATAAAAAACCAATATAAAACCAAATAATATTTTTAAATATATATTTTATAATCATAATTGGAATACAATAGCTTAAAATATTTAAAAATAAAAATAAAACTAGTTTATATTTTAAGTATATTTTTTTCTCAAAAATATACATTATAAGAAAACATACAAAAAGTGTTGGTAAAAACCATAAATACGTATTTCCTTGTATAAGAACTTGACCTACTATTATATCCTTGAATAAATTTTTTGAATTACTAAAATATCCAGAAATTAACTTTATAGGTACAGAATATAATATAGTTACTATAAAAAAGGGAATAATTAATCTTTTAACTTTATTCTCCATTAATAATTTGAAACTTGAAAATCTATTGTTTTTTATTTGGATATAAAATAATGCTCCAGATAAAGCTATAAAAAGTGGCATATGAAAAGTATAAATAAATTCTACTAAATGTGAAAATATATTATAAGTAACTATATTGTAATTATTAACATTAGTTAACTCTCCATATCTAATACCACCATATTTTGTAATTATATTGTAATATCCACAATGTGATAATATAACTAATAAAGTGGTGATTACTCTTAAAATATCATATTCACAAATTTTACCATTTATTTTATTACAATTAGTAATCTTTTTTTCATTCATAAGATTTCCTTTATAATTCTCCATCTCCTTAGTACTCCATTAATCCTTTCATATAAGTTATAATACTTTGCTTTTTCAATATTCTATATAATCCCTCAATAATTATAAAATAACTTATAACCCCTACCATTCCCTGTACTATATTAGTTAATATTCCTGCTCCCTTAAAATCTCCTATTATTCTAACAAATATATACATAACTATTGAAGCTGGTATAAATAATACTACTGGTTTTATTAATTCTTTTGCTTTTATGAAATCTTTTATTAAATAAAATTGAACCAATGTTACTGTAAATTCAGCAATTATAGTTGATATACATGATCCTATCGCACCAAATTTTTTAATCAACACTAAATTTAATATAAAGTTTATTATAGCTCCTGAAGTTACTGATATAGTAAATTCTTTTGTTTTATTTAATGGAACTAATAATTGCATTCCTAGTACATTACTCCAACTTATAGCTAATATTATTAATGAGCTTATTATTATTAATTTTTCTATTCCTACAAAGTTATTACCAAAGAACCAAGGTGATAACTCTGGAGCTACTCCCATTAATCCAAACATTAAAGGTATTGATAATGCACTTACAAAGAAAAATGAATTTTTTATATAATATTTGACTTTTTTCATGTCTCCACTAGCAACTGTATTTGCTATCTTAGGCATCATTACAGTTCCAATAGCCGTAGCTATTGTTAGTACTATCTTTACTATTTTTTGAGAATTTTCATAATATCCAACCTGTACTGTATCTGTTATAATTCCTAACATAGTTCTATCTAATAAAAGATAAATTTGTATTGCCAACTGTGGTATGAATAAAGCTAATGATGACTTTAAATGGAGCGTTAGCTCTAAAATTTTAATATTTTTAAATCCAATAATTTTAGGTATATACAACCAAAATGTTAAATTACCAATAAAAGATGATAATGCAATAATTAAAGCATATATAACTGTATCATCTGATGATTTTACAAATATAAATATGCTAGCTAGAGATACTAATTTTACAATAGTGTTTCTAACTACAGTTTTTTTAAACTGCTCTAAACCCATAAATAACCATGATATATCAGCAATTGAAGCTATTATATTAATTCCTTGCACAATATATAACCATTTATAATCTCCATTATTAAATACTAATGTAAATATTAAATATAATACAAAAGAAATAGTTGTTGTTATTAATTGTAATGTATAAATAGAATAAAATGTATTTTTTAAGTTTTCTTTATTTTCTCTAACGTATGCTATCTGTCTATTACCATATAAAGTTATACCAACCATACCAAATATAACAAAATATTGCATATTTGCATAAGTAAAGGCATAGTCTCCTATGCCTTCTGCTCCTAATATATTTGAAACATATGGAACAGTTATTAAAGGTAATATTATAACTAATAATTGATAAGATACGTTATAAAGAAAATTCTTTACAACTTGCATATTATTAAACCTCTTTTAACTCTTTCTTCACTGTATTCAAGGCTTGTTCTATTACATGATGCATATCATAATATTTATATTGAGCTAACCTTCCACCAAATATAACATTTGATTCTTTATCAGCTAACTCTTTATACTTAGCATATATATTATTATTTCTATCATTATTTATTGGATAATAAGGTTCATCACCTTTATTCCATGTAGCTGGATATTCTCTTGTAATTACAGTTTTAGGTTGATTTCCATATTCAAAATGTTTATGTTCAATAATTCTAGTATATGGAATTTCATATTCTGTATAGTTAACTACAGCATTTCCTTGATAATTTTCTTCATCTAATATTTCATGTTCAAATCTTAAGCTTCTATATTCTAATGTTCCAAACTCATAATTATAGAATTCATCAATCATTCCTGTAAATACTATTTTTTCAGCTATTTCTTCAAATTCTTGTCTATTCTCAAAAAAATCCTTCTCTAATCTTACTTCAATTCCTTCTAGCATTTTTTCTATTATTTTAGTATATCCACCTATTGGTATACCTTGATATTTATCGTTAAAATAATTATTATCGTAAGTAAATCTTACTGGTAACCTCTTTATTATAAATGGTGGTAACTCAGTAGCCTTAGTTCCCCATTGCTTTTCTGTATATCCTTTTATTAATTTTTCATAAATATCCTTGCCTATAAGCTTTATAGCTTGTTCTTCTAAGTTCTTAGGTTCCGTTATATTTGTCTCTGATAATTGTTCTTCAATCTTGACCTTAGCTTCTGTTGGAGTTTTTACCCCCCAAAGCTTATTAAATGTATTCATATTAAAAGGTAAATTATACAATTCATCCTTATATATTGCAACTGGAGAGTTAGTATATCTATTAAATTCAGCAAATTTATTTATATAATTCCAAACTTCTTTATTACTTGTATGGAATATATGAGCTCCATATTGATGAATATTTATTCCTTCAATTTCTTTACAATAAATATTTCCAGCTATATGATTTCTTTTATCTATCACTAAGCATTTTTTCCCTTGTTTATTTGCTTCATAAGCAAATATTGCTCCAAACAAACCAGATCCAACTATTAAATAATCATATTTTTTCATATTTTATCACTCCATAAACATTTATAATTATAAACTCTATCCTATCAATATTAAATTTTTTTATAAATAATAATTTGTTAATGACATATCAATTAAACAATAATATTATTGAATGAAATATATTTAATTTATTTTTATAATATCATCAGTCTTTATACATTAAAATTCTCCAGGCTCTACAGTTCTTCCCATTTTCCCAAAATACCCATCCCAAATAGCTTTATTCAATTTTACTAAATTTTTAATATTATTTATATTTTTTATACTTAAAGAAATCCATATTAATAATGGTCTTAAATTTCTTACCCCAAAATTTTCTCCATATTTTCTATCAAAGAAAATAGTATTCCTTAATAAATAATATTCTTTCCAATTGATTTGATTTCTTATAGAGTTAGTTGGAATTATTTGCTTATGTAAAATGGCATTCTTTACATAAGTTATATTAGTATGCTTCTTAGCTCTCCAAGCATAATCTGTATCATCATAATATATAAAATATTTATCATTAGGTAACCCTATTATTTTCGCCAAATTTGCTCTAATTAATGGACCTTCAAATGGCATGTCTACAACATTTATATTCTCTGTAACATTATTTTCAAACTCATAATATTCTTTTCTACTTTTTACTCCTTTAAAAATAGATTTCATATTAATATCTATTACTATTCTATCTTTAAAATTTTCATCATTTCTATTTGGAATGGTAATTTGATTATTTTCTGTTTGATATTTAATTAAATTTTTAAGACAGTTTTCATCAGGAAGTACATCATCATCCATAACCCAATAATAATCTACGTTTAAAGTATTAGCTATTTCAAAACATTTTTTGAATCCCCCAGCTCCCCCCATATTAACAGAACTTCTATAATAATAGAAGTTAATTTGATTTTTTATATTTAATGAAATTTTATCATATTCCTCTTGGATTATATAAGATTTTTCTTTTAGAATTTCATTAGTTCCATCATTGCTATAATTATCTACTATAATTATCGAATCAATTTTATAAACTTGCTTTTCAAGTGCTGAAATCATTTTTAACAAATAATCTTTTCTATTATATGTTACACATAACACACAAACTTTCTCCAATTTACTTCTCCTTTCTAATTAATATTATTAACTATTCTTTAATTCTAGTATATCAGCTATTCTTTTACTTGCTAATCCATCACCATAAGGATTATTTGCTTTACTCATCCTTTGATATTCTTCCTCATTATTTAATAACTCTTTAAAATTTAAATATATTGACTCTTCACTAGTTCCTACTAATTTAAGTGTCCCTGCTTTTATCCCCTCTGGCCTTTCGGTTGTATCCCTCATTACTAACACAGGCTTTCCTAAACTTGGTGCTTCTTCTTGAATTCCTCCTGAATCTGTTAAAATTAAATATGATTTATTCAAGAAATTATGGAAATCTACTACTTCTAAAGGTTCTATTATCTTTATTCTAGTTTCATTTCCTAGTACTTTATCTGCAATTTCTCTTACTGATGGATTCATATGTATTGGATAAATAGCTTTTACATCTGGATGCTCCTTCATAACTCGACGAATTGCTCTAAACATATTTTTCATAGGCTCTCCTAGATTTTCTCGTCTGTGTGCAGTGATCATTATTAATTTACTATTTCCTACCCATTGTAAATATTCATGAGTATAATTTTCATTTACAGTTGTCCTCAAAGCATCTATAGCTGTATTTCCTGTCACATATATAGATTCTTCTTTTTTTCCTTCTTTCAATAAATTATTCCTACTTAATTCTGTAGGCGCAAAACTATATTCGCTAATAATTCCAACTGATTGTCTATTAAATTCTTCTGGATATGGGCTATATATATTATAAGTTCTTAATCCTGCTTCTACATGTCCTACGGGAATTTGTAAGTAAAAAGATGCTAATGCAGCTGCAAATGTAGTAGTTGTATCTCCATGTACAAGTACTATATTTGGTTTTTCATTCTCTAATACTTTTCTTATTTTTTCTAATATCGATGTCGTTACATCAAATAATGTTTGTCTATCTTTCATGATATCTAAATCATAATCAGGTATTATATTAAAAACTTCTAAAACTTGATCTAACATTTGTCTATGCTGACCTGTAACACAAACTATTGTCTCTAAACTAGTTCTAGATTTTAATTCCTTAATTAAAGGACACATTTTTATCGCTTCTGGCCTAGTCCCAAAAACCACCATAACTTTCTTCATATTTCTCTCCTATTTATTAAATTATTATAATTAACATTTAAAATAATACTACGTTTAAACTCATCATAAAGTTTTTCATTCTCAAAATTCACTTATATATTTTATTAGCTTATTAGTTGGTCAATTAATAATATAATTAAAAACTTTTTATAACTTCCATCCATTTTTTATCCCAAATATTCCTTGAAAATGCTACCTTTACAGTTTCTTTAGCATTTTTTGATAAATATTTTCTTTTACTCGTATTATCTATTAAATTTTCAATAGCTTTACATACTTGTATAGCATTAGGTTGAACCATAATTCCGTTATATTCATCTAATATAATATTCGTCATTCCGCCAATATTAGTACAAACAACAGCACAACCCGCCCACATTGCTTCTAATAAAGAAAGTGACGTTCCTTCAGAACCTATAGAAGGTACTACTGCAATATCATATTTTGAATGAAGTTCAATGCTTTCTTCTGAAGCATATTTAATAAAATTAACTTTACCGCTATACTTCTTAAAACATCTCCTTAATAATTCTTCATCTTTCCCGCTTCCTGCTATTGTTATATTTACATTTTTATACTTTTCTAAAATATTTTTGAAAACCTCTGTTATCAATCTACTTCCTCTTATTTCTTCAAACCTACGTGCAAATATTATTGAAATATTGCTATCATTTTCATTTCTACAATATTCATATGTAGTATTAACAAAATTAGGAATAGCAATTAATTCTCTATTTCTTTTCATAGTTTGACATCTATACCAATTAATATAATTATAATCAACACATACTGTTTTCGAAGTATTAGATACAGCTTCCAATTCTTTTTTTGCTTTAACCCCTCTTAATAAAATAGTTATTGTATCTGGTAGATTTCTGAAGTTTTTGATGAATGGCACATCCCAATATATTCCATGCTGAATGTTTATACTCTTTTTAAATCTTGTTTTCCTAACTAAAACACTTGATCCAAAAATTAATATATCATTTTCACAATCATAATTTTTCTCCACTGTTCTTATAAGAGTTTTTGATATATTCGAAAACTTTTTAGTGTCACATTTTATTCCTTTCACCTTATACCCATTTTCTTTTATTTCAAAGTCTCTATTACTTGGTTGAATAATTATAACCTCATAATTATTTTTAGCAAATAATTCAGCTAAATTCATTATATAAGTTTGTATTCCCCCAATCGTTTTATTTTTTCCATCCATATCGTAATATCTCACATATTCTATTATTATTCTATTCATTTATCTTTCTCACTTCCTAATAAATATCCTAATCCCATCCAAAAAGTATAGGCAATTAAATAACTTCCTGAAAACATCAAATAAACAAATGGGACTGGTACTAAAATTGCAAAAATGCATCTTTCTAAATTTTCATATTTATTTATCTCTTTTAATTTTTTAATAAATTTATAAAAAATAAATATACTCATTATAATAGTAAGCACTATACCAAATTGATAAAAACATTCTAAAAAAAGATTATGTGGATAGATATTATATATTGGTTCAGAATAAAATATTTTTGACATTAATAATCTATCAGAGAGAATGCCTCTAAATAATAAGGGATTATTTAATATTTGTTCTGCAAATACTTGATATTGAATTGATCTATTACTAAAATCTAATAAACTGTCTGCATTTATTAAGCTCAAATTTCTTGAAAAGCTATATTCTTTACCTAAATGTTGTAATATTTTATCCATATTAATTAATATCAAGCCCATTATTATAATTATCACAAATGTATAAATTATTTTTTTTATAGATATTTTTTTCTTTTTTATTATTAAATAAATAAAAATATAAAAAGCAAATAAGCAAACTAATGTACCTCTTGCCCCATAAATCAGAATTATAATTACAATATATAAATGAAATACATAGTAATATTTTTTTTTATAACAAATTGCACAAGCTAACATTACCATTGCTACTTGTAATAAATTGTATGAAATTGCCATATAAGAACTTTCGCTATATGCACCTGATAAATTACTATATACCTTTATTATAAGTAGTGTATATATAAAAATAATAAATTTATATTTTTCTAAATATACTAATACCTTTTTATAATTTTTTATATGTAAAGTTAAATAAAATCCAGTAAGACATCGAGATATAAAAAAAACTAAAAAAGGAAGTACTAATGGATAAATCTCAAAATTAATAATTATAGATATCCCTAATAAAAATATAAAAGCTATCAATACACCAAAAAATTCTTTCTTTATTTTATACCACTTTAATGAAATTATAATTCCTATAATAACTCCAAGATAAATTATATTTCTAAAAATCTCAGTATAGCTACTTATACTTGGTATATAAGATTGTCCTAACAATCTAAAAACATCCACAATTATAGTAGCATTAAAGTAAACCGAAAATATAAAAGCTAAAAAATCTTCTTTCTGAATTATTAATGCTTTATTTCTAATTCTTATCATAATTTTTCTAAATTAATTATTTTAAATATTACGTCGTAACATAAAATAAAATAAATCTTTTCCTTTCAACAATATCATTAAACCTATTGTAAAATTCAACTTTAAACATAGAGAAAATAGTTTTTCTTTGCTATCCATATAATTATAATTAAAGTTTTCTAATGCATCCTTATACATCTTATCCATTAGTTTACATTTTATTTTTTTATTAACTTTATTTAAACTTTCCTTATTATCACTATGATAATAATAAACTTTTAAATATACATAAAAACTATTTATAATCTTTATTTTTAAAGCTTCCTCAAAAATCTCATCTTTATTAAATTCTTCTATAAATTTTTTTATTATAGTAAATACTTTTTCATAATAATTTGTTATATTAGGATTATATCTATTAAATCCAGAAAATTTACTTTTTCTATAGTGGTAAAGAGGTTTATTTTTATAAACTATCTTTTTTGCGTATTCAAATGCATATAAATTAAATATATTATCCTGCATTCTTAATAATTCAGGCCTAAATAACAAATTTTTATCTAATAAAAATTTTCTACTATATGCTTTTGCCCATGGTGCACCTACATCTGCAGTTCCTAAATCATCCTTATAAATTTTATTACATAAAAACTGTAAAATTGCTCTATCTTTATTTATATGCGTAAAAACTAATTCATTATCTTTAAAAAATGGATTTACCACCTCTGAATTTGGATAATTAACAAAACAAGAACTTATATAAATATCAGCTTCTTGCTCATTAATCATTCGGTAAAAACATTCTAAATAATCCTCTTCAACCCAATCATCACCATCAACAAAAAGAATCCATTCCCCACTAGAATTCCTTATCCCATTATTTCTTGCCACAGAAACTCCTTGATTACTTTGATGAATAACCTTTATATTTTCATATCTTTTACTATATTCATCACAAATCTCTCCACAATTATCTGGTGACTCATCATCAACTAATATAATTTCATAGTCTTTAAATGATTGATTTAAAATACTATCTATGCATTTTTTTAAGTATTCATCTGGAATTTTATAAATTGGAACTATTACACTAAAAAAACTCATTTATTTTTCCTCCTATTTTTAAAACCCAGCTTCATATTTCTTATTCAAATATTTAGCTTTTAAAAACGAACTTACTTTTCTCACCCAATTAATTTTATCCATATGAATAACATTCAACTCTTTAACTTTTATATTCTCTTCTTCAATCTTAAACATTAACCAACAATTAAAAATTATTTCACTAACTCTTCCTAAAAATCTTCCTTGAAATGCAGATAAATTTGAAATGTCAATTTCATTTTCTAGCTCAAATAATATTTCAAATAGCCACTGACAATATTCATCCGAAAGATTTTTTTCCATTATATACATATTGAACATATATCCTGATTTAGAATTATATGCTCTTTCTAAATACTTAGAATACTTTGGATACTTTCTTTCTATAATTTCTTTAGTTATATCTAAATGCTCTGAATAATGAGTATGTTTATAATGATCATAAAGAGACTCTATATAATATTTTCTCTTCTTAGGAACAATTACTTGATATTTTGCAATAATTTTTTCCAAATAATCCTTCTTTAAAATTAACTCTTGCTTACTTTTATTAAAATTGATAATATTTCTTTTTATTGCAAAATGTCTCCTATAGTGAGCCAATCCCAAATAATCACACTGCAAATTTTTCCATCCCCAATATAACCCTGTTAACTCACAATATGTAGAATTCTTATAGGAAATATTTTCACCAGTATTATCTCCTATGTATCCCAACTCTTCCTTTCCTTCTTTACCTACATGTATTGGAATATACATGTCATCTTTCGGCATGTTATATTTTTTATGAGTCGCTACTATAATCTTTATATTTTTACTTTCTTCTTTCATCATTACTCTCCTTAACACTAGGCAAATTTAAGTTTAAAAGTAAATTTATTTAATCTCTATTAAATAAATCTCTAGTATAAACTTTTTCTTCTACATCAAATAAATCTTGTGCTAATCTATTAGAAACAATAACATCAGATATTTCCTTAAATTCATCTAAATCTCTAATAACTTTAGAATTAAAGAAAGATTCTTCCTTAAGCACAGGTTCATAAACTACAACTTCAATTCCCTTAGCCTTAATTCTCTTCATTATTCCTTGAATAGAAGAAGCTCTAAAATTATCTGAATCAGTTTTCATAGTTAATCTATAAATACCTACAGTCTTAGGATTTTTCTTAATGATTTGATCAGCAATAAAATCTTTTCTAGTTCTATTTGCTTCAACTATAGCTCCAATAATTTCATTTGGAACATCAGCATAATTAGCTCTTAATTGCTTAGTATCCTTAGGTAAACAATATCCACCATATCCAAATGAAGGATTGTTATAATGAGTTCCTATTCTTGGGTCTAGTCCTACCCCTTCAATGATTTGCTTAGTATTTAATCCATGCATTTCAGCATAAGTATCTAACTCATTAAAATAAGCTACTCTTAAAGCTAAATATGTATTAGAGAAAAGCTTAACTGCTTCAGCTTCAGTACTATCTGTAAATAATACTGGAATATCTTCCTTAATAGCTCCCTCTTTTAAAAGGTTAGCAAACTTTTCTGCTCTTTCAGATTGTTCACCAACAATAATTCTTGAAGGATGAAGATTATCATATAAAGCCTTTCCTTCTCTTAAAAACTCTGGAGAGAAAATTATATTATCAGTTTCAAACATTTCCTTAACTTTCTTTGTATATCCAACAGGAACTGTAGATTTAATCACCATTGTTGCCTCTGGATTAATTGAAAGTACATTGGCAATTACAGCTTCAACACTTCTTGTATTAAAATAATTCATTTCTGGATCATAATTTGTTGGTGTTGAAATAATTACAAATTCAGCATCCTTATATGCTTTATAAGCATCTGTTGTTGCTACTAAATTTAACCCCTTATTTTTTAAATAATCTTCTATTTCTTTATCTACTATAGGTGACACTTTATCATTAATCATATCTACCTTTTCTTGAATTATATCAACTGCTACTACTTCATTATGTTGAGCTAATAAAATTGCATTAGACAATCCAACATAACCTGTTCCAACCACTGCTATTTTCATTTTCAATTCCCCCATTTTTATACTATTTTATATAAAAACTAAGATGCATTTTTATCTCCCAAAAGCACTAATACAGTTTTTAATATAAGTTTTATATCTAATTTAAAGCTTCTTTCCCTTACATATTTAATATCAAGCTTCATCCAATCTTCAAAATCAATATTATTTCTTCCACTTACTTGCCATATACATGTTAATCCTGGTTTAACTTCAAGCCTTTCCATCATCCATGGTTCAAACTTTTTAACTTCCTTTGGAAGACTTGGCCTAGGCCCAACTAAGGACATATCACCCTTAATAACATTAATAAGCTGAGGTAATTCATCTATAGATGTTTTTCTAATAAACTTACCTACCTTTGTTATTCTAGGATCATCCTTTATTTTAAACATAGGTCCTGACATTTCATTTTGACTTTCCAGTTGTTCTTTAAGTTCTTCTGCATTAATTACCATTGATCTAAATTTATACATATAAAATTCTTTTCCATTTAAACCTACTCTTTTTTGCTTAAAAATCACTTCACCTTTAGATTCTAATTTGATTAACATTGAAACTATTAAAATAAGTGGAGATAGTAATATAAGTCCTGTAAAAGATGCTACTATATCAATTATTCTTTTAATTACTTCATATAATATATTACTTCTTTCATTTTCGATTACTTCACTCATTTAACCCCTCCATTTAAATGTTTATTGTTATTCCCCGTAATAATAATAGTTATTCTTCTTATTCTCCACCCCATTTAAAACAATCCCAATAACTTTTCCATGTACCTTTTCAATTAAATCTACAGAGTTTAAAACTGCATCTTTTTTAGTACTTCCAGCTTTTACAACTAGCAATATCCCATCTGCTTTAGTTGATAATACTTGTGCATCTGTCACAGCTTGCAGTGGTGGTGTATCAAGAATTATATATTTAAACTCCTCCTTCATTTCTTTAATAAATGCAGTCATAGCTCTAGAAGCTAACATTTCTGAAGGGTTAGGTGGAATTTTTCCTGCTGTTATAATTGTTAAATTTTCATTATAAAAATTGGCAACATCTTCAAAAGATTCCTTCCTTAATAAAAGTTCCGCAGTTCCAGACATATTTGATATTTTAAATTTTTTATGTATTGAAGGTTTTCTCATATCACAATCTACTAATAAAACCTTATTACCACTTTGTGCTAAAGAAAGAGCTAAATTCCCACTGGTCGTTGATTTCCCTTCTCCTGGCACTGAACTTGTTACTACAATTGCTCTATATTCATCATCAAAAGAAGAATATTCAATATTACTTCTTAAACTTCTGTAAGCTTCAGCATCAATTGATTTTGGTGCTTTTTCCATTACAAACATTATATTTCCCCCTATTCTAAATCAGACATTGGAATAACTCCAAGTACAGGTATATCTAAATCTTTTTCTAATTGTTCTTTGTTTTTATAAGTATTATCTAAATATTCTAATAAAAACACTATACCAAGGCCTACCATCATTCCTAAAATGAAAGCTATAGCTATATTCATCTTTTTATTTGGTGCCACTGGTTCTTCTGGTAATTCTACAGTTTCTAGAACTCTCACATTACCATTAGGTACTAATTCTTGTGCTGTTGTAATAAATTCATTTGTTATATTCTCCAACATATTTTTTGCTATATTGGGACTTGTACTTTTATATGCTATTTGTATCATTTGTGTATCAGCCACTGTTGTAACAGATACATTATTTAATACATCTTCTACATCCAATTCATATTCACTATTAGTTATAGATCTATTAATTAAATCCTTAGTTTTTATAAGCTCTGAATATGTTTTTAAAAGTTTTTGATACATTGTTATATCATTATAGTTATAATTTTCTACACTACTTTCTTCTTTACCTATAAAAACTTTTGTACTTGCTTCATATGTAGGTGCTATTATAAAAAAGCTAAAAATACCTGATAACAATGTTGCTATTAAAGTACATAAGGCTATTATTTTCCACCTTTTCTTTACTGCATCTATTATTTCAGATATACTAATTACTTGTTCTTCCATATACTTTTCACACTTCCTTTTTATAAATATTCTATGACTTTTTCTATTATATAACTTTAAAGCATAAAAATACTACATAAAATTTAATTTATTATTAACTTCATTGTAATTTTGCATGTTTTTATTTGTCACTTTACATAATATTTTATATTATTTCTTTATTATTTTTAAGTATTTTTTATTTCTATTAAAACCAATTTAATGTATTTGTACTAAATAATTTAGATTTAAAATATTCCAAATAACTTTTTTCTTTCTTTTATAAGTGCTGATTTTCTTATTATTTCTTTATCTTCCAATACTAATTGTCCATTTTTACCAAATTCACATTTATAGTCTCTTAAAACTCCTGAAATCGCTTCTGATATATCTGTGTTTCTATTTACATTAGAATGAGCATCTGAACCAACAACAGAATATACATTATTTTCTAAATAGTTTAATGCTAATCTTTTTACATCCTTACTAAAATCACCAATTACACTTCCTGTATTTAATTGAAATAAATATCCTTCTTTAATAAAATCATTAATTAAACTAGGCTTTTTAATAAATGGTATGTACCTTTCCGGATGAGCAATAATTGGTATAATTCCCTTCAATGTTAGCTCATATAAATTGTCAATAACACTATTAACATCAAACTCCATCATTGGAAGTTCAATTAACATATATCTGCTATCATTTATAGTTCCAATAGCACCTTCCTCATAATACTCTAATATATTTTCCCTATAATAAACCTCTTGTCCACAATATATTTCTATATCTAATTTTTCTTCACTTACCATTTGTCGTAATTCATTTACTTTATCTTTTACCTCACTATATTCAACATTAAACCTTCCTTTCATATAATGTGGTGTTGCCACTATTTTTTTTACTCCACATTCAATAGATAACCTTAACATTTCTAAAGTCATTTCCTTACTCTTAGACCCATCGTCTATTCCGTAAATAATATGTGAATGCATATCTACCATAATCTTCCTCCATATAACATATTATTAAATTATAAACCTCTTAAATAATATATCATATTTTATATTTTTTTGTATAATTACATTTTTAGTAATTTTAATAACCCTAAATGAAAAAATACCCTATATTTATACATAGGATATCTCTATTCATTTATCTTTATTCATAATAGTTATATTTCTTCCATTGTTTTATGTTTTCTAGCTATTGCAAACATTATAAGCACCTCTCCAATAATAGCTCTTCATAGATTATATATCATCTTCTCCACTCTTAAAAAATTGGAATTTTATATCTATTACTACAAATAAGTTATTTTTTTACTTATTTAATCTTGCTTATTTCTATGTTATTATATTATATTATTAAATTTATAAATTAAAAGTTCTTATAATGATTCATCTTTATTTTAAATATACTTTATTAATAATTTTTATAAAATCCTTAACACTCCAATGTCGTTTATTGTCTTAATTTTTTATTATTTTTTATCTACTATAATACATTTATGGATTTTATTTTTAATTTTTATATTGATTTTATGCATATTAATAACGATAATAAATATAGTTAATAATTAATTTTTTATAAATACATACCAATAGGGGGACATATAATGAAATCAAAATTTTTAAATAAAGCAATTTTGATGCCACTATTCTGTGGAATTTGTTGCTTTACTTTAACCTTTTTGCTAACTAAAGGTATTAACCATGATGAAGGTAAATATCTTGAAATAACAAGTAGAAACAAAAAATTATTATCAAATTTGCAAAAAATAGACTTGGAAATCTCCTCTTTAGAAAAACAAATACTTGATGCTAATGAAGATATTTCTAAACTAAAATCCCAAAAAGAAAGTCTTCAAATTTCACTTGGATTAGACATTGAAGAAACTACAGAAAATGAAAATGGTGAAGGTGAAAATGTGAATTCAAATTTACCTCTTCCATTACAAGATAGTGAAGAAGATGTAAGCTATCCTAACTACTCTGAACAAGAAACTTCTTATTCAATTAATAATTCATATAGTAGTAGTTTAAATGGTGGAAACTCATCAATAGTTGAAAGTACTCCTCAAACACCAGAGCCTCCAGTAGTTGTTCCTCCAGAAAACAATAATCCAATTGAATCCAATACCGAGCCGGATAATAATTTGGATACTGACTCTATTCCACCTACATCAGCTGAAGATGATATACCTTCTGATTCATCACCTGATAGTGATACAAACTAAATATTATGAAATTAAAAAATATATGTTAAATTAGTAGTAAATATGTAATAAATAAAATATAGAGCGGAGGTGAAAACTGTTATCAGTTTAAAAAATATATACTTATAAATGTTTATGCATTGGTAACGGTTATTATGGATACAAAAAAAAGAATACGCAAAAGAAAAAATATAAAACTAACTAATTATTTAACAATAATTATAATATGCATCATTTCCATCTTTGCTGGTTTCTTTACAGAAAAAATATATTCATCTTTTTCAAAAATTTCTTCATTAGAGAAGTCTAATATAAAAAATGAAGAATCCCTTAAAGAAAAGCAAACTGAGCTTTCTAAATTAAAAGAAGAACTTCAAAATAAACTTGATTCCATTAAAGAGTTAGAAGAAACTATTTCTAAACTAAATTCTCAATTAGAACAATAATACTCTTGGGAAGAGGATTATTATTTAGAATAAACTTTATGCTCTTATACTTAATAAATAAAAATGAGTTATATCAAATTTGATTTTTATATAACTCATTTTTATTTATTGCTCCATTTGTAAAATACTATTTATAGCTGATTGATAATTATATAAAACTCCATCAGCACCTAGCATATACTCTTTTACTGTATTATTGGGTGGCCCTAAATGTACTGTAAAATAATATATATCTTATTGTTGTATTTTTTAAGTTATAATTTAAACTTTTTAAATATAGCTGGGTATAGTCCAATACCAAAGAATACAACCATAAAGTATCTGATGAAATCAAATACTAATTTTTTAGGGAAAATTGCTTTTAAACCAACCTTTAAAATAATTAAGATTGCAAGTCCAATTACTACTCTTAAAATTTTATTAGATAACTTTCCTTCCACAGAAAAATTAATATACTCACCAAAATTTTCTTCAAGTTATAAATAAAATTATTTTTTATATTTATGAATAAATTACTAATAATATACCTATAATAATTAATGAACGTTTATCCTTTTAAAAATCAATATTTATACTTGTGCTAAACTAAAAGAAGATGCTGCATCAAATGTTATTTTGATACAGCATCTTTCTGAGTTCTAAAGTATTTTATTTATACTAAATTTCAAACTTAGTTACTTTTCTTTCAGTTACTTGTGCTGCTGACTTAGCTACAAAGTTTCCCTTAGAAGTTTGAAAAATATCATTTGCTATTATAACATCCATAAGTGTCACTGCTTCATCTTGTGTTAGATTCTCCTTCACATTAGAAACTGACATTGTTGTTTTTTCCCCTGTAGAAGTTAAAAAAGTCATTGATAAAGTAAATTCCATAAAAAACACCCCTTTTTAATTGATAATTAATGAAAAAAACCCTTAATTTTTCATTTTCAATTTTCCATTTTTATTGTTCTGATTTTAGTAGTGATACTTCTGTTAAGTAGTAGTATCTAGTGTTTGCCCCTATAACACCTTTGATTGCTTCTGCTACTGCATAAACCTTTTCTGGATCTGCCCCATCTTTTACCCCTGAAAAGCTCTTTTTGCTGTAAGTAGCATTACCACTTGAATCTACCCCACTTTCCACTTCAATTGCTAGTGATGTTGTTGAAATTTCCTTGCTTACTGCCATTTTACAGTCCCCCTTTTTTATTTATCTTGTAAGTCTTTCGCCTTACATATAATAAATATGCACCTAAAGAATTTTGTGAAATTTTTTTTAGAAATTCTTCAAATTTATTTGAATATTTTTCATATAGATGTAAATACTTATAATACCCTTTTAATTTAAAACCTTCGTGTTTTTAAATTCATTTTCCTTTTTATTTTTTGTTTTATTTAGTGTCATTAAACTTAAAAAGCTGATTACATAGAAACCTAACCTTCCATGTAACCAGCTTTCTGCTTAAATTAGCTTATATCATTTACTTTAGTTTTTTAAAAATTGGCTGATGAAATGAGTTCTTGCCGAGTACACTAATTTTTAAATTCTTATTTGTATTTACTTCATTTAAAAACAACTTATCAAGACTAAGTTTAGTACCAACTGTCATCCTATTCCAAGTATATCCTTTGAACAAATCTCTTACTAAAAACTCTTCACCTTCATTTAAATTATTAACCTCGGAAATAGCTTGTTCTAAATATTCATTCATATCTATTCCTCCAAAATAATTAATATAAATAAAATATAATTTTAATGTACCGGCTTTATATCCATCTATTTTGTTTATATTAAAAAAATAATAATTTTATTCCTATAATATGTCTTATTCTCACTAAAATAATTTGTCGATAAGATTTTTTTACAAATTGGTAAAAACTGAATATTTATATAGTATAATAAACACATGTTCTATTATGTGTTTTATTTTTTAAAAAGGGGGAGTTAAAAATGGATAAGACCATAGTAAAAAAATTTAAAGAAGGAAATAAAGATGCAGCTCTAGCTATACTGCACAAATATGAACCACTTATTAATAAATATTGCTTAAAGACAAACTTAAAGGGATTTGATAAAAATGATCTTAGGCAAGAGGCTAGCCTTTCAGTACTTAAAGCCTTAAATGCTCTAGATTTAAATAAAGACAGCATAACATATGATGCTTATATCATGAATACCATCAGAAATACCTTTAATCTACTTATCCGCAATCACCACAAATCTAATTTAGAATCCAGTCTCAATATTAATGTAGTAGGTGATTATGATATCATTGATTTATTAGAAGATAGTGTAAATCTAGAAGAATTACTAATTTCAAGTTCTATACACTCAACACTAAAAGAAGCATTATCTACCTTATCATCAGATGAACTAGAAGTACTTTATCTTATCTTTTACAAATTCAAAGGAAAACTTAGGCCTTATTGCCTAGAAAAAGAAATCACACGATATGAAGGAAAAAAGAACTTAGATTTAATATTATCCAAGCTTAGAAAATTTTTCATATAATATATTATTATATAAAAAATGCGTGTTGGCACTTGCTCAATCACGCATTTTTTTTATTAACTTAAGTTACATTATTGTCTTTTTTTCTTCTGACAAATTTAAAGCCTATTAAAATAGCTGTAAGTGCCACTACTAGTGCCACAGCCTTTGAATTCCCCCCTGTATTAGGAAGGGTTCTTCTATAATTTGTGCTGGTGTTAGTACTTAACTTACTAGCCATAGAAAGTCCGCTTAATTTGTTAATAGTGCTTCCACTGCTGACATTACCATTACCACTTGGAAAAGTTAATTTTGGCATAAGTGAATTTTCCTTAAATACCAAAACAGGTCCTTCATTATCTTTCGAAATAGTAAATTTAACTGGAATCATATCCAAAACATAACCTGCTTCAGGTGCTATTTCTATAAAGTAATAATCTCCTTCAATCAAATTATCAACAGTAATTTGCCCTTGTTCATTGGTGGTGTAGATATCTCCCATCTTATCTAGATTTTCATCAAGTAAAATGAACATAGCTCCTACAAGAACCTTTTCATTATTTCCTCTTTCAACATTGGTTAATACTACAGATCCCTTATAAACCTCCTCTGCTGGTTCTTCTGGATTAGGCTCTGTATTAACTTTTGGAATAGCTGTAATGCTTGCACCAATTAAAGCTGCTCCATTTACAAGTACTTCTGTGCCTTCAGTAACACTTTCCTCTGTATGTGCTATAGTACCACTTATGGTAATTTTCCCAATGTATATTGATCCTACATCTAAAATTCTTTCTTTAAAAATAAGTTTTACAGTGCCATCATCTGCAACACTTTCTTCACTGAAATCAGTTTTTTCATATTTTATATCTTTTACAGTGATAAATGTAGGAATCTTAATCTCTAATGTATCTCCAGCCTTTATTTTATCCTTAGTACAGTACATTACACTTAAATCAATATCATCGTCTTCATTTAAGCTAATATTATCTTCATAGTTTACTTCTTCATCATTAATTAATAATGATATCTTCATTTGTTCAGTATCTTCTTCATCTTCTTTAGGCTCTTCACTTTCAGTGTCACCTTCATTTAGTTTTTCTGTAGATTCTCCAGGCACTATAACTTCTTCTTTATCTTCAGTTATAGCTCCTTCAGATTCTTTTTCATATTGAAAAATTTCTTCTTGTTCATTAGCTTCCTCTGCAGTAGGAAGTTCTTCTTTTGTTTCTTCAACAAACTCTTCATAACCATTACTTACATTAACTGTCGTAACCTTATGATTTTGGGTATCTTCATATTCTTTTATTTCTTCTGTAATAAGAAGTTCATTTTCAGCATCAAATTCTTCATTACTTTGAATTTCTGCCTGCTCTGAAACTACTAGATTAACTTCTCCATCTTCTAGCTCATCTGCTTTTACTGTAATATTAGAAAATAAGCTTATAAACATAAAAATGCTTATAAATATTGCTATGCTTCTAACATTTGCGAATCTTCTTTTTACTCCTTTCATATATTCACCCTTTTTGTTGATATATTTATAAGTATATTTATACTTATATCTAGATTATATACCAAATAAATACTCTTTTAAATTTATTTTCATAAATTTTATTAATATTACTTATACTATGAATATATATCTTTACTTATATTTCACTAATTATATACTCAATGTACTTTTCTTTAAATTCTTTATACTTTCTTTTTGAAAAATATATTATCTCACCAGTGGATAGTTCCAATAACTCCTTGTTTATCTTTGATATGTATTTTAAATTTACTAAATAGCTACTATGTGGTTTATAGAAATTATATTTTGTTAATACTTCATTCCAGTATGATAATGGCCTCATAGAATAATACTTACCTGAATTACAATGAAATACTACTTTTCTATTTTCAATTTCCAAATATCTTATATTACTTATAAAAATCTTATTTATTTCATTATTATAATTTAATATTATATATTTGTTATTTCTTTTAATTTCATTAACTACAGTAGATATTTCATTATATAGTTCCTTTTCCTTTACAGGTTTAACTAAATATCTAAATGCATTTACTTTAAATGCTTCTGCCCATAACTCCTTTGATGATGTTAGAAAAATTATCTTAACCTCTTCATTGGTTTCCCTTATTTTTTTTGCTGTGTCTATGCCTGATATTCCATTCATTTTTATTTCTAAAAAAATCACATTATATTTACTATGGTTACTATTTAATAACTCTTCACCACTGATAAATTTATCTATCATAAAATCCATATTCTCTTTTATTGAATACTTCTTAATCACATCTACTACATATTTTATTTGCATTGCATTATTTTCACATATTGCTACATTAATCATTAGTTAATACCTCCCTAAATTCAAAATCTAACACTTAAAACCTAAATATAAAAGAACCCTATAAAATAGATTTATTTAACACCTATTCTATAAGATTCTTCCATAATATAATTACCAATACATATTCTTTATAATTAACTTTAATTTATACTCCTATAATACTCATTAATAAGTTTATCCAATCTAACACTTAATTCTAAAATCTTATTGCCACTTAAAGAACTACTTTTGTCAATTTCATCTTCTAAAATTTCTCTTATCTTATCAATTTCATCATATATCTCCATAAAACCACCTCTTCAATAATATTATTCTAAGATTACAACATAAATTTATTTAAATGTATCTTTTTGTAATATCGTTGTTTTTTTTTGTTAAAATGTATGGATATATTTTTATTCTCTTAATTCATATTTTCAACTTAATTGTTTAAAAAAGTATATTGTAAAGAATATAAACGAAATCTATAGTTTAGGATTTTTCTTTAAAATTATTTTAAATTGTGTACTAAATTTCTTAAGAGATTCTGGTTCAAGCTCTATGGTTCCTCCATGAAGATCAACTATTGTTTTAGCTATAGCAAGACCAAGACCTGATCCCTGTTTGCTATTTCTTGATTCATCACCTACTGTAAATGCTTCAAATATATTATTTGCTATATCTTTTGAAATTCCCTTTCCATCATCAGCAATTATTATTTCATAAATATCATTTTTTTCTTTCAATGATACATATATATTAGTACCTTTTTCATTATGTTTAATGCTATTGCCTAAAATATTATCAAATACCCTTTGTAACTGAACCTTATCAATTTTTATTTCCATTTCCTCTTCTGGAATATCCACTTCTATATTAAAGCCACTTTCAACTATATCTTCATATTTTAAAGCAATATATGCTCTTAAATATTCACTTAAATCAACTTTTTCAAAAATAAGATTAAAGTCTGGATGCTCTAGTTTACTGTATTCATGAAAAATATTAATAAGCTCTGTAAGCTTCTTTGATTTTTCATAAATAATCTTTATATACTTATCCTTATCTTCATCAACAATTATTCCATCTGAAAGCGCTTTAGCGTATCCTTGAATACTTGTTATAGGTGTCTTTAAATCATGTGATATATCTGCCATCATACGTTCTTTATCATTCATCAACTTCTTACGTTGATTTTCACTATCTTCAAGCTTACTTACCATAATATTAAATCTATCACATATATCTACAAACTCACGAGGTCCACTATAATCTACAGGTTTTTTTCTTTTTCCTTCTGTTAAAAGTTCCATTGCTTTATTAAGCTTTTCTAATGGCTCATAAAACTTACTTCTAAGAACAAATACAAATATCACCACTAAAATTATATAAGCTATTCCAAACACAACAAAATCTATCTTAGTTAATATATTCATTTTTTTAAAGAAACTATTTGTGTACAACTCTCTTGATTTAATAATAGCTGTTCTTTTTATGCCGTCATTATTAATGTATTGATACTTTTCAATAAATAGTCCATTATTATAATAACCTCTCATATAAATAATTTCTTTTTCAGTATAATTTTTTTTTGCTGGTGCATTATCACTTTCTAATATAACATTCAAATTTTTATCTAATACTTTAAACCATTTACTAGTAGATTTTAATGGATTGCTTATAACACCTTCTGAATAATATGATTCAGCAATAATTAGCTTATAACTTTCCCCATTTTCACTATAATAATCATATATATTTAAATATGTATCATCCTTTCTATAGTTTGGTATAGCATTTATCTCATCTTCGTTATATTTTTCCTTATTAATATCCTTTCCTAAAGAATAAATTAAATTATAATTTTCATCTAATATTTCTATAGTACCATCTTCACCTGTTATCTCTTTTAGATTTAATTTATTAAATTTTTCTTCCTTCAAGTAATTTTGATATTTCTTAGTTAATCCTAAAGTAGCATCATAATCACCAAATATTAAATAATTGCTAACATTGTTTATTAATATAGCTGAAATTATAATAATTACTGTAAATAATATGTAATTATTAATTAGAAGGGAAAATATACTTCCCCTTCTATTTGCCTTTTTATATTTTTTCAATTTTATAACCAAGCCCCCTTACTGTTTTTAAATACATTGGGTTCTTTGAATCATCTTCTACTTTTTCTCTAATTCTATAAATATGCACCATTAATGCACCATCATCATTTTTGAAATATTCTCCATTAATATTTTCATAAATTTGTACCTTTGTATATACTCTTCCTGGATTGCTCATTAAAAGAGCTAATATCTTAAATTCAGTTGGAGTTAGTTGAATTTCTTCCCCATTCTTAGTTAAAGATACTGTTTCTTCATTTAATACTAATTCACCAACTTTTAATATTTTCTTAGATTCTTCTATATTATCTAACTTAAATTCATAACATCTTCTTAAAAGTGACTTTACTCTAGCTACTACTTCCAATGGATTAAAAGGCTTTGTAAGATAATCATCAGCACCTAAGTCAAGACCTAGTATCTTTTCACTATCAAGAGTTTTAGCTGATAAAATTATAATGGGAATATTTGTTATCTCTCTAATTTTTTTAGTAAGTTCATATCCATTCATCTTAGGCATCATAATATCTAATAATGCTAAAGATATTTGACTATTTTTTACTATTTTAAAAGCATCTTCTCCATTATCTACAGATATAACTTTATATCCATCCTTTTCTAAATATAATCTTAATAAACCAACTATATCCTCATCATCTTCTGCAATTAATATATTTTTTGTCATATAATTAATTTACTCCTCTTTACTCGTATCTTAATGCATCAATAGGATTCATCTTTGCTGCTTTACTAGCTGGATAATATCCAAAGAATATCCCTATGGCCATACAGAAAGCAACTGAATATAAAATTGCATAAATATTAGCTTTAACACTATATCCCATGATTTTTGCACCTATTGCTCCAAAACAATTTCCTATTATAACACCTATTATACCTCCTATTATACATATAATTACCGCTTCCACAATAAATTGTATAAGTATAACCCTCTTTCCTGCTCCTAATGCTTTACGAATGCCTATTTCTTTTGTTCTTTCTGTAATTGAAACCATCATTATATTCATTACACCAATACCACCTACCAAAAGTGATATTGCTGCTACAGCACTTATTCCTAGTTTAATACTATTAATCATCTTATTTGTAGATTCCATCATTGATTCCATACTATATCCAGTTGGTTCAAATTTTTTATTTGATTTATAGGCTTCAGAAAAATAACTGTTTGTCTTATTTAAAAACTCATTTAAATCTACATTTTCTTTAGGTATAATAGTAAAATATTCATACCCCTTACTTTTATTATTAATTTTTTTATAAATTGACATAGGAATAAATACTTTTGTACTTGTTTTTCCATCTGATGAATACATACCTTCTCCATCATTTTTATTATACTTATATACACCACATATATATAGCTTTACTGTATTATTTCCTATATTTGCTTCAAAAGATTTACCTAAAACTTCATCATATGTATATTTACCTTTAAAATACTTATCAACAAAACTATCACTTACTACAGTAACAGCTCTTAATTCATCATTATCTTTTTCCGTTAAGGCTCTTCCAGATATTATTTTAACATTTTCACCTTTGAAGTAATCTGCATTTACAGCATATACCTCTATATCAACTTTGATTCTTCCATTTAAAAGAGTACTACTTCCAGCACTTTCTGAAAGAGGTACTGCTAATAAATCATCAGCAAATTTTTTTTTATAATCACTTATTATTTCATCTGTAACAAAATCCTTTTCTGTGGGTGCTTCATATTCAGAATAAATTTCTTCTCCATTTTCATTATATGTAATTAAATTTTTTTGTTCTAAGTACATATTAATATTTCTAGCACCAAAACCTGACATTTCACTATTTATTGATGCAGCCAGTGAATCTCCTATGGTAACAATGGTAATTACAGAGGCAATACCTATTATAATACCTAACATTGTAAGTAACGCTCTAAGCTTATTTGCTTTTAAACTGCTGATAGCTAACCTTACATTTTCCATTAATCCCATTAACTCACCACCTCTTTGCTATCATTTATAATTTTTCCATCTTTTATGGTTACAATTCTAGGACATTGCTCTGCTATTTCTTTACTGTGAGTTATAAGAATAATTGTTTTTCCTTGATTTTTATTTAAATCATTAAAAATATTCATTACCATAGTACTAGTTTCACTATCAAGTGCTCCTGTTGGCTCATCCGCAAGAATTATTGCAGGATTATTAACTAAACTTCTAGCAATGGCAACTCTTTGCTTTTGTCCTCCTGAAAGCTCATTAGGCATATGATTCATTCTAGATTCCATTCCAACTTTACTTAAAAGCTCCTTAGCTCTTTTTGTACGCTGTTCTGCTGGTACACCTGCATAAAGCATAGGTAATTCCACATTTCTAAGAGCAGATGTTCTGCCTATCAAATTAAAATTTTGAAAAACAAAACCAATCTTTTTATTTCTAATAACATTCATTTCTGCTTCATTGGCATTTTTTATATCTATACCATCTAAATAATATTCACCTTTAGTTTGTTTATCTAAAACCCCTATAATATTCATTAATGTAGATTTACCTGAACCTGATTCACCTACAATAGCCACAAATTCTCCTTCATAAATTTTCAAATCTATACCATGTAGTATTTCTATTTCACTTTCTAATCCAATATTATATGCCTTAATTATTTCTTTCATTTCGATTAGTGGTTTGACTTTATCTATCATTATGCTTCACCTTTACTTTCATTCTCAACACCTTCTGTTGTTTCATTATAATTTGTAAGATCAGCAAGTATTTCACTACCTTCTTTTATGCCACTTCCACTTACTTCAACATAATAATCATTTTCTTCTCCAAGAGTTACTTCTGTTTCAATAAATTGATTATCTTTTCCTTTTACCATTAAGAAATATTTTCCCCCTACCTCTTTAACTGCATCTTTAGGAACCATAAGAACATTTTTCTTTTCTGAAACTATTATCTCTGCTTTAGCATTTGTTCCAATATATAAGTCTTTAGCATCATCTATAGATATATCTGCTGAAAAACCACTTGTTTCTCCAGCATTAGCTGTAGGAGATATTCTTGTAAGCTTTCCTGAAATCTTTTTATCACTAGAATTAGTAGTAATCAATGCATTCATACCTACTTTTGCATTTTTAATTTCATACTCTGGAATAATAACACTTATAATAAGCTTATTATCAGATTGAATTGTAGCAACTTGTCCCTCTGGTACTGCCCCTACCTTTACTTTTAGTTCAGTTACCTTCCCATCTTTTTCAGCCTTTAATACAGTTTTTGATAATCTTTCTTCTAAATTTTTTAATTCTTCATTATCATCAGCTTTTTGTAGTTGTTTATATGCATCATTAACTGATGATTCAAGATTAGATATTTCTCCATCAGCACTATTAATCACACTTAAACGATTTGCTACTGCTGCTTCATATTGTTCCTTAGCTAAATTTCTATTGCTTATTTTTTCATTAAATATTGCCAGTGCTGCATTATAGCTTTCTTTTATTTCTTCATAATTATAAAGTTGTTTTGCTTCTTCTAATTCTCTTTGTTTATTATTTAAATTTTCTTCTGCACTTTTATAAGCTACATATTCATCAGAAGAAGCATTTCCTCCACTAGCTATCCAAGCATTATAAGCAGAATTTTTAATATTCTCAGCTTCATTATAATTATTTACTTTACTTTCTATTGCACTTAACATTGTGTTATATGTATTTTGAATCTTTTTATAAGTTCCATCATAATTATTTAAATCATTTTCTGTGTTTTCATAGTTACTTTTTAAATTTGATACTACATTATCTTGTGCTGATACTGAAGATACTTTAACATTTTTTGCTTCTTTTAACTGATTAGATAATTTATTATAATTAGCTTCTAATTCTTTCTTATTTTCAGCTATTTCAGATTTTTTCTTTTCAATTTCTTTTGTTATATCACCATCATCTAAAGTACAAATAACATCTCCAGCTTTAACATAGTCTCCAACTTTTACATTAACAGACTTAACTTTTTCCGTTAATGATGTTGAAACCATTGATACTTCTGCACTTTCAATTTTACCATTTACATTTATTGACCTATTTATTTCTCCCTTTTCAACAAAAACAGTTCTAGCATAATTTTCAGAATCTATTGTTTGTTGTGATTTATAAGAATTAATTTTAACAATAACAATTCCCCCAGCCAAAACAGCTAAAACCATAAATATACATAAACTCTTTTTATTTTTATATGTAAATTTTTTAATAACATCCTTAATCTCTTTTCTCTTCATAAAGCAGTTCATCCTTTCACTATTATATAAATTTATTTTAAATATTAGATATTAATTTTATACATAATATAACCTTAATATAACCTTAATATGTTATAGTGACTATAAAGTATTCATTTATAATAACAAAGAGTCTTTTCTAACTCTTTAACTTAGAAAAGACTCTTTTTTTATTTTTAAATGCTAAAATTAATATTCCCAATGAAAATATAGAAATCCCTATGCCTAATCTTAAACCTGGTAACTTATATTTAAATTCAATTTTATGTTCTCCTGGCTGAAGTTTTACACCAATTAATCCATTTAAAATTTTAAAATAATCATACTCCTCACCATCAACTTTTAAATTCCAACCTTCATCATAAGGAATTGAAGTATACATCAATGTCTTATCTGCTGTTACCTTTATATCACCTTTAATATATCCATCTTTATATATTGTATTTTCTATTATATTATAAGATAAATTTTTATAAATGTCTTGGAATCTATCCATATCACAATAATATAATTGTACTTCATCTAAACTAAAGCTATCATTTAGTACAGAAATTTCAATGGTTATTTCTTCATCCTTATCATAGGTGCCAATAAATTGAATATTATAACCATAACCTGTAAACTGATCATACTTTACATTATTATTTACTGTTATGTTAACACTATTTTGTGAACTAATATTACTTTTCTTGCTACTAAAACCATTTTCATATTCACTGGATTTTAAAAACATATATATTGGTGCATATTCCTGAGCCTTTAATGTAAGCTCTATAGTAGCTTTTACACCCTTAATTTCCTTTTGGTATACTGTTTCATCATCATATTTCACTTCTGATAAGTTATTTAATTTAATATCAGTGATATTTAATACTTTATATATATCATAATTTTCATTAACCATTAACTTTAATATATCGTTACTATAAACAAATTTATTTTTAACTTCATTGATATTGGTAGACTCTAATCTTTCATTAACCATAAATGCTATAGGTAAAGCATAAGGATTTTCATAAACAGCATAACTCCCTTCTGTTTTAACTTTTTTATAAAACATATTTTGCTTATATTTATAGCACTTAAAAAATTCTGGCTGCTCCATGGAAATCAGATATTTAATACCTAAAATTGAATCTATGGGAATTGTTGAACCCATATTATAAACATTATTAATGACATTGGTTTTAAAACCAAAACTCTTAATTAACTTAGCTGTGTTTTCCTCATTAGCTGAGCTAGAATGACCAAGACCATTATAATTTAAAAGCATAGAATCATTTAAGGTATTTCTATAAACTTGTTCAATTCTATAAAAATTATCATTTAGTGATTTTACTTCTTCAATTAATGGTGAGATGGTTTCAATATAGCCTCCAATATGCTCTTTATCAATATATTTAATATTTTTCATGGAAAGATAAGAATTTAAAGTAAGCTCTGTGACAAGTAGTACACTAATTAAGGGCAATATAATTCTGTTGATATCATTAAATTTAATAAAAATCGTTAAGATAATAACATAAGAAACACTAATTACAAATGTAACTACTATTTTATTTATATCTAAATAATCATAATCTCCATAACTTACTAAGATACTTATCATTGCAAAAAAAAGCGTTACTATAAACAAACTTTTAAAGTTAGTGCTTTTAATTTTTAACCAAGCTTCATATGATAAAGTAATTACAAAAAAGCAAAATATAAATGAATTTCTATATTGAAATCCTATGGGATAATCAAAGCCATGCCATAATAATATAAATGTGCTTATAAAAAAGCTTAAAGCAATAAAACCTAGTACTATTAAAGAAGTAAGTTTATTTCTTAGCTTAATTTCCTTATTAAAAAAATATAATATTAATAATTCTGCCACCATAACTGAACAATAAATATTGGCAGGTGACTTCATTACTTGTCCCATATTATAACTACCAATAAATAACTTGCTTAAGATGCTACTTAAATCCTGTTTAATGGTTATAGCTTCACTAAACAAATTAAAATCAGCCTTACCAGTACTTAAAGATATTGCCACTGGAATAAGTAAAAAAGCTGCCAATCCTCCAGTAATAATTGATGAATAAAAAAACTTAACTGTCCCTGACAAAGTAATTCTTCTATAAATACTGGCTTTATAGAAAAAGTATAATACTGAAAAAATACATATCATATAGCCTATATAATAATTGCTTACAATAACCATAAATAAAGCTATCATATATAATTTATATTTTTCATTAACTATTACTTCTTCAATACCTAATGCCACCAATGGTAATAGCATCATCCCATCCATCCACATTATATTCATTTGAAAACATATGTTATATCCCATAAGTCCATAACATAAGGAAAAAATCACTACTGATAAATCCTTCTTTTTATAAACCTTGCTTATATATATGGAAAAACATAAGGAAGCTAACCCTATCTTTATTAAATAAATACTAAAGATAAACTCACCTATAGCTGACTTAGGAAAAAATATCAAAAGCAAATTTAATGGACTTGCTAAATAGTAAGCAAATAACCCTATATTATTTCCACCAAGAGATTTATTAAATGAATAAAATATACTGCCATCTCCACTTAAAATTTCTTTAAATTTACCAAAATAAGCAACATATTGAGTATACATATCACTGGACACTATAGTCTTTTCACCAATAAAGCCTACTCCTAAGACTGTAAATATTATAAACAGTAGAACTATTGGAAGTATAAAGGATAAAATAAAGATATAGTTTTCTTTAATTTTCTTCATATGACCTAACTTCATCCTCAACTACATTTATTACTATCACTATTTTCTTATTTCTCTCTAAATTACTATTACTTATATAACCATTATTTATTCTCCATACATTATCCATAATTCACCTCTAAGTATTATTTACATTTTTCACATATTTATTTTACTATATTTGTCAAATAATACTTAAATTTTCATACGTCAATTTTCAACATTTCCCTACAATTTATTTTTATAATATTCTCTAAAATATCACTTTTATTAATTGGTTTTAATTTCTTTTTATGTTAATATATTCTTAGTATTTTAAAAAGGAGATTACTAGATGAACTGGAAAAAACTAATAAATATTCATGATTTAAAAGAATTTTTTATAAAAATAAAGTGGATTTTATCCCATGCTAAACCTGTAATACCATTTTTAATCTTTACTACTGTAATAAGTTCAGCTTCCTCTTTAATCAGCGTTTATAATACGTTAATTTCCAAATCATTAATAGATAATGCTATAGGCGGTAACACCTCGCAAGTGATAAAGTATCTTATTATCATGATCAGTATTACTTTAGGTATGATGTTATTAAATCCTATAACATCTTTATTAAGCACCCATGCTTCTACAAAGCTTAATCAAAATATTCAAAATAAAATGTTTGAACATATTGAATATAGTAGCTGGCTTGAACAAAGTAAATTTCATAGTGTAAGTTTATTGACAAGAATAACTTCTGATGTAGCAACTATAAGTTCTACTTTGCTTAGTACCATTCCTAACATTATTTCAATTTTAGTAACACTATTAGCTTCTTTTTCTACGCTTATTTATTTAGCTCCCTCCATTGCTATAATTGCAATATTTATTGGACCATTTCTTGTGTTAGTAAGCAGATATTTTAGCAAAAAGTTAAAAGCTCTTTATAAGAAAGCTCAAGAAGAAGATGTTAAATATAGAGCCTTCATTCAAGAATCTGTACAAAATATAATGATTGTAAAGACTTTTTGTATGGAAAAAATAAATATGGATAGATTAATACAAATTCAAAATAATAAATATAATATAGCCATGAAAAATACTAAACTTTCAGCTATGACTGGATTAGCCATGTCACTATGTTCAAACTTAGCTTACTTTACAATCTTTTGCTGGGGTGCTTTAAATATTTCTACTGGAGTAACTACTTATGGTACCTTTACAGCCATGCTACAGCTATATGGAAAGGTACAATCTCCATTTTCTTCATTGGCATCTATGTTTCCTGGATTAATATCAACTATTGCCGCTGCCGAAAGATTAATGGAACTTGAAGAAATACCACTGGAAAAATCATCAGAAAAAGAAGTTATTGATTTTATTAATCCAGAAATAACCTTTGAAGATGTATCTTTTGAATATAAAAAAGGTACTAAAATTATTAATGATATTAATTTAACTATTCCTTATGGTGAAACCATTGCTTTTGTAGGTCCATCTGGTGAAGGGAAAACCACTTTAATTAGACTGATACTTGCGCTAATAAATCCAAGCAGTGGTAAAGTTTATTTAAAAGAAAATAATAAAAAGGATTCCTTTAATAGAGATTACAGAAATTTAATTTCTTATGTTCCACAAGGAAATACTTTATTTTCTGGTACTATTGAAGACAACTTAAGATATGGTAACTTTGAAGCTACAGAAGAAGAAATATATGAAGCTTTAAAAAACGCCTGCGCTTTAGATTTCGTTAATGAATTAGAAAATGGCATTGAAACAGTAATTGGTGAAAAAGCTACTGGCATTTCCGAGGGACAAGCTCAACGCTTAGCCATAGCTCGCTCATTCTTAAGAAAGAAACCAATATTAATCTTAGATGAAGCAACTTCTGCTCTTGATCCTGAAACAGAAGTAAGTGTTTTAAAATCAGTTAAATCACTGCCCCATAAACCAACTTGCATCATCATAACTCATAGACCTTCAGCCCTTAATATTTGTCATCGTATAATACGACTGGAAAAAGGTCATTTAAAACAAGTAAGTAAGGAAAGTATCTTAGAAGTTGCCACTGAACTAGTATAACATTTTATAAAAAAACACCTAACAACATAATAAACATGCTGTTAGGTGTTTTTTATATTTATTCAAATTCACTTCTGATTTTCTTAAGTTCATTTAATAACTCATAAAAATTATTAATATAATCAATATATTCTTCATGAGTTAAAATTTCATAATCATCACTGGCATATCTTCTACTAAAATAAAAATCTTTTAAATCTCTACAAAGACTCTTATACTTTTTTAATTCTGGATAACCTTGCAAATATAATACTTCTAATAGTTTAACAAGATTATGTTCTTTTGATATCACTCCGTACTTCTTCTGAATAATAGCTTTTAAATTTTTTTCAATACATTGCTGACAATGAACTAGCACTCCATCTTCTAATCCTTCATTATCTTTCGTTGAATCTATAAATTTTTCATCAATATCTGCAAAATAAAACATATCTCTCTTAACCATAATTCCACTTCCTTATATCTATTAAATCTTTTATTATATCTCCTTCAAAGCTTATTTCCTTACTTAATTCAATATATCTATTTTTATTATATAATTTAATATCTACACTTCTACTTAAATTTAGGTTATCTATATCATCTTCTAATTCATGTCTTAATTTTCTTAATTCACTAACACTTTTATTATCATCAATTAATATTAATATATCAATATCACTACTATTTTTATATTTTCCCTTTGCTATAGAACCAAATAATAATATATCTGCATTTTTTAATCTATAAATACATATATCTCTAATCTTAATAATCTCATTTCTTATGTTTTTATCAAGAGAGTACTCAACATCATTTTTTATATTACAACCATAAAACATGATTTAATCACATCCTAAATAATATCATTTTATAATATTATATCCTAAAATTTATTTTTATTATATATATATATTGTTAAAATCAATAAGTTTAAAATTGAATCTATACTTTTCTATTTAAAATAAAAAATAAGCTTAAGGTCATATTTATCCTTAAGCTTATTTTTTACTAAATTACATTTTTAATATTATGAGCCACTTACTGTTGAATCATTTGAACCATGATTTTTTGGATGCCATCTATTATGCTTATTACACCATACCCAATCTGGGTGCTGAGTAGGTTTTTTATTTGGATCTGTGTAGTCTTCATTGCCTAATCCAATAACTTCTGTACCTACCCAATTACAATAATCTACATACTCTATATCATTTGTTAAGTTTACTGATAAATCTCTTAATTCAGGTTTTACAAATTCTTTTTTCATTTTCCATTCTCCTTTTAAGTTAAGTTAGTGTAAAGTTTTTTACACTATTTTTATTTTAAAATCTTTATATATCAAGGTTTCGAAAGTTTTTTGCATAAAA
>PPYF01638653.1_pt1 | contig 47248 bp, 51 predicted proteins | sample 1559871 | NCBI WGS metagenome assembly PPYF01 (sample SAMN08240021, study PRJNA423297) | Human gut metagenome, whole genome shotgun sequencing project.
AAAAACAGATTGCTCCGCTTAAACAAAAAATTGCTCAATTGGAGGAATCTTTTCTGGATAAATGGTTGGTTGATTCAACGGGAAGATCTGTTAGTAAAGGAATGGTTATTGAGAAGAATGGAAAGCGATTTAAGGTTATTAACCGATATCAACAATGTATATTTCAATATTTAGGTAATGCAAGAGTTTCAGTTTTACCTGAAGGTAAAAAGCGAACTCTTGATATTTTTCCCTCTGAATTAGTTGAATTTACTATTGTAGAATTAGCGTAAAACGATATATAAATGAGCAAATATACAGCAAGGCAGATAGCTGAATCTGACGAACTATTTGAAAAGCAAATACATAAAGTCAGAAGGTTTTATTTGAGTCGTAATCCCGATAAAATGATGATGCTTGAAGAAAGAAAAGCAGTCATCAAAGAACGAAATAAAGGTCTTTCCCCGGAATATGATAAGGAGTATTATTGTGGAACTTGTGGAGCTAAAGACGGTGCGGAACATCCTAAAAGTGGATATTGCTTTTACTGTGATACTGATAACTGGATTTCAAAGAATAACTAATAACAGAGAAGTAATGAGTGAAACAATACAATTATCCCCTGGTCTTGTAGCTGCCTATAAGGAACTATTGACCAACCCAGAGAAGAATGGATTTGATTTTCGTCCGATAACCGAATGTTTCAGAGAAATCGAAACGGTAACTCCAAAGCATATTCTATATGAAAGATACTTGGAGTATTTACAGAAGCCGCTACCTAAAGTAATCTTCTACATCATTATGGATGAATTGTATAGACATTTAATTGTTAAAGATGAAGAAACAAAGTATTTAGGGTATCGACTAAAATTTATAGTTTAACTAATAACGAAACAGATATGAATACAACTTTTGAAAGATCGGCTAATAGTACCGATGAATGGTACACACCGAAAGAAATTATAGACGCATTAGGTGAATTTGATTTAGACCCATGTGCCCCAGTATCCCCCCCCCTATATAAAACAGCAAGTGTCATGTACAACAAAAATGATGATGGATTAAAACAGGAATGGAAAGGTCGTGTTTGGTTGAACCCACCTTATTCCCGTCCTCTTATAGAATGTTTCGTTAAACGGATGGCAGAACATGGAAATGGTATTGCTTTACTTTTCAATCGCTGTGATTCAAAGATGTTTCAGGATGTGATATTCGAAAAGGCAACGGCAATGAAGTTCTTGCGTAACCGAATCAGATTCTTCCGTCCAGACGGAACTCGTGGGGATTCTCCTGGCTGTGGCAGTATCCTTATCGCTTTTGGCGAGGATAATGCAGAAATATTGAGAACCTGCGATATTGCAGGCAAGTACGTTAAAATCAATTAGAATGGCAAAAAAGATGAATAAGGAAGAATTTTTAAGCAAAAGATACGCCATTGATTTAAAGATAAAAAAATTGAATGGAGAAAAGGAACAGTTGGAAAAGGAATACATTGAATCCAACCAAGGATTCCCTGTTGGAAGCAAGGTCTGTATAACGGTCCCGGCTCATGAAAGGATATTAGTTCCCGAAGCGAAGAAGTTAGCCTATATTGCAGATTATGATATTGATGATAACGGAGAGGTTGTACCCTCTTTAAGACAGTTGGATTGCAATGGGGGCATGTCAGCAATACCTTTATTTGTTAATTTAAAGAAGGCTATAATTGAATTAGCGTAAATCAGATTAGGAATGAATATGAGTGGAAAAGATGTATTAAGGCTATTACTTATCAGTTACGGTTTTTGCCGTAATATTGAGATAAGTACTTATATTGGAGATGGTGGATGGATTGGTTACGAAGTATCGGCTAGTAATGACGATGGCATTGAATACTATGCAGTAGATTGTGAAGGTTTACTTTTTCATATATACGAGATACAGAAATTTATGAGAGATGGAAATATTGAACCTCGTTTAATGCTTGGAAACTCTAGCAACAAACATCTTCTTTCAGATGAGTCTTTAAATAAGCTACTGAATATGTCAGAGAATAAAAATTACTGTAAAACAAACCCTTATGAATAGGCGTAAAACTGATATAGATATGAACAATTTAAAACTATATATTGCCCGTGACGAAGGCAAATGGGATGAAGATGTACAAAAGGCAGGAGAACTGAACCTGTTCTATGACACCCCGCAACTTCTGTTTAACGTAAAAGACTGGACATCATACTGGGGAAATGCCCGTAAGATAGCACATATTCCATCATACATGTATCCTCAAATCAAGGATAAGGAGTGTTATGTTTTCAACAATCTTGAATTATACCAAAGTTTCAACTAATAAGAGAGAGGATAGGCAGTTAGCCTATCTTCTCTTTTCGTATTTTCTTTTCATTTTTCTTCTTTCCACCCGTGTCATTCCCATGCTTTGAGCAATACCGAACAGGATTTCCTTTTCCGAATCGTTAAGCATATCATATACTTCTTCTTTGCTTTTTCCGCTAATCATAGCCATAAAAATCTTTTTCATAATGATTTATTTTAGTTTTTTCTTACAACAATCGCAAATTTCGTCTTTTATAGGCTTTGTAAATAAAGCACCTACATATCCTGCAAGATATCCGGCTTCTTCTGATGAAGGCTTTATGCCGTAATAGTCAATTATATGACCAATCATGTGTTGTTTTTCATGCTCCAGTGTATTCATAAATTCTTCATCAGACGTACTGTGACTGATAATAATTACAGTACACTTGTCGTTTGAATATGTGACACCATAATTGTATTTTTCAGTCTTTATCTTATCCGTTATCCTGTTCAGCAAATGAAAAGGACAGCCAATATATTCCAGTCTGTATATCGCTCTTAAATAAGAGTATTTATCCACAGAATAGAATACATCAACCGTCCAATCATATTCCTCAATGTATAGTCTTTGGCGTACCATAGCAATCAGATATAATCCTCCCAAGAGAAAGGTGTTCCACAGGCTATACACTTTGCGTAATACTCGTCAAGAGCACGGGTAGGGCTTCCGTCAACATCGTCAAGATAGTCTTTTACAAACATACAGGCATATTGCTCATTGACTATGGATGAACCCATATAGTCGGCACGTACCATATTCAATACATAAACCTTGTTGTATTCCACATCATTCTTCAACTCAACATTGAATTGCTTCATTAATGTTTCCACTTGATCCTTGTCATACGGGTGTATTTTGTTTCCGTTCCTGTCTTTCATTTTGGAAACGGCATATTCACATAATTTCTTAGAGAAGTTCCATCCGTGTTCCGCAAGATATTTTTCCATTCCCGAAGGAAGTTTCTCATATACATCTAATCTCGTTCTTTCCATAGCTTTTGTTTTTAAAAAGATAGCCCGTAGCAAACCACTACGGGCTTAAACCAATTTAATTAGCGTCTACGTCTGGCGTAAGGACCAGTACCTTTGACTCCGCGTCTTTCTCCGTACTCATCATCATCATCCCACATTCTTTCGCCATAACCGCCTCCACTTCGTCCGCCACGTCCGCCACGTTCACCATAGCGATCTTCCATTTCTTCCATAGCGTCACGATAACCTTCTTTATACGCTTTTTCTAATTCCCGGTCCATATCTTCACCTTCAAAGCTACGGCCCATTCCATATACTTTCCAACCCATAGTATTTATTTTTTATTGTTGTTGTTATTATTATTGTTTGTATGTTGCACGTCAGGCAATTTGATACCAGAAGCAGCAAGTTGTGCAAGTATATCCTTTATCTGTGACAATTCACCTTTAAGTTCCTTCATCTCCTTGTCCTGCTGTGCCTTTTCGGCAAATGCAGGATTCAACGCTGTAAGCATCTCATCGCAGCTTTTGATTACTTTCTGATGGTATTCCACAGATTCCACAACCCTTACACTACTTATTTTCATTGCTTCTATCTCTGCATTGATGGCATCCTTGCTTTCCGATACAACCACATTTCCGCCTACTTGGGAAAAGTCTGCTATACTAAGATTGGCTGGCAACTTTTGAAAATCAAGAGTATCATCTCCAACCTTAACTTTCACATCCACAACCATTTCATTTTGCGGAAGAGGATATGCTGTATATCCGTTCTGATATTTAGGAACAGGATTTGAAACACTTACCACAGTGCCCACATCACATCTTGGGTTTTCCCCTTTATGCAATATGAAAAACTGCTGTCCTTGTCGTATTGATTGAAACATACTTATTCTAACTTTTTAATATCATTTTACAGTGCTTCTAGCCTGTGCGGCAGTAGCAGGTGCAACGATATGATTAACTACTTGAAATATCCCATTACATTTGTCGTAATAGACAAAGTATTTATTGCCTTGTGAAATTTCACTAGACGGAATCTGATCTCCCGAACCGTTTACCAAAGGAACCTTGCTTGTGGATGTTGATGTGGTATTTGTCAGTGTGGTAGCCACAGAAACAAGATACCCGTCAGATCCGGCAGCAGGAACATGATTTACACTCAAGAGCAAAATACCTTGATTTGGCAATCGCCTGAACAGGCACGGGCTAATACCATAGATAACCTCTGAATTTGTCGTGTCTGTTGTTACAGAAGATGTCCGAACAAACGGTATCCCTCCAAAGTCAAGTCTATGTACCCCTCTAAAACGGTTGGCATTATATCCCATCATATAAGGATTAAAAAAATAACTCATAACTTTTCCCTTTCTTTAGAATTTTACTAGGTAATTATATACGATTAATTATACACGTACATATTGACGCTTCACCGCCCCGACTACTGCCGACCACTCCACGCCCCCAACCCCTTCTACCAAGGGTGATACTAATTTTGTTAAATAGTGTTTAATTGGTTGTAAATGCCATTCATTATTTGGCATCGGGATAAGAGTTTCTGACCTGTAATTTATATACAAGTCAAAGAACTCTTAACTACACTTTAGCAATTGCAACCACAGTTGTCACCAGCAGCGTAACCTGCACCAAAACCAGCCATGAACGGATAACCTCCATAGCAACAATTTGGGTTAGGCACAAAATATGCTGGAACCGGGCACGGAGCCTTAAGTTGTCCAACTATATTTGCAGTCTGAGCCTGTTGAGAAGCAGCCAGAGCCAAATTGCTGTTTTCCTGTCTAAGTGCATCTATCTTGTTTTGCATTTCACGCATTTCAAGCTGACAGAACTTGTCATTGATGATAGCTGTTTGAGCGTCTATCTTTGCGCCAAGAATGTTGAACTGAGTGTTTGCATTGCTAGTCAAAGTATTAGTCTGTTCTACAGTAGCCAAACGGCTATCACATCCCTGACGTTCAATAGCTGTACGGATATCGCAGCAGCAAGAAGCAAGCTGAGAACCGATAGCTGCACTATTGGACTGAATTGAGTTGATGATCTGTTGAGAGGAAAGACCTACCTGGTTACCAACTTGCTGAATCTGTCCTTGAATTTGGCAGATAGCATTCTGCAACTGTTGAGTAGAGCAGTTCAAAGAACTAGCCAACTGATTGATAGCTGTTCCGTTTCCTTGAATAGCGTTCATCAACAATTCACGTCCTGCTTCATTGTTCAATTGAGCAGGGATTCCGTTTGCTCCATTGCCAAACCCGTTACCGAATCCGTTACCACCCCACAGGAAGAAGAGCAGGATAATCCAGATCCAATAACAACCAGCACCACCCCAAGCGTCTTGATTTTTGTTTCCATTCATCAAGGCAGCTACAAGATTGGGGTCTAATCCTTTATTCTGCAACAGTGCAGGAATCATTGACATAATACCTGCGCTTTCTCCAGCGGCAGGATTGTCGAACATAAAAATTTTGTCTGAACCCATAATATTGTAATTTAATGTGTGTGTATTATAACTCCCGTAAAGACTGTGCACTCATCTTTACGAGTGTAAATTTACAACATGGATTGCCTAAACAAAAATAAAAATTTCGCAGTATAACCTATTGTGTTTCAGATAGTTTAAACTTGTTAAAATAAGTTATTTGCTTGTGTGTTGTTTTTCCTATTCGTATATTAGCGCAATAATTTTAAAATAGAGGAATTGAAGATGAAAGAATTAAAAAAATGGAATAATAATCCAATAAAGATTACGTATTTAATACCTAGTGGAAACAAGTATGCTTATATAAAATTAGGTGACACTGTTGATCTGACGAACGGAACATATAAAATAACCGCTTTGGATAATGAAGAAAACATTTTCCAAGCGGTTAATATGGAGAATAAAGATGATTGTGTTACAATGTATGCGTATGAGGTTGTCTAGCTTTTAGTCTTGTATTTGCCCCTTGACTTCTTTGGACGTATAAGCCCGTTGTTTTTTTTCCGCTTTTCAATGCTAGAGATATTCCGTCAAGTAAGGAAGCTAATATAGTGTTATAATTCATGCCCATGACTTACTCGATAGATGATATGTTTGCTGTTCCCGTAACACTCACCTTGCTTCCTGGTGTGACTGAAAAATATTCCACCGTTCCTGCCGGGAGAAGCATTCCTGTTGGTGATATTCTGCTTGATCTGCTTTTCGTTTCCTGTACCAATGAGATACGGCATCCATCCGATGTCGCTACTCTTATAAGGTTTGACAATGCTGTGTATTCCTTGTCGGTTACATCTTCCGATGCTGATATTCTTGCAGCTACGATACCTTTTAACGCTTCATCCTTTGAAGCGTTTTTGGTGGAGAAATACCCACCTATCTGTTGTTTATCATTGTTTTCCATATCCTTTCAAGTAAGATTGTTTCACACTTTCGGCAAACTCGTTCAGCTTTACATAATCCGGGTCAAGTTTGTTTAAAATACCTTTTCTGAGAGCCGCTTCTTCCTCACCGTTGGGAAATTCATCCTTTATGGCGGCATCTACCGTTTTGTCGTATGATACAGGGTTCTTTACACGCTGTACATCGGCTTTCCACTTTTTGACGAACTTTTCCTGTACAATATTTCCCATATCGTCCGTTTCGGGTTCGTCAACTTGTTCAATATTTAAATGAACATTGCTATATCCAGTGCCTAAATCAAAGATAAAGGCAGGCTTCTCGTCAAAAATCAAACCTCTTTCCATAGTTTAAATATCTAATGTTCCATCAAAATAATAACCCCTATTGAATTTTATGACAACATCTTCCAATGGTAAAAGGCTTTTGTCTACTTGGGAAAGGAATGCTCCTAATGTTTCGTATCCGCCTTTCACAAAGCATTTTTCTCCTTTGAACAGTATCTGCATTCTTACCCATGTACTATTGTCCTTCTTTGTAGATGGTCTTACATCAAAATCAAGAATGTCTATATGCTCATCGACAAGTTTGTCTATCTTTATATCCTTTCCGTCAAACTTTCTTGACACTCTTATATTTAAGTCACTAATCTTTGTCATGTGGCTATTATTATTAACTAAAACTTTATTAATTAAGTTTTTAGAATCACAGTGCATCAACATACCCATATAACTCGTAATTGATTTTGGGTTATTACGTTTTGACGCAAAGTTTTTCTTTATTCTCTTTCTTATTTTGGTATGACCGGGAGTAAAGACGAATCCACCGAAATCTATTCCTTCTGAAACGGGGAATATCCTGTAATTTTTCTTCATCTCTAGTTTCTTTTCATACCACAGGTAATTTCTTATCCTCCACAGCCATTCATGCAACTGTTTCTTGTCGTGGGATAATATCACCATATCATCGGCAAATCTGAAATAATGCTTTACTTTGAACTGCTCCTTTATAACATGATCCAAAGACCTTAATACCAAATGGCTTCCTATCTGAGCGTCAGGATTGCCAATAGCCAGACCTTTGTTGCTGTAATTAAGCGTATTCATAAGCCATAACGCATCCCTGTCTTTCAAGTCTTTGCTATATGCCTTCTTGTAAACGCTGTGTCTTACGGACGGATAAAACTTCTTAATATCCATTTTCAAAACGTATATTTTTCCGTTTTTGTCCATTTCAAGCAATGTCCGTTTCATCTTTCTCACAAGGGAATGCTTTTTAACCTTACTTGTAATACCCCTTTTGGGCAGACAGTTATATGAATCAAGTGTAAGGCTTTTTGTCCATCTGTCCATCATGGGTACCAAAAGGCTGTGCTGGATAATCCTGTCCGGGTAAAACGGGAGTTTGTGTATCTCCCTTACCTTTCCTGCATCAGTCACTTTCTCTATCACCTCATACTTGCTTACATGGTATGATTTGTCTTTGAGCATCTGATAAACATTCTGATGATATTCATCCTTATGTTTCTCATAATCCCTCACACCCCTGTGATTCCTCTTTCCTTTCTTTGCCTTTTCAGCAGCAGAGATAATATTATCCATACTGCCTATCGTTTCAAAAATATTATTCAATCTTTTCATCTTACGTGCTTTTCTTTGTCCGTTGAGCCAAAGATAACTAACTTTCCATATACCTACAACTGTAAATGTACTAATAAGTTCCCATTCTCAAACAATGGGTTGTCTTGACATTTTCCATCTTCCTGACGAGGCTTCTGTATAGCAGTAATTTTTTTTAGCACGTTAGCTGCCACCGATGTTCGTGTTCGCAGTTTCAGGGGCATTGTTCGCATTACCATTCCGCAGAGAACAATTGTCGTTGTCCGACTTACCACCAAAGTAAACACCACCATTCTACAGACCGCCTTTTTTCAACTAACCGCCTTTGACAGACTTATTTAACTTTGCTGACGCATTTGGTTAGATTTTTATTATGCAAACTTAAACATAATTAATATATTTTGCAAGTTTTGGGAGGGGGATTTTTCACTTCGTGAAAAATTAGGGTTGGGTTATTGTACAACGAAAGCCGCCACCGAGGGTCGTGCTCGCAGCCGCAGGGGCATGGCCCGCACCACCATGCCGCAGAGAACAATTGCCGTCGTCCGACTGACCACCAAAGAAAACACCACGCCTTCCAATCTTACCCGAACCTGCATTTCCCGTAAACCAGTTGTAATGGCATTCCCCCGTGTGAAGATTGCTTCCCTTGACCTCTCCGATAAGAGAGTTCTTAAAGTTCTTCGTTATGTATCCTTCACCTCTAGCCATAGAACCGACAAATTCATATGTATTCTCAAAACCGTAAGATTCCCCAGGATTCTTTTCTGTGGCTACATTGTCCGTAGTCAGATTGTTCACGTCATAGGTCTGATAGATGTCTATGGATGTAGAATCGTGCATGACACAATCTATCCCACTGTACCACATCCATATATCTCCCCACCCGGCAATACGTCCGCGAATGATAGGCTGTGTGAAGCATATCTCTATTTCACGGTCTGTCACTTCCGCATTGTCAGGAATACTCCATCCGCTGGTTACAGTTGCATTGACAAACTTGGCTACGATACCCGACATCTCCCCGTCAGCCAATCCGTTATGACCTTGGAAGTTGTAGTATTTGTATTTTGTGCTTTCATATACAAACTCGGTATCAGGCGCAACACTGTGTTCTTTTGCGTATGACATGGCAAGCTGTGCTTCAAACATCTTCATGCAAGGACGGTGATTGTTTATAAGCTGTGAAAAATTGTAAGCAGTTCCTGATTCTGACGCTTTAAATCCTTGTCCGTTCATCTTGTAATATACATAGGTCTGACCGTCCGCCTTCTTGAATCTGACGCCTGTCATTTTTCCCCAGCTTGACGCATCGGGGGCTGAATCGTTGGATGATATTCCTTTTCCGCAAACAGACTGTGCGTGCAGGTCTTTTGTTCTGAACTTAATGAACAGAAGCGTACACCACACTTCAAGGTCAAGGGCGAAGGCATTGGCATAAGGATAGCTCTTCGTAATGTCCGGGTTCTTTGCCCTGGCGTATTTCTCAAAATCAAAACGTGATACATTTGTCGTAGGCCATCCATTTCCTTCCATTATGTTTACGCCTAGATTTCCTACTGATGTTGCTCCTTTTACCGTGTTGTCAAAAATAGATCTCTGCTTCCCATTCTTTATCGTGGAGTAACCGATACTCATTCCGAACGGTTTTATCTCTATGGCCGTATCGCCACCGTATGTAAACGGAGCGTCACTGACTAGCCTTCTTTCGTATGTATCATCCGTTCCTCCGTTGATTATCCAGAAAGGCTTGGTGTTTACAAGCATAATATCGCTTCCGTCATCTGTTACATCAGTTCCGTCAATAACAATATTTGACGGGCTACCGTCAGCCATTTTGAAGAAATTGGTCTGGTCAAGGAATCCTACTACCTTACCGTCCTTTACCTTTGCCGCACGGAAAGAGTTGAGGATAGGATGTGATGTCTTGAACTCTTCCTTTCCTATCCATGTCTGAAATACAGGGTCTGTCTGCCCTCTTCTCATCTCCACTCCATATATGTTCCCCTGCTGCATCTTTATCTGTTCGAGAAGCGTTTTGTAGTCATTGGTGAAATCATTTGTGGATAACTCCTTACCGTCCACCTTGTCTACCTTCTTGTCTAGGGCTGTTTTCTGTGCGGTGGATACGGGCTTTTCGGCATCGGACGTATTGTCCACATTTGCCAGACCTATATTGTCTTTTGTTATATTGACATTTCCTGTCCTGTAAGACTGTTCGGCATTACCTTTCACGCCTATGACGGTATTCTTCTGTGCGCCTTCCTGTATCCCGTCAAGTTTGGTTTTTAACTGGGTAGTAAAGTTGTTGTCGGTATGAACATAGTTTTCGTCCATTACCATGCCTTGTCTTATCTTGGACACCGTGACGGATTTGTTCTCTTTAGGGCTTCCCGTCACACATGGTATCATCTCTTCTCCCGTAGCGGTCTCAACGGGAGGCATCTGTGAAATTTTAAGATTATCTTCCATTATATTATTCCGTTAATATTAAACCATCGTTTTCAAGCAATATGCTGTATCCATTTTCAGTGATTACGGTATTCCGAATAACCTCTAGCGTTATCCTTGAATCAGCAAGCTTCCATGAATTGTCAGAAAACGGCATATACCCGTCTTTCTTTACAGACAGCGACATCGTGCCATTTGCCATACCCCGTACTTTTACTGTACCGTCAGACAACGTTTTGTATTGTATTCCACCAACAGTGACTACAGCATCCTGTATAGGAGAACCCGATACATCTACGACCGTTATTGTTACGATAGCCTTTGGTATATAGTAATCAATCAAATCCTGTTCGGTAAATCCGTCATTTTCTTTCGTAGGAACGGAATCGAAACCGATGGAGTTGTAGAAAGCTGAACTAATCCATCCGCTATCATGGTCAGTATTGCTAAAGAATACAGGAGTTTTAGTTTTATCACCTGTCACATCATTGTTTACTATGGTGATTATTTGCTTTTTGTTTAACAAAGCGGAAACTATTGTAGATTCATTCAGTGTTCCATCAATATAGGTCTTGCCGTTTGAGTTCCTACTATTATAAGCAATACTACCTTTGTCATTGAATACGGCAAACAGCCAAGGTTCAGTAGTAGTCAGTCTTTGGTCATAGATAAACTTTCCATCAATGAACGGATTGATAGTTATAAACAACACCTTAACGCCCTGCTGCAAGTTCCCCACAACACCGTAATCATCCACTCCGTCTGTCACTAGGGCGTTGGGATAGGATGGGATTTGCTCAATTGTGATATTACAGGTATGAGGATAGGAAGCTGCTATAACTTGCCATTTCATATTATATGTAGCGGAATATGTGGAAGCAGGTAATTCGTACTCTCCATCCTTTTTCATATCAAATATAATCGTTGCCAATTCACCTAATGATGTATCTCCATATACTACATATCTCAATGTTTCATTAGATGTGATACCTGTTACTCTTACTTTGTATTTTTTGGACGGAGAATTAACTCTAGTTTCTATTACTCCACTACTTACTTTTACATTATTTATAGTAATAGTATTGTCTGTTATAGTTCCATCACCTCTTACGCCACTTAAATAGGTAATAAATAATGCACTGTCAAGATAGTTATATTCATACCCACCCACACCGCTCATTGCAGCGAACAGGAAATTGTTAAGTTTCAGCGGTCTGTTGTTTCCGCTATGGTCTTGCAGGTATGGATTGGCTTTTAGTATCTCGTTTGTGGGAACGGATTGTTTTGTAGGTATTTCTTCTACCACAATATTACAATCCACATCATTTACATTGTCACCTGCCAAATAAAATCCAGGATAAGATGAGTTTGTTGTACTACTATTCTTGTATTCAGGTATGTCATATTCTCCATCAGAAGTTATCTGAATACTAACATACCCTAATCGTCCTTTCATAGTAAATCCCTCGGGCAATCCTGTTACACGTATTTTATAAGATTCTACATATTGTAACGGTTTTACAATTATTTGCCAAAATGCAATATTATTGTTATTTGTAGGTGTATGGGTTATTATACACTTATTTATAGCATTATCATAAGTTAATTTTCCACCACCATTAACAAAAGGATTTGCATAAGTAACGCCGGGAACATAAACATCCACAGGCTTTGACATATCATACCAAAACACCATGTGTTCTTTCACCCATTTTTCTATCACCTTGCTTATGTCGGTTTTTCCTGTACCTGCCGATTTTACAAGTCCAAGTTTTCCTATGTTAAAAAAACCTATTTTTCTCATTTTTCGTCCATTTTAACCCACTCATCAGATAAAAGCAGCTTCTCAAACTCTCTTGTGCCTGTGTCGTATGTATCGTAAGGGAAAGGGTGTTCCGTTCCGTCCTCAGGTAACGTCATAGGCATCACTTCCATAACCTTCTCGGTATGGATCATATAATACAGACCGTCTGTCGATCGTCTGAAAACGGACAGATCATCTTCCGAAAACATAATCTCGGCATCTATTTTTGGTACTATAGAAAACTGCATATTATGAATTTTATCTATTATCGCAAAGATAATTAAAAAAAAGTTAAACGTATTGGTTGCATACAGTTTTATGTCGTATATTTGCTGAAAATTTAAAAAAAAAATATAACGATGAATGTATTAAGCCTTTTCGATGGGATGTCGTGCGGACGGATAACACTTTCCGAACTTGGCATTTCAGTAGAAAAATACTATGCGTCCGAAGTGGACAAGTTTGCCATAAAGGCAACCATGCAGAATTTTCCTGACATCATACAGGTTGGTGATGTAAGAGAACTTGAAGTAAGCAGACTGGATAAGATAGATTTGATAATCGGAGGATCGCCATGTACTAATCTGTCCATGTCTGGCAAGAGAAAAGGGCTTTCAACGAAAGAAGGCATGGAGGTTCTAGACTTGCAAACGTATCTTGAATTGAAGGAGAACGGTTTTGAATTTGAAGGGCAATCCTATCTGTTTTGGGAATACATACGTATATACCACGAACTTATTAAGCGTGGTGACAATCCCAAATTCTTCCTTGAAAATGTGGAAATGGGAAAGAAATGGGAATCTGTGTTCAATGAAACAATGGGTAGGAAAGGAATACATATCAACTCCGCACTTGTATCGGCACAAAACAGAAGGCGCATATACTGGACGGATATCCATGACGATATTCCACAGCCGGAAGATAGGGGAATACTTTTAAAGGATATCCTTGAAGAAGAGGTTGATGAAAAATATTTCTTGTCTGACAAGATGATTGAATGCTTGAAGGGCAGGGTAAAGACGGAAAAATTCAGTCCTGTCCAGTTTAGCCCTATCAAGTTCCCATATGAACAAAAGGCTCGCACTATAAATACAAGATTGTTCAAGATGGGTGACAATGACAATTACATACAGGTGGGTAATGATCCGATATGTGTTGCGATGCGAGGGCGTGAATCAGCCTGCCTTACTCCAAAAAGAACCGAATATGGAAAAAAGATAAGAAAGGAATATGAAGCCGGGATTGTAAAGGAACAGAGAAAGAACATCCAACAGCTTGAACCTAGGGAAGATGGAAAAACCAATTGCCTTACAACAGTACAAAAGGATAATCTGATAGTTGTTTCGGGAACGATATGTGGATTTGGAGGGAGGCATTTCCGTGAAATAAAATCTGGTAAATCATGTACACTGCTGGCAAGGGCTAGAAATGATGGAAGCACACAACCATGCGTTATAATTGCTACTCCTAATATTGCCGATATTACAATTCCAAACAAATATATAAAGAAAAATATACGCAGTATAGACGATAAGGCTCATACATTACTTGCTACATCACACAAGGGAGCAATGGCAAACGGTATGACGCTAGTTGATAACGGTAATTTTCGCATTCGTAGGCTTACCCCAACCGAGTGTGCACGGCTTCAAACTATTCCCGAATGGTATATATGGGATGGAATATCCGATACTCAGCGTTACAAGATGCTTGGGAACGGATGGAATATAGAAACAATCAAACATATCTTTAAATATTTGGAGAAACAATGAATGTACTAAGTTTATGTGACGGGATATCTTGTGGACGTATCGCACTGGAAAGAGCAGGCATAAAGGTAGACAAGTATTACGCAAGCGAAATAAACGAACCGTCTATCAAGGTTGCACTGGATAATTACCCCGATATAATTGAATTGGGTGATATTAGAAACTGGGACAAATGGGATATACAGTGGAAAGATATTGATTTATTGATTGGCGGAACACCATGCCAGGATTTCTCACAGTTAGGGAAAGAGAAACTGAACTTCGATGGAGAGCGTTCGGGATTGTTCTTTGAATACGTCAATATACTCAACCACATCAGACAGTTTAACCCTAACATAAAGTTCATGCTCGAAAACGTGAAGATGAAATCCGATTGGGCTGATTTGATTTCGTCACATCTTGGAGTAGACTATGTGTATATCAACAGTTCCGATTTCTCCGCGCAAATGAGAGCAAGATACTACTGGTGCAACTGGGAAATACCTGCATGGAAGGACAAGGGAATATTGTTCAAGGACATAATCACGGACGGGTATGTGGAGAAAGACAAGTCATGGTGTATGCTTGAATCATGGAACAGGTTTGCCAAGAACCCCGAATCACTGTTGAGAAGATATAAAAAATCACTTACACCGCTTATATTCAACTCACCCGACTGTAATCCCGAAAAAGGTTTCAGAACGCCAAATATTACGGAAGCGGAAAGATTACAGACCGTACCCGAAGGATACACCAAGTCGGTACAACCACATATAGGCATGGGGCTGTTAGGGAACGGATGGACGGTAGATGTGATTAGTCATATTTTTAAAGGAATAAAATGAGCCCGATAGTTAGTCATATATTCGCATTTCTGTGCGGATGCTCGTTTGTCATACTTGGAGCAATTTATATTGGAACGAAAGGAGATTGAATGGGATAATAATAGACGGAGTGCTCCATGAAATGGTTGAATCATTCAATATAATCGTGGGAAAGTAACGGATAAACACTCCCCCTTACTGATAAACGGCAAGGGGGAGGATTGTGTTTATAACCCTGGACCCATAGAAAGAAGCAATGTACTTCCCTTATATGCAGCACTGTTAAGGCTTACCCATACCCTTGCAGTTCCTGCATTAATCAGTTCCGATGATATTAATATTCTCACCTTCTTGTCAATGCTGGAATTGGCGGATACTGAAAAATCCTCTATTGTTTCTCTTGATTCACCTATAACCATAGGATCTTCAAATTTCTTACTTGCAAACCTAGACATACAACTATTATTACGGAAAGAAATAAGGCTACTCGAACCGTTTCTTACTCTTACGGTAACTTCAATATATCCCATAACGGATGGCATCACTCCACCAAGTATTGTTATGCTTACGTAAGAACCAACTATCTCTATATCTCTTTTACTTACCATTGGAACAGTGTATGCTATATGAGCAATATCGGAGTCATCCTGCTTCAATATAGCTGTACTAAGGAAAGGATAAACTTCCCAATCACCAGCAGTCATACCCCACGAGTTTACAGTAACCGTAGCGTATCCTGTTCCTATCTTCTTGTCGGCAGTAACACGCCTAGACATCTGACTGGTCTTGTGCTTAACATAGACACCGAAATAGCAATCAGCTATCTCGGCAAAGTCACCCATGTTAAGAAAATCAGTATCATGCCCCTCCGATGGCATCATTATAGCCGCAGAACAGACAAAATTACTACTTGTAAACTGATTGGTAGCAGTATCCGGGCAGGAGAATCTACTTATCGGTGGACTGGCAAGATGGTTGTATCCGTTAAAGTCGGTAAGACGACATGGGAACCTACCACCTGTCGGTGCTGTATATTCCCATCCGTTCATGCTTCCATCTGCGTGTTTTGGCGCATCCCAGTATCCTGCCATTTGAAAAGGTTTGACACCACAGTTCCCATCCCATCCTTGCCACCATTTTTCATTTGGTCCAGGTGCAAGGCTTTCGTAACGTACAGGTTTGTACCGTGCCCACGGGTTTATTTTCCCGTGGGTGTTTGCACAAGCATACCCTAACTCATAACCATCACTAGTAGGACCGATACCAAGGGTGGCGTAAACGTCACCAGCAAGGTTTATCGGGGCTGTAATCTTTCCATTAGAGTGACCCATGTTACTTTTCCTCCTGTTCTTTTACGGTAACATATCCCGAAACAAGCACAGTCTTTCCATGACAGTTAAGGATATCACAACAAATGTCACCTTTGATAACAATAGCATTACTAAAATCCCATCCATCTTTTTCGCTCATGGTATATATTATTCCACTTGCCCATTTATTACATTTCACATTACCTTCAATGTAAATGTCCACTTTTTTATTATTTTCTTCCATATCGCAAATATACTAATTAATTCCTAATCTCTTTTCCAATTCTCTTACTCTTTTCTTTAATCTTGTAACCTCATCATCAACTTCTTGCAAGCCTTTCCACACAACAGGGATAAGTCTTTCATAGTCTATGGTATAATAGTCGTTGAATATATCCTTTACCCACTGGGTGTAACCTCCGGAAAGCAAATCCTGCGCTATAAGACCGTAATTCCAGTTATCATGGTTAAACACTTCGGAATTTTCCTTGGCAACAGCGTTCCAGTGATACTTCACACTACGGAATTTTCGGATAATACCCATAGCGTCATAACCCTGTATATCGGTTTTCAGTCTTATATCGGAAGAGGATGCCTTGGCAGTAATTGCTCCAGTGGCTATTATATTCCCATTAGATTTTATAGAACCATTCACCGTCAATTTATATCCCGTGTCACCGCCATCTGGATTTTGCCCAATATATACTTGCCCACCCCTTGGTTGGAGCGATAAGTTACATCTTGATTGATACTGCGTAGGATGACTATGAGATTGTCCGTCTGTCGCATCAATAGAAGTCTGCAAACATATATTTCCGTCACTTCTTGCATCAGTTATACGCCCACTGTAAACCTTTAATGTAGCATCTCCAGTTTGCACAAATATACTTGTTGAAGTCATTTGCCCACCAACATCTCCAGAACCATTAAACGGCTGACCAAAAATATTTCTAGTATTGACAAGAATATTTGCCGCATGGGAAAGACCTGCTATTCCTGCAACAACAGTGTATTTTGAACCGCTAGGTGTTCCCGTAGTGCCATTATTTTGCGTAGTTACATACCCATAAGGATATTGCTCAACTATCTTGACTGCAATATATGGGTCATAGCCACTTTTATTACATTTCATCCATATTCTCCATGTTATACCATCATCCGATGTACAGCGTAATTCTGGAAGAGTAGTACGTCCGAAGTTAGTAACATAAAAAAGAGTACCTGCTGTATTATCAGTATTTCTTCGTAATCTAAGCACTGCACGTCCGCTAGATTCATTACCCGTTTCTGTTCTACACAAATCAAATACTACATAAGCACGTAACTGAAGCTGTCCGCTAGGAATAACAAACCTCAAAAATTCTATATAGTCATATTGATTATACTGTGAAACAAAAGTATCACACATACGGTTCTGATAGTATGCTCCATGATTTCCGTCCAGTAAATCCGCGTTCAAGTTGGTATTCAATGTAGTGGAATTGCATTGGTAAGGCTGTGTACCTGTGCCTACGGTAGATACGAACCTGCTCGATTCAACATAATTACCTATATAAACCTTATTATCGTGCAGTACGATATTGCATAATACATTATTGCTTGAATTTCTTGAATCAATATAAGCATAGGAACTTCCACTGCCCAATACCAACCGTCTAGCCGAATCCCAGTTTGCAGCAAGATAACCATTATGGGAAGTAATGTTGCTGTGTACATCTAATACCCCTGTTCTTACATTCAGCCACATGGCATTGTTTCCTTGTCTTACACCGCTGGTAGAATCTATCGTAGGATACCAACCAATTCCATACCATGATGCAAAACGTAAGTTCGCATCGGTTGAAGAAGCTGTATCACCACCACCGTGAATCCAAACACCCGAAGTCTTAACCACTCTAGTTGACCATCCGATATTGAATCCTTTGGTATTGTTCATCGTCAAATCCCCTGTCATGATGTCACCTGCTTTCTTTACGTAGCGTCCGTCAGCAATAGACGCATAGTTTTCAGTATGTAATAATCTATGCCATGCAGACGTTATCTTATTAGTACCATCATGTTTTCCTCTAAAAAACAAGTCTGTACTAGTTCCTCCTATCTGTAATGCAGCAAATTTATTGGAATCCCATAAGTTAGCTAATAATCCATATCCAGCAAAAGGGGCATTATTTGTAGTTTGTTCTGTTGTTCTTATTTCCTTAATTGCTCTTTCAGAATAAGTATTTAAGTCAAAAGTACCATCACTTCTACCTACACTTAATAAGAACCTTTCAGCGTGCAACCCGTCAAGAAGGTCTGCATTAAGATTACCCACAACAGTGTTACTTGCCACAATAAATGGAGCAGTGCCACTTGCTACGATAGATTGTAACGGAATATAGCTTACAACCCTGCCCGGTGCTATGCTGAACAAGTTCCTCAAAGCAGAGCTTGTACAAATACTCTCTACCGAACCTGATATTGGACTTGCATAAGTCTGGAATAAATGGGCGGCAGCAATATGTCTTATTCTGTCAGGTCCAGCACCACCTACGGTTGTGGCATCTGTATCACTGGGGCTTAAATCGTTTCCTTTAAACAGGACCAGCTCACCACTTTCCGTACCTCCCCAAAATCTTTCAGCAATGAACGTATGGCTATAACTGCCCGGTCCATCTCCCGTAGTTCCGTAGAAATATATGGTATTGGGGGAAGTGGCGTCCCCTATATGCAAAGCCCCACTCATCGTTATGTTACCTACGCCCGTCATATCACCGCTTACATTAGCTGTACCATCAAATGACTGCCCCCATAAAGTCCTTGGGGTTTGCAATTTTTTGGCAGCCTCAGAAGAATTCTGCAAGTTTACAAAACCCGGATTAACATAAGTGCTCCACGATGGTGCTTTTGTATCCGCCCTGTATAGTGTTATATTCGTATTAGCCCCTCCGTTTCGGTCATGGCTGTATAACAGATTGGCTTGTATTATGGAATAGTTACTTCCACCATAACAATACAGTTCTATATTTTTCTTTTCCGCATCATGATAGATACGTATGTTTAGCCTATTGATATTGTATGACGCTATCAATAGACCTTCCACTACAGCCGTACCCCTAGTTTTAACAACCAACAGACCAAACAAATCACTAAAGGATGAGTGCAGCACAAAGCAAACGTCTGTCATTGTTCCCGTATTACGTATGGAGTATGTAGCTATTCTACACCATGCAGGTTCAGTGCCTCCTACCGTATATCCGTATTTTATAAGGGCGTTTGATGTGCCGAACGCATGGTATCCGTCCAACAAATCCGCACTTAGATTATCTACGGTTGTATTGCTTGAAACTATCAAAGGTGATAACCCTGTGGCAACAGTTGACATGAATCTAGGTGCTCTTACATCATTTGGAGTGACACGTAAAACCAGCTTGTTGTTATGGTCTACGACACCAAATCCTGCACTATCCGTACTACTTCCTCTAAGGTTTCCTATATACCAGTAGGTGTCATACCAGTTGAACCTTAATCCGTTTCTTATAGAAGTAAACCCACCATCATCGTTCTTGATAACTCCGTTATCTTTATAGATATTGGTAATATCACAATTTTCCACTCCCTTGAATACGATTGCGCCGGAAGTGGAAGCGGATGTAAGGGTTCCAGTCATAGTATCGCCAGCCTTTTTCACCCATCTACCGTCCAATACGGAAGTAGGGATATGACTTGCATCTATGACTTTACTTGAATCAGCCTTTTTCAATTCAGCCCACATAGCGTCAGCGTCAAGTCCTCCCTGCCCAGCCATGTCGTACAGTTTCTTTATCGTGTACGCATTAAACGTATTGTCAAGGTCTGAATCGGAGAAGGTTGTGCCGTCAGTAAGGTTTGCGAAGCTGTTGAAACGCCATTGAGGTGTCCTTGTTTGTTTATTTGTATTACTCCTACATCTGACGTATCTCCATTAGGACGGAAATAAATCATACCCTCATTTCCATAGCTTGATATGACGGTATTGCCTGTCGTGTTACGGAAAACAGTATTTCCACTATAAGACAGACCGATGCCGCTATTCATCAAAATATTCTTGGTAAATGTCTTTTGTCCCGAAATAGTCTGAGCAGTAGTCAAGGTAACGGCATCAGTAATCCCGTACCCTGCCAAAGTGGTAGGATTATCACCAACTGTAACACGCCCGTAGGTGTCTACTGTAACTTTCGTATATGTACCAGCATTCACCCCCGTGGTAGCCAGTGACAATGTGCGGTTTGCGGACAGGTTTCCACCTCCCGTAAGACCAGTTCCTGCACTTATCGTTATGGTCTTGTCCGCTTTCAGTGCGAGAAGTTCGGCTAGGTTGTCGCTTTCCGTAAGACCGTCAAGAAACGCTTCAAGCTCTTTCCATTTGTTGATGATGTTATCGGCATCGCTTCCTTCTAGGAAGTTGTTCAGCTTATTGCTTAACTGTGTTACGGTATTGTTAAGCGTGCCTAAGTCCTGTTGTCTAGCGAATGTTTCCCCGAATACGGCAGTAATGGTTTTTCCGTCAGAACTAAGTGCCATGTCTGTTACGGCATTTCCACTCCCCGACTGGGTGATGTTCTTTATACCACCACCTTCCTTCGCCATTTTCCAAATCTCGTTTATCGTGTACGCATTAAACGTATTGTCAAGGTCTGAATCGGAGAAGGTTGTGCCGCCTGTGTTTTCACCGTTCCGCTTATATTGGCATCTACAGCATAAATGTTCTCCCATCTTTTTGATTCAAGACCAAGTGTGGATGCGTTGTTCACGCTAGGAACTACATTTGCCGTAGACAACTGACCAGTAAATATCTTGCTTGCAGTAACTGTCTGTTCCGTATCAAGCGTTACAAATTTATTGTCAGGAATATGGGATATGTGAATTTTCTTTGTCGGATCATCCTTTCCCAACTCCTGCCACAATTTGTCCGTATTCATTCCGCCTTCCTTGGCTAGCTTCCATATCTCGTTGATGGTATATGCGTTGAATGTATTGCTAAGGTTGGAATCGTCAAACGTCTTACCTAAATCGGCAAATCCGTATACGGCCTTAATCAGTCCGCCTTCACCACCTCCCGGTTCTCCGCTACCACTCTGTGCGCCCAACGCTGATATCCATTGGTTTGTATAGAACGCTGACTTGCATCGTAACGCTTGGTTTACTTCATCCCATTCAAACCATCCGTTGAACTTCTGAAACGATGCAATAAGGTCATTAAGTAGCTGTTCAGAGAAAATATTTGTTCCGCTTCCCGTACCGCTTCCGCCTAATGTTACATTTGTCGTATTCTGCGTTGAAGCGGTCTGATTCTCCTGTGCCAGCCGTTCATAGAAAGACAGTATCTTTCTTCTTGCAATGGTGCATGAATATGACGGGAACATATTTTCCTTGGAATATTTAATTTCCAAAGACTGTATCTGCAACTGCATATCCACTATCTGACCGTTATCAGAGAAATCGAACACGCCTATTCCATCATCCCTTACCTTTAGCATATTTCCTTCTATGAAGTCAATGAAAAGGTTAGGATGCTCTGCCACAAATCCGCTAGATATGTCAAGCGAAACGGTTCGGTTCTCGTGGTCATATCTTGACAGGTAATCAAGAGCCGCCTTTTCAAGCGTGTTCTCAGCCATTGTCACATAAGATTCGGGCATGACGATATTCAGAATGACAAACTCCGTTCCTGCTGCAATTGAAGGAGATTTACCATCCGTATAAAGGGGAAGTTTGGCATTGTCGCTATCCGTTCTGTAGCATGATATTTTATATCGTGCCCCCTTATTAAACATGGCAACATCCTCTTCCGTTTCTCCCGTATCACCGTTTACTTCACCGTAAAGAGGAATAATACCGTTTTTGTTTATCTTAAATTCCGTTCCCGTATAAGTTCCTGTACGCATACTGAACACCGCATCCGTCACAGAAGCGTATTTGTAATAGAACCTATCCTGTGAACCGTCCTGATTACCGAAATGTATGTTGCAGGTCATTTCCTCACTAAAGCCTATCTTACAGCTTCCGGCAGGAACATCGGAATCAAACGTGAACTCAACACGTATGGTGACTGTCGTATTCTGACCTTTTTCTATATATCCTACAAGAGCGGTCTTGTCGTAAGGTATTTCAAGCATACCAGTAGCACCTTCCTCTCCGATAACAACCTCTTTCAATGGAGAAGCCTGCCCCAATACACGGTTTAAAACCATACGTAGGTTAATCTTAACCTTTTTCCCTAAAGCATCACTTCCTATAGGTAATATACTGAAAAGCATCTTTCCTGAGAATGATGCAGTAACCTTTACAGGCTGGTCATAATATGCCCTTGTACCATATATATCAAAACTCTCGAAATCCCTGTACTTGTCAAACATAGCATGGGGTTTGTACTGGGGCTGCACATTGTCGTTTATCTTGTCGGATGAATCACCGTCCTCATATACCTTGTATCCTAGGTTGAATCCAGGAGAGGTCATATAAATGAAGAAACTGTCACTATCATCACTCTTTATAGGAGTAGAACCGATAATCTTGTCTATCCGTGTAGATGCGCTAGCACCCTCACCTGCCACCTTACCCGATTGAGGGTCTGGTTCTCCATCTGCCTTGTATGTATCCCATTCTGGAAGTCCTGACGGGTACAGATCACCAAGTTTTTTCCCTCTGATGGAAGGATATATCCCACTGAACGTGTTTGATATGGTTTTCCCTCTTACACCATAGTTCTTCAATCCGTATTCGCTGTCAATATAATATCTTATATTCCCGTCAGAATCATTCGGAAGAAGGATGTACGGGCAATAGCGTGATTCATCGGCAGGCTTAGCGTCTTTCTTGTATTCGGGCGGAACGTTCCTGCTTCCACCTTGTGGTATGATTCGGGTTATGACAGGTGTGCTTGTATCTACGGAAGAGGAAACTTTTACAGCACCCCCACCGTCACCCTGCTTGAATGTCCAGTTTACGGACGGTCTTGTCTTGTCCGTAATGGTTATTATCCCACCGTTCGCTGTCGTTGAGAAGTAATAATTGAGATAAAACTTGTCATAGAAGTTCTTCAATGCTTCAAACAGGTTGGTGCCATCGGTTATGTCAATCATATCCTCTGTCAGTTCGCCTTCTGCATCCACATTAAGCGTCCATGTGCCAATGCCTGTATATCCTGCACCCAATGACGCATTGTAAGACTGTATATTCGCTTCTATACGTGCTGCAAGCTGTTTTGCATCACCCCAAAACTGGAACAGACCGCCATGAGTGTATCTTATCTTATTTATTTCCCCACCTGTTCCGCTTACTATGTCAAGAAACGCCACATTCTGCAAAAGCACCTCCTTACCGTAAAACAAAAGGGAGTATTTGTATTTCCCTGCTTCGTTAAGATTATCTCCCGATGGGGCTTGATACAGGATGAATGTATTACCGTTATATACGACTGTATCGTATTCCGATTCGCTCTTTGAGTTGTATGCCTTGAACTCTATCGGAACAACGGAAACGACTTCACAAGTCAATTTTCTCACTTCCTGCAAAGACGGGCTGTATGAAAAATCAGCACTCTCCGCAATAACCCTATTTCCTCTTTTAATCTGTAAAATCATTGGTCTTTAAAGCGTTGGTTGGTCAATACTGAAATTTAACGAAAATGTATAGGCGGACACAAGTCGGTCCGGGTTCTGCAAGTCCTGAACGTCCTGATAACTCATCTTTGCACCTGTTTCAAAACCCGTGCATCTTATCACCTGCTTTGCCGATTCCCCCCATATATCATTCCATATAGAGAAAGAGGATGAACCGTATGGCGTACCAGGAGTGGCAGGTATCACATTGGTTATATATGAATAGAACGAACGGATATTAGTTTTTACCGTTTCCACATCTCCCAAAGCGGCAAATGTTATGCTTCCTTCCGTTGGCTGGTAAACAGGCGTGACAGGTTCGTACACCTTCTGACCGTTCTTGTCATACCATTTTTCGGCATAGGCTTCCTTTCTTGTCGGCAAATCCCATAATCCCTTGCTTTCAAGTATATACAGCCTGTATGTGGCATACAAATCCTTTGCCGTATCGCTTCCTTTCTTTATAAAATATTTAGCTATAGCCATTCGTGTACATATTTAATTAGTGCAAAAATAACAAAAATAGTCTTAGAAACCATCTAGTTTTAAAAAATAATTTTCTATATTTGCATCACAATCGGTGCTTTGGATGAGTGGTTTAGTCAACGGTCTGCAAAACCGACAACAGCGGTTCGATTCCGCTAAGCACCTCAAGTGATTGGATTTTTTTTTGTTCATAATCAAACTGGAACGCCCTGCCAACTGTGAAGCTAGCAGGGCGTTTGTTTTAGTCAATTATAACTTTTATCGCATTTCCGCCTGACCTTGGGGCAATGGAAACGACACTTAGGAGTGCTGTCTTTATCGCCATAGTTGCGGCAAGCTGTTGCTTGAGAACTTCAAGCTGTGCCAGTTGTATGACTGTCATGTTCGTTCCTCCCGTTCCTGCCGAACCACCGTTAAGTGATACCAACTGACGGAGTAGATCGCTTTGGACAACCATTTCGTATCTCATTCCGTTAAGATAACCCAATGCCTGGTTGAATGTATTCTCGTCAACTCCTGCAATGGCATTGGACAGACCTTCCGCATTTTCCTCTGTTTCGGTAAGCATACCACCAAGGGCGTTGTTTATCTCATTGACTACACCTCCGGCTTCCGCAAAGGCTGATTCCAATGAACCCATTACATTTCCTAGTATTATAAGTTCATCCTTGTCTATCTTGTTGTCTGCAAACATACCACCTTTACCGTCTGCTCCAAATAATGTAGTCTGTACCTGTTGCATTGCCTTTTCTATGTACTGTTGCTGTACCCAGCTTTTGACAACATCTCTCATAACGTCTGCCACAGTGTCCTTATAAGCCTTTGCAGCATCCTCGCCTTTCAGCCATGCTTCAACAAGAGCATCACCTATCTGACTAGCCCAGTCTTTCAAGTCAATACTATACAACTCACTGGCAAGTGTTTCTGTATAATATCTTATCTCGTACTCTAATTCTTTTATGGTCTGTTTGTATCCTTCTACCTTTTCCCTGTCGGACTTTTTCTTATCTTCTTCGGCAGCAAGAATATCCTTTTGAATCTGCAACTGTTCTTTTAAGTTGGAAACCTGTTGGGATGTCACCTCATCAAGTCTTGCCGGGTCTATAATGTGCTCAAATTCCTTTTCAAGCATATTATATATATTGGTCAACTTCTTTGATTCAAATTCAAGATCTTCTATATGCTTTTGGAGCCTTTTGTCATGCTGTCTGTTAAATGTAGCGATAACATCAAGAGGCATGGATATTGCCGAGCCTATCGCACCTGCAAAATCACCGCTTTTGAATGAATCCCATGATTTCTTCACGCCTTCATTCATAACTCCCATAGCTTCCGAGAACTGGTTCATTTCTCGCATAAATCCGCTCTCGGTATCCTTACCCATAGAATCCATGAGGTTGGACACGGATGCTATTATCTGCTGCATGGCTTTTATGGCATTGTATATGTTGGTTATGATAAAGTCGATAAGATTTACCGTCTGCAAAGCGTTCTGTGCGGCAGCCATCATTCCTTTACCAGTCTTGACAGCTTCCTGTCCGCTCTTGTATCTTGATTCGGCTTCCGACTTGGCACTCAAAGCGGCATTGGCAGCTTCTTCATCACCGTTCTTCATCGCGTCCTCGTATGCCTTGGAAGCATTTTCTATGTCAGCCATAGCCTGTTGCATATCATTCATGCCTGCCATCATCTTTGACTTTCCTGCATCATAACGCTTGTTGTACAGACCGTCAATACCTTCCTTCATGTACGTCTGCAAGTCAGACTGGTTATTCTTCATCATCTTCTCTATCTGCTTGTCCACACGTTCAAGTTCCTTCATGTATTCCTTTGCACTGATAGCACCAGACCTAAATGCACTGTTGAGCATTTCCCTTACCTTGTCGGCAACGGTATTTGCAGCTTCCATAGACATCGCTTCAACAGCACCGAAGAAGTTCTGATAGTCTGTGGTCAGCTTGAACAAGTCCATCTCTTCGCTTTTCTGCAATGCGGAAGTTAATGACGTATTACCCATTCCCTTTGCCGTTTCAATCCTTTTTCGGTAATTCTCTCTGATAATATCAACCTGCGTATAGTAGTCACCATATTTTTCAAGGTCATTAGCATATTGCTTTGCCATCTCACCAAAGTAGCCTTTCCATGCGTCAATCATTCCTTGGATAACCTCTTTCTGATCTTCTCCGATATTCTTATTCCCCTTAATTGCCTCCTGTATCTGATTTATATACTGGTTCATTGAGGTGAATGAAGATGTGTCGGGCACGACAGAAACACCAAGGTCAAGATTCATTCCTGCCAATGCGGATTGCAGATTGTTATATATACCTGCCGCAAAACTTTCAGCCATAGTAGATGTGTCACCGCTAAACTGAACGGCAAGGTCTAAGGCAAGTTCGGAATCACCCGTTATTCCAAGTATGTCACTGTAAAAGTCATACTTGTTCTTGTATCTGTCAAACTCATCCGTAATCCTCTTCATCACCTTCTTGGCCGCATCAACATAAATTTCAGAGGACAATTCGGCTGCTTTCCTTGCGTTCTTGACCGCATCCTGTGGAACACGTGTTTCCAATTCCTTTGCTGCCTTGTTGTAATTGTCTATGATAGCCTGTTTGTCATATACAATATCCACGCCAAGTTTTAACGCCTGTGAACCGTATATGGCTTCAATCTGCTTTTTAGCTTCTTCCTTGCCTATGTTAATGCTCAAATCCTTGAACTTGGAATAGGCGGATTCAAGCAATGACAACCTGTTTTTCCAAAGGTCAGCAAGAGGATCTCTTTTTTGTCCTTCCTTCTTCTGCTTTTCCAGTTCAAGGTTGAATTGTTTTGCTGTTCCCGTAGCCTTTGACATCGCTTCGTTGGCAGCGTTAAACTCGCTTATTATTTGCCTTAATGTTTCAAGTTCTTCAGGGTCTACCAATCCTGTCAGTTCGTATTTATCCCCTACTTTTTTCAGTTTACCCTCTTTGGAAAATTTGTCAATAGTTCTCTGATAGTTTTCTATTGTACTTTTTGAATCCTTATATTCCTTTTTTACGGCATTAAAGAAATCTTCTACAGTCTTTATATCTGACGTTTTGATTGTTATAGTCCACGCTTTTCCTGTAATCTCGTCAAGAGATTTCTTCCATCCTGTCAATCCTGCTTGGGCTTCCCTATCATCAAGTTCAAATTGAATACGCCATCTTTCTTTTGCTAGTTCGTTTAATTTCTTTCTAGCATTTTCCCCTAATTCATTAGCTACTGCAAATTCATCAAGATGTATCTTTAATTGTTTCTGTTGCTCATCAGTAAGGTTTTTTACATCTATATTACCAAATACATCTTTAAGTTTTTTCTCAGTATATTTTGCAAATAAATTAAATGATGATTCAAGTTTTTTTACTTCATCCGTAATGCCCATCTTCAATTTCTCATATTCCTTCAACAATTCCTCACTGTCAAAATGGGCTTTGTTCTTGAATATTTCAAATGTCCGTGCATCTCCTGACGTTTCAGCCAAAGAACGTATCTTCTCGACAATAGTAGCTGCCGAAGCCCCTTTGTTTATCAGTTCGGTAAGTTCGTTTCTCCATTCCTTAGTACCCTTACCCATATTTATAATTTCCTTGGATGCCTGTACTATCTGCCCACGAAACTCTTCTATATCCTTACTTGCCGAAGTTAGTTTTACAGACGATTTCTCATAATCTTTAAGCATATCGGAGAATGAATCACCAAATACGCCTGTAGATGTTGCCTTGTCTGCCTTGAACAATATGTCCGCATTTTCGGCAGCACGTTTATAAACTTGCTCTAGTTCCGATGCTGACTTTTGCAAATATTCCACACGTGATTTCTGATCATCTATCTTCTTGCTGTTCTGTATTATATACTGCCCCATATTGCCATATTTAGACAATATTCCAGTCAGTGTTTCCTCATACGACTGCAACTGTTTCGTATCAAGCTGTTCAAGGTTTTCCGGGGTGAGTTTGTCGAAGTTTATCTTGTCAAGGTCTTTTTGCAAGTCACTGTATGATTCGCGGAAAGACTTTGCACTATCTTTTATCTTCTGGTTGAACTCTTCCGAACGTGCAGACATCACATGAAACGCTTCCGCTACAAGACCTGCAACGGTGAGTATTGTCATAAGCGGATTAGCCTTTATCGTAAGCCACAATGTTTTCAATGAATTTGTCAATCCGAATGTTGCCAGTTTGAATCTGTTCATCAACATTGTCGTTTTTGTCATAGACAACATTCTTGCAGCTTCCGCACCTGTCAGTTTAAGTTCGGTTACAAGAAGGTGACGTTCAGCCTGTGTCAACATATTGGTGGCAAGAATACGTTTAGCCATCTCTGCCGACATCTTTCCCGAATTAACGGCAGCAGCTATCTCTACGGCAGACAGCTTGGATGCTGTCGCTATCTTCCATCTCTCGGCAGTAGTGAGCGTTCTGTACATCGCAGCCTGTTTAAGCAACTGTGCTTCCCGTAATTTCTCAGCCTTAATTGCATTAGTTGTTGCGACAACTTCTTTCCCTAGCATGGCTGTTCTAGCTAGCTGTAATCCCTTTAATGCGGCATATCCTACAGCAACGCCCTCTATTGCTTTAGAGAAATATCTCCAGTTGTTCATTGCATCGGTTATGCTTCCCACAATTCCTTTCAGAACGGAATCATTCGCCTCGCCTATGTCATTCATCATAATCTTGTATGAATCGGCAAGGTTACTTACCATACCTTTCAAAGATGCGGCTTGTATTTCCTGCATCTTGTAGAACATACCACCATCTTCCGTCATTGTGGTAAACATCTCGCGAATATACTCGAAAGGAATCTGACGTGTTGATATGGCGTTGAACACATCATCAGTAGTTTGGGCTACACCTCTTACTTCTTCCAGTTTTTTTCTCAATGCGTCCAATGCAGGAATACCGGCCTCTGTCAATTGACGTAATTCCTGCCCTCTCAATACACCTGCGCTTCTTATCTGGCCATAGGCAAGAATGATACGTCCCATATCAACGCCAAGACCTGCGGAAACGTCCGCAAGGCTTTTCATGGTACCATACAATTCGTTGACAGGTATCTGGAATGCAGCAAGCTGTTTGGTATATCCAACCAAATCACTGAACTGAAAAGGAGATATTACAGCAAGACCCTTAATCTGACTGAATATCTGGTCAGCCCGTCTTGCATCCTGTATGATGGCACGCAATGACACTTGTTGTAACTCGAACTCTCCACGAATGGCAACAAGTTCCTGAAACATATCTCTGAAAAAGTAGAATCCGGCATAAGTCTTTATCGTATTGACAAACTCACGCATCATTCTGCTCTGCTTTGTCAGTTCCTCGGTAAATTCCTTTGAACTTGCGGCATTTTTCTGATTGGTCTGCTGCATCTTTGTTCCATAGGATGTAGCTTCGTTTACAAACTTGTTGTGTTCCTGTATCTTCCTGTTGAGAAGAGTAAGGGTACGGTTATAGTTTGCGTCAGTCGTATTAAGCGCATTACGCCTGTTCGTTAATTCAGAAATAAGATTGTTAGCCTGATTGATAGACGTAGGATTGATGCTCAACAATTCATTCGTTGATGTTTTTCTTAAAGATGATTGCAACTTCTCCAATCTGCCTTGCAATTTCTGAATAAGAGCGTCAGCCTTTGTTATCTGATTGCTGTTTAAAGGAACTTCAACCTTAAATTTATTCAATAGTTCAAGGCGTTTCTGTATAGCGGCAATCTTCCTGTTCAAGTCCTCAGCACTTCCCTCTGGCATACCAAGGGCAAGTCCAGACTGACCAGAAAGGTATTGTAGATACTTCTGATTGGTCTGCTGCATCTTCTTACTCGCCTGTTCCTGCTTTGATGCTTGTCTATCCATCTCCTTTGTCCGTGCAATCTCCATCTCGTATTGCTGGCGTAGAAGGTTAAGTTCTCTTTCATCGGAAATGGACAATTTAGGCGCACTGTTAGCAGTAAGGGAATATGCGGTTTTCAATCTGTTCAATTCAGTCACAAGATCATCTATCACTTTCTTCTGACTTTCAAGATTGGCTTTTCTTGTAGCCATCCCCTTATCTCCGCCTGCATTGCCTAGGTTACGGTAAGTCTTTTCCAGCTTGTCATACTCTCTTGTCGCTTCGACAATCTTGTTTGACAACCCTTCCATCTGAACAAGTATATCCATTTTCTTGTTCGACTTTCCTTTCCCTACCTTGGACGCGTTTTCATTCGCTTTATTTATCTTATCTACAACCTCGCTAAGTTCTGCATTCATTTTGCCTATATCGGTCAACATAGGCTTGAAGGACATCTCCTGGTTAAAGGTGTCCTGCAACTTCTTCTGTATATCCTTTATCTGTTTGTCAAGACCGGAATCATCTAGCCCAATCTTAAACTTTAATGCTCCTAAATCAACATCAGCCATAGTTATTGTTTTTTTAATTATTGCAAAAATAGCAAAAATAAACACAATAGCATGATTTACAACAAACAAAAACCCATTAGTATTTTTTAACATATTAAAAATTGTGGATAAAAACGATTATGTTATCTTTGCAATAAAATAATTTTTTAACTATGGCTATAGAAGAAAACAAAGTAACACTCGTTGGCGTAAATTCAGCTAGCGTAACATTCAGCAATGAAGCTAATGTGGAAAAACAATACAAGGTGAATGCGAATGTAAACGTATCAAACGGAAAAAACATTGATTCATTTGATGGCGGAGAGGTGAAGTCATTGGAATCAGAGAACCAACTCGCCACATTCTATTTCAATCAGAACGGTGGTATCGCAATCAACTACAACGATCATCCCGATTTGGAAGCACAAATTGCTATCATTACCATCATCAACTCTTTCGTAACCGATGTGAAAAAATACATTAACACGAAAGGAATCTCATCAGTTTCAATCTAAAAAGGCAAGAAAAATGACGAACCAAGAAATGTTTTTAAAGAGATTAACTCTCTTGAATATCCCCTTATCACTAGAAGGGAAGGAACTTCCATCAGAACTGAAAGCAAAAATCATGCTTATGCGTGTCGCTTACGACAAAGCTGCAAAAGCATTCGATGATGATATGCAACAGGTTCTTAAAGAAATAAAGAAGGAAGGATATGACGAGCGCGCACAGAAAATCAATCGCATGAAAGAGATTGACGGTAAGGAAGATGCGACAAAAGAGGAAAAGAAAGAAGCGGATGAAATCAGAAAGACAGAAGAAGATTTCAACAAGGAAACAGAAGAGTTGAATAAGGCATACTCCGAAGCATACCAAGAGAAAATGAAAGAGGAATGTGATATGAAGCCTAGAAAATTCGCCTTTGAAGGATTCACTAAAATCATCGAACTCATTGGTACTGACGGTGCAATTAAGGTGAAATGGAACTCTCCCGAAGCATTGGAAATACCGAAGGAGGAATTTATCTCGCTTATCGCAACAAATCTAGTAGATGAATAAGCCATTTTCTATATTGCTATTTTTTTTGTTACTGTCGTGTTCTTGTTCACGCAAGCTACTTCCATCTTCGACAAATACAACCATAGTAGACCACAACACGACAGTAACGGAAAGAGTAGTATGGCAATCAAAAATAATAACTCTTCCAACAGAACACATACAACATACAACATTTGAAGATAGTTCACACTTGGAAACATCATTAGCCGTATCAGACGCTAAAATAATGTCGGATGGCAGGCTTTTTCATAGTTTGAAAAACAAGAAAGACTTTCTACAAGACAGCATCCCATCCTTGGAAAAAGAAACGGTAGTGACGAAAGATTCTATAATAACCGTGGAGAAAATTGTAGAAGTAAAGGTAGAAAAGGAATTGTCTAAATGGCAAAAAATACTAATCAATCTTGGATACATAGGTATCGGTTTCATATTGTTTTCAGGTTACAAAATAGCCCGAAAGTTCGTGTAATTTTCGGGCTTATTTTAGGTATTTATATACATACCAATTGTGTTATTGGGAAGAATCCCTATATGATAAAGAAACTCTAAATTCATTAACTTCTTTACTAGATAAATCCCATTCCAATTCTGTGGTATGTAAACCTTGATTATATATGTATCTAGAATAATTACTTCCACTTAAATCTGGAGTTTCCCAAATACCAGGTTCTTCTTCATAATCAGGTATTGTCATAAAACATTTTAACCCTGTTAATTTACTACTTCCATCATCTATTGTATAATTTTCTTCGTAAATGTATTCTCTCCCAGAAACAGAAATAGAATCACGTTCTATATCACCCCATGTTTTAATACCAGGATTAAATAAAGTTTTATTATTATTATCTTGTACAACCATTTGCACACGTATGTCATAAGGTATGTATGTTCCCCTACCTGAATTATCTATAAAAATAACTTTATAGAAAAATCTCTTTTTAGGGGTAGTTATTTTCACGCCTGTTATTTTTGTCTTATATCCAAAGCACTCTGGAATAATAGGAAATTTATATCCTGTAGATGATGAAATCTCATGTGCTTCATTATTACTGTCAGGGTGACTTCCATGTACAGCTACAGCCATTATGGTACAAGACCAAGTGCCTATATCCATACTTTTAAAAGCAGAATAAATGTTTGAATTGTTTGGAGAAAAACCTAATCTTAGGCTATCAGAAGTACCTTTTTCTCCCAGGAAAAATCTTCTACTACCATTCTTCTCTGCAATAATTAAAATAGCGCACCTCCATGATTTTATTGAGCTAGAAACAGTGTCATTTATAAGTAATGATAAAAGATTTCTAGAACTTCCATTTAAATCAAGTTTTACAGTTTGACTATACGTATCATAATCTAATATATTTGACGGGAGAATGTTTATATTAAGTTTAACAGGATATTCTACATGATTATACCCATCAAAATCAGTAATACGATATACACTTTTAGGAGATTTATACTCTGCAATAGTGCTAGATGGAACAGTATTTCCTATTGTATATATTATCATTTTTGTAAATGCAGTATATGTAGAATCGTTAAACTGCACAACACCTAAATCAGATCTATCAATTGGTTTTATATATGAATATCTGTTTATTCTCCCATGCGTATTTGCACACGCATACCCTAAATCATAACCATCACTAGTAGGACCAATACCTAGGGTAGGATATACATCACTATCCAATCCGACAGGTGCAGTAATTTTACCGTTAGAGTGACCCATAGACTACACCTCCACAAATTTATTGCAGACGATATTGCCGCCTAAAGCCAAACTACCCGTCACACGTACATCACCATCAATAATGATAGCTTGTGACAAATCAAACTCTTCTGGTATATCACTACCATCTAAGGCTATTATCTCATAAAGCCCCTCTGTCGGGCTAAAGCCCCTCTGTCGGGCTAAAGCCCCTCTGTCGGGCTAAAGCCCCTCTGTGCTCCCTCGCTTTGCTTCGGTCGCACACCAAATTTCCGTTTACAAACAAACTAATCTTCATAAATTTACTTGCATTCTCTTTTCAATTAATATACTTTTTCTTTTATCTACCAATCGCAAATACTTGCAATTGATAGAGCCTTTATTCACTTTAGTTCCATCAAGTTTCCTAATATCAAAGAAACCACTATCTCTTCTTCCAAATATGTAATACAAATCCTTTTGATATTCAACCAAATCAAACAACCTAAATCCTTTCACTAAGAATGGTGCTTGATTGAGTTTCTTTCTACCACCTTTTAAGAAATTAGCTTTGTGTATTTGTCTGTTTTGACAACGCACCTTCTTTTGATAGAAATAATATCCAAGAGGTTTAGCCACAGGATTACCACTGATACACCTTGCATCAACATAATGCTCTTTAGGGAGATTGTTAGTGATACGGGCATTTTTCGTGATATAGCCAAAAGTCATACTTACATTAGGATAGATATTCTTTAGCCTATCATACAATTTCCATCGCATAATCCCCATAAAGGCGGAATCTCTAAAAGACTTTCCACGCTTTACATTTAATTCAAAATCACCTCTATGATATGCCTTATGGCAAGTTTCACAAAGGGTAATCAAGTTTTTCGGGCTATCACCTCCAGTCTTTCTGCTCTCTATGTGATGCACATTCAAGACTTTATCTTTACTCTTACCCTTACAATGTTGGCAAATATGATTATCTCTAAATAGCACATACTCACGCACATTGAAGAAATCAAGCTGTTCTCCTTGCTGGTATTCACTGCCGGATATACTTGGATTATTGATCTTCTGTATATCAAAGGAAGCTGTTTCAACTACGATATTAGTTATTGGCAGGAACTTATGTATCTTCTCAACAACAGTCAAATGAGTTTGGATTTTGTTTTCAACAGATGGTGCCAGCCAACCTTTACGCTTGGAAGATATCCTGTTATTGAAACGAGCCTTGCGATAACGAAGCCTACTCCTACGGGTTCTTCTTTGTTCCCTACGAGTAGATAACTTATCCACAATATCGTTTCTCAATTCCACATCTGCTGCATACATTTCCTTCTCACTTGTTGTTGCTGAAATGCCGATATGCTTGCTACCAGCATCTATACCCAAACTTACGGGCTGCGTATAATCTGTTGTGTCATAATCCAATTGAATTGTGAACGGAATACGGCACACAACATGGGCTAGACTGTTTTTTAACAGCCTTCTAACCTTACCAAACCTTTCGGTTGGCATAAGTGCTTGTCCTTGTTTGTTAATTACGTAAACCATTCGTTTTTTAATTTACTATAAGTCGGATTTCTCCGTTAAATGCTCATCGACAATGTTATGGAGAGGTTTTCCGTCAGTAACACTATTCCTACCCCACAGAATTGTTTAATCACTGACCTTAGAGCAAGGGGCTTGAGCAAGCACCCCTTGGTAACTATATATTCTCTCCTAACGTAGCACCCGAAGTGCTTAGTCTAATCAACACCTACAGGTATTTAGCCTGTGGGTAGTTAATGTTTATTGTTTTTTAAATATTTCGCAACACTATCCATTACACACTCAACACACCAATCTAAAAGGTATGCAAAGTGCTCATCCTGCCCATTTTTATACCCCATTGATATACCACAATAATCAAATAGATTACATACAAAATGAGATGATTCATGGCAAACAGCCCTTATTCCTAATCCATCTCTTGACAGCCATATCAACACTCCTAAATGTCTTGTTTTCCTTTCCCTAACCATTAGCGTCATTGCATCGCAGTCACTAAATAAATCCTGATTTATATCAAAATCAGTGGAAAATTTTTTCTTCACATTTTCCCGTTGGTCATCCCCCACTGCAACATACAGTTTAAGGGGATATATTTTAGGATCGTATTTTGTTATCATCGCAAAATGTCTTTTAGTAATATATCGGGATGCTCTTCTTTAGGTTTAGATTCTTTGAATCTATATATAAAGCCACTTGCATCCTTGTTAGCTTCCTCATATAAATCTTCTGTAAGAGAAGCCTTATACAACTTAACTTTCTCTTCAAAATGATAATCAAGTTTAGGTTGGTCCATTATTACTGCCTGTATATAACTCCATGAATATTTCCATAGCAAAGCCCAGTCCTTGATTATCATCAATCCTCCGAATAGTCTTAAATCTCCTCTGAATTGGGGGAAATCTTTTTGGATAGATCCTCGTGAGCCGATTTTGCATCGAGAGATAATTTCATGGCATCCTTCTTGCTTAATGTCGCTGTCGTATCTATCAAGAACGCTAAACGGATTGTATTTGTAAAAAAATCACTTACATTAGCCCCCTCCACGATGGCTTCTATCAACGGAGTTAGTTCCTTATGGTCATAGTGCCTGCTTAACCACCAAGCGTATATACGTCTTGCAAAAGGAATTATCTCAAAAAACCAATAGTTATTCAATACTCCTGCCGCTGCAACTTTGTACGGAATAGATGCGTCATTTTTCATAATTGCAATCATTTCCTTTTTTGCTGTATCTGGATTGATAATATCACGTATCAGCAGCTTATCCACAATATAGTCATATGCACCCAGTCTAAGACCACGCACCTTGAATTTCTTATTGCCAACCATAACCTCTTTGTATTTATGAGTGGCAAACTTCTGCATCTTTATCTGATCATCTAAGTCAGGTTGTTTCCAGTTGAATATTCCCATTTTTAAACTAACTTGAACGGTTTAATCATTAATTTTCCTTTCACATCTACCTTCGATATGTTCTTTGGCGTATTTGTATAAACGAACACCTTGGTATATTTAGACGATACAATATCAAGTTTGGCATCGTCAATCAAAGAAACGTGTACTATGCTGTTGTCAAGCGCAACAAGGCTAACATGGCTGTTATCCTTGACATACATCTCTCCTATACCGAAATCGTTGAATGTGACAACACAATCACACGAACCGTTAAAAATAGACCATTTAGGATTGCTTATGAAAAGATTGGTATCATCAACAAAGATATTAAACTTCTCCCTAACACCAGCAAACTCCTTCTTGATTATTTCATTTGACGGGAACCTGTTAAATAGGCAGAAGTCAATGCCTCTGATATATTTCTCGCATAATTCATATTTGTCCGGGTTTCCCCATCCATTTGTCCATTCCTTACACAGTCCAAGGCTTATAGCTTTTAGCTTTAATTTATCAGACAATTCTTTATCTGTCATGGTGTTATTTTTTACAGCAAAAATACAACAAAGGTTAACAAAAATCAAACACAATCAGTTAAAAAACAATAAAAGCCGGACGAAAACGCCCGGCTAATAATTCATCACCCGTCTACATCAAGCACCCACTCCCGAATTGTCAAGTTCGAGAACCATCATGGTTTTCAAATACTGAGTGTTAACTTCCAATGCTGTCACAGTAACGGAGAATCCAAGGTATCCAGCGTTACTTGGAGCACCTGTGAAGCTGACAGCCCATGATGCCTTCGGGAAGAAGATCATACGGTCACCAGTACCGTTGATAATACCGATAGGACGTACAAACTGCTTGAATGAGCTTGCACCAAACGCTTTCAGTTTCTGAGAAGCTCCCTTGCCGAAAACATCCGCAGTGTCAGTCAAACTATCCAATTCCAACTCAGCCTTTGCTTCATTTCCTTGCGTAAAGAAAGCGAAAGCAGCTTTTGATGTAGACATACCTGTAAAGGTAAATGCCATAGTTCCCGGTGTGATATTTTGGAATACGGTAGCACCCTGTTCGTTCTTTGTTTCAGAAGTATCAGCGTCAGTACCAGAAGATTCCGTAGTACCAGACTCAATATTTGGAAGAATCTTCGGATTCCTAAAACTTGAATATTGAGTACTATCGGTGATTTCAATCGCATCAAATGTCAAAGCAGCCGACTGCCCGTTCAAGTAAGCAGGGCTAGTGTCTAAATTTACTCGTGCCATTCTATTTTCTGTATTTAAAAAGTTATTGTTAATTGTTGAAAACGTATCTACCGATGCGCCTCCACTGTTTTTTCTCACGTTTCTCATGCAGCTAATCCTTTGAAATATCAACATTCAACAGGACGGACATATAATAGAACCCAACCCCGTCAAACATTGGTGGTAAAACATTAAATATCTCGAAATGAAGCTGCACAGTCTTTTGCGGGAACAGTTCTACCATTTTCTCACTCAACGCATCCATGACAGACGGATATACGTTCCCTGGCAATGCCCTTACAAACAGAGTAACCGTAGCCATCGTTTCGCCTTTCCCGAAGTGACCGTAAGGGCCGCTCTCGGTATTGCTGACAATTCTTGTATTGTTGTTTACGACAATAAAACTAGTTACCTTATCATCAACACTTGCAGGACGCTGCACCTTATATACATCGTCAGCAATCTTCTTGTCCAATACAATATTGTACAAGGTGGTATTTATTGTTGAAGGATTAAAGTAGCCCATAACTTCACTTAAAATATTTGTTTAACATATTAGCTGCAATTTTCTTAAAAACCACAGTATATTTACCCCCTTTTAAATCTGTCTTTGTCTTAATCCAAGAATCTGAAAGAACGTTCAACAGGTGATAGTTCTCAACATACTTGGCATAATACATGACAGCAGCGACAACCAGTTCATATTTTTCAGAACCATCGGATTTATAACTGTTGAAGAAATCTTCGGCAAGTTCACGCCCCCAATATTCTACATTGTTACGTTTCCTAGGCTCATTTGCAACTTTCGTTGCATTTGCCCACACAATCTTCTTTAGGACCCCATCTTTGTAAATGCCACATCCATAACTATCTTCAAGATTGAAAGTTTGGTTGGTAAAGCCCTCCATGTCTTTTATATCATCCATGATATTCGTAGCAATATCCTCCATGAACTGCATGATAGAAGCATCCAAGGCAAGCTGGACATTACTACCAAACTCTTTCAATACTTTATCGTTGTTATTTGCCTGCATTTTTTGTACTTGTCTTTCTTGTTACTGGTTTACTCAGTTTCTCAATCTGCTTTTTTAGCAAATCTCGATCATCTTTAGCGCATTTCAGTTCTGTTTTAATATCATTCAGTTCATTGTAAAGCTCCTGTATCTTCTGATAAGCATCGTGGAGAGATTGCTGATAACTCAAAATTTCCTCTTGCGCCTTCTTCAACTGAGCACCCTGAATAGCAAACCCCTTTTCAAGATTGTCCAAGGTAGAAGAATCAATTTCAGTTTCCATCTTTTCCTTCTTCTGCTTAAACATTAACATTGAAGTTAGAAGGGTTATGCCATTTGTACCCAACAAAGCAAGTATTATTTCCGTCCAATTGATTGTCATAGTATTCTAGTTTTCTATTTGGTTAAAGTATATCACCGTACCAAATTCCATATTGTTAAATGGAGGTTTCTTTATCTCACGCCAACTATTGCTGTTGTCCGAAAACGGATGGTTGAAATTCTGCCAATCCAACAGACACCCGGAAGGTATGGTTACATCGTTATCTTCTAGGTAGGCGGCATATTCTGATTTGTCAACATCATTCGTTTCCGAACCTGTATCCTTTTCCTGTATGTTTGCCCTTCCTTCGTATATCATCTCCCAATATGGGGTGGTCTGATATTTATCCGAACTGTTCTTGTTCTGATAAATTCTCACCATATCAGGAAACATATCCTCACCTAAAATACTCTTTCCCATACTACCATCTTAATCTAGTTATTTCAACATCAGTTCCAACATCCAAATTCAAACCCCATTTGGCGTATAAATCCTTTGCGCGTTGCTCCAATCTTTTCTTGTCATTGATAGAAATAGTCTTGCTTGTGTCGGTAATTGACCAGTTCCCGGCTTTCTTCGTCTTTCCCTGTATCGTTGAAGGGGCAGTGCAAACAATGAGCAACAAGTCAGCATAAGCCAAATCCTTCTTCATCTCAGACGTTTCACGGCTGTCATCAGACAAACGAAATCCCCATTTCTGGGCAACACTGATATATGATGTGTTTTTCAACTCATAGTCAATCTGTGCTTTCAGATATTCACGCATAGACATATAGAAATATGCTTCCACCTTCATGTTACCCTTTGCTGTTATCTGAGGGGTAACTTGAATAGTAAACGGATTATCCGAAACTTTCAGTCTATCTTCCGGCTTCAATGTTTCATTGTCGGCAATAAGCCAGTATCCGAACTCTACACTTTCTTCGGGAATAGCTTGGAGCGTGAGAGTATCTCCAATGAAATACTCCCCTGCGCCCTTTGCTGTGCCTTCGCCATTTATATCAATAATGACCTTCATGGTTCAACCTTTTACAATCCCGTACTTGACTGTTCGTCAACCTTCATAATGATAAGGTTGTTCGGATTCTTCATCACAGGACATGCCCACAACTCACCTGAACTCTTTTCTGCATACGGTTCGGAAGAATACTGATGCAAGAACGCGATACGTCCTCCTTCCAAAGAAGAAATACGTACAGCCGGGTTGGTATCCTGCAAATACATTGACGGTGAGTTCTTGATACGGAAGAACTGACCGCTCTGAACAAGAACAACGGTGTTCTTTTCAAAAGACGGTTTGGCTTCCTCAATCACGCCAAGTTTGTTCCATTTTGATTTTTCCTCAATAGGGATAATCACAGGAATAGAGAACACCTTCATCAGCACATCAACAATTTCCTGATTGTTCATAGGATAGATTGTAGCAGATGCTGCGGCAGGAACAAGACGTGCCTGTACTGCTGCTGTCACTTTCGGGTGCATCAAGAAATTATCATACAAATCCTTTGACATTTCAAAATGATCGTATGGTACACCGTCATTATCGGCAATCTTGCACATTCTTTGAAGGTCTTTAATAGGATCTGCATTTTCGTTCGGTGTCCAGTCTGTATCGCTAAACCATTTCTGTTTTAACGCTTTCAACTTATGTTTTGCAGGAACACGATAGTCGATCTGAACAGGAATTGAGTTAGTGCCACTGGCTGTATAGTTAAGCATACCTGTAGAAAGAGCCTGATAAGTCATACAGTTCAACTCGGTATGGAAGCCTTGGATACACGCTTCCATCTTTGTGAACCACTTCTCACGGATCTTGTCAAGCAATGCACCTTGCGGAATGTCAAGTTCATAGAACTCCTGAATATCGGTTTCCATAAACTGAATGGCGTGACCCATCTTCGGAATACGGCCCGAATACCATTCAAATCCCGTAGTGTCCATAATAGGCTTTTCAGCCAAAGGAGCCAGCATTACAGGACGGGTAGCCTGTGTGTATTCGTCAACCATGACATTCCATGATTTACTCATCTGAGGAACATCCCAATCTCCGTAGCTTCTCCAGTTTTCGTTATCAAATTTCTGATTGGCATAATCCATAAGTTCCTGCATCTCCCCAGAGAAATGCCAATCATAGAAACTAAATGTCGATCTTTGCATAAAACGAAAAAATTTAATTAGTTATACAATGTGTAACGGAAAACGCAAGGATATGATTCATCATCCTTCATCGCCTTTTTGATTGCCGAAGCTACGGGCGGAATGCGTTTTTCCAAAATCTCACTTGTCACCATCCATGCACCGTTGAAAGGATAGAGAGTGGCACCGGGAATGGTGTCAACATCATAAGGCAGGATAGCATTAGGAATAACCTTGAATTTTGCGTTAGTACCAACCTGTGTAACTTCAACCAAAATATCGGTCAATTCCAATTTACCTGCATCCCCGGACAATGTCAGGATGTCATATTCGTCATGAGACGAATCAATAGCGTTAATGGTATAACCAGTTGTAGTACCTGCGGCAGTAGTAGGTGCTTTACCGACAACCATGCCAACCTTGGCAACTGTATTACCCATGATTTTTTCAACTTTTACCGTAGCACCAGAATCCGATTTCTCGTACATTCTGAATGAATAGTGAATGTCACCGCCATTCTGCTTTGAGGAATCACATTTAATCATGGTACCAGCCGGAAGTTTGTTCCCAACTGTAGGCATACGTTCTACTGAAACGTTACATCCTACCAACAGTACGTGCAAAGACGTATCATTAGAAAAGATATGTCTTGCGCCACCAATCTTACTATAACTTGTTGCAAGAACTCCTGCTTTCATAATTAAAAAAACTATTTGTTAATTTTACTGTAATATCGGCTGACAATGTTGTTTTCCTTGTTAGCCTTATCTTCTTCTCTCTTTCTATCTATGAATGACTTTACATCGCTAGAACCACCCTTGTCAGAGATGAAAGGATTAATGCCATCCTTTGTGTATTTCGTACACGTTTCATTGTACTTTCCCTGTATTTTCAGAAGAATGCTTGTATCTTCCTCTTCGGGCGAAATCTGAATGTTCTCAAAAATGATGTTGCGCAACAACTCGTTAGGCATACCTGCTTCCGGGCGTTTAATCAAATCAGACAGCTTCTTGCGCTTTTCAGTTACAATCTGCTTCTGTTTTTCCTCCTGCTCTTTAGCTTCAAACTCTTTCTTGAACTTTTCAAACTCTTCAAGTTTAGCCTTGACATCATCGGGCAACTCAAACGGTTTCGGTTCGGGTGCTGGTGTCGGTGTCGGTTGTGGTTGTGGTTGCGGTGCTGGTGTCGGTTGTGGCGCAGGATGTGATTTTTCCCATTCCTTTTTCAAGTTGGATATCTCCTGTTCCTTGATTGTATCCCACTCTTTGCGCTTATCAGACGCAAACGCTCTTACCTGACCTGCCACAGTGTTCTTTAAATGATTCACAACACTTTCATTCCAGAACTTTTCCGCATTTTCCTGCGGTGCGAACGCTGAGAACTCATTAATTGTCTGTTCGATTGTACGATCTGTAATAACGGAGCTACTTTCTCCCAACGCATTCTTGATACCTTCAAAAATGACTTTTACATTTTCATCCATATACTATTTATTTTTTTTATGTAATTCATGCACAAGACCTTTGCGCACAGTAAGTACCTCTTACCGATGCAAATGTAGTTAAAAAATGTGTATAAGCAAAAAAATATTTAAAAAAACATTATATTTGCAAAATACATACAGAAAGATGGAAGAAATTGACTTAAAATACCGAGGATTAAAGACTAAGGATGTTGTCAAATCGCTGAAACGATATGGCAAAAGGGGAATCATACCATATAAAAGCCTTGATTTCGTCCAAAGATATATAGAGGACAGAAGAAGCAAGGGGTATAAGGTAAATATGCTTGCCCCACAAAAAGGTTCGCAGGAGGCATTTCTAAGGAACAGGGCAGGGATAAAGATACTTCACGGGAATCGTGGGGGAGGAAAATCCGTATGCCTTGGAATGGATATATTGAGTTCATGCAACCATCCATCATTTTCCGCACTTGTTTTCCGTAAGGACAAGACATCCGCAGAAAAAGCGGACGGTATCCTTAAGGTGGTTTCAAAGATGGTTGAACCTTATGGTGAGTATATTGATTCAAAACGCCTTTCAAGACTTGACGCAGGAGGTGAAATACGATATGATTATTTCGGTGATGCCTGCTTGTCGGGAGAAAAAGGCGTAAACGAATTTAAGGACAGACAACAAGGTGGTAACGTTGTCAAGGTAGCGATAGACGAGTGCTCACAGGCAACAGAACCTATCATAAACTACCTTCAAACGATATTGCGTTCATCATCAGGACTAAGAACAAGTCTTACAGGCGCGTGCAATCCAAACCCGTACAGCGATTTCTGGAGAGCACTGGTATCATGGTGGGTGGACGATGACGGAATAGCAATTCCGGAAAGATCGGGAAAGGTAAGATATTTCTTTCAATATGGAGATACTATACATGAAACAGCATGGGGTGACAGCCCACAAGAAGTATTTGCTCAGGCAAAAGATTATATCATCGCAAGATTCGGTAAAAATACCAAAATTGACGAAACAAACTGTAAAAGATACATCAAGAGCATAACCTTTATAGCTTCCGGGCTGGAAGATAACAAGATACTTATGGCTTCCAATCCCGACTATCAGAAAAACCTTGGAGGAACAGCACAGGAAGTATCCATAAACGCATTAGGTTCATGGAAGCTGATAAAAGGGGGAAACGAGTGGATAACCCGTGACGAAATGGAGGAAATGTTCTCATCTCAGCCTGTGTTTGACGATTACTTTGAATGTGCGACACTGGATATAGCATACGGTCTTGGTGACGTTTGTGTAATGGGGCACTTCATAGGACATCACTTACAAGACCTAGAATGGTCAAACACATTAAAACCTAGGGATTTGAACCGATGGGTAAGAAACAATCTACGGAAATGGGGAATCGGTGAAAACAGACTGGCATTTGACGGTCTTGGAGCACCGACATTCCGTGACGCATTTCCCGAAAGCCTGGCAATACTTAGAGGTGTTCCGAAAAGACAAGACAAAAGCAAGGATGATCAGCCTGTAAGATTCTATTTCGATCTAAGGGCACAGCTTGCCGATGAAATGGTAACACGTATAAAAGGAACAAACCTAGGATATTGCGGATTCAGTATAAACCCGGAACTTCTTGACAAACCGTATGTGAACAAAACAATACGGGAAGCACTGATGGATCAGAGAAGAGCAATAAGACGTGACGTGGAAAGGGAAAACGGGAAACTAAGACTGCTGAAAAAACAGGAGGCAAAAAAGATTGTAGGATGCTCGCCCGACTTGATAGAAGGAACATTTTTATACAGGACATATTTTGATATATGCGATGTAATGATTGACATACCTAACGATATAATGGATGAATTAAAATATTTATAATTACCTATGGAAATTTTAAAATTAGACGTTTTATTACGAAAAGAACCGTTCAAAGTGGCACTTCCGTCAAGATGTGACGATGGAAGAGGTGGAGGAACAAAGAAAAAGCCAAGACGCTCCACTTTGATATACAAATATATGTCACAAGATGATTTCCTAGCGCAATGGGATACATCAGGACACTATATACACAACAGACCTGACTGGAAAGACAGCATACCGTCAGACGAAGATACCACATCATCGGATGATGAAAGCGCGAATGTAGGTGCTCAGAAAAGAAAAAAGAAATCGGCATCAACTCCCTACGTACTGCAAAGACGGGCATTCCCTCTTCAAAGGATGATACACAAGAAAAGGGTATCACACCTGTGTACCAATCCTCTTAAATTTCAGATAAAGAAAAGCGCGTCAAACCAGCAGAACAGGGATAAGCTGACAACATACAAGGAATACTGGACTGATTCTCTCATGGAAACAGCCAAGTTTGAACTTATAAGCGAAGCCGGAAAGGTAGGAGATGCTGCCATATATATATATAAGGATAAGGACGAGATAAAATACAGGTCTTTCAGCTACTCAAAAGGAGATATACTGTATGAACATAAAAACAGAAGAGGGGAAAGAATAGCTTTCGCAAGGGAATATACAACCACATATATCTCAGCTGATGGAGAAGAGCATACAGACACACTTGTCGATGTATGGACTAAAGATGAGTTTTACACGCTTGATTCCAACGGAGATATAGCAACGGATATTGACGAAAACGGAAATATCATACAACTGCATCAATTCCATAACCTGGGATTTATACCTGTAGTATATCTACGGCTTGAACTTCCATTTTGGGGGGCAGTACAGGACTTGATAGACGATTTCGAGTTCTTAATGTCAATGATAGGAGAATACAACACACGACAGGCATTCCAAATGCTACTTATCAAGACTAACGGAAGAATAAACATTCAAAGAAACGGATTGGGAGGAACTTCCATTTTACGTGTAGGAGCAGAAGATGATGCACAGTTCATGGGTAAGATGGACGCTTCAAACTCACTGTTCACCGAAATAGATAACATATACAACGGGATACTTGACGGAAGCGGTGTTGTTCCGCCAATGCAATCATCATCAGGTGACAGACCTACTGGAACAACGGCAATGTATTACGAGCCGGAAATGGAATGGGCGAGAAGTGATGCACAAATGATGAATACAGCCATAAATGACATGGCCAATATATTCAAATACTATGTAGGAGTAATGGAAGGTGACGCAACAGGTTATAACGCTCTAAGAATAAACGCTACCATAGAGCCATACTCGTACATAGATTTCTCTGAATGGAACAATACACTCGTTCAACTTGTAAACTCCCGAATAATATCATTACAGACAGCAAGAGAAGAAAGCGATTTCTCAGCAAATAACGAAGATGATAGAATGGACGAACAAGACAGAAGATTAAACGATATGGAAGCTAGGGTGGTGATAGAAGAAAACAATGAAAACAACGAAAACAACGAAAACAGCTAAACTATGGGAAAATTTACAAACTTTCTAAGAAAAATCAGAAGGGCATTGGACTATATATGCCTTAACAATTTGAGAGTTGACGGAATGGAACACCTCATTGCAGGAATACTTGTAGTAAGCATGGCGCAATGGTTTTTCTCCGTATGGACAGCAATAGCACTAACCTTGTTCATTCTTGTAGGAAAAGAAATCGTCTACGATAAGTGGCTTAGACAAGGAGTGCCCGAATGGAGAGATGTATTCTGGGGAGCAGTAGGTATGGTGCTTGGATTAATTTAAAAAATCACACCACAAAGTTTTTATATATCAAAAATTATTATTTACTTTGTGGTGTCTAAACTTAATAGCGGCACGAGCCGCATACATCGGCTTTTTTTTGTGCCCATATATAACGTGTATATCATTACAAAATATATACTGCACCGTGTCGGGATGTAGAAATACTCTCGGAGTTTTGCTATTAAGACTTAGACAACACGTAGTGCAGTTTTTTTTATTGTCTAAAATAATAGCTATGTTAGAATTAATCTTATCTAAAAAGAGTAGCGAAAGCGAAATCAAATCGTATTTCAACGCAGTTCTTGAATTGTCAAAGTCTGACAATGAGTTCCCAATCAATCTTGATGGGTATTAAGGAACAAGTGAACACCATTGCAAATCGTTATAACAAATGGTTATACTTGTTCCATATTTCAAGTTGCTAAGATAGCTAAAAAGGGAGTGTGGTTATGCTCCTTTTTTTTAAAACCATTTTTCGCTTAATTCTTGATGAAGTGTGTATTATTTCTACTAGATATTCTGTGTCTTTTTTCTAATAATCAGAAAATTGATTCAATAAAAATACAACTTGATATAATGTGTTAATTTTTTAACAGGCTAAAGCTAAACTTGAATTAAATAATGCCAGGTATAAAACTTTATTTTTCTTTCTCTTGTGGAAAATGACCTTTTAAAACTATAAAACCAAGCCCAACAATATTAATAGT